>Ga0326597_10000911_pt1 | contig 49992 bp, 37 predicted proteins | sample RVTome_12_FD_203789 | JGI IMG/M metagenome (GOLD analysis project Ga0326597, IMG submission 203789) | Soil microbial communities from uranium-contaminated site in the Upper Colorado River Basin, Wyoming, United States - RVT100D185 | ecosystem: Environmental > Terrestrial > Soil > Contaminated >... | reverse complement strand
TCGTCTGGTTCACCGGGCTGTCGGGCGCCGGGAAGACGACGATCGCCCGCGTCGTGCGCGACCGGCTGCTCGAACGCGGGTCGCCCGTGGAGCTCCTCGACGGCGACGAGATTCGCGCCGTGTTTCCAACGACGGGTTTCTCGCGCGAGCAGCGGGACTCTCACATTCGCCGGGTGGGGGACACGGCGGCGCGCCTCGAGCGGCACGCCGTGACGAGCCTTGTTTCGCTCGTCTCTCCGTACCGGGCATCCAGGGACTTCGTTCGCGGCCTGTGCCGCCAGTTCGTTGAGGTGTACGTCTCGACGCCCCTCGACGAATGCGAGCGGCGCGACACCAAAGGCCTCTACCGCCAGGCCCGCGCAGGAGAGATGAGCCAGTTGACCGGTGTGGACGACCCGTACGAGCCGCCGGCCGATCCCGAGCTCACGATCGACACGCGGACGATGTCTCCGGAGGAGGCGGCCGACCTGATCGTCAGCCACCTGGCCCGCGCCCGCCAGCCGAAGGAGGGGCCGGGCTGAAGCCCGCCCCTCGGACCTTCGGACCTTCGGACCCTCGGACCTTCGGACCTTCTACGGATTCACGACCTTCTTGTACGGCTCCGGTTGATCCCGCTGCAGCCTTGCCGGCACGGCCCTGAACCGCTGGAAGGGGAGGTGACAGTCGTGCTTGCGGAGGAAGCTGAGGAACCGCTTGTAGTCGTCGTTCGGCATGTTGAAGCGCGCGACGAGCATGCGGTAGTTGCCGTTCGTGCACTCGAGGCCGATCTGGACGATCTTGCGCAGGTCGGCGCGCGTGAGATCGCGCGACATGAAGAGCGGGTGCACGGCGGCCCAGAACGACTCGCCCTGCTTGAGCATCTGCTCGGCCAGTTCCTCGGCCTGCGCCGACCTTGCTGAGCCCGAGGCCTCGGCGCCCGTCCCGGCGGGCGTCACCGCCGCGGAGCGCACGATGTCGAACGGCAGGTCGGCGTGCTGGATGATCTCCCCATGCGACTTCACGACCAGGCGCTCGACGACGTTCTTGAGCTCGCGGATGTTGCCCGGCCAGCGATAGTGCTTGATGGCGTCTATCGCGTCCGGCGAAAGCTCGACGACCGGCACGTTGTGGAGCTGGCAGTACATCTGGAAGAAATAGTTGACCAGCAGCGGGATGTCGTCGGCCCGCTCGCGCAGGGGCGGAATCGCGAAACGGATGACGTTCAGCCGGAAATACAGATCCTCGCGGAAGCGCCCTGCCCGGATCTCCGTGTCGAGATCGCGGTTCGTCGCCGTGATCAACCGAACGTTGACCCGTATGTGGGAGCGGTCGGAGCCCACGCGCTGGATCTCGCCCGTCTCGAGGAACCGCAGCAGCACGACCTGCATGCGTGGGCTCATCTCGCCGACTTCATCCAGAAAAACCGTCCCGTTCGGCGCCATTTCCAGCAGCCCGGGCTTGTCGCGGTACGCGCCCGTGAAGCTGCCGCGAACGTGTCCGAACAGCTCCGATTCCAGGAGCGAGTCGGGCAGGCCGGCGCAGTTGAGCGTGACGAGCGGCGCGGACGCGCGCGCGCTGAAGCGGTGGATCAACCGGGAGACGACCTCTTTGCCAACCCCGGTCTCGCCGGTGATGAGCACCTTCGCGTCGGAACGGGCGGCGCAGTCGATTTCATGTTCGATGGCGCGAATCGCCTCGCTTCGTCCGATAAGTCTTAAGTCCTGCGACCTCGTTGACATCGACACGGTGGGCCCTCCGCGCATCGTCTCAGCGCAGACTTTCTTCTGGGAAACGCGATACTAGTCGTACCGATCGGCGTCCGTCAACGGCCAGTACTGTAAGTTTTCCGTGACGTTCGAATGAATGCCCCCGATTCGGGGAAGTCCGTGCGGCCTCAGACTTTCTTCGCCGTCCGCTGTTTGCTGTTCGCTTTTCTTTTCAGCCCCGCGATTGCAGGCGACCGGCCTCGACGAGCTAAACGACTGGCCCGTTGAGAGATAGGCTGAGCAACCCGGGTTAACGGCCGTCCGGCCCCGCCGGAGGCGGCGTTGCATGAGAGCAACCCCATGGCCGACCCCGGGCCGCTTCCCCGACAGGTGTCGCAACTGAGGCCCGGCGACCGGGTGCTGGTCGTCGGAGCCGGCCCGGCCGGCCTGACCGCGGCCTACCTGCTCGCGAAGCAGGCCCAGGCCCGCGTGACGGTCCTCGAAGCGGACGACATCGTCGGCGGCATCGCGCGCACCGCGCAGTACAAGGGCTTCCGGTTCGACATCGGCGGCCACCGGTTCTTCACGAAAATCCCGCAGGTTGAGGAGCTCTGGCACGAGATCCTCGGCAAGGACTTCATCTCGGTTCCCCGGCTCTCACGCATCCACTACAACGGGCGGTTCTTCGATTACCCGCTGAAGGCGTTCAACGCTCTTCGCGGCCTCGGCCCCGTCAACGCGCTGCTGATTCTCCTGAGCTACGTCAAGTGGCACTACCGTCCCTACCCGGTCGAGGAGAACTTCGAGCAGTGGGTCACGAACCGGTTCGGCCGGCGGCTCTACAAGATCTTCTTCAAGACCTACACCGAAAAGGTCTGGGGCATTCCCTGCACCGAGATTCGCGCCGAGTGGGCCGCACAGCGAATCCAGGGGCTGTCGCTGGCCCGCGCCATTCTCTCGGCGACCGCCATCAACCGCCGCTCGACCGCAATCAAGTCGCTCATCCACGAGTTCCAGTACCCGAGGCTGGGCCCGGGCCAGATGTGGGAGCGGTGTCGCGATCGCGTGGAAGGCTTGGGGCACCCGGTGCGGCTCGGCCACAACGTCGATCGACTTCACCTCCGGGATGGACGGGTCGTCGCCGTCAGCGCGAACACGCCGGACGGGCCCCGCCGGTTCGACGTTGACCACGTGATCACGACGATGCCGATCCGGTCGCTCGTGCGGGCGTTTGAGCCGGGCGTTCCGGCAGCCGTTCGCGAGGCCGGCGACGGCCTCCGGTACCGCGACTTCGTCGTGGTCGCGCTCATCCTCAACCGCGAGAACGTGTTCCCGGACAACTGGATCTACATCCACACGCCGGGCGTCACCGTCGGCCGCATCCAGAACTTCAACAACTGGAGCGCGGCGATGGTGCCCAGGCCCGGCGCCACGTGCCTCGGCATGGAGTACTTCTGCTTCAAGGGCGACGGGCTGTGGAACCGCCGAGATGAAGACCTGATCGCGCAGGCTGCCGGTGAACTAGAGACGCTTGGCCTCGCGCGCCGGGCCGACGTCGTCGACGGCACGGTCATCCGGATGCCCAAGGCCTACCCGGTGTACGACTCGACCTACCGGCAGCACCTCGACGTCGTGCGGAGTTTCATCGACCCCATCCCCAACCTGCACACGGTCGGCCGGAACGGGATGCACAAGTACAACAACCAGGACCACTCGATGCTCGCCGCGATGATGACGGTGGCGAACATGCAGGGCGCGGCCTGGGACATCTGGGAGGTCAACACCGACTTCGAGTACCACGAGGAGCAGAAGGTCGAGGCGCCGAAGCCCGTCGAGGCGGTGGTGTGAACATGCGTATCGGCATCGACGCGACGTGCTGGGCGAACGGCCGGGGGTACGGCCGGTTCACGCGCGAGCTGGTCGGCGCGATGGTGGCGCAGGGCAACGGTCACGAGTTCGTCTGCTTCCTCGACGGTCGCTCGGCCGTCCGTTTCGACCTCGCGGCGCGCAATGTGCGCACCGTGGTCATCGATCGGACGGCCCCCAGACCGACCGCCTCCCAAAACGGGTACCGCTCGCCCCTGGACATGCTTCGCCTGAGCCGCGCCATCGCGCGCGAATCGCTGGACGTCTTCTTCGCGCCGTCCATCTACACGTTCGTGCCGCTCCCGCGGCGCCTGCCGGCCGTCGTGACGATTCACGACACGATTCCCGAGCGCTACCCGCGCCTCACGCTCCCCAGCCCGCGTGCCCGGCTGTTCTGGCACAGCAAAGTGAGATTCGCGATCTGGCAGGCGAAGCTGGTGTTGACGGTGTCTGACTTCGCGGCGAAGGAGATCGCCGAGGTCCACCGCGTGCCGCCCGGCCGCATCCGCGTCGCGCTCGAAGCCCCGTCGGCGCACTATCGGCCAGCCGACGGCGCGGACGAGGTGGAGGCGGTGGCTCGCCGCGTCGGGCTGCCGGCCGGTGCGCGATGGCTCACCTACGTGGGTGGCTTCAATCCGCACAAGAACCTCGACGTCCTGGTACGAGCCCACAAGGCGGTGTCCGAGCGTCTGTCGTCGCCGCTCTTCCTGGTCCTCGTCGGCGCGCTCGAGGACGACGGGTACCACCGGGACATGGACGCGCTCCACGCCGTGATCAGGGCATGCGGCCGAGGCGACCTGATTCTCTGGCCTGGCTTTCTCGGTGACGACGCCATCCGGAACCTGCATTCGGGCGCAGTCGCCCTGGTGCTGCCCTCGGCGAACGAGGGATTCGGCCTGCCGGCGGTCGAGGCCGCGGCCTGCGGCACGCCCGTGATCGCCACCACGGCCAGCCCGCTGCCGCAGTTGCTCGAAGGCGGCGGCCTCTTCGTGCCTCCGGGCGACGAGCGAGCTCTGGCCGCGGCGATCGAGCGGCTCGCCACGGACGAGCCGGCCCGGCGCGAGCTTGGCGCGCGGGCCCGCGAGCGCGCCGGCGCCCTGAGCTGGTCGCGCGGCGCCGAGGCCGCGCTCGCCGCGCTCGAGGAGGCGGCCGCATGACGCGTCCACTGCGGTTCTGCTTCCTCACGACGTTCTACCCGCCGTACAGCTTCGGCGGCGACGCCATCGACGTCGATCGGCTCGCGCGCGCGCTCGCCGCCCGCGGACACCGCGTGACGGTGATCCACGACGAGGACGCCTACGAGATCCTGGCCGGCGGGAAGCCCATGCCGCCGCCGGCGAGCAACGGCATCGAGGTCATCGGCCTCCGCAGCCGCCTCGGTCCTGTGTCGCCGCTCTTGACGCAGCAGTTCGGCCGGCCCGTGATGCACGGCCGGCGCCTCGCCCGGCTCCTCCGCGAGCGTTTGTTCGACGTCGTCACGTTCAGCAACGTCTCGCTCGTCGGCGGTCCGGGCCTGCTCTCGTACGGCGGCGACGCGGTGCGGCTGTACCTCGCGCAGGAGCACTGGCTCGTCTGCCCGACCCACGTGCTGTGGCGGCACAATCGCGAGGCGTGCACCGGGCGCCAGTGCCTGCGGTGCGTCCTGAGATTCCATCGGCCGCCTCAGCTCTGGCGCTATACCGGATACCTGACGCGACAGCTCGAGCACGTGGACATGTTCGTCGCGCGCAGCGAGTTCAGCCGCGACAAGCATCGTGAGTTCGGCTTTCCCAGGTCCATGGAGGTGCTGCCGTACTTCCTGCCCGACGCTCGTCGCGAGGCGGCGCCGGCCGACGCCGGCCCGCCGCACGATCGCCCGTACTTTCTGTTCGTCGGCAGGCTCGAGCGCATCAAAGGCCTCGACACCGTCATTCCCGCGTTCGCCCGTTATCAGGACGCAGACCTGCTCATCGTCGGCGACGGAGAGGAGGGGCCGTCGTTGAAAGCGATTGCGGCGGGCAACCCGCGCGTCCGGTTCGTGGGCCGGGTGCCGAACGGTGCGCTCGGCCGCTACTACCGTTATGCGATCGCGTCCATCGTGCCCTCGGTCGGCTTCGAGACGTTCGGCATCGTCCTGATCGAGGCGTTTCAGCACCAGACGCCGGTCATTGCGAGGCGGCTGGGTCCGTTCCCGGAGATCGTCGCGCAGTCGGGGGGCGGGGAGTTGTTCGACAACGAGGGCGAGCTCGTGGCCGCGATGCGGCGGCTGCAGAACGATGCCGGGAGGCGGACCGCGCTCGGCGAGCAGGCGTGCCGAGCCGCCAGGGAGCGCTGGTCCGAGGAAGTCGTCGTCGAGCGCTACCTCGACATCGTCGGTCGCGCGGCACAGGAAAGGGCGGCGCGCCTTGGCAGGCCGGCGCCCGCGTGGCTCGGGGCCGGCGCCGAGGCCCGATGCTAGACTCCGACAAGGCGGTGTTCCAATGAATCCATCAGTCCATTCAGTGGTGCCGGTGCCCGACATCCTCGAGCGCGCGTTTGCGCCGCTGCACAAGCTGGCGCTGGGCGTGGCGGTGGGCGTGACGGCCGGCCTCGTGGTCTTGGTCGTGACCGTGTTTCATGTGGTCGCGCAGCCGGTCGGCGGGCCGCCGCTGTACCTGCTCGTCAATTATTTCTACGGCTACAGCGTCACGTGGACCGGTGCGCTCGTCGGCTTCTGGTGGGGCATGGTCGCCGGGTTCTCGGCCGGCTGGTTCACGGCGTTCCTCCGAAACCTGGCGCTGGCGATCTGGATCTTCGTGGTCCGGACGAAGGCGGAGCTCGCCCGGAACAGCGACCTCCTCGATCACATCTGAGTGAGGCAGTGATGACCATGACCAAGAACGACATCACCATCCAGGAGGCGCAGGCGATCCGGCGGATCGTCATGCGGGCCAGCGAGCAGGGCTGGGGCATTGCGGTCGGGCTGCTGTTCGGCGTGGGCCTGTTCCTCGCGACGATCGCGCTCGTGATCAAGGGCGGACCGAACCCCGGGCCGCACCTCGGGCTGCTGCAGATCTATTTCCCCGGTTATACCGTGACGTGGCTCGGGAGCGCGATCGGGTTCGTCTACGCGTTCGTGGTGGGCTACGCGATCGGTCGCACGGTCGCCACGATCTACAACCGTCTGATCCGCCGGTCGCCTCAATGAACGCCTTCCAGCGGGTTGTCCGTCACACGCGCATCATGCGCCGGCTCCGCGGCGAGGTGCAGAGCCCGCCCTTCCTCGTGCTCTTCATCAACTCGATCTGCAACATGAAGTGCGAGCACTGCTTCTACTGGACGCACCTCAACAAGCGCGACGACCTGACCCGCGACGAGATCTTCGAGCTGTCGCGCTCGCTGGGTCCCATCGAGAACCTCAACCTCTCAGGCGGCGAGCCGTTCCTGCGGCGCGAGTTCAGCGAGATCTGCCGGCAGTTCGTCCGGGAGAACGGCGTGCGGCAGATCTACGTGCCGACCAACGGGTGGTACACGGACAAGACCGTGCAGGCGGTGACCGAGACCCTCGAAGAGCGGGCGCTCGAGCTGTTGGTCGTGGAGCTGTCGCTCGACGGCATGGCCGGGTTCCACGACAGGTTCCGCGTGGCGCCCGGGTCGTTTGCAAAGGCGATGGCCACCTACGACGCGCTCGCCGGTCTGCAGCAGCGGGACCCGAGGCTCAGGATTCATGCGATCTCCACGGCCACCGATGTCAACATCTCGGAGATCCGGACGCTCACGACGTTCCTGTACGACCGGTGTCCCGCGATGGACCACCACAACGTGCCCATCATCCGCGGCGACCGCAAGAACCCCGCGCTGAAGACCCCGGATCTCCACGAGTACGACGAGGTGTTCGGGTACGTCAGGCGACTCTGGGCGAGCCGCGAGCGGGGGCGGTACGGCGCGATCGTGGAGCCGATGATGCAGTGGGCCAAGGTCGAGACGCTGACCCGCCAGACGCAGATCGCCAGATGCACCGCCGGCGTGCTGAGCGCCGTCGTGGCCGCCAACGGCGACGTCAGCGTGTGCGAGCTGCACGAGCCGCTCGGGAACCTCCGCCAGCAGGGCTTCTGGGAGATCTGGCGCTCGGACAAGGCGCGAGCCCTGCGCGAGTCGATCGCCCGGAAGGAGTGCCACTGCACGACCGAGGTCTTCCTCTGGCCCAGCATCGTCTATCAGCCGACGCACATGCTGCAGGCCATGGCCGGCGCGAAGGTGTGGCGCCGCGTCAAGCCGCTCGCCGAGGGCGAGAAGATCGTGCTGCCGATGGCGTGATGCATACCGCGGTCAGCGTAACGGTCGCGACATCCCGTTTACAGCTCGTCATCAGTGGTCACGTGGACCACGGCAAGAGCACGTTCGTGGGCCGTTTGCTCGCCGATACCGGGTCGCTACCCGTGGGCAAGCTCGAGCAGGTCCGGGCGCTCTGCGATCGCACGTCGAAGCCGTTCGAGCACGCGTTCCTCCTCGCAACGTCGCGGAGCGCTCGGGCTGCGCCCGGAACGCCATGGACGACGGCGGCGTCGACACGCTGCGGCGCGACCGGTAAATGCAGGAGGCGCGTCTGAGCGGCAGTGCCCCCGTCGGGGGGGATCCTCCGTGACGCTGAAGTGGCGGCGTCGCCTGTTCGCGACTGGCGGCGTGATCTGCCTGATGGCGGCGTGGCTGACATCCCCGGAATCAATCGAGGCGGCGCTGCTCGGCCGGTACACGGGAGCGCTAGCCTGGGGACCAGCGCTCTTCCGCGTGCTGCTCGTCTTTCACGGCCTGGCGCTCCTCGCGGCCGCGAGGCTCGTTCAGGCGCGCGCCGTTTGCTCCCACGCGCCGGCAGTCCCCGGCGCGGTGCCGACTCCTTCCGTGCCTTGGCGCGCGCTGCTGGCTCTGACCGCGTGCGGGGTGGTGCTTCGCGCGATCGAGCTCGACGCGGGCCTGTGGTACGACGAGGTCCTGACCCTGGTCGACTTCGTCCGCCGGCCGGTCCGGGAGATCATTGCGGTGTTCCCGTCCCAGAACCAGCACATGCTGTACTCGATCGCTGCCCGGCTCTCCGTGGATGTGCTGGGCGAGTCGGCGGTGTCGCTCCGGCTGCCCGCCGTCGTGTTCGGCGTCGCGAGCGTTCCGGCGCTGTTCATGCTGGCGCGGCGGGTGACATCCGGTGCCGAGGCGTGGCTGGCGGCCTTCGTGATGACGGTGTCCTACCATCACATCTGGTTCTCCCAGAACGCTCGCGGCTACACGGCGCTTCTGCTCTTCGCGACGCTTAGCACCTGGTTCTGGATCGAAGGGCGCGCGCGGCGTTCGGGCTCCTGGTGGTCCGCGTACGCAGCGGCCCTCGTGCTCGGAATCTGGGCCCACGTGACGATGGTGTTCGTCGTCGCCGCGCATGGCATCGTGCACGTGGCGAGTCTCGCGAAGCCCTCGGCCCGGGCGGCCGGAGGGACGTGGTTGCCGGTCGCCGCGTGGCTGCTTGCAGGCACCGCGAGTCTGCAGCTCCTGTCGCTGACGCTTCCGGAGTTCCTCGGTCCCGCGCTGCACGAATCAGCCGAGCCGTCCGCCTGGCAAAGCCCGTGGTGGCTGCTGAGGGAAACCATCGGTCAGCTGAGCGGCCGGGGATGGCTCGGGGCGGCGGCCCTATGTGGATCCGTCGTGCTCGCCTGTGGCCTCGCCAGCTTCGCGCGCCAGGATGCCGAGACCGCCGGACTGCTGGCGCTTCCCGCCGTCGTCTGCGCGCTCGCGATCCTCGGTCTCGGCTTGAACCTCTGGCCGCGATTCTTCTTCTTCGCGATGGGCTTCCTGATCCTCATCGGCCTGAGAGGCCTCACGGTGCTGGGGCGCACGGGGGCGGGGCTCGTGCGGAAGCGCATATGGGGAGGACGTTTCCATCGAATGGCGCCGGTCGTTCCGGGCCTGCTCGTCGTGGTCGGTTCCGTCTTCACCCTCCCGCCGCTCTACGCGACGCCCAAGCAGGACTTCGCCGGCGCGCGCGACTACGTAGAGCGTGAGCGTCGTGCGACGGATGCGGTGGTGGCCGTCGGCCTGGCCGGCGTGGCGTACAGCCGGTACTTCGCCCCCGCCTGGCCGGTAATCGAGAGACGCGCGGAACTCGAGGACCTCCGGGGAAAGCATGAGGCCGTGTGGCTCGTGTTCACCATTCCCGTCCAGCTCCGCGCCTGGCACCCGGACCTGTGGGACGTCGTGGAGCGCGATTGTCGTGCCCCTGCCGTCTTTCGTGGAACACTGGGTGGCGGTGACCTCACGGTGTGTCGACTGGAGCGAGGCGACGAGGGTGGCTACGCGGCCGCCGCGTCTGACACTGTCCCCGGAGCCGCCCGGTGATCGTCGACGGACGCGTGGCCGTCTACCGTCAACCCGGGCTGGCCTATCCGGCGACGTGCCCGTACGATCCCTCCGAAGGGTATCCGGAGTATCCGTTCGCCGGCCCGGCGGCATCAGCGAACGGCGTCTACGCCGCCGTCCGCGAGACGCTGAGGCTCGCGGGCTTGGACGAAGCGCGATTCGGCACGCCCCGGTGGAACCCGCTTGGCGACCTAGTTCCGCCGGGGGCGACGGTCCTCATCAAGCCCAACTGGGTCCGTCACTACCACGTGACGGGCGCGGATCTGTTCTCCATCATCACCCATCCGTCCGTGCTCCGACCGATCGTTGACTACGCCTTTCTGGCCGTCGGTCCGGCGGGCCGCATCCATGTCATGGACGCGCCGAATTTCGACGCGGACTTCGACGTGCTCGACCGGCTGTGCCATCTCAGGGAGCTCGAACAGGTGCTGCAGGGCCGTGGCGTGCCGGTGCGCGTCGGCGACCTGCGCTCGCTGGTCGTCCGCCTCGATCGCGGGGTTGTCGTCGAACGGACCCGGCGCCGGCAATGGGAGACCGAGGGCGTGGAAATCGACCTCGGAGCCGACAGCGAACTGGCGGATCTTCGCGGCAGCCTGAACCGCCTGTTCGGATCCGATTACGATCGGCGTGTCACGATCGGCTTTCACCACGCGTCGGGTGGGGCCGCCGAGAAGCACTGCTACCGCATCGCAGCTCGGGCGCTCGAGGCGGATCTCGTGATCAGCGTCCCGAAGCTCAAGACCCACAAGAAGACCGGTGTCACGCTGAACATGAAGAACATGATCGGCATCAACACCGACAAGAACTACATCCCCCACTACCGAGTAGGATCGCCGGCCGACGGCGGCGACGAGTTTCCCGATACCCCCGTCTGGTCGAAGCGTCTGCGCCGCCGCGTGATCCGCGGGGCCATCGACTACGGGCTCGCCCGGCTCGGCCGGCCCGGGGAACGCGCCGCGCACCAGTTCATGCGGCAGTGGACCGAGCGGAAGCGGCCGACGCTCGAGCGCGAGGCCGGTCGCCGGCTCGACCCGATCGACGTGTTCTATCGGACCGTCCAGGGCGACGACTGGCGGACCGGGAACTGGTGGGGGAACGACACCTGCTGGCGATGCGCGCTCGACATGAACAAGATTCTGCTCTATGCCACTCCGGATGGACGCCTGCCCGGCGATCGGCAGCGACGCTACCTGAGCCTCGTGGACGGTATCGTCGGCGGCGACGAGGACGGCCCGATGGCCGCCACGCCCCGGCCCGAAGGCGTGCTGCTCGCGGGATTCGATCCTCTGACGGTCGATTCGGTCGCAACCGAGGCCATGGGCCTGCGGACGGATCGCGTCCGCGACCAGGTGCGGGGCTGGCGGCTCACGCGCTTCCCCATCGCCAGTCCCGGAGTGCGAATCACCGTCAGGAGCAACTGGCCCGCCTGGCAGGACGGCATCCTGCCCGGCACCGATCTGAGGTTTCGCCCCCATCCGGCGTGGGTCGAATACCTGGAGCCTGCCAATTGGAAGAGTTCCGAGCTGGCGACTTCTTCTACCCCGTAGATCTCCTCAAGACGCACCGGCTCCTGAGGCGTTCCGAACGGTGGACCGCGGCCGAGTTCGCTGCCTACCAGAGCACACGCTTAGCGGCGCTGCTCCGGCATTGCGGGGCCCATGTGCCCTTCTACGAGGACCTCTTCCGGCGGACCGGCGTCGACAGCTCTGCCATCACAGCGGAGTCGGCGCGGGGCGTGCTGGCCGGCCTGCCGCTGCTCGAAAAAGAGCAGGTGCGTCATGCGCCAGAAGCCTTCGTCGCGCGCAACGCGCAAACGTACCGGCCGCGGGCCGTGTCGACGTCCGGAACGACCGGCACCCCGCTCACGATCTACTGGGACCGCGGGTCGAACGTGATGGAATTCTGTTCGATCCAGCGGCTCTGGCGATGGGCCGGTGTCCGGATCGGCCATCCGTTTCTCGACCTGCGGAGCCGGCTGCTCTCGAGGGAGACCCCCAGGGCTCGCGTCGAAGGCCGCGCGGTCTACCTGTACAACTGGAAGGCGCGGGGCCTGGAGTTCAGCTCCGACCTCATGGACGATGCGAGCTTCGACGAATACGCGGCGCTCCTGCGCCGGCACCGGCCGCGGCTGGTACGCGGGCATCCCCAGGCCATTCAGCACCTGGCGACGCTTGCGCGGCGCCACGGTCTGGACGACTGGCGCCCGCGGGCGGTGACGACGGCTTCCGAAGCCCTGCATGCCTTCCAGCGGCAGGAGATCGAGGCCGCATGGGGCGTGCCCGTGCAGGACAGCTACGGGCTGAAGGAGCACAACGTCTTCATCGCCCAGTGCCGCGACAGGAGCTATCATGTGTCGCCGGAATACGGTATCTGCGAAGTGCTGGACGACGACGGCCGGCCGGCTGCACCCGGCACCGAGGGCTGGATCGTGGCCACCGGACTGCACAACTACGCGCAGCCCCTCCTGCGCTACAACACGCAGGATCGGGCGGTGGCCGGCGGAAACGCAGTCTGCGCCTGCGGCAGGACCCTGCCGATGGTGGACCGGCTTGTGGGACGGATCGACGACTGCTTGTACACCGCCGACGGCCGGCGCTTCTCGGGGCTGAGCTTCGCGTTCTTCGATCGACGCGGTGTGGTTAAGGCGCGGATCGTCCAGGACCGGTTCGATTTGGCCACGGTCGAGCTCGTCGCCACGGACGCGTTCGACATTGCCGAGCGGGCGGCGCTGCTCGACGCGCTCAGCCGGAAGGTGAATCACAGCCTGCGGTTCGAGATTCGGCCGGTGGAGACCATCGAACAGCCCGCCGGGAAGTACAAGTTCGTCGTTTCCCGGGTGTCACCATCGCACCAACCGGCCGGTACCGGGCGTGCGGACTGACGGCCTCCGGCGTCGCGGCGTAGGCGTCCGATATCTCATCCTCGCGGCCGGCGAGGTCACGAGCAAGCTCTCGGTCATCCTCGCGTTCGCCTATCTCGCGCGTGTACTCGGCCCGCGCGATTTCGGCCTCATCGAGCTCGCGCTCTCGACCACGCTTCTCGTCGTGCTGGGCGTCGAGCTCGGTCTCGGTTCCTACGGCGCGCGTCTTGTCGAAACCGCGCCCGACCGTGCGCCGACGCTCCTGCCGCGCGCTGGCCTGATCCGGCTGGCCCTGGCCGTACCCGCATATCTCGCGATGGCCGGGATTGCCGCAATGTCCGGCGCCGCCTCGAGGGGCCTGCTCGCTGTGTACGGTCTGATCGTCCTGCTCGCGCCCTTCAACACACAGTGGGTTTTTCAGGGCCTCCGGCAGATGCAGTGGGTGGCCGCGGGCAGCCTCCTGCGCTATGGCGCCTTCGCCGTGCTCGTCATCCTGCTGGTCCGGCCCGGCACGGATCTGAGGGTCGTCGCTCTCGCGGAAGTGGCGGGCGCGGCGACGCTGGCGATCTTCAACAGCGTCATCCTGGTGCGCGCGCTCAGGATTCAGCTCGACTGGCGCGGGGCCTGGAGCGGCGCGCACGCCATGTTCCGCGAAACCTGGTTCTTGGGCGCAAGCGATCTCGCCTGGATGGCCATGTGGTTGTCACCCGCCATCATCGTCGGCTGGCTGGATTCCGGGCGCACCGAGGAGGTCGCCTGGATCGCCGCGGCGGTCCGGGTCGTGATGGCATGCCACACTTTCGTGTGGCTGTACTTCTTTAACCTGATTCCAAACCTGTCGAGGGAGCTGCATGAGGGGCTCGAGGGCTGGCGGGGTCTGATCGACCGTTCCGTCGCTCTGTCGATGTGGCCCGCGTGCTTCGTCGCGGTTGGGGGGACGTTTCTGGCCCCGTTCGTGATGACCACACTCTTCGGCCAAGCGTACCAGGCAGCGGTGTTGCCCTTGCAGATCGTGATCTGGATGATCCCGGTCTCTTGGCTGAGTGGGCACTTCCGCTACAGCCTCATTGCCAGCGGTCGGCAGAGTCTGGATTTCCTGGCCTCGTGCGCAGCAGCGGTGACTACCGTGGCTGTGGCCCTGGCCGCGGGCCCGGTGTGGGGCGCGCCGGGCGCAGCCGTGGCGGTCTTGTCGGCTGGCGTGGTCAATACAGCAGTAGCCGCTCTCGCGGTATTCAATACGATTGGTGCAGTTGGGCTTCGTGCCGTTGCGCCAGCGCTCGTGACGTGCGCTGTATCCGTCTTCGCTGGCGCAGCCGTGTGTAGCCTGAGCGGCTGGCCGATCGGGGGGGCCGTGGCGTGTGCCCTCTACGCAGCAGTCGGCGCGGCGCGACTGGATTTTGCCAGCGTTCGACGCGCCTGGGAAGGCCACTGGCGAAGCTCTGGAGACGCGTAATGCGGGGCGTCGTCCGGAGATCGGGACTGCCAGTCGGGTTTCCTACCAATCGATTCCCGACGACCCGTCTTCCAGCGTGAAACACGGTTCCCAGCCGAGCAGGAGATGTGCCTTGGCGCAGTCAGGATACCGGCGAACGCTCCATGCGGTCGTAGAAGAGCTTCCAGCCGTCGAGCCGCGCTCAAGATCGACGTCCCCCTTGTATCTGAGGAGCTGATAGCACCCCTCTTGGTCGGTCCGGTGGGAGCGTTCGACCTTGCCGATAAGCTGCGGGGTGCGGGGTCTGATGTGGACGTGCCGATGCCCTAGTCGGCCAGACGCCGGATCTCCGTCCAGCTCCTTGCTCACCATGCTGCCTCCCCAAGGCCGTTCGCCATGGAGACATCGTGTCCTGAGTCGTCATCGCCTCTCCTTGTCAGACCGACCGGAGGTGCGGAGTCTTCAATGACCACGCCTGGGGATCATGGGTTACCCATGTCACCGGCAGAGGGTAAAACAGCGACCGGGGAATGCCGAATTGGCGACAGGTCTTCCGGATAATCCCGATCCGTTCGGCATACTCGAGGACCTGCGTCTTCCGCCAGATTATCGCGCTGGGCTTTGAACATGATCTGCCTCCCTACTGGACGGGCGTCCAGCAAGGTTCGAACCGACCGCATCGGCCAGTCCAGCCGCTTCTGCGCGACCAAATACCTTGGCCGGGCAGACTTTAGTCGCCCGCCCGCCTACCTGCCGACCTCAAAGAAGGCCGCGGCATGGAATCCATGCTTTAGCCAACGTGACGGACCTACGGATACGAACTCACCACAGGCGAGCGTCGGACGGCATGCTTCTAGCACGGAAAGTCGGGAGGCGTGAGTCCATTAGTTGGAATGCCACCGAAAGATCCGAACCCAAGGACGATGGCGATGACGTCTGAGTCGGCGGCGACGCCTAGGCGGCAGGGCACGGCTATTCTCCTTCTCGCGCTGTGGTACGGACTGGTTTGCGGCCTCCTTGAGGCGGCGGTTGTCACCGGAATCCGCCTGATGCCCAACTGGATTACCTGGAAGCAACGCGAGGTAGGTGCTTCGTTTGATTTCCTTTGGATCGCCCCGCTGGTCAATGGCGCCATCTTCCTTGTGATCGGTGTCGTCATGCTCGCCCCCCTGTTTGCGGCAAGGAGAATCACGAACTGGCACCCAGCCGCCTTCATGAATCCCGCGGGATTCCTGTTCACCTGGCTGACCGCTCATCTGGTGTTGCAGGCCACAGGCCGCATGCATGTCTGGGCAGTCGTTCCACTTGCTATCGGGATCGCCTGGCGGCTTGTCGCGTGGACCCCGCCTGCCCGAAGGCTCCACTGGTATCAATCGTCCCTGGCAGGGCTGCTGCTCCTGGTTGCGGCTAACGCTTTCGTTGTTCGTGGTGCCACGGAGTTCTCCGCAGTGAGAGCAGTGGCCGAGCTACCGCGAGCGCAGACAAGTGCACCGAATGTGCTCTTGATCGTTTTGGACACCGTTCGCGCTGATCATCTCTCGATGTACGGTTACGAGCGGTTGACATCGCCGTTTCTGGATCTGCGCGTAGCCGAAGGCGCGTTGTTCAGGCGAGCGATTGCACCGTCATCGTGGACACTTCCGAGCCACGCTTCCATGTTCACAGGGCGGCCTCTTTTCGAGCACGAGGCCGACACAGCGCATCCATATTTGGACGGACGCTTCATCACACTAGCTGAAGTGCTGTCAGCAGAAGGATATGTGTCGGCCGCGTTCTCCGCCAACACTTCCTGGGCGAGTAGGGCCACTGGTCTTCAACGCGGATTCATCCATTTTGACGACTACTTCGGATCCGTGGCAGATGCCGTAAGTCGTACTGTGTTCGGCTGGCAGTTCATCAGCAGGGTGCTTCGGCATCTGGGCTATCGCGATACGCTCGGACGCAAGTACGGATCTGACGTGACCCGGGCCTTCGCGAAGTGGGCGACGACGAAGAGACGGCGGCCGTTCTTCGCATTCCTGAATTACTACGATGCGCATGCACCCTACGTTTCGGCACTCTCCTACCGTGAGAAATGGATGACATCGGTCAGCGCGAGAATGGATTCGGCCTACAGGTACCCATATCCACCTAGGACCTGGAACGGTTCTGAGCCAACGCGAACGTACTGGACTGCTGCGTATGATGCGGGCATCGCCAGTCTCGACGCAGAAATAGGCCGACTATTCGACTGGCTCCGATCGAATGATCTACTCAACAGTACCCTGATCATCATCACATCTGATCACGGAGAGTCGCTTGGTGAGCATGGTCTCTATACCCATAAGAACAGCCTGTATCTCGACCAGATTTGGGTACCCTTATTCGTTCGCCTCCCGGGTGTCGTGCCAGCCGGAATCGAAGTGTCCGATCCAGTCAGCACAACGGATCTGCCCGCGACGGTTCTCGGGATCTTGCGATCGCCCAGTGTCGGTCAGATGCCTGGTGAGTCGTTGTCGAGGTTCTGGGTGAACTCGGAGCGAGAGAATAAACGACAGTTCAAACCTGTCCTCAGCGAAATTGGCAAGGACGACGACATCTCAACTGAGTGGCCTGTAGCCAGGGGGAGACTCCGATCGCTCGTCACGAGAGAATGGCATTTGATTGAACACGAGAACGGGGACGTCGAGCTCTTCGATCTGAGTAATGATTCGAAAGAGCGTCTCGATGTCGCCGACAGCCCTGAGGGGCAGGTGGTTGTGGACGCCCTTCGTCTCGCTCTTCCAGGGCGGTCGTCAGGACGGCAGCCGCAACCTCGCCCCTGAACGTGTTCGGCATCGATCGGTCAGCTCGCGGACCGCTGCCTACGATTCGAAGAGATAAGCATCGAGGACCTCCGTGCGGTAACTGCAGTTGAAACGCTCGATGCACGCGTTCTGATCCGCTGTTCGCGCAGGATCCGTCAACCCGGCGTGGCCGCGGCGCTCGTCTCCGGCGGGGTGGTCAACGCGATCGTCTCCTACGTCATGCTCCGCCGTGCCGTCGGTTGCGTGCGTCTCGACCCGGTGGTGCCGGTGCTTGCCGCCACAGGAGCGGCTGTTCTGCTTGTTGCCGCCGGCGCCGCGCTGGCCGGGACCGTCCCCGGCGCCGCGATCGGGTGCGCGGTCTTCGCGGTCGCGGCCTGGCGCCGGCTCGACCTCACGGAGGTACGTCGCGGGTGGAGGGGGAACCTCCGGTAGCACCGCGATCCGAGCCGGCGGGTCGGGAGAACAGATAGACGATGTGCGAGTAGGGCAGCCAGTCCGAGATCGCGTACGTCTCCATGTCCCAGGAGGCGTCGAGCGCATCCCGGAACTGGCGCGGCTCCCAGTACCACATGTCGAAACCGCGGGTCATCAGCACGTCCAGCACCCAGGTGAACGCCATCTTCCACCACGGCCGGCGCGTGACATCCTTGATGATGAGATGGCCGCCCGGCTCCAGGGCGGCCGCCAGCGAGTCGAGAAGCGCGCGCTTCGCGGCGTCGGGCAGATGATGGACGAGGTCCATCATCAGGACGGCGTCGTACGGCCCCTTCAGGGCCAGCGGCTCCCTGGCGTCCGCGCACTCGAAGCGCACGTTCGTGAGACCCAGGCGTCCGGCCGCCGTGCGGGCCATGGTGATGCGCCCGGCGTCGACGTCGATGCCGTGATAGACCAGTGCGGGCCAGCGGCTGGCGAAGTAGCAGCCGAACAGCCCGAAACCGCAGCCGACCTCGAGCACGCGGCTCCGCCCGCGCATGCACAGCGCAAGGATGTGGAGCATGTTGATGTTGATGATCAGGAAGCGGACGACGCAGTACGCCCGGACGACGACGCTGTCATAGGCGCCGATGATGCGCCGGAGTGCCGTTCGCTGTCCGGCGTAGTCGTGAAGGTGGCCTGCAGGCTGGTGCGGACCGCTCATGAACCGCCTTCCTCCGTATCCCGCGACGTTCCTATCGTCACGGCCACCCGAAAGGCAGCGATGCCGTCGCGGTGAAAAGCGGCCGCGCCATGAATCGATTCGAGCGCCCGCACGCGATCGCCCGAACCGCTGACGAGAAGAAACACAGACCGGCCCAGGCCGGCCACGTAACGCGCATCGCCGCCATCGAGCGCGCGACCGGCCGCGACGTCATCGGCGATTCGCAGCCGACGGTCCATGTCGGGATGCGGGGCCGCCATGTAGTACGGCTCACGGGACACAAACAGGGCCCGGCCGGTGACCGCTGGAATCTCGGGAACGTTGCCGATCGAGATGGCATCCAGCAAGTCGGCGCTGACCAGAAGGACCGCGTCCGGCGGTGTCGTCGCACGAATCCAGTCGTAGAGCCCAGCTCGCGCCGAATCCTGCCGGGCGGCGAGTCTGCCATTCTCGAGTACGAGCGGCAGGGGCGGGCGGCGCCAGTAGGACCACAGGACAACGCTCGGCGTCGACAGCAGCAGCACGAGGATGACGCCTATTGTCACGCGCTGCATCGGCCCTGCACCTCGGGCGACGACGGTTAGCCCGGCGGCCGCCGGCACCGCCAGCATGAAGGAGCCGACATGAAACAGGTTGCTGTCGTTCCCCGATGGCAGCAGCATGCACGCGCTTCCGACTACCAGGACGAGTCCGGCGACGGTCAGCATGCGGAACAGTTGACGGGCTGCGCCGTCGCCTGCCGGCCGAACCGCGGCGAGGGCCGCCAACACGGCCACACTGACGAGCACGGCGACCAACGTTCCAGGCCGAAGGCCGACCTCAACGCCGGGACCTGACTGAACCAGCAGATGAACGTAGCTCGGGAGGGGCAGCACACATCCGGCGACCAGCATCAGGGCGGTCGTGGCCAGGCGCTGGCCGCTCGACCGTGTCGCGATCCATTCCAGCCCCAGAACGCCAGTGAGAGACATGGCCGCCAGCAGACCGATTGGAGGCGAGAGAGCCGTGCACGCCAGGGTCGCCAGGAAGAGGCCCGCGGCCGCCAGCCATGGGGCGCGCTGCAGATAGTGAAGAAAGGCGAGCACCACGCACAGCACCAGCGCCAGCGCCAGCGCGCGCGACGAGTTGTTCAGGTAGAAGTTGACGAGCGGCCCATATAACGCGCCCGGGTCGTTCCACCGGGCCATGCCCATGACCGGATGCGTGAGGCCCCACAGGTAGGCGCCGTCGTCGGCCGGCCAGGGCCGGCCTGCCGCAAGTTTGATCAGGAGGAAACCGGCGCCGAACGCGTTGGTGCCAGCGAGCGCGAGGAACCCGATCGCGAGCGAGAAGGCCGGGCGCCAGCCGAGCGCCCGCGCGATGCCGGCGCCCGCGAACCAGACAAGCGCAATGGCCACGAGGCCGAGAACCTCGAACGCGTGCAGGGGATGGATGCCGAAAAGCGCGCCGATTCGCGCCGCGACGTAGTGGTAAACCCAGTAGTAGGGCAGAGCCTCGCCGGCAAAGAACGGGTTCTCGGGCCTGGCCGTCGGCCACCAGACGTCCCGGAACTGCTGCGCGATCGCGACGTGCAGCAGTCCGTGTGCCGAGACGAGCGTGCGGAGGCTCTCCCGGTGGATGGCCACGACAATGGCGCCGAGGACGAGCGACGCCACCGCGGCGGGCGCGTAGTAGACGAGGCTCGAGCGCCGGCCCTCGGGTCGCGGCGTCACGGTGTCCTCGATCGCAGGCGCTCGGCGGTCCTGCGGAGCGCATCCACCACCGGGCCGCCCTCCGCGGTGCCGGCGAGGTTCGTGCGTTCGCTCCGGTCGGTGACCCAGGCGTAGAGCTCGACCCCGCCGCTCGCGGACTGGATGAGATGCCACTCGCGCGTGAGGAGCGACGTCAGGGATCCCCGGCTCGTCGGATAGCCGGCCGGTCCCTCCGGGACGCCGGTTACCTCCGAGATGACCGGCTCGTCGATCCTTCGATCGGTCCGCCACGAGTCCACGAGCGAGCGACCGGGGAAGGCCGACGCCGCGTCCGGCCGCGCCAGCTCGTCGATGGTTCGGGCCACGCGGTCCAGCCCCACGGGGCCGGCCACACGAACTCCCGCGGGCACGTGCCCCGGCCAGGAGACGATGAGCGGGACGTGAAGCGATTCGAGGAACAGGCTGTTGCCGTGGCCGAACAGATCGTGCTCACCGAACGACTCGCCGTGGTCGGACGTCACGACGACGAGGGTCGAGCCGTCGAGGCCGCGGCGCGCGATCTCGTCGAAGAGCCGTCCCAGGTGCTCGTCGAGGTAGGTGAGGCACCCGTCGTAGGCGTCGATCTCGGCCTGGATCTCGGCTGCCGTGATCCCGGCCTGGCGGCGGAATGCATGCGGCTGAAACTGGAAGTTGATGACATCGCCGCGCGCCGCGTCCGTGGAGAACCGCTGGTGGTGCGGCGCGTCCGTGACGTACGGATCGTGGACGTCGAGGTAGTTGAGGAACGCGAAGAACGGTCGACCGTCGGCAGCGTCGAGCCACGAGAGAAACTCCCGGTTCACCTCGGGTGCGCGCTTGCGTCCGGGGATGTCGAAGTAGCCCAGCCGCGGTAGCAGGTTGAGCGCCAGCCGGCGGCCGTACGCCGTCCGCACGACGTCGTCGGCCCACGAGCTGCCGTAGACCTCGAACCTGGTGAATCCGGGGCCGAGCCCCCATTCGGGGGCGACGTAGGACGTGTTGGCGGCAAACGCCGCGGTGGCATAGCCCCGCGCGGCGAACGCCTCGGCAAGCGTCGGGATGCCCGCGCGCATGGGCTCCCGCCAGTCCGCGCCGTGCTCGCCCGGGAGCCGGCCGGTGAGGAGCGACGCATGCGACGGCAGCGTCCACGACGAGTTGGCGAACGCCTGCTCGAAGAGCACGCCGTGCTCGGCCAGGCCGTCGAGACGGGGCGTCGTCGAGCGCGCGTATCCGTACGCCGACACGTGATCTGCGCGCAGCGTATCGAGCACGACGAGCAGGACGTTCGGAGCAGCCTCTCCGACGGGCGGCAGTCCCGCGCGTGAGATCCGTTCGGCCACCGGGTGCCAGGCGAAGCCCGCCACTCCAAGTGCGCACGCCATCAGGACGACCGGCCGCCACGCCCGGACGGCCACCGTCCGGATGCGCCGTCTGGTCGTGGCATGGCGGCCCACCGCAATCCCAACGCCGGCGGCCAGCACCAGCGCGCTCCAGGGCTCGATCAGGTCCGCCACGAGGAGGCACGCGAACGCGGTCAAGCTCACACAGACGGACATGACGGCAGCGTCGTGCCGAACGGCGTGGAGAACCCGGCTGGTCAAGGCCATGGAGATTCCCGCGAGCACGAACAGGCCGGCGTTTACCGCCGGAGCGATCCACAGGATCTCCATCGACACACGGGTCGGAGTACCGAGCGCAGGGAGCATGAGCGACACGGCTGCCTCGACGATGCCGGTGAGCAGGCCGAACCAGACGGCGAGGCGCACGACCTCAGAGGGTAGTGCTATCCTGCCGGCAGTTGCGGGACCGCCTCCGGGCCAGGCGCCCGCGTGAACCCCGCCTTCTGATTGTGGTGACAACCCCGACACCTCCGCCCGCAGCGCGGCTGCTCGATTGGACGGCGATCGCGTTCCTGTTCCTGGCAACGTCCTATCAGATCCTATGCGCCGCGCAGGCGATCGTGTTCCTCAACGAGCACGTCCTGCGCATGGACGACGCCTACTACTACTTCGAGGTCGCGCGGAACATCGCCGACCACGACCGCGTCACGTTCGACGGCATCCACACGACCAGCGGTCTACAGCTGCTGTGGGGCGGCGTCCTCACCCTTCTGGCGGAGATCGTGCACGACCGCGTCGGCTTCCTCCGGGCAATTCTCGTCATCTCAGCGGTGCTGAACCTCGGAACCGGCCTCATGCTGCGACGGCTGGGCCGACGCCTGGACTCACCGGTCGTCGGCCACGTGGCGACCGTCATCTGGAGCGCCTTCATGCTCGGCATCTCGCCGACCATGATCGGCATGGAATACGCCCTTCACGCGCTGGTCATCGTCGCGACGGTTGCCTGCCTCTGGTCCATCTGGTCGGAGCCCGAGGCCGCGACGACGGGCCGGCTGCTCGGGCTGGGCGGCCTGCTGACGCTGAATTTCTGGACTAGGCTCGACTCGGCCTCCCTGTCCTTGATGGCTGCGGCGGCCACCGGTGTCGTCCTGTGGCCCGTGCGCGCCGGGTGGCGCGAATGGGCCCACCGGATGGCGATGCTGGTGGCGGTGCCCGCGGCCGCCAGCATCGCCTATGTTGCGGTGTGCTACCTGGCGGCGCGGACGCCGATACCCATCTCGGGGCTCGTCAAGGCGCACTACGCGGCGCGGCACTTCGACGAGCACGGATGGCTCACGTCGCTTGCCGGCCACGTGTCGTGGTGGTTCCGCGTCGAGCTTCGCCCCCTCGTTGACGCGGCATCCACGGCGCTTCTCGCCGGCCACCAGCCGCTCGCCAGGGCGATGCCACTGCTGGTCGTGGCCGTCTCGCTGCTCGTGACGGTTCGAACGGCCCGGCAGATCGTGCGTGAGCGCCGCGCCCGCCCGCTGCGGTACCGCATCCTGCTGTTCCTGGCTTTCCTCTGGGCGATCGAGGGCGTCCACGTGGCCGTGGTGGTCACGACGATCGGACACTTCTCCCACGTGACCCAGCACTATTATGGCTGGCTCTTCCTGACCTGGTGTCTGTGGGCGGGTCTGATGTTCGATCGATGGGTCGGCGACGGATCCGCCGGCGGATTGCCGAAGGCGCTCGCGACCGGTGCGCTGACTGCGGTCATCATCGGCAACGGCGCGGTGGCGGCGGGCCGCTTCACGACGCCCGTGGAGCCCGAAGGCAGCCTGCACAACCGGCGCGTGCCGGTCATCGCCTGGCTCGACGCCAATCTGCCCGATGGCTCGCGGATCGGCGCCTGGAACGCAGGCCAGATCGGCTACCTTTCCCGACACACCGTCGTCAATCTCGACGGTCTCGCCAACGACGGCGACTATCTGGAGGTGCTCACCAGCGGGTCCTCGGTGATCGACTACATGCGCCGCGAAGGGATCGACTTCCTGGTCGACATCAACGCCGCGGATCTGACAATGCCCTACCGGGCTTCGTGGGATCGCGAGCGCTTCTTCCACCGCACGGTGCCCCGAAGCGTGCTGGAGCCCGTGTACGTCGAGCCATCGCAGGATGAGCCAATCGAGGTTCTGCGTCTCAGGCGTTAGTGATCGCTGCGGACAGGGGCACATCGCCGGGGCGTTTTCGAACCTCAGGAGATGTAGCCGAGCCCTTTGAGCCGATCGCGGATGACGTCGTCGCCCGATCCGCCGTCGCCCGATCCGCCGTCGCCCTCGGGGCCGGATCCGCCACCGCCCGGGGTGACAAGCGGTCGGCCCGTCATCGACGGCGGCACATCGTAGCCGCCGAGCTCGAGGAGCGTGGGCGCGACGTCGAGCAGGTGGGCGCCGGTGATCTCTCCGCGCAGCGGGCTGTTGGGCGCGGCGAGGATCAGGCTGCCGAACTGCGCATGGTTGCAGTCGTCGGGTCCTGAGTCGTTTTCCTGAAGGTGGATGCCGTCGTAGCCGACGCCGCCGATCGACCGCCAGTAGAGCCCGCCGAAGTGCACGATGAGGTCCGGCGCGACGTTGCGGACCGTCCGGTAGATCTCCTCCGGCTTGAAGACCAGCGTCCCGAGCGGCTGGCCCTCGTCGTCAGTCGTAGCCTCGAACATGGCCTTCACCTCGTCGCGGAAGCTTTCGTACTCCGAGGGGCCGATCGTCCCCCGCGGCTCGCGTCCCTTCACATTGAAGAACACGCGCGCGTAGTACCCGCCTTCGCTCCACACCCGGGTCCGGTCCCAGTTGACGTCGAGTTTGTCGAAGGGCGTCACCGCCTTCGGGCGCTGGTTCAGCACGAGCAAACCCTGGCGAACCAGCCATTCGTTGACGCAGAACCCACCGTCCAGCCGCTGGGCGCCGTGATCTGACACGACGACCACGGCCGTGTCCTCGGTGAGGAGCTCGAGCAGCCGGCCGAGCTCCTCGTCGAGGTACCGGTAGTAGTCGCGAACCACCTCGCGAAACGGGGACTCGGGATCGTGCTGCCGGTGCGTCGGGTCGTGGTGCTTCCAGAAGCCGTGGTGCATCCGGTCGAGGCCGATCTCGACGAACTGGAAGTAGTCCCATTCCGAGTGCTGGAGGTAGTGCCGCACGACTTCGAAATGCCTGCGGCTCATGGCGTAGATCTCGTCCTTGAGCCATGCCTTGTCGTCGGTGCGAAACCCCTTCACGTCGACGGGATAGTCGCCGACGAGGGTCCGGATGTCGTCCGACGAGGATGCCGGATGCGTGAAGACGTCCGACGTCGTGTTCGGGGTGAGGAAGCAGCCGACGGACACGCCGTTGACCTTGCGCGGCGGGAAGCCGGGCGGAACGGCGAAGACGTTGGCCTTCTTTCCCTCGCGCGCCACCTGGTCCCAGATGGCCAGCTCCTGGATCGAGCGGGAGTTGACGATGCCGAGCTTGTCGTAGGAGTGATCGGTGCGATTCCGGAAGCCGTAGACGCCGAGCGATCCCGGATCCTGGCTGGTGGACATGCACATCCAGGCCGGGACGGTGATCGGGGGAATCACGCTTTCGAGCCGGCCGTAGCAGCCGTATTCCATGAGGCGCCTGAAATTGGAGAGATGCTCGTCGCCGAAGAGCACCTCCGGGGCCGCACAATCGAGTCCGACAACGAGGATCTTCATAAGAGTGTCGCGCCCTCCATGGCCGGGCCTGGCTCGAGGCCGAGCGCGGCGAGGATTGTCGGCGCCATGTCGAGGAGGCGCGCGGACGGCGAGAAGGGGCGGTTCATGAACAGCACACCCGGCACGAGCGCCGGGTCGATGATGTGGTCGCCAGCCCACCGGCGATCGTTGTCCTCGAAGTGGCCGGCCGGGATGCCGCCGAGCGCCGTGGCCCACGACGCACGATAGCCAGGCGCGAACCGTACGATCAAATCCGGCGCCAAGTCCATGCAGGCGCCCGAATAGACGTCTTCGCGCCGCGACGCACCGCGGATGGCCACCGCACCGCGGTCCGGGTCCGCAAGGCCGGTGAGTCCGGCCGCGATCGCGCCGGCCAAGGCTTGCGCCTCGCCCGGCGCAACGATGCCACGCGCCTCGCGGCCGTGGAGGTTGAGATACACGCTGCCGATGCCAACAGCGTACGCCTTCGTGCGGTCCCAGTCCACCGCGTTGAGGAAATCACCCGCCTCGGCGCCCGGTCCCACGCCCGGCCTGAGCGCCAGCAGCCCCTGGTCGTGGAGCCACGTGTTCAGGTGCACGCCCCGTTGAAAACTGTTGAACCCGTGGTCGCTCAGCACGACGAGCAGCGTGTCGTCATCGACGCGCTTGAGCGCCCGGCCGACGACCGCGTCGCAGGCCCGGTAGTGATCCTCGATCGCGCGCGTGAGGTCGGGGCGGAAGCCCTCGCGATTGGCCGGATGCCCCGGCTCGCGGAACCGCCAGAACATGTGCTGCACTCGATCGGGCGTGTCGAACAGACAGAAGATCAGGCCCGCGCGGAACCGGTCGAGCTCGTGGAACAGCATACGTTCGCGCTCGGCGAGCGCCTGCTGGCATTGATCGAGGTAGGCCTCCTCCGAGATCCTTCCGTTCGCGAGCGCGCCGTGATCCTCCACCATGCCGGTCGTGTAGTACGTGCCGATGTCGCGGGCGAGCTCCTGCGCGTACGACGCCGGCTCGCTGATGGGGAACAGCGGACTGTCCGGGTCGAAGTTGATCGGCGAGGCGTACAGCTCGACGTGCGGCTCCAGCCTGACGAGATGGAACCGGACCATGCCGCGGACGCTCTGGAGCAGGCCGACCTTGAATTTCAGGCGGAGCCAGCCGCTCCAGGTGCCCGGCTGAACCTCGAGGAGGCGCGGCTCGCCGTCCGACCGAATCGCGAGGCGACCGCGCGCCGCGTCGACCTCGAGGTCGATCTCCGAGCGGATGTCCTCACGGGTCTTCGGATGCCTCGGTCCGATCACGAACGTCCGCGCCGTCCGGCCGCGGAGCTCGAGCCGGACGACCTGCTCGGTCTCACCTGCCGCCACGCCCTCGCGCTGCGTGTAGAACGTGCCGGTGCCGAGCCCGCCGCGAAGGTCCGGCACGCCCATGCCGGAGAGCATCCGGCCGCGGAACGAGTCGGGAGGGAAAGTACACGGACAGCGCAGGATCGCGGACTCGATGCCCGCGTCCGACAGCAGCGACCAGACCGGCGTACCGCGGCGGAGATTGACGGCCTTCGGCGGCACGAAGGCGTTCTTCTGCTCGTACCGGTTGAGGGAGAAGTCCGGCCGGCAGGTCGCCGGATCGCGGCGGACGAAGTCGAAGATGCCGTGTCCACCCGGATTGGTGCCGGTGGCGAACGTGGACCACGCGACCGGCGTCTGGGCCGGCAGCGTCGTCTGGATTCTCGAATAGCCGCCGGACTGCCGGAGCCTGTCGAGGTGGGGCAGCTCGCCCGCGTCGAGGAGCGGCTCGACGATCGAGGGCTCCAGGCCATCGAGGCCGACGACGACGACGCGCGAGACGAGGCGAGGGCCGGCCATCCCTATGTTGTGGCACCGAAGCCGCGGGCGACTTCCTCGTCCGTTGGCGGAGTCCCGGCGAGCGGATTGCCGCAGGGCGCGATCACGGGGTCGTAGAACGAGACGTAGCGGACCGCCCGGCCGGTCGGCCTTCGGTCGCCGCCGCGCTCGAAGAAGTCCGTCGACAGCAGAAATGCCGTGTAGAAGGTCGGCCGCAGGATCGAGAACCGGCCGACGAGTCCGAAGGCGTCCTGATAGTCGGCGAGGTACCTCTGGTGGGCGCCGGGCTCGACCTCGAGCCAGGCAAAGTGCGCGCGGAGCCTGGCGATCGGAGAGCGGCCGAATCCCTCGAGGCGCTCGAACCGGCCCCAGTTGCGCTCGATGCGGCTCCACCCGACCTGCCTGATGCCGACGAGGGCGCCTGCGCCCGCGGCCACGACGGCGCCGATCACGAGAAAGGTGCGGCGCGTCACGTGAGCAGCCTTTCGGCCGCCCGCAACGACAGGGCAGACAACGTCAGCGTCGGATTTGCGGGCGGGCAGGTCGGAAACACGCTTGCGCCCAGCACGAGCAGGTTCCGGATTTGATGATGCCGAAGGTCGGAGTCCACGACGCTCGTACCCGGATCCGTGCCCATCGGCGTCGTGCACTGGACGTGTCCTTCGCCAGCGTTGGGCTCGCGGGCGATCCGCATCCGTTCCACCGGCAGCGCGTCGAGGGCCCGAGGCAGGGCCTCGGGAAGCGACGCGAGGCCGGCGCGTGCGTAGGGCGAGTGCGATTCGAACCTCACGTCGGGCCGCTCCGCGTCGTCGCGCGAGGTCGAGACGCGGTTTCCCGGCTGGCGCAGGTCCTCGAAGATGACCCGCAGCCCCAGGCGCTGGCGCCAGCGGCCGCGGACATCCCGCAGGACGACCGGCGCGTTGTGCGACTCGATGAGCGCCGCGGCGCGCGTGCGGCGATGCGGGCCATCGTGGAGCGGGTAGCCGATGGCGGAGACCAACGTGCTGCCACCGAAGTTGTCCACACCGTCGAGGTCCACTTCGACTTCGATGCTGACCTGCTCGACAAGCCCCCGGCCGACCTCGGGTCCGTCGAGTCCCGATCGCTGAAGCAGATAGGGGTTGAAGATGGCGTTCGCACCGAGCGCGACTACCGGCGCGGAGGCCCGTCGATCGCGGAGACCCTCCGTCCATCGGACTCCGGTCGCCACGCCGCCGGCGTGATCGATCTCCAAGACCTGCGCCCCGGTTCGCAGGTCCACAGCCGGCGCGTCGTACAGGCCGCGAAGCTCGTTCAGGATGGTGAACTTCGAGTCGATCGGGCACTGCGGGCAGACGCCCGTGGCACAACAGGCCAGTCGGCCCCGGGTGGTCGGCCGCGTCGGCCGCGCGCACGGCTGCACGCACCAGAGATCCGGTTGCGCGTGCTGCAGGCGGCGGTCCGGTTCCGAGAGCCGGTGGGGCGGCTGTGGGAACGGACGGCTCCGCGGCCACGGCCCTCCACTGGCCGGACCCGCGACTGCCATCACGTCCTCCGCCTCGGAATAGTGTCGTTCCAGGTCGTCGTAGCGAATCGGCCAGTCGACTGCGACACCATAACGCGTCTTCAGCTCGAAGTCCTCGGGTGTCATGCGCGGCGTGCAGGCCGCCCAGCAATTGGAGGAGCCGCCGAACGCCAGCCGAAACACCCAGGGCTTCGAGGGCGTCAGGTTGCGGAAGCTCGCGACCGCGTCCTCGTCGAGCGCCCCTGCGCGGGATCCGTGCTCGGCGTGCGAGAGCAGCGGGCCCCGCTCGAGTGCGAGCACGCGCGCGCCCGGCCGTCGCCGCTGGTACTCCAGCAGGAAGAACGACGACGCGAAGCTCGTGCCGACCAGAATCAGGTCGTACGACTCCGCCTGCGTGCGCATGGCTGCCACCCTCCGACGCTACCTGGTGTACTGTAATCCAGCCCATTCTGATGGCCGACCATCGAACCGATGTACTGCCAGAACGCGACGATGTGACGGAAGGCTGGCTGGCGGGGCCGTCCCTCATCGCAATTCAGGCGCTCATCGTCGTGGCCGCCATCGCCCACATTCTCACGGTCGGCTACATCGCCGACGACGGCTTCATCTCTTTCCGGTACGCCAGACATCTGTTGGAAGGGGACGGCGTCGTCTACAACGTCGGGGAGCGCGTGGAGGGCTACACGAACTTCCTCTGGGTCGTGCTGCTGGCAGGTGTCGGCTGGGCACTGCCGGAGGTCGGGATTCCAGAGATCGCGCGAGTCGCGGGAACGACGGCCGCGGTGGCGGTCATTCTCCTGGCGTACCGGCTCTCCACGATCCTGTCGCTGGGTCCGTCCGTTGGCCTGCTGGCTGGCGCATTCCTTGCGGCGCATGCGAGCACGGTGGCGTGGGCCCATTCGGGGCTCGAGACGACGCTGTTCACGATGCTCGTGTTCGCTGCAGCGGTGCAGTACGAGTCGGGCATTCGGCGGCACCGAATCGGCTTGGGCGTGCCGGCGCTCTTGGCACTCGCCGCCTTGACCAGACCGGACGGGGTCCTGCTGTTCGCGGCGTTTGTCGCCCTGTGCGTCTTCGACTTTGCGCCGCGCCCGTTCTCGCGGCGCTCCCTGCCAGGCCTGGTACGTGAGGTTGCTCGGTTTTCGGCGATGTTCGCCGCGATCTACCTGCCCTACTTTGTCTGGCGCTACACGTACTACGGCGACCTTTTCCCTAACACGGCCTACGCCAAGGTGGACTTCGACCTGTCGCAGCTCGCCCGGGGTGGGCGTTACGTATGGGTCTACGCGCGCGACTACGGGGTGCTGGCCTGGATCGTCCCAGTCTGCCTCTTCCTCTTTCGCGAGCGATCGGCGTGGTCGTGGCGGTTTGCGTGGCTCGTCGCGGTCACCCTGACGTACGTCACGTGCATCGGGGGAGACGGACTGGCCTTCCATCGCTTCATCGTGCCCGCGGCGCCCATGATGTACATCATCGTGGCTGCAGCGCTCCTTTTCGGCTATCGACGGTACCTGGCTCCGATTGAACCCCGGCTTGCACGCGGAGCTATCTCGGCGGCCACAGTCGCGGGTCTGCTCGCGTTCACAGCGCAGGCGACGTTGCTGCCTATCCTGGCTCCTAATCGCGTTCGATGGTTCGAGCCTCAGTCGGGCCTTACCTTTCCCGGGAACGGTCTCGAGCACAACTACGTCTGGTTCGACAACTACTTCGTCGACCGGCTGACCATCGCCGCGCGATATCTCGACGATCATGCACCGGCCGGATCGCTGATCGCATCGACTCCGGCCGGGGCCATCGGGTACTACATGGATCACTCCGTCCTTGACATGCTCGGGCTGACGGACCGGCACATCGCACGGGTTGAGGCCGTGGACTCGCCATTCAGGCGCGCCGGGCACGAGAAAGGAGATGGCGACTACGTTCTGTCGCGCTCGCCCGACTTCATTCTGATGGGAAATGTGGCGGTGCTGCCCGAGCCTCTGGACCGCAAAGCGATGGGTAGCAAGCTCGTTCTCAAGTCGGAGCACGACCTGTGGAGCAATCCGGAGTTTCACGAGCGCTACGAACTGATCAACGTCCAGGTGTCCAACGAGCGCCTCTTTCGGTACTTCAGCTTCTTTCGCCGCCGACAGTAGCGCCGTATGCTCATTCGGCCGGCCGGCTTCCGGGCTCGGGACTCGCCGTCCGGCTGCGTGAGTTGACCACTCCCCAGCATCGCCTGACCAGTGCCACCAGGCGGTGCCAGAACATGAGCGCGACACCGAGGATGGCGCTGAAGACGGAGGCGATCGGCATCAACTGGTCCGGCCCGACGTAGAGCAGGACGATGGATGAATCGACCAGCCGCCCGAGGACCGGCGGGATCCATTCGACAAGACTGGGTGAAAGCACGAATGCCATGGTGATGCTCGCGGAGGGAGTCGCCGGTTCCGTGCCAAACGTGGCGGTCCGTGCCGCAGTGAGTGTTCGACGGATCCGGTGCCACCACCGACACGCTGGCGAGGGTTCGCAGAACAAAGTCGGATTCCCGGCAGACTCTTCAGCCGACAGGTCCTTCAGCGTTCCCGATCGAAGCAGCCGGCCACCTCGCCCGCCGCCCACGCCGCCAGGAGCACCATCACACCCGGCGCCGCCGCCAGCGTCCGGCCGGGTGGGGCGCGCTTGAGGATTCGGTCGCGCAGGAAGCGAGCGAATAGCACCAGAGGCGCGGCGGGCGACAGCATCACGAATGCCGCCTTCCGCACGACGGAAGCATCCCGCATCCGGAGCGATCCGAAAAGGTGTCCCCAGGCGACGCGCTCCCGCACGAGGCCCCGCATGGTGAGGCCGGCGCGCACTTGCCGAACCACGAGTCGGGGCGACGCGAACACAGACTCGCCGCCCCGCTGCAGGGCCCAGTGGATGATGGGCTCGTGGTACCGATCGCGCCAGAGGTCGCGTGTCGCGTCGAGCGCACGGCGCTTGTAGGTGACGTTGACGTCGGAAACGAAGCGGCGGGTCCCCTCGGCGAACGGCGGTTCGTACCGGCCGAAGTCGCAATAGAAAACCATCCAGTTCAGTCGCCGGTCGACTCCGTTCTCCACGGCGCCGCCAATCACCGCGTGAGGCAGGTCCCGGTGGAGGCTCGCCACCGTCGCCGCCCAGTCCTCCCGAGCAATCGACCGGTCCTCCAGCAGCGCAATCAGCGCTCCCGCGGCGGCTGCGAGACCGCCGGCCCGTCGCCTGTCGATCAGTTCGTGCTGGCCGGCGGGACTGCCGGCCGGTCGTCGCGTCGGCAGCCGCCCCAGGTCAAGGCCGCGAAACGGGACCGGTCCGCCCGTGCCGACGGCCCGGATGATCCCCGGAACGGCGGCGGTCGTCGAGTCGTACGGCACCAGGACTTCGAATGGCGGCGCATCTGTCTGCCGCGCGAGCGCCGCCAGGCAGCGCTCGAGGGCATCACCGCCGTCCACCACGGTGACGACGACCGAAAGCAGGGGGGCAGTCACAGCGTGCGGCTAGGAGCGACTGCGCTCGACCCGTCCAGACGGCGTCGAACAGTCGGGATATCCTATCCGGAACTTCGGGCACGTGCCCGGCCAGGGAGGCCCCCCAGCGTTGACTCGCGTGACCATCCTCGGCGCCGGACCTGCGGGCCTGGGCGCCGCGCTGCTGCTCGCCCGTCGAGGCCACGACGTCACGGTCGTCGAGCAGAGCGACCGGGTCGGCGGAAACGCGGGGAGCTTCGACCTGGCCGGCCTGCGCGTCGACTACGGCAGCCATCGATTTCACCCCGCTGCGGATCCGGAGGTCCTGGCGCTCGTGCGGGACCTGCTCGGCGACGACCTGCTCGCCCGGCCGCGCCACGGACGTATCCGTCTGCTCGGGCGGTGGATTCACTTTCCGCTGCGACCGCTCGACCTCGCGATCCACGCGCACCCGAGATTCACGGGCGGCGTGGTGGTCGACTTGGTGGCGAAGCGGCTCGGTCGACGCGCGGCGACTGGCCCGGAGACGTTTGCGAGCGTGCTGGAGCAGGGTCTCGGCCCGACGATCTGCCGCGAGTTCTACTTTCCGTACGCGAAGAAGATCTGGGGGCTCGAACCCGATGCGATCTCGCCGGTGCAGGCGTGGCGGCGCGTGTCGGCGGGATCGATCGGGAAGCTCGTCCGCCGACTGATTCCGGGCGCCGGCGGCGTGGGCGCCCGAGGCCGCAAGGGGATCTTCTATTACCCGCGGAAGGGGTATGGCCAGATCTCGGAGCGCCTGGCCGAGGCCGCCGAAGCCGCCGGTGCGCGCATCCACCTCGGGGCCGCGGTCAGACGTGTGTCGCTCGGCTCCGATGCGCACGAGGTGGAGGCCGGGTCCGACGGGGCGAGTCCTTTGACTGGCCGGTACGTCTGGTCCACGATTCCGGTCACGACGCTCGTGCGGCTGGTCGAGCCGGCGGCGCCCGCCAACGTCAAGGACGCGGCGTCCCGGCTCCGGCTCCGGGCTATGCTGCTCGTCTATCTCGTGCTGGACGCGGATCGATTCACCGAGTTCGACGCCCACTACTTTCCCGAGGCCGGCCTGCCGTTCACGCGGGTGTCCGAGCCCAAGAACTACGCGGCGCTCACGGAACCAGCAGGCCGCACGGTGCTCTGTGCGGAGATTCCATGCGGACGCGGCGACGCCCTCTGGGACCTGGCGGACGACGCGCTCGGCCAAGTCGTGCGTGAAGGCCTCGCGCGGGCGGCGCTTCCTGTGAGGTGCCGGATCGTGGAGGTCGCCGTGCGCCGCCTGCCAGCGGCCTACCCCATCTATGAGATCGGCTACGAGGAGCACTTCGAACGGGTGGACCGCTGGGTGAGCGCGCTCCCCGGCGTGCTGTCGTTCGGCCGCCAGGGTCTCTACGCCCACGACAACACGCACCACGCGCTGTTCATGGCTCGCGCCGCGGTCGAGTGCCTCGGCGACGGCGCGTTCGACGAAGCACGCTGGCGCGCGTACCGACGCCAGTTCGAGAAGCACGTCGTTGAGGATTGAAAGCGGCGCGGCCCGTGCTACCCTGAGAGGACTCCGGGCCTCCATCATGAGACGTCTGACAACCGTCGCGCTGATGGTGACGACGGCTGCGGCCGCCCCGGCTGGCCTCGGCCCGGCCAGCGGGCCCTTCGCCCAGGCGGCGTCGCCGACGATCACGTTGGACCCGTCCCGGACGTATCAGACCATCATTGGCTGGGAGGCGTCGAGCCGGGCGACGACGATGCCCAACCGGGATCTGTTCCTGCCGATGCTGGCGGAGCTCGCCGTCGAGGCCGGCATCAACCGCATCCGCCTGGAGATCAGCAGCGGACGGGAGCACGAGCGCGACACGCTCGGCGAGCTTCACGCGGGACTGATCAGTCAGCAGGAGTACAACGGGCTCTGGTACGCCACCGTCAACGACAACGACGATTCGGACGTCATCAACTGGAACGGGTTTCACTTCCGCGAGATCGACATGAAGGTCGATCAGATCGTGAACCCGATGCGCCGGCTCCTCGAGGCGCGGGGCGAGTCGCTGTTCGTCAACGCGACCTACGTGGCCTTCACCCGGCACAACGCGCCGGGTGCCCGGTACGTGCACGACCGGCCGGAGGAGTACGCGGAGTTCGTGCTCGCGACCTACATCCACCTGCACCAGAAGTACGGCTGGGTGCCCGACACGTGGGAGGTGATCCTCGAGCCCAACAACACGGCGACGTGGAACCCCGAATACATCGGCCGTGCGATGGTGGCGGCGGCGAGGCGGCTGCGCGAAGCCGGGTTTACGCCGCGTTTCGTCGCCCCGTCCACGGCGCGCATGGACGGTGCGGCGCCCTACTTCGAGCGGATGATGTCGGTACGCGGCGTCAGGCAGTTCGTGACGGAACTCTCCTACCACCGGTACCAGACCCGCCCCCAGGACGCCGTCCGCGACCTGCAGCGGATTGCCGATCTCGCGCGCGAACACGGCGTGAACACGGCGATGCTCGAGCACATCGGCAGCGGCCACGAGGAACTGCACCAGGATCTCAAGGTGGGGCAGGTGTCGGCGTGGCAGCAGTTCGTCCTGGCTCCGGTCGGACCCTGGCGGCGCGGCATCGACAACGGAGGCGCCCTGTTCGTCATCGACAACTCCGACCCCGAGCGGCCGCAGGTCGTCACGATGAGCCGCACCAGGTTCCTGCGCCAGTACTTCAAGTTCGTAAGGCGCGGCGCCGTCCGCATCGAAGCCGCGACGTCGAACCCCGCCTTCGACCCGGTCGCGTTCGTGCACCCCGATGGCGGCACCGTCGTGGTCGTCAAGGCGTCGAGCGCGGGGGAGTTCTCGCTCGGGAACCTGCCACCGGGCGAGTACGGCGTGAAGTTCACGACGGGCGTCTCGTACGACGTCGACGCGCCGGACGCCGTCGTCGCGGCGGACGGCGTGCTGACGGCGGCGATTCCTGCAGCCGGCGTCCTGACGATCTATCGGAAATAGCGCTGTCAGCGCGGCGCCGGACCGCGCCATCGGACCTGATACTCGCCGTGCTTCTCCACCAGCGGGAATTGGGTTTCGATGTACCGATCGAGGAGTTCCTCCCCGGTTCCGGGCAACGTCAATCGTCGCGCTTCCCTGATCCGATTGAAGAACGCTTCCGTCCGTCCGAACTCCCAGAGAATGGCCAGGCGTGCTCCACGGCGCTCGAGGGCCTCGACGATGGCCGCCTGTGCCTCGGGACGGTCGGCCACCGCCGGATGAAGCTCGTCGAAGGGCGTGCAACCCCGGCGGCCGACGACGGCGTAGACCATCGGGTTGGAGGTGATGAGGACGTCGTGTCGTCGAAGTCCGACGTAGATGCACTCGCCGGCGGCGACGTTGCGATCGACGAACGCGGCCAGCGGTTCGTAGTATCTCAGTTCCTCCGCGGGAATCCTCAACCCCCGAAGGCTCGGCACGGCCGACGTCCGGCTCGTCGGCCAGTCGCGGACGATGCGGGCAGCCGCCGTGCCGGGAGGCACCAGGAGACTGCCGGCGTAGACGAACAGCGCCGCCGCGGCCGCTCGGCGAAACCGTCCGGATCGGAGCCGGCTCGCCGCCGTCCAGCCCAGTCCGCCGAGCAGGAGGCCAATCGCAGACATCGTCCAGATGTGGGTGTTGATCTGCACGTGGGCGGCCAGCCAGAAGAACGGATAGGCGGCGCCAAGCAGGAGCACGCCCCGCCGCTCCGGAGCGGGCCACCCAACCCCATGCAGGGCGAGGGCGACCAGGCCCGCCGCCCACATCGCTGCGGGAATCGTGAACCGGAGCCAGGTGGAGAAGCCTTCAACAAGGGTTCGCAGGTCCGTCATGGACGAGAATGGCGGCAGAAGGCCCGGGTACGACTCGGCCCGCGACAGCGGGAAGTCCGTGGCGGGGAACCGGATGAGGTCCACCCACGCGTTCGATCCGGCCACGGCCCAGCAGGCTGCGACGACGGGCAGCCCCAGGGCAGCGGCACCGACAAGAATTCGCACACTGCCGGCGATGAGGGCCATCGCCGGCCGCTTTCCGGACATCATGCGTGACCCGACATCGGCCAGGGCCAGCGCGAGAGCAGCGTAGGCCGCGACGTCGTGCTTGAACCACGCCGCCACTCCAATCCAGGCCCCGGCACCCAGCGTCCCGGTGAGTCGCGCCTCCGGGCCCCGGCGCAGCCACGTCAGCCAGCCGGCCAGCATGAAACACAGCGCGGGCTGGTAGGTGTTGAGGGCAGGCTCCGTGGCGAAGAGCACCATGCCAAAAAGCCCACCGGCGACGAGGGCGCTCACCCGGGACAACCCGATCGCATGGGACAGCGCGACCAGAACCCCGGTCGCCCCGGCTGCGAACACTGTTCCGGCGGCACTGGCCACGATGAGCTTCTCGCCGAAGGTCGCGAACAATCCCGCGAGGACGTAGAACTGCCCTGGCGCGTACATCGTCCAGAAGTCCCGATACGGCGCGTCTCCGTCGAGAACGCGGAGGGCGCCGACGATGCCGCCCGATGACGGTACGCCGAACCAGGCGCGTATCCCGAGCCCGAGCGCCACAGCGCAAGCGAGCGTCACAGGATCGAAGCGTCGCGGTATTTCGCGCATGACCTCCGTGCTATTCTCCGGTTGCTCGAGCCGGCAGACAACTCAAATGACGGCGCGACCGCCGGAACTTGTCGATGCATCTGGTTGAGCACCTCGGGGGACCATCGGGCTGCAGCGATGACGCTGGTTGAGCGAATGCGTATCCTCACACTTCACGCACCGGACACTCCCGCTGGCCTGCAGAGAGCCCTGGGCTGGGCGGGCGCCGTTTTGCTGGGCGCGTTCGTTCTCCTTGCGCCGTTGTCGTACGCCGTTGCTGCCGTTTCACCGTTCGGCCTTCACCAGGAACCAGAGGCCAGCTCGTTTCTGAGCGCGCTCTCGCGACTGCCCGTTCCCGCCCTGGCGGCGAGCGAGTTTGTGCAACAGCAGCTCACGGGCGATTCGCTGCTGGCCGTTGCGTGGGTCCGCACGGTGGCGGTCATGACGCCGCTCCTGGTCGCCACGGCCGCCGCGGCATCCGCGCTGTGGTTGCTCGCGCGGGGCCGCCACCTCGTGACCGAACGAACGATCACCCTGATCACCCGCGTCGCCGTCGTAGTCGGTATCGTGTCGGCCCTGAGCTACCCGATGTTCACGCAGGACATGTGGGTTTCGGTCGTGTGGGGACGCATGCTGCTGGACGGAGTCAATCCCTACTACGAGTTCTTCTCGGAGTCGGCACTGGAGGGCACGCCACTCGTCGGTTTCCCGATTCGCATGACCTACGGACCCCTCTGGGCCTGGTGGTCCGCAGGGATCGCTGGTCTCGGAGGCGGAGACGCCATACGGACGTTCGTCGTGTGGAAGGCGATGCTGCTGGCGTGCTGGCTGGGAATGCTGTGGCTGATCCGCGCCATCCTTTCCGCCGCGTCTCCCGCGCGCCGGGCCGCCGCGCTCTGCTTCGCCGGGTGGTGGCCGGTGTCGGCGCATTTTGCCGTCGGTGAGGCCCATAACGACATCGTCATGGTCGTGCTGCTGGTGCTCTGGTTGTATATGCATGTCCGACGGATCCCCTGGGCGATCCTGGCGCTCGCTGCTTCCGTCCTCGTCAAGTACGTGACGGCGCCGCTCCTGGTGATCGAGGCTTGGCAGGCCTGGATGAACCGTCGACGACAACCATGGGCCTACGCGATCTGGGGCGGCATGGCCGTGGCCCTGACGGCTGCGCTGACGCTGCCTCTCTGGCGCGGCGCGAACATCCTGGCGCCCGCTCTCGAGATGCAGGGCTGGCACTTTCTCACGCCGGCTCACGCCTTGACCACGGTGCTGCACTGGGCGGACGTGCCGGCGTCGCTCGAGGGTCTCGATCTCGTCGGCGGCCTGGTGTTCGGATCGATGGCCGTCCACGCCATGATCCGGCTCGCGCGAGGACCCGATGAGCAGGCAGTGTTCAGCCTGGCCCTGGCGCTGATGTGCTTCGTGCTGTTCGCGGGCGTTGGACACGGGTGGCCCTGGTATCTCGTCTGGGTCGTTCCCCTCGTGGCAGTGCATGGAAGCGGGGTCCTGTGGCGGCTGACCGTCTGCGCCGCCGCCGCCGCTCCGTTCCTCGACATCGTTTGGCTCCTGCCGGCGGCATGGGATGCGCTGCCAGTAGCCGGCGTCGCCTACTTCGGAAGCATTGCCGTGCTTAGCGTCCTGCCGCTGAACTGGCGAGCCCTCGAATGGGGACGCTGGACCTGAACCCTGCTACCGAGCCGCACGATCTGCCGCGCCGTTGAGCGATCCTCGCCGCCGCAACCGGGTCTCGATCGATGCCGCGACGACGCGATGTCCGGCGCTGTTCCAGTGGCCATCGTCGGGGAAATACGTCAGCAGGCCGCGTTCCGCGGCCGCCCGCAGCGGGCCCGTGAGATCGAGGTAGTCGACTCCCGCGCTCTGAGCCCACGCGCCGAGCCGCGCCGGCAGATCGTTGATGCGCCACTCGCTGAGGTAGCCGTCCGCCGGCGGTGTACAGACACCGGCATGCACGCGGTACTTCGTGGGCACGAACAGCAGCAGAAAGGCCGCGCCCTCACTCCGGACCTCGGTCGCGGCCATCTGGACGGAGCGCTGAAGCACATCGAGCGCCCGGAGATCGTCCTCGGTCAGTTCGGCTCCGGCGTACGCGAAGTACAGGTTCAGCGGATCGACCAGGGCGGTGTCCTCCGCCCGGGCGTCGAACCTGCAGGATCGACGCCGCGCCTCGGTCGAGTCGCGTGTCGCATCCGGCGCCACCACCCACTGAAGGGTCCGCAGGGCGCTGACGGTGAACAATCGGTCTACCAGCGATGCCGTGCGACGGACCTGGAGATCGCGCCTAAACTGTTCGTAGCGATGCACATCTCCCAGGTCGTTGCCCTCGAACACGAACCACAGCACGAGGCGCGGTCTCAGGGGCTTGCCGTACCGGCGCAGGACGATGAGCTCCTGTTGAGGGCCATACCCCCCCTGGCCGAGATTCGCGATCTCCACGCCGAACGCCGCGGCGAGCCGCGACGTCAGCAAGTCGCGGTCCGGCACGAGTCCCGCTTCGACGAACGAGTCGCCGATCGCCACGACGTCGGCGCGAGTGAGGGTGAGACGGTTGCGGAACCCGTGCTCGTCGTACTGCAAGTCGACGTCGTACTGCCGGTCCGTGCGGATACGCAGCCAGTCCACGAGATCGCCGGGCGTCCGTCCGGTGAACCGCAGGCCCGGCCGGTGGACGAAGAGCAGCTCTGGGTCGAACCGGCTGCTCGGGCGTTCCCACGGCTTCAACCTCGTGAAGATCACACTCTCGGGCGGCGACAGTAGCCGCCGGTAATCGATCCAGCCCGCGACGGCCGGCAACTCGACAAGGGCGACCGCCAGCAGGGCCGAAAACGTACTGAGAGCCGCATGCACGATCTTCGTCCGCAGAGCGGCCCGACCGGTGACCAGGTAAGCGGTCCAACACATGACGTACGACGCGCCGATCAGAATCAGAAGGCGGCGCTCGGAGTAGCGGCCGACGACCCTCTGACCATCGACGTCGTCCGCGAGGAACCAGGCGGCGGCAAGGACCCCGAGGACGAGGGCCAACGCGACTAGTGATGATCGGTAGACACCTCGGGACTGCGTGGCCTTCTGATCCCTTCGCGTGCGACCGTCGAACCGTGAAGAAGACATGGTCTGTGCGAACGGGTCACGCGTTGAGGATTTGCAGGAGCATTCGATTCAACGGGATAGTATTGTGGCGTGAGCCCAGTGATTTCGGCAAGGTCTGCGCTGATGGCCTGTGGGAAACCCTGGCTGATCCTCGGAATTGCCGCCGGCTTCGGTCTGGCTGCCGGAGTTGCCGAGGCGATCGCATTCCTGACGATTCAGTCGGTTCTCGGGCTGTCGACTTGGCAAATGAAGACCTCGGCGGTTTCCGTCGACTTCCTTTGGATTGCACCGGTCGTGAACAGCGTGCTCTTTATGCTGCTGGGAGTGCTGCTCGTCACCCTGGCGGCGCTCGTCCGGGGAAAGCGATCGATCGATCACGGCTGGGCTGCGAGCTTGGTGTTCGCCTGGCTCGCCTGGTACATCCTCTTCCGAGTCCCGGACCGGCTGCACTGGTGGGCCGCAGGGCTGCTGGCACTCGGGCTCTCCCTCAGAACCGCCAGGCTTGTGCCTGTCCAGGCCCGGCTGAGTCGCCAGGGGTTGGGCCTTTTTCTGGCCGCAGCCGGACTCGCGGTGGCGGGAGCCGTGATCGAGGGTGGCGCCCAAGTCATCGAGAACCGGCGCCTCAGCGCGCGGCCACCTGCGCCGCCTGAAGCACCTAACGTCCTGCTCATCGTGCTCGACACCGTTCGGGCCGATCACCTGTCGGCCTACGGATACAACCGCCCGACCTCCCCCACGCTTGACAGATTCGCCGCCGGCGGAATTCTTTTCGAGCGTGCCATCTCACCGTCGGCCTGGACGGTGCCCAGTCATGCGACGTTGTTTACCGGACGGTACGTGCACGAGCACCGCGCCGACACGCTGAACCCGAACCTCGACGCCGCCTATCCGACGCTGGCCGAGGTCCTTGGCGAACACGGATTCGCTACGGCTGGCTTCTCGGCGAACACCACATGGGTGACGCGTCCGGTTGGGCTGGCGCGCGGGTTTCATCATTTCGAGGACTTCTTCACTTCGACGAGCGATGCCGTTTCGCGCACAGTTCTGGGCCGGGAGGTCCTGGCGGACGTTCGGTCGTTTCTTGGATTCCGCGAGGCTTTTGGCCGCAAAGACGCCACGGAGGTCTCGCAGGCCTTTCTGAACTGGCTCAATGACCGGCCGGCCGGGCCGTACTTTGGCTTTCTGAATTTCATGGATGCGCACGGTCCCTACGTCTCGCCCCCGCCGTACCAAAGCAAGTTCATGACGAACGGCCAGCGTGCCGCCGAGGGAGGGTTTGCGTTCAAGCCGCCACAGGTGGAATCTCAGGCGTTGCCGGGCGAGGCTGGGCTGTACGCCGCCGCGTACGATGGCGCGATCAACTATCTGGATGCTGAACTGGGTCACCTCTTCGAAGAACTCGACTCGAGAGACGAGTTGACCAATACGGTGGTGGCCATCGTCGGCGATCATGGCGAGGCCTTTGCCGAGCACGGGTTGTACAATCACGGACATAGTCTCTACCTTCATCAGGTGCACGTGCCGTTCATGCTTCGATGGCCCGCACGACTGCCCGCCGGCATTCGGGTCGACACTCCGGTAAGCACCCGAGACCTGCCCGCCACCTTGCTGGTCTTGGCGGGCGTGCCGGAGGGCCATTCCATTCCGGGCAACTCCCTGGCCAGACTCTGGGCGACTTCACCTTCAGCCGACCGGGTGGAGATCAGTCCGGCGTTGAGCGAAGTTGGTCTCAACCCCGCCGCGCCTGCATCGTGGCGGGCGGGCCGCGGCTGGCTGAGGTCGCTCGTCTCGGAGGACTGGCACTTCATCGAGGCCCAAGACGGCGCCGTGGAGCTGTACCGCCTGGATGTGGACCCGGCCGAGGTCCGAAATATCGCGCACACCGATGAGGGTCGGGTGCTGCGGCGGTCGTTCCAGCGGCGGCTCCGCGAGTTGGCTGGCACGAAGAGTGCGGCTGCCTCACCCAGAGCCCGGCGCTAGGGTTTGACGCGCGCGTGGAACACTCGCGCCGACGTGCACAGCCGATCAATGGTGGCGGCGACCTGCGGACATTCAGCGGACGTGCCGACCGACGTCGGATTCACCCGTTGGCGACGGCGTCACCCAGTCTATCGTCGACGCTGCGACCTCAGTTCGAAAGAGAGGTCGCGGGCCACCACCGTGCCCTCAGGGGTATCAATCAGGTTGACACGCTCAGTGGGATCCGCGGCGACATCGTAGAGTTCCGCCCCCATCGTGTCATGCTCGATATAGTGCCAGCGCGGCGTCACGATCGAACGCATCGCCCCGCGGTATGCCGGAACCCAGTTGAACTCGTCAAACGGCATCTGCGCGAGCTCCTGAACGGGATACGGTCGCGCGTCCGGCGCCAATGGATCCGTCAGTACAGGTACCAGCGAAGGAGCCCAATTGCTGGACGGCGTGGGAAGGTCGAGCAGGTCGGCGACCGTCGATGGCAGGTCTGCGATACTGACGGTAGCATCGACGCGGCGGCCACCGGGCAGGCGGCCGGGCCATTGCAGCACCAGGGGTACGTGAATCAAGTCGAGATAGAGCGCGCTTCGATGTGTGTAGAGGTCATGTTCACCGAAGGACTCACCGTGGTCGGAGGTCACGATCGTGATCGTGTCGTCCGCGAGATGTCGCTCTTCCAGTTCATCACCCAACTGCCGCAGTTGATCGTCCAAGTAGGCGATTCCGCCGTCGTAGGCATCGATTTCACTCTGGAGCTGCTCTCGTGTCAGTCGCGGTCGCTGCTGCAAGGTCTCGGAACGCAGCAACCCGCCCGGGTTGGGCCCGGCGGAGAATTGACGGCGGAACGGTTGCGGGGGCTCGTACGGCCCATGGGCGTCGAAGTAGTTCAGCACGAGGAGGAACGGCACCGAGGACGTGCCGCTGTCCAGCCAGGACAGCGCCGCCCGGTTGATCTCCACGGCGGTTGTCCGGCCCAGCAGCGGGGGAAGGTGAACGCTCGGTGCGATGTACTCGTCGAACATGCGCCCGTATAGCGTGCGGCCGACCATGTCCCCCGGAGTTTGGAAGAGATCTCCGAACGTCACGAACCCTCGTCCGAATCCATGCCCGCGGGTGAACCACATCGCGTTGGCGGAGAAGGCCGCAGTCCGGTAACCACGCGAGCTCAGGAGTTCGGGTAGCGTCGGCGATTCGGGACCGAGTCTGGTGGTCGTCGCGCCGTGGTCGTGCGGGACCAGCCCGGTGAGCAGCGAAGCGTGCGCCGGCAGGGTCCACGACGACGTCGAGTAGGCCCGCTCGAATAGAATGCCACCCGCCGCCAGCCGATCGATCGTCGGACTGGTCATCCGGTGATAACCGTAGGCAGACAGGTGATCGGCCCTGACGGTATCCAGCACGACGATGAGCACGTTTGGCGCCTCAGGTCTGGCCTCGGGAAGCCTGGCGACCAGGATCTCCTCGCGGGCCCATGACCAGCCGTACGAGCCCAGCCACGCGATCGCGGTCAGCGACGCCAGAGCGCCAAGCACACCCCGCGGCAGCCGCGAGTCGTCGGCGAGACGGCTTCGGTACGCGCGCAACGTGACGCTGGCAAGTCCGAGCGCCAGCGGAACCACCGCATACATCCGAAGACGGCCGAGCAACATCAGCCAGTCGAACCACATCAAGAAAACGCACACCGCAAAGGACAGGAGCCCGACGTCAACTGGCAATCCGAACCTTGCCAGCGCACGCCCGGAAAGGACCAGAAGTCCGGCGACGGCGACGAACAGGCAGAGATTCGCGAGCGGCGCGATCGACAGAATCTCCGTCCAGACCGCAATCCGACCGATGCGCCAGCCGAGCAGGTCAGCCTGCTGCAGCGCAAGCAGGGCCGCGCCCTCGACCAGTCCGGTCAGGAGCCCGAGCGCTGCCGCGGTTCCAAGAATGCGACGTGTCGTCATTGGCCCACCCGTGACGGTTCCAGACTTCGGCGCCAGATAGCGTACAGCAGGGTCGATGCGCACACGACCAGCAGCACCAAAGTGGCTCCGCTGCCTGCCAGCTCACCCGTCCGTCCCCCCAGCCGCGAAACCGTCGTCAGCACCGGCAGTGTGGGCCCGCCGCGCACGACTTGAAGCACGGGTTCGAGCACGCCATACCCAACTTCCACATCCCGATACATCGCCAGGCTCCACGCGAGCGTCACCGAGATCGCCACGACGGCGGCGATCGCCGCCCGCGGCAGCCGCACCAGCACGACAGCGGACAGCAGGAAGAGAAACGGCAGCATCGACGTCATGTACCGGATGGCGGTATTGAACTGCAGTCGCCCGTAGTTCACACCTCCGCAAAACAGCCAGAACGCCGAGAAGATCGCGAGGAGGCACCACATCTCGCGTCGCGGTAGCAGCCGGCCACGATCCACCCACGGCGCGGCCAGCGACAGCAACAGCAGCGGCGCCGACGTGAACAGCCCGTACCGGTAATCGACGAGATTCGCCAGCAGCAGATCGGCCATGGGCCACGACAGGCCCCGATAGCCGGCGTCGGCCCACGCCACATCCGGCATCCATCGCTGCGCGGGCGCAAACGGATCACCGAAGCTGGCCCACTGATAGAACCAGAGAAGTGCAATCGGGCCCGCCGCGCCCGCGCCATACCAGAGGACGAATCGCCGCCATTCGCGTGCGCGGCCGTCGCCCACGAGCCGCACGAGCCCGTAGCCCAACAGGCAGGCCGCCATCACGACGCCCGTGTAATCGAGGAGCACCGCCAGGCCGCCACCGAGCCCCGCGAGCGCGAACCGGTTTGCGCCGGGCGGGGACGCCAGAGCGAGCGCGACGAAGCCGCCGCCGCCGGCGTAGCCCACCAGCAGGTTGTGGTTCAAGAACCCCGTCCGAAAGAACACCGGCGTGCCGAACGCGAAGAGCAGCGCCAGCCACAGCGCGAGACGATCCGACGCGAACACCTTGCGCAGCACGAGGAACATGCCCGCGACGGCCAGGGCCGAGACCGGCGCCATGAAGCCTGCCTGAATCGCCATCGCGCCCAGTCCGAGCCGGACATCGAGGCCGCGCCGCCACGCTTCGGCATGAAAGGCGCGGGCATTCGGCCACGGCGTGTCGTACACGGGCGGGTCGGTCACCCCGGCCGCCGCGCGCGCGGTCTGCACCCGGCGCGCGATTCGATCGATCATCGGCCGCGCCGCCGCGTACGGCAGGGCGGCCATCATGGACACGCCCGGGTTGTTGTTGATGTGCCACCCGCGGCCGAAGGTCTCGAAGAGGTCGGGATGCAGCCCGCGGTACTCGTCGACGCGAAAGGACAGATGGTCGCCGATCGCGAACGCGAGGTAGTGCTCGCGGACAATGTTCGTGGCGGAGTGGAGCATGTAGATCGCCCAGCAGGTGGCAAACAGCCGCACCGCGGTGCTGCGCGCGGTGAACCGCCACGGCCGGAGCTCCACGCGGCTGAGGATACCCTATACTGGCTGACGCCGATGGACACGCACGCGTTCGACGGGACCGGTCCCGTGTCGGTCATTCTTCCCGTCTACAATGAGGAAGAGGCCGTCGGTGCAGAGGTCGATCGCATCCGAACGGTCCTCGACGCCCACGGCCTCGTCCACGAGATTATCGTCGTCGACGATGGCTCGACCGATCGCAGCGGCGTGCACGCTGCGGCGGCCGGCGCCACGGTCATCACGCACGCCGACAATCGCGGCTACGGCGCCGCCATCAAGACCGGCATGGCCGCCGCCCGCTACGACACGATCGTAATCAGCGACGCCGACGGCACCTATCCGGCCGAGCACATCCCCGATCTGGTAGCGCATCTTGAGCGTTCCGACATGGTGGTCGGGGCCCGGACCGGCTCCGACGTGCACATCCCGGTCGTGCGCCGGCCGGCGAAATGGGTGCTCAACTGGGTGGCCGCCCGGGTCGCCGGCCGGAGAATCCCCGACCTCAATTCCGGCCTCCGGGCGTTTCGCCGGGAGTGCGCAGAGCAGTACCTGACGATTCTGTCGAATCGCTTCTCGTTCACGAGCACGATCACGCTAGCGTTCCTGGCCGACGACTACCGGGTCGTCTACCGGCCGATCGACTATCTCACGCGGATCGGGCGGTCGAAGATCGTCGCGTGGCACTTCATGGACTTCCTCGTGCTCGTCCTTCGCTTGGCGATTCTGTTCCAGCCGCTGCGGGTCTTCGTGCCGCTGGCCCTGGCGTTCGGCGGCCTTGGCGTCCTGAAAATCGTGTACGACGTGGTCGTGCTGTTTCCACGAACGTCGGCGCCGCCCCTTGCCATCTTCTACCTGCCTGTCGTCTCCACGAGCGCGGTCCTGCTGCTGCTGGTCGGCTTCCAGATGCTGGTCGTCGGCCTCGTGGCCGATGCAGTACTGCGCCGAATCGCGCAGCGTCAAGCCCTCGTGCCATCGAGGGGCGTCACGATGACTCCCAGGCCCGCCCCCGCAGTCAAGCCCGGCTGAACAAAGTCTGGCGTCCGTCCGACTCCTGCCACCGAAACAGCCGAACTCCTCGCTAATCGAGAATCTCGGGCCAGGCGGAACGCCTGCCCAGCAGCCCGGTTCGGGCGGAACAAAGTCTGACTGAAGGCCGACTCCTGGCCCTTCGTCTGGGGATCGCATGTGGTCCGCGCTCCTTCGTGCTTAGCACACTCCTTGCCAGCAAACACCGGTGAATGGGCCGCCAATCGGGCAGCGTTCCACCATGTTCGCGGGTGTCGGTCATTGTGCCGTTTCACCGCGACCTGGCCCAGCTCCGGCTGTGCCTGGCCGCCCTGCGCGCTTCGGTGCTGCCGCCGGGCATTGACCTCGTGGAACTGATTGTGGCCGCCGACGGAGCCGCCGATGACCCCTCGCTGGTCGCGGCGGAGCACGGCGCGGTCGTGCGCGCCCTTCCCGGACCTCGGGGACCCGCGTTCGCTCGAACCCGGGCGGCGGCAAGGGCCTCAGGGGACATCCTGGTCTTCGTCGACGCCGATGTCGTCGTGCACGCGGACGCTCTGGCACGATTGGCGCGGCTCTTCACGATCGATCCCACGGTCGCGGCGGCTTTCGGCGCTTACGACGAACAGCCGGCAGATCGGGGGTTCTTCTCCCAGTGCCGCAACTTGGCCCACGCGTTCATCCACCGCCGATCGAACCGGGAGGCTCAAACGTTCTGGGCTGGCCTTGGCGGTGTCAGGCAGAGCGTCTTCAAGGCCGTGCGAGGCTTCGACGAGCGGTTCACGCACCCCTCCGTGGAAGACATCGATCTTGGTTATCGAATACGCAAGGCTGGTTTCCGCATTGTTCTTGACCCGTCGATTCAGGGGACCCACCTGAAGCGGTGGACGCTGTGGTCCTCAATCGTCTCCGACGTCCGTGACAGGGGCGTGCCCTGGACCCAGCTCCTCAACCGCTATCATGCACCGCAGAACGACCTGAATCTGACCCTGCGCTACCGTTGGGCCGTCGTCTTGTCCTACGCCCTGCTCGGAGGCCTGCTCGGCATGGTCTGGCAGCCCTTCCTGGCACTGCCAAGTCTGCTGCTCGCCGCGGGGCTTGTCTGGATCGACCGACCGTACTACCGGTTCTTCGCCAGCCGCCGCGGTCTCGTGTTTACGCTGGCCTGGTTTCCGTTTCACGTCCTGCATCATCTCTGCAATGGCCTCTCGTTCGCGCTCGGGTCCGTTCTGTATTTCGGTCGCCGGTGGTTCGGCATCTCGCTGCCGTGGGCGTTACCTGTGACTCCGTGGTCGCCGAGAGAGTCCAAGTAACGGTGCGTCCGACGACGAGATCTCGGATCGGCCTGGCGGCGGTCTGCCTGGCGGCGGTGGTCATCGGCTCGCCGGGCCTGACGAGCGAAGCCGCGGTTACCCTGCACGGCGACATGCCGAAGTACCTGATGAACGGCGTCTACATGCTGGACGTCCTGGGCGACCGTCCGTTTCACAGCTTCGACGAGTTCGTCGAGTACACGCAGCTATACTACGCGCGATATCCCGCCCTGACGCTCGGCCACCACCCGCCGCTGCTGTCCGCGATGCTTGCGCCGATGTTCGCCGTGTTCGGCGTTTCCGTCGTGTCGGCGAGGCTCCTCGTGTTCGTGACTTTCGTCGGGGCCGTCGGGCTGCTGTATGCGCTCGTCAAGGAATTGTACGGCTCCATGGCGGCCCTGGCGGCCGGGCTGTTTCTCGCAACGAGTCCGCTCGTGGTTCTTTTGGGTCGGTCGGTGTTGTCCGAGATGCCGGCGCTGGCGCTTGTGCTGACCAGCGCCTATTGTCTCCAGAGATTCACTGCCACGGAGAGGCGTTCGGCCCTCGTGGGATTCGCTGCTGCGGTGTCGCTGGGCCTCTACGCAAAGCAACTCACGGTATTTGTGTTACCCGCCTACGCTGTCGCGGCCGTCGCCTCGCTGGGTGTTCGGCGCATGCTCAGGCGTGATGTTGCCTTCGCCGCTGCGGCAATTGCGATCGCCTCGTTGCCGTTGGTGCCGATGACACTGATGCTTTCGGCATCAAACGTGGCATGGACCCTGATGTCGGCGCAAAACGCGTATCGTGACCCTTTCGGCGTCCTTTGGAAGGGGTTGAGTGCGCAGTTGACCGTCCCGGTGCTGTTGCTGGCGACTGTGGGACTGAGCCGCGCGGTGATCCAGCGCGACCGTCGGTCGGCGTTTTTCATCGTGTGGGCTCTCAGCGTGATTGCAGGAGTCGCGATTGCCGGTCGGGCCGAGCCGAGTCGCTACGGTGTCTTCGCGGTACCGGCGCTTTGTGTTCTCGCCGCCACGAACGTGACCGGTTTTCGTGCTCGCAGCTGGGCGGCAGCTGGCACTGCGGTGTCCGTGCTTGCGTGTAGTTATCAGGCCATCGCCGCAGTCGACGTTTCACTAGAGGGGGCCGGCGGGTACGAAGAGGCCGCGCAGTTCGTGCTCGCGTCGAAGCCTGGACCCACAGTCATGTTCAGTGGAGACATCGATACCGGCTTCTTCACGTTCTTCGTGCGTAAACACGACCCTGACAGGCAGTTGGTCGTCCTGCGCTCTGACAAGGTCTTCACGACTTCACGGATGGACGATGTCGGTTATCAGGACCGAATCAAGACGCCGGACGAGATCTACCTGACGCTTCAAGAACTGGGAACGCGGTACGTCGTCATCGAAGATCGCCCGAGCAGGTCGGTCGTCCTGGAATTGTTCCAGAAGGAATTGCGCTCCTCGAAGTTCGTGGAGCGGTGGCGTCAGCCGATCGAGACCACAGACAGGAGGCTCCAGGGCACGTCGCTGGTCGTTTACGAGTACCTCGGGGCCGGGGAACCGGACCCGGATGCCGAGTTGTCGATGGACCTGCCGATCGCCGGCCGCTCGCTGGTGGTGCGATTGTCCGACCTCATCCAGAGGAAATACCTCAGATAGCGCGACTTTCTTCAACCCGGCCGGGTCTTCCGGCCCGCGGCCGTCCCACGCGAATCCGTCCAGGCGGGCAGCATCTCGTTGCATCCCAAGCGGATACCGACGCCGTCCGCCCGGCGTCCGGCCGGTCGGCCGTTTGCAGCCAGACCACCTGCTATTTCCAGCGGGGGCGGCTTGTCGCCTTGGTGGGGCCGATGAGAAACAACGGGCATGGACCAGTTCAGCTAATCGGCGAGAGCCCGGTCATTACAGAACTGCGCGCGGAGATCGAGCGCATCGCGCGGTCCGACGCGAAGGTCCTGATTACCGGCGAGAGCGGGTCGGGAAAGGAAGTCGTCGCCCGCGCCATCAACGACCGCAGCGCGCGCGCCAGTTCCTTCGTGCCCGTCAACTGCGCCGGGATCCCGGAGACCCTGCTCGAATCGGAGCTGTTTGGCCACGTGAAGGGCAGCTTCACCGGGGCCTATCGCGACAAGCCCGGCAAGCTGGAGATGGCCGACAACGGCACGATCTTCCTCGACGAGATCGGCGAGATGACCTTGCGCATGCAGGGCCTCCTGCTGCGATTCCTCGAGACCGGCGAGATCCAGAAGGTCGGCGCCGAGCGGATGGCGCGCGTGACCAACGTCCGGATCATGGCGGCCACCAACCGCGAGCTTCGCGACCTGATCACCCAGGCGCAGTTTCGCGAGGATCTCTACTACCGGATCAACGTGATTCACCTGGTCGTGCCGCCGCTGCGCGATCGCCGGGAGGACATCCCGATGCTCGTCGATCACTTCCTGCGGCGTTTCACGCAGCCGGGCGACCCGAACGTGCCGGGGCAGGCCTACGGCCAGGGCAACGGCAACGGCCGCCACTTCAGCCCCGTGCGGGCGGTTTCAGAGGACGCCATGGAGGCGCTCTGCGCGTACGCCTGGCCCGGCAACGTCCGCCAGGTCGAAAACGTCGTCGAGCGCCTGATCGTGACGGGCCGCAACGAGATCGTTCAGCTCTCGGACCTTCCCGCGGACATGAAAGTCGCGCCGCACAACGGCCAGGTGCACCCCGGTCGTGAGCGTCGCCGCTCGGTGGCCGACGACCTGTTCAGAAAGCTCGTCAGCGAGCGAGAGTCGTTCTGGACCGCCGTCTACCCGCTCTACATGAATCGAGAGATTACGCGGACGAACGTGCGGGAGCTCGTTCACAAAGGCCTCGAAGAGGCGCGCGGCAACTACAAGATCGTGCTCAA
>Ga0326597_10000910_pt1 | contig 50068 bp, 51 predicted proteins | sample RVTome_12_FD_203789 | JGI IMG/M metagenome (GOLD analysis project Ga0326597, IMG submission 203789) | Soil microbial communities from uranium-contaminated site in the Upper Colorado River Basin, Wyoming, United States - RVT100D185 | ecosystem: Environmental > Terrestrial > Soil > Contaminated >... | reverse complement strand
CTGCGACGTTGCTGGTAGAAGTGGTATCCAGCGAGGAACTTGGTCCTACTGTTGACTCAGTGCATGCTGCCACGAGCACCGCGATAAGGACCAGCGGTGTCATGAGGCTACGCGACATGCAATACCCACGTCAGCGAGAGTCCGGTCATATAGGTGTACGTGGACGGAGAAACGCCGTCCTTCCCAGATCCCGATCACCTGTTGAACTCGGAAGGTGACCTGACCCGCATCTGCCTCGACCGGGGTATCCAAGGATCCGATGGCGAGTTGCCCGGACTGGAATCGGAAGAAGTCCTGAAGAGGAATTCCATAGAAGGAGGCGACTTCGCGACCATAGTTGATGTGATTAGCGTGGAACTCGTATGCCTTTCCGCTCACCACAAAGGTCGAGCTGCTCGTGGCAGGACTCGCATAGTCGAGACTCGAGGGTCCGCGGACGCGAGCGACCCCTCCTGTGAGCGACTGGTGAACAGCCTCAGCTCTCGACTCTTGCCCGAGCAATGTCTCCCCCTCGGCCTGGCAAAATTTACGCTGAAATCCAGACCGGGTCAATACCCTCTTAGAGATGCTTTTCGCGAAGTAGGAGGTGGCGGGGCAGGTACGAGTTGACCTCATGGGAGGCCGAGGGTGAACTCCCTCAATGTGGGGCGGCGGGGACAGCCATCCTCCCATTCGCTAGAACCGCCTCCATGAAGTATTCGGGTTTTCCCGCCCTCCTCGCCAGGTAGCTAACGGTCAAGGCACGAGCCTCTGCGTTCACAGTCTCGCTATCGCCAAAGAGCGCATTGTGATCTGATGAGTCGGTCAGTCTGTCTCAAGAAGTGACCAACGGCCCGCACGGCTCTCACCACGGCCTCGGGCTCGTCGAGGTTGTGCTGCTCGACGATGTGGTCAATGAGGTAGTGGACAAGGGGCGTGGGGTCTGCGAGGGCCGCTCGGATCCTTAACCTCTGATAGCAGGCTGGCGGGGTTGCTTCCCTTTGGGGGAGGCCGGCCACCTTGAAGCTGAAACCCGAGCGCGCGGGGTTGGGCAGCTCGGCGACTCGCTGGGCGGCCTGGAGGCTGGCGGCATGGCCATCGAAGGCCAAGGTAAGCGTGGACGCGACGGGTCGCAGCGCCTCAATGTGCTCGGGGATGAGAGCCGTGCCTCCTGTGGCTGCGGTGATGGTGATTCCGGCTTGGTGCGCTGCGATGGCGCCGGTGTAGCCCTCGACCACTATCGCCCGCCCGGCTTCGTTCTCGATCGAGCGCCATCACCTCACCCCGGCGGTAAACCCGTTGACCGTCGCAACTTGTTGCAGGTGCGTGTGGTCTGAAAGGGGGTCGGCGCGCGATACGGGCTTAGGCATGTCGACTGGCGGGCGTCTGGGCTGATCGGGCATCGGGATGCTCCTTTCGTGATCCAGGGATCGTCGTGATGATGAGGCGTAGCCCTTTCATCCCGGTATCAGGCGATGCCGAAGAGGATTGCGCGACGAGCCATCCCGCCCGGTTGGAACCCTCCGAAAGCCCACGTTGAAATTCCGGGTTGAAAGGGTGTTTGAAAGGGTGTCTGCGACTCTGCTGAAAGGGTCGGCCCTGAGGATGCGGGGGTGGACTCAGATGATCGGCTGCTCAGCGTCGACGAGGTTGCCCTGCTGTTGGGGGTGCCGGTGGCCACTATCTACGCCTGGCGGTATCGGGGTACCGGGCCCCGGGGACTGCGAGTGGGCCGACATCTGCGCTACCGCCGCTGCGACATAAACGCCTGGATCCACCAGCAGCTCGAGGAGTCCGGGAAGGCGCCAATGTGCGACCAGCCCGCCATCAGCGGTGGGGTGGAGTGAGGTGGGATCGATCCGACGGGTCACCCATCCCTCGGGTAAGCGGGCCTGGCAGGCCAGGTGGCGGGACCCGACGGGGCGGCAACGCTCCCGAAACTTCACCCGACACCTCGACGCCGAACGCCATCTCACCACCGTCGAGGCGCAGATGCTCACCGGCGACTACATCGACCCCAACCTGGCCAACATCGGCTTCGCCGACTGGCTCCCCCAAGCCGAAGCCTCCCGTCTCGACCGACGGCCTTCCACCCGGGCCCGCGACACCTCGGTGCTCCACAGCCTGGTGCTGCCCACCTTCGGGGCGATGCCCCTCGGGTCGATCCAACCCCTCACCATCCACCGCTGGCTCTCCGACCTCAACGAACGGGGCTACGCCCCCGCCACCATCCGCAAGGCCTATCAGCTGCTGTCGCGAACCCTGGGAGCCGCCGTCGACGCCGGACTGCTGCACCGTTCCCCCTGCCGGGGCATCCACCTCCCCAAGACCCAGAGCACCGAGATGCGGTTCCTCACGGCCACCGAGATCATGAGCCTGGCCGACGCCATCGGTCCCCGCTACCGGACCCTGGTGCTCACCGCTGCCTACACCGGCGCCCGCCTCGGGGAACTCGCCGCCCTCGACCACCACCACTACCAGCCGCAGCGCCGCACCATCCACATCGAACACACCCTCAGCGAAGTCCACGGCCGGCTCCACCACGGCGAACCCAAGACCCGGGCCGCCCGCCGCACCCTCACCCTCCCCCCATGGCTCATCGAGACCCTCGACACCCACCTCAAAACATGGCCTCCATCCGACGACGGCCTTATCTTCACCGCCCCCGAAGGCGGGCCCCTACGACGGGCCGGATTCCGCACCCGGCACTGGAAACCCGCAGTCCGAGCCTCGGTGGGAGAGCCGATGCGCTTTCACGACCTCCGCCACAGCCACGTCGCCCTCCTCATCCAACAAGGCACCCACCCCGCGGTGATCGCCGCCCGCCTCGGTCACACCAGCGTCAAGACGGTCCTCGACGTCTACGGCCACCTCTACGAGGGCCTCGACCGAGGCGCCGCCGACACCCTGGGGCCGCCGTGGGAGGGATCACCTGTGCACGCAATGTGGACGCGACCTCGATCACGGGGTCTGGGGCTCGAACGGTGATCGGCGCCAACCCCTTGCACCGCAAAGGGTTCCGCGTGGTGGGCGCTACTGGACTCGAACCAGTGACCTCTTCCTTGTAAGGGAAGCGCTCTAGCCAACTGAGCTAAGCGCCCGAGAGCGGGAAGGGTACCGGTGGCGCCGGCGACCCGGCCCTCCGTCCCGAATAGGCTGGTGACCCAGCCACGGAGGAGCGGGATGACGATCGAGTACCTGTCCGGGTTCGGCAACGAGCACGCGTCGGAGGCCGTCTCCGGAGCGCTGCCGGTCGGGCAGAACAATCCTCAGAAGCCCCCGCGCGGTCTGTACACCGAGCAGCTGAGCGGCACCGCCTTCACCGCCCCCAAGGCCGAGAACCGTCGCACCTGGTTCTACCGCATCCGGCCATCGGTCCTGCATGTCCACGACCTCCGCCCCGTGGAACACCCCTACCTCCGCACCGCTCCCAACCGGGAGACCGACCCGCCGATCGGGCAGCTCCGCTGGGACCCGGTCCCCATGGAGACGGGTTCGGTCGACTGGCTGGATGGCCTGCGCACCATCGCCACCAACGGCGACGTCCATGCCCAGTACGGGATTGCAGCGCATATCTACCTGGCCACCGAGTCGATGGGCAATCGCTACTTCTACGACGCCGACGGTGAGTTGCTCATCGTCCCCCAGGAGGGGAGCCTGCGGGTCTTCACCGAGTGCGGCGTCCTCGAGGTGTCACCGGGTGAGGTGTGCCTGATCCCACGAGCGATGAAGTTCAAGGTCGATCTCGTCGACGGCCACGCCCGGGGGTATGTCTGTGAGAACTACGGCGCCTACCTCGATCTTCCCGAGCGCGGCCCGATCGGCGCCAACGGACTAGCGAACGCCCGCGACTTTCTCGCTCCGGTCGCCGCCTACGACGACTCCGACGCCGAGGCCACACTCTTCGTGAAGTTCGACGGAAGGCTCTCGGCATCGGACCTCGACCACTCGCCCCTCGACGTCGTCGCCTGGCACGGCAATCACGTGCCCTACAAGTACGACCTGGAGCACTTCAACACAATCGGGTCGATCTCGTTCGATCACCCCGACCCGTCGATCTTCACCGTGCTGACCTCGCAGTCGGATCGCCCGGGCACGGCCAACATCGACTTCGTCATCTTCCCGGATCGGTGGCTGGTCGCCGAGCACACCTTCCGGCCGCCCTACTACCACGCGAACATCATGAGCGAATTCATGGGCCTGATCCACGGCATCTACGACGCCAAGCTCGAGGGCTTCAACCCCGGCGGCTTCAGCTTGCACAACCAGTACTGGCCGCACGGACCCGACGAGGAGGCGTTCGAGGGCGCCACCAACGCCGATCTGAAGCCGCAGAAACTCGAAGGGACCCTGGCCTTCATGTTCGAGACCCGCTATCCGCTGATCCCCACCGCCTACGCCTCATCCCTCCCCGCCCTCCAGGAGGACTACCAGGAGGTATGGGCATCGCTCCGCCGGAGATTCGAGCGATAGGAGACGACCCCGGTCCCCGGCGGCTCCAGCCACGGCTCCAGCCCCGGCCAGAGGGGCTTCAACCTGTCGGCTGCCGGCAACGGCGCTCGGAAGAGCGGGGGGATCCGCTCTGGCTGGTGCCGGGGCGGAGCTGGAGCCGGCTTCCGAAGATCAGGCCCCGGGAACCGGGAGCAACGCTCCCTGAGGGATTTGCCGCTCCACCGAGGTCGCTTGGATCACTCCGAGCTCATCCACGATCACACTGGTGTTGTCACACCCGCCGTCGTCACGTGACTGGTAGTTGACCCGCACCCGGTGCGGGCGCAGGTCTTCACCCTCGGCGGTGACGGCGTGCAGCGCCGACCAGCGCACCGACACCGGGGGCTGCTCGCACCGGGCAAACACCTCACTCCACACCATCGGCGCCGTCAGATAGGCACCTTTGGTGAACAGGTCGCGCACCACCGTCTCCATCCCGGTCTCCAGGTCGGTGACGGTCCCCCGCCAAGCGTGGACGTCGGGCGGGCCCTCGGGCGAGGGTGCGATCCGGAGTCGATACCGGCGTCCCGGCTTCCACGGAAAGTCGCGCGTGTTGGCGTCGTTACGGCTGCTGGGAAGCACCGATCGCGAGCCCGCCAGGAGGCGGTGCCCGCCGTCGGCGGGGCCGTAGCCACCCCAGTTGGCTGCCGTCGACTCCGGGAACGACGGGTTCCACTGAAGCCCGAGGTGCCCTCCGCCGCGGAGGCGTCGATCCGAGGCGAACGTGGCCTGGAGGGCAAAGAAGTAGAGGCGGCGCACGGCCGGCAGTTGGAGCACCTCGAGCGTCGCCGACACCTCTGTCAGCGGGGTCTGCGGCATCTCCCACACCAGGTGGAACGACGACGCCCCGTTGGCCGACGTGGGCTCACCCGAGGTGCGGAGGCGCACACTGGAGGGAGAGCGGAGTCTTCGCCAGAGACGCCTCATGGCTCCTGTTGCTGCGCCCAGGGGTGGATCCACGAACCGACCCAGACCCCGCGATGCGACCCGCAGGACCAGTGGCCCCATGGCCCGGGGCCCAACCCCCACACGCTGTACCCGCGGCCGACCTGCTCGAACCGGTCGAAGTTGAACTCGGGCCAGACGGCTGGGCTCCACCCTCCGCCGCCCCGATTACCGAGCAATGCCTCACGCGACTCCCAGACGAGCAGCGCCGCCACCGAGGTGTTGTACTCGGGATTGAAGATCGAGGCGTCCGGCGGCAGGTTGGGCTCCTTGTCGGCGTGATACGCCCTTATCCGGTCGACGCGGTACTGCCAGTAGTACGGATGGTTCTGAAACAGTCCCGAAGTGCCCGACGAGGAGTTCTTGGCCATCGGGTTGCCCCGGCTCTCGCACTCCATGACGCGGAGGGCATTGTCGATCTGGGGACCGACGCAGAACTCCACCCCATCGCGGGTGGCGCACTTGGTCTGATCGAGACCCCACCGGGCGAACACCTCCGTCACGGTGCCTCGCCACTGCTCCACGCCGGCGCTGGGGACGTACGGATATGAGACGGTCGTGGTCGTCGTGGTTGGCCCCGCGGCCGAGGTGCTCGTCGACGACGACAGCTGGGCGGCCAGTTCCTCCTCCTGCCTCCTGATCTCGGCCTCGAGCGCCGCCTGACGGGCGGCTTCCTCACGCTCCCACTGTGCCTGGATCTCCAGGAAGCGCTCTTGCGCCTCGGCGTGCGAGCTCCGGCGGTCCTCGACAGCGCTGACACGAGCCGCGATCTCTTCATCCCAATGGACGATGGCGACCTCGACTTCGCCGCGCAGGTCGAGCAGATCTGCTGTCGTGAAGGCGATGTCGATGACTTCGCTCCGGTCCCGCTCGGCGATCGCACCCAGATAGGCGACCCGAGAGCTGAACGAGGCCACGTCGGCGACGACGAGCTGAGTGGATCCTGCCTGGGCGACCATGTACATCCGAGCGATCCTCTGGCGAATCGACTCCGCCTGGGCCGACGCCTCGCTCTCGAGGTCTTCCTCCCGGGACTCGAGCCGTGTGAGCGTCGCGTCGAGGCGCTGCCTCTCGTCCCGGGCCTCGGCAAGCCGGCGCTGTGCCTCGTCGAGGGCGTCGGCGGCAACAAGGGCGGCTTCCTCGGCCGCCGCCACCTCACCCTGCGTGACTTCGGCGCGCGCATGCGGCGGCGACACCAGGACGGCTGTCGCCACCATGGCTGCGACCACCGAGAGCGCGCCGACGCGCCTCCTCGATCGAACGAGCGATGCTGTCATCGGGTCAGATGATATGGGCATACCAAAACGAACGCTCCCGACCTCCGTGTTCTCTTCGCCGCACGTCGCAGATCGGACGATCCGGCGCGCCGAGCCAGTACCGTCGCGAGCCATGACACGCTGCGTGTTCTGTGAGATCGCAAGGGGAGACCTCCCCGCCGACAAGGTCCTCGACGAGGACGAATTCGTGGCCTTTCTCGACATCCGGCCAGTGTTCCCCGGCCACACGTTGCTGGTTCCCCGCTCGCACATCGAGACGCTCGAGGACCTGCCGGACGACCTCGCGGGCACGCTCGCCGTCATGGCACGCCGTCTGACGATCGGAGTCCGGCTCGGGACCGGGGCCGAAGGCACCTTCGTGGCGCTGAACAACACGGTGAGCCAGAGTGTCCCCCATATCCACCTGCACGTCGTCCCCCGGACAAAGGGCGACGGGTTGCGCGGGTTCTTCTGGCCCAGGACGGGTTACGACGACGACGCCCATCGCGAGGCGATTCGGTCGCGCATCGCCGCCTCGCTACCCCGCTCCTAACTGGCGGCATGCCCGCTGGTCGGGGCCGGCGCCACACTAGCGTCGGCTCCACGGCTCATCCGGAGGCGCTGTGCCAATCCGACGAGCCCTACGCCGCCGAGAATCACCGGGAGCCCCAGTAGGGCCCAACCCCCGATCACCTCACCGCCCAGCGTCACGCCCAAAATGACGGCAACAACCGGGTTCACGTATGCATAGGACGTAGCCACCGCGGGCCGGGTGTGGGCGAGCAGATACGCATACGCCGTGTAGGCAAAGAGCGATCCGAAGACGCTCAGGTAGGCAACCGAAAGCCACGGTCCCAGCCCCGGCAGGTCGTGCATCCGCTCGCCCCTGAGCAACCCCGCGAGGAGCAGGGCGCCTCCTCCCATCAGCATCTGCGCCGCCGCCGCCATCAGGCCCTTCGGCAGGCGCAGGCGCGAGGACACCACCGAACCGAACGCCCACAGGAGGGGCGAGACGATCATCAGTGTCGTCCCGAGCGGGCTTCCCTGGAAGTCCCCCTCCCGACTCAACAGCACGACGCCGACGAAGCCCACCGCCAGACCGGCCCACTCGAGGCGGCTCGGCCAGCGCCCGAAGAGTCCACTGAGGAGAGCGGCCCAGAGCGGCATGACTGCGACCGCCGACGCGGCGAGCCCGGAACCCACGCCGTTGTCCTCCGCCACGGTCACGAGGCCGAGTCCTCCGATGAACAGCACGGCGCCGACAAAGGCCGAGTCGCGCCACTCGCGTGCAGCCGGCGCCGGCCGTCCCCGGCGACGGGCGATCGGGTACAGGAGGCTCCCGGCGAGGACGAGACGGATGCCGTTCATCAGGAATGGGGGAAACCCCTCCAACCCCCACCGGAGCACCAGGTATGTGGAACCCCACACGACGTAGACGAGAAACAGCGAGAGGGGAACGAGGAGTTGCTGGGTGCCTGGTCGCGACGCGGTGTCCATCCCCCCATGTAACCCCCGCCGCGGCCCGATCTGTTGCATGGGTGGACGCGAAAGCGCCGGCCCCTAGAGGCCGGCCCTCACGCTGTCAGCGTTCGGTCAGGCGAGGATGAGTCGCTTCCGCTCGGATGCGATCACCAGCGACCCGGCCCCCATGAAGAGGAGGCCGAGCCCACCGAGGAACAGGGCGATCAGGTTTCCCGCCCCGTTGTTCGGCAGCTCCGGATCCTCCGGGCCGAGCACTGTGGTGGTGGTGCCACCGGAGGTGGTGGTCGTGGTGTCGCCCCTGGTCGTCGTCGTCGTCGGATCCTCCGGGCCGCCCACAGTCGTGGTGACCTCACCCTGCGTCGTCGTCGTGGTATCGGCCACCGTCGTCGTCGTGGTATCGGCCACCGTCGTCGTCGTGGTATCGGCCACCGTCGTCGTCGTGGTATCGGCCACCGTCGTCGTCGTGGTATCGGCCACCGTCGTCGTCGTGGTATCGGCCACCGTCGTCGTCGTGGTACCAGCCACCGTCGTCGTCGTGGTACCAGCCACCGTCGTCGTCGTGGTACCAGCCACCGTCGTCGTCGTGGTATCAGCCACCGTGGTGGTGGTGGTCGTCACCGAGTTGTCGAAGCAGAGGATGATGTGCGAGTTGCTAGCGGGAATCTCGATGCTACCCGGATTCGTCGATGTGAATCCGGCGTGATTATCCGGCGCGTTCGAGCCGTTCTTGATGTTGAAGCCGTACAGCGTGAAGCCACCGGTGCCGTCGTAGCTGTAATTGAGCCAGTAGCCCGTGCTGCTGCTCGCCGTGTCGACGATCGTGAACAACGGGTCGTCGGTGATCGAGTAGGTGACCCCGGCGATATTGGCGGCGTCGAAGGCTTCGTCCTGCAGCGAAGGTGGCGAGGTGTCCGTGTCGAGGTTGATCTTCCACCCTCCGGTGGCCTGCTCATCGGTCAGCGGGGACACGTCGCAGTTCTGATCTCCGTGCGGAAAGCCGCCATGGGCACGGGCGGCCGGTGTTGCCGAGATGAACATCAACATCGAGAAAACGACAAGCAGGACTCCGCCGGCGAAGAGGAGGCTTCCCGCCCTCCCCCGCTGAGACGCGACTATCGCTGACATCGATGTCCCCCGCGTGACTGATTGGCCTGATCGAACTCTGGAGCCGGTGGCCCCGTGCGAAATATCGTACACATTCCGTGGTCGTCCGTCATCCGGACTTGAGTGCCATTCGAAAATGGACCGGAGGGGCTGATCACTGGCCTATCGGCTTTGTGTTCATTGGGTTTTCGGCTGTCCACAGGCTGATTCCCTCCCGGCCCGCTCTGATTGCCCGAGAAAGGTGGCTGCGAAAAGCGCTTCCGTCGGTAACCTCGCTGCATGTCCTCCAAGGTGCCCGAAACCGGCTCCGCCGCCCTGACATACGACAAGGCGGCGGACATCGGGGTGTTCGACGGCCGCATCGTCTCGCCGAAGAAGCGTCCCGCGACGGCGACACCCCCCGAACAGCCGGTGGAGCCGGAGCACGAGGCTTCGCCCGAGGGGTTCCTGGTGCCTCTGATCGCCGGGCTGGTGCTCGTCGCCGTGGGCGCCTTCGTGCTCGTCTATGGAGTGACCACCATCGTGGTCTCGGATCGCATCGCGGCCCGCGCCCAGGTGGACCTGCGAGCCCAACTCGACGAGCGCAAGGCGCTCGCCGCCGCGGGACTGCTGGACGAGGCGTTCACCACCGACGGCACCCTGGTGGCCGCCGATACGCCATCGGCGGATGGATTCGACAGCCAGGACGACGTCCCCGTCATCTTTGGGGTCGCCGCGACAGCAGCTCCTGTCGACGATCCGACCAAACTGCCGGGTTGGAAATTCGAGGTGCCGCCGCCCCGGGGTGAGGCGCTGGGGCAGATCGAGATCCCGATCGCCGGCATCGACTGGGTCTTGGTCGAGGGAGTCAACCCTGACGACCTGCGCAAGGGGCCGGGACACATGCCCGGCACCGCCATGCCAGGTCAGTACGGCAATGCGGTGATCAGTGGTCACCGCACCACCTACGGGGCGCCTTTCGGGAACCTGGATCGCCTGGTGCCCGGCGAGCGGTTCACCGTGGAGACCCTCATCGGCGTCCACACATACGAGGTGGTCTCCGTCGAAGTCGTCCGGCCAACCGACACCTGGGTGGTTCAGCCGCGAGAGGGCGCCTGGCTGACCCTGATCACCTGCACCCCGAAGTACAGCTCGCGGCAACGCCTCATCGTATTCTCCAAGCTCGTCGACGGGCCCAATGCCGCGCTCGTTGCTGCCCATTTCGGAACGGACTACCCACCGCCGGTGCCGCCCGACGGAGCGGCGCCGTTGCCGGTGCCGATCCTGTCGACGACCACCACCACGACGACCACCACGAGCACCACCACCACCACCACCACCACCACCATGCCTGCCACGACTACCACGGTGGCATCCACCAGCACTTCGACGCCGACGACGACAACGACAACGACGGTCGCGCCGACGACGACGACGACGACCGTGAGCAGCACCACAACCACCACCACGACACAGGCGACCACGACGACCACCGAACCCTGAGGATCCGGTGATCAGCCGCCGAACCGGTTGCCGGGCGCTACCAGTCGGCGCCGATGTACTTGGTCTCGAGGAATTCCTGTATCCCGTGATGTGAGCCCTCGCGGCCGAGGCCTGACTGCTTGACCCCGCCGAACGGCGTCGCCGGGTCCGAGATCAGGCCCCGATTGAGGGCCACCATCCCCGCCTCGAGGCGTTCGGCGACCGACATCCCCACGCGCTGGTCGCCCGTGTACACATAGGAGATAAGACCCAGATCGGTGTCGTTCGCCTGGTCGATGGCGTCGTCGAGGTCGTCGAAGCGCACGATGGGGGCGACAGGTCCGAAGATCTCCGTTGCCAGGATTCCGGCGCTCCGGGCGACATCCTTGATCACGGTGGGGAGATAGAAGTATCCCTTCCTTTCGGGAGCCTTCCCGCCGGTGGTCACCGCACCCTCCTCCGCCGCCTCCTCGACCAGCGATGCGACCTTCTCACGGGCGTCGGCGTTGATGAGGGGACCGACGTCGACGCCTCGCTCCATCCCGCCCCCGATCGTCAACCGCTCCATCGCGGCCGTGAGCCGGTCGGTGAAATCATCTACCACCGCCCCGTGGACATAGAACCGGTTGGCGGCGGTGCACGCCTCGCCCGCATTGCGCATCTTCGCCTGGATCGCCCCGGTCACGGCGGCATCGAGATCGGCGTCGGCCAGCACCAGGAACGGGGCGTTGCCGCCGAGCTCCATCGACACACTCAGCACCCGCTTCGCCGCCTCGGCGAGCAGGATGCGCCCCACCTCGGTGGAGCCGGTGAAGGAAAGCTTCCTGACCCTGGGATCCGCCATGGCTGCACCGACGACCGCCGACGAGGAGCGTGACGGCAGGACGTTCACAACGCCCGGCGGACAACCCGCCTCCTCCATGAGGTCGGCAAGCGCCAGGGCAACTAGCGGCGTGTCCGAGGCCGGCTTGAGCACCACCGTGCACCCTGCGGCCAACGCCGGGCCGATCTTGCGCGTGCCCATCGCCAGCGGGAAGTTCCACGGCGTGACGAGGAGTGAGACTCCAATCGGCTGATACAGGACGACAACGCGCTTGTCCCCGGCCGGTGCCCGGTAGATCTCTCCGCGGTTGCGGACCGCCTCTTCGGAGAACCACCGGAAGAACTCGGCCGCGTACCGCACCTCACCGAGGGCATCCGAGAACGCCTTGCCGTTCTCACGCACGATGAGCTCGGCAAAATCCTTCTCGCGGTCGAGGATCAGGTCGAAGGCCCTGCGGAGGATCTCGGCCCGATCACGCGGCGCCCGCTCGGCCCACGACCCGAAAGCATGGTGAGCGGCGGCAACGGCTTCGATCGCATCCTGCGGCGATGCCGATGCGACATCGGCGAGGACCTCTTCGGTGGCCGGATCGTCGACCGGAAAGCGTGATCCGTCGCTCGATTGGTGCCATTCACCACCGATGTACAGCCCGGAGCGGCCTCCCGCGAGCATTCGATCGAGCAGTGTCACGTCGAGATCACCATCAACCGGAGGATAGAGACGGGCCGTCAACCGTCGCGCCGGGCTGCCTCCAGCGCCCTACGGAAGGTGTCGTCACCGACATTGCCTCCGCTCACCACCACGGCGGTAGGCCCATCGAGAGGGATCCTCCCTTCCAGCAGGGCAGCCACCCCGACTGCCCCGCCCCCCTCGGCCCGCCACCCGTGCTCGTCGTCGAGGTAGGCCATGGCGTGGGCGATCTCGCCCTCCGAGACCAGCACGGTGCCGCTGAGAAGTTCGCGGCACATTTCGAACGTATGCCGGTTGTCTTGACCGAGACCACCTGCCAGCGCATCGGCCAGGGTGTCCTCCTCGACGACCTCCACCAAGCGCCCGGCCTCCAAACTGGCGTGCATCGCCGGTCCCCGTTCCTGGCTGACTCCATAGACGGCGATCCCGGGAGCGACCCCCTTCGCCGCCGCGGCGATGCCGGAGACCAGGCCCCCTCCGGACAGCGGCACCACCATCACCGTGCACTCGGGGAACGCCTCGAGGATCTCGAGCCCGATGGTGCCCTGGCCGGCGATGACCTCGGGATCATCGAAGGGGTGGATGAGCGTGAGACCCTGCCGGGCCAGACGACGAGCCTCAGCGTCGGCATCGTCCTGATCCGGGCCGGCCACCACGACCTTCGCCGCGAGCCCCTCGATGGCCTCGACCTTGTGGCGCGGGACCCGCGCCGAGACACAGACGGTTGCGGGCACGCCCAACAGCCGGGCGACGTGGGCGACGGCCTTGCCGTGATTGCCGCTCGAGGCGGCGACCACCCCGACTGCCGCCTGCTCCGGGTCGAGGGAGAGCAGGGCATTGGCCGCGCCCCGCACCTTGAACGATCCTGTCTCCTGAAGGCTCTCCCCCTTGAGCCGTACGGGCACGCCGGCGTGCCGCGAGAGGCCCGGTGACGGCACGAGGGGCGTCGCCTTCACGATCGCGGCGATGCGACGACGCGCCTCCTCCACCTGGACCAGGCCGGGGTGACTCACCGGTGACGCCGAACGGGGAAACTCGTCGATCCGATCACCGGACTCTAGGGGGGGTTCTGCCACGGCCGACGAACTGCTTATTCTTCTCGCCGCCTCGCCCAGGGAGATCATGGTGTCGACACGACCACATCGGCCGCGCCCGAGGGCGACCGCGCTATGAGCGCATTCCGCGTTCTGTTCCTCGCCGACAGCCAGCTCGGCCTCTACGCATCGTTCAGCGGGATGTCGGAGGCGGAGGTCGACAGGTACGCCGAGCTGGGGATGCACATCCTCCCCTCCCCGCCCGCCGAGGGCCACGAGTGGGATGCGCGCATGTACGAGAAGGCCGTGACTGCCGCCAACGGCTTGCGGCCCGACCTCGTTCTCTTCGGCGGCGACATGATCGACGATCCCAACAGCGAGGACCAGCTCCGCGACTTCCGGGCCATCACCGCACGGCTCGACGGTGACATCCCGGTGCGATACGCCCCCGGAAACCACGACATCGCGGCAGACACCGTCGTCCCGACGGCCGACAGCATCGCCGCTTATCGCGCCGTCTACGGCGACGACTACTACCTCTTCGACCTCGGTCCGGTGTCCTTCCTCGTGCTCAACACGGTCGTCATCGACCACCCCGAGAACGTCCCGGCCGAGTTGGAAGCGCAGATGGGGTTCTTGGAAGACGCCCTCTCCGGACCGCGGACGCCGATCGTCATTGGCCATCACCCGTTCTTCGTGGACCACCTCCACGAGGCCGACACCTACTGGAACCTTCCGCTCGAGCGGCGAGTGCCCCTGGTCGAGCGGATGCAGGCGACCGGCGTCCACCTGTCGATCGCCGCCCACTGGCATCGCAACAACATCGCCCGGGCCGGGGACCTCGAGGTGGTGACCTCGGGACCGGTCGGCTACCCGCTCGGCGACGACCCCTCGGGGTTCCGCATCATCGACATCGCCGAGGACGGCACGCTCAGTCACCGCTACCTGCCCCTAGACCCCGACTGAGAGGGTCAGCTAACAGGTCGCCGACCCTCTAGTGGTCAGACCTGCGATCATCGGAGGACAGCCATGGCGAAACCATTCATCCTGACCATCGACGACGACCCGCAGGTCCTGGCCGCGGTGGAACGCGATCTCCGTCGCAAATACTCGGAGGACTATCGGGTGCTGCGCGCCTCATCCGGGGCCGAGGCCCTGGAGGCACTCAATGATCTCAAGGGCCGCGGCGACGCGGTGGCCCTGTTTCTCGCCGACCAGCGAATGCCGCAGATGACGGGCACCGAGTTTCTCCGCGAGGCGCGCAAGCTGTACCCGGACGCACGCACGGTGCTCCTCACCGCATATGCCGACACCGACGCCGCGATCCAGGCGATCAACGACGTGGGTCTCGACCACTACCTGATGAAGCCGTGGGACCCCCCGGATCAGAACCTGTACCCGGTGCTCGACGATCTGCTCGACGACTGGGTGTCCACGGTCGGCGCCCCCTACGAGGGCATCAAAGTCATCGGGACGATCTGGTCGCCCCACACCCACGAGGTCAAGGAATTCCTCGCCCGCAGCCAGGTCTCGTACCGCTTCTACGACATCGAGCGGGACGACGACGCCGCCCTGATCGCCGAGAGCGCCGGGGGGCATCTCCCCGTCGTCGTCCTTCCCGACGGCAACACCCTCACCGACCCCGATCCCCGCGAGCTGGCTTCGCAGATCGGGATGCGGGTGTCGGCCGAACAGCCCTTCTACGACCTCGTGGTGATCGGAGCCGGGCCCGCGGGCCTCGCCGCCGGGGTCTACGCGGCCTCGGAGGGCCTCAAGGTGACGATCCTCGAGCGGTCGGCGACCGGCGGACAGGCCGGCACCAGCTCCCGGATCGAAAACTACCTCGGGTTCCCCAAGGGCATCAGCGGCGCCGATCTGGCCCGGCGCGCCGCCACCCAGGCGATCCGACTCGGCGCCGAGATCGTCACCACCGGCGAGGTGATGTCTGCTCGCGTCGAGGGGCACACCAAGATCGTCACCCTGGCAGGCGGCGAGGAAATCGGCTCCAAGGCGATCGTGGTCGCCAGCGGCATGACGATGCGCACCCTGGAGATTCCCGGGGACGACCAGTTCACCGGCGCCGGGCTCTTCTATGGGGCGGCGCTCGGCGAAGCCGCCACCTACCAGGGCCAGCCGGTCCTCGTCGTTGGCGGGGCCAACTCGGCAGGGCAGGCGGCGATGATGTTCTCGCAGTTCGCAACCACCGTCGGACTGGTGGTCCGCGGGGCCGACCTCGAGTCACGGATGTCGCAATACCTGATCGATCAGATCAGGGCGACGCCCAACATCGAGGTGATGCTCGAGACCGAGGTGGCAGACCTGAAGGGCTCCAACCGGATCGAGCGCGTGGTACTCGAGTCGAAGGGCGAACGCCACGAGCGCGAGGCGGCGGCGGTCTTCGTGTTCGTCGGCGCCCGCCCGCACTCGGACTTCATCCGCGACCTCGTCGCGTGCAACGACAAGGGCTTCATCCTCACCGGCCCGGACACCCCGGCGGACCAGTGGAGTCTCGACCGCGACCCGTATCTGATGGAGACCAGCGTGCCCGGCATCTTCGCCGCCGGGGATGTCCGGCACGGTGTGGTCAGAAGGGTGGCGTCGGCAGTCGGCCAGGGGTCGGTCTGCATCAGCTTCGTCCACCAGTACCTCGGCACCGTATGACCGCCGAGGCCCTCGATCTCTTGCGGTCGGTGTCGCTCTTCTCCGAGCTCGGCGAGGAGGACCTCGAGACCCTCTGCGAAGGGTCGGGCGAGATGAGCCTCCTAGCCGGAGAGCGCCTGTTCGAGGAGGGCGACTACGGCGACGACGCGTATGTCGTGATGGACGGCGTCATCGAGATCACCAAGCGGTCGGCGAACCGCGAGATCCTCGTCGCGGTGCGGAACCGGGGCGATGTCATCGGCGAGATGGCGCCGCTCGAGTCGACGCTGCTGGCCTCGGCGCCGCGCTCGGCCACCGTGCGCGCCCGCACCGACTCGCGTCTCCTGGTGATCCAGAAGGAGAGCCTCGACGAGGTCCTCGACAACAGCCCGAGGGGTTCCCGGTCGATGTTCGGTGTGCTGCTCCGGCGCTGGCGCGAGACCGAGTCCCTCGTGCGCCATAGCGACAGGATGGCGCAGTTGGGCACGCTTAGCGCCGGTCTCGCTCATGAGATCAACAACCCGGCGTCGGCGGTGAAGCGAGCCGCCGAGGACCTCCCGGAGGCGGTCGAGGCATACGCCGCCGCCCGTGAGCGCTTCGCCGCCACCGGTGTGCCCGACTCGGTGGCCTCGCTCCTGGGGCGGATGGCCGCCGGCGATAAGCCCTCCCCGCCGCCGGGCAGCCCGATCGCCCGCAGCGACGCCGAGTCCACGGTCGAGAAGTGGCTCGAGGGGCGCGGGGTCCCCGACGCCTGGGAGCACGCCTCGACTCTCGTCGCCGCCGGCATCGATGCGGGGATACTCGACGGGCTCGGCCTCGACGGCGACGAGTTGCAGGGAGCCGTTGCGCTCCTCACAGCCGCCGCAGCCGCTCAGGACCTCATCCACGTGGTCGGTGAGGGGGCCACCAGGGTCTCCTCCCTCGTCAAGTCGATGAAGGACTACTCCTACCTCGACCGGGCTCCGGTGCAGGACGTCCTCGTGACGAAGGGCATCGACGACACACTCTTGATCATGCGGTCCAAGCTGAAGGACGTCGAGGTGGTGACCGACTACGAAGACGGCATCCCCGAGATCCCCGCGCACGGCAGCGAGCTCAATCAGGTGTGGACCAACCTCGTCGACAACGCCATCGACGCCATCGCCGAGCACGGCGGGAGCAGGCTGGCGATCCGGGCTGCTCGCGAAGGCGACATCGTCGTGGTGGAGATCTCCGACGATGGTGGCGGGATCCCACCCGAGGTCCAGCCCCGGATCTTCGACGCCTTCTTCACAACCAAGCCGCCGGGCAAGGGAACCGGCCAGGGACTGGGGATCACCTTCGGCATCGTGGCCCAATCGCACGGGGGGAACATCTTTGTCAAGGAGACCGGGCCCGAAGGCACCACATTCCGGGTAGAACTGCCCGTGGCGGGGCCACCCGAGTAACGGCGAGGAGGACAGCGTGATTCGACGGTTGTTCGGCCGCAAGGCCAGAGCAAAGGCGGACAAGCCGCCAAAGTGCGACGACCTACTGGGTATGACGATCGGTCCGCGCCCCGAGGGCGGATGCCAGCAGTGCCTCGACGCCGGAGACACCTGGGTCCACCTCCGGTTCTGCGTCACCTGCAACACGATCGGTTGCTGCGAAGACTCGAAGAACAAACACGCCAGCAAGCACGCCGTATCGTCCGGCCACCCCGTCGTGAGGACCCGCGAGCCCGGTGAGGATTGGGCCTGGTGCTACGAGCACAACATGGGAATGAACCTCATGCCCGACGATCCACGGGCGTGACCTCACCCTAACCTCGACTCGTGGACGCCCCGGAGATCATCCTGCGCTTTCTGCTGGCCGCAGCACTCGGCGCGCTCATCGGCCTCGAGCGCCAGGTAGCTCACGGCGAGGAGAGCCCGACCTTCGCCGGGATGCGCACGTTCGCCCTCTATGCCCTCTGGGGCGCCGGAGGGGCGCTGATGGGGCAGGAGATCGGCCAGGCGGCGTTCGCCGTCGTCGCCGCCGGCTTCGTTGCGCTTCTCGTCACGGAGTACTGGTTCATCGCCGGGACCGGCGACCGGGGGACGACCACCGAGGCTGCGTCGTTCGCCGCCTTCGTGATCGGGGTCCTGGTGTGGCTGGACCACGAGGTGGCTGCGCTCGCTCTGGCAGTCGGAGTGGCCCTGCTGCTGCAGTCGAAGGTTTGGATTCACGGCGTCGTCGGCCGCTTCACCGACGAGGACCTGAGGGCGGTGCTCCGCTTCGGGGTCCTCACCGCAGTGATCCTTCCCCTGGTGCCCGACCGGGACATGGGACCGTTCGATGCCATAAACCCCTTCGAGATCTGGTTGATGGTCGTGTTCGTGGCCGGAATCGGCCTCGCCGGCTACATCGCGCTGCGAGCCCTGGGTCCCCGGGGTCTCGCCCCCACCGGGTTGCTGGGCGGCCTGGTGTCGTCGACGGCGGTCACCCTCGGCTTCTCCAGGATGTCGCGCCGCTCCCCGGAGGTGACCAACTCGCTCGCCGCCGGGATCCTGGGAGCGTCGGGCCTCATGTACGCCCGGGTCCTCGTCGAGGCGTTCGTCGTGGAGCCGGGGTTGGGGCGCGCGCTCGTCGTACCGCTCGGCGTCCTCTTCGTGGCGGTGGTCGGCACCGCCCTCGTCACCTGGTGGCGAACGACTCGCGACCACGCAGTCGATTCCGACCTGCGAGTTGGCAACCCGGTGACCATCACCAACGCCCTCCAATTCGGCGCGGTCTACGGCCTGGTGGTCTTCGTCGCCAAGGCGCTCATCGACAACGTCTCGCAGGCGTCGCTGAGCGGTGTCGGCGCGGTCTCGGGAATCAACGACGTCGACGCCATCACCCTGGCTGCGGCGAATTTCGTCCGGGACGGGACGGTGCCGGTGGACACCGGCGCCGGAGCGGTGCTCGCCGCGGTGGTGGTGAACACCCTGGTGAAGGCCGGCCTGGCATTCGCCCTCGGCTCGAGGGCTCTCGGTCTGCGGGTCGCCGCGGTTCTGGTGCCCGCGGCCGCCGGTGGTGCCGTCGCCTGGCTGCTCGTCTAGAACACCTCGCCACGCCGTCGTTGCCGCACAGGCATGAGCGTCAGCGACTAGTTCGCTGACCCTTATAGCCTAAGGGTTGATGGAGATGACACCGCAACGCTGGAACGCCACCGAGCGCTATGCCGCCGATGTCTTCGGGCAAGAAGACGAAGTGCTGCGGGCGATCGCGGAGGCGACGAGGTCGGCCGGGCTGCCACCGATCTCCGTCAGCGCCGAGGAGGGCCGGCTCCTCATGATCCTGGCCTCCCTCACACCAGGCCGTCTCGCCGTCGAGTTGGGCTCGCTCGGTGGCTACTCGGGCACATGGCTGGCCCGGGGCCTGGACCCCGCCGGCCGCCTGATCACGATCGAGGCCGACCCCCACCACGCCGACGTTGCCGAGTCCGCCTTTCGAACGGCCGGCATCGCCCATCAGGTCGAGGTCCGGCGGGGTCGGGCGCTCGCGGTCCTCCCCGGCCTGGCCGACGAACTCGGACCGGAGAGTGTCGACGTTGCTTTCGTCGACGCCGAGAAGGTGGAGTACCCCGACTACTTCCGCCTCCTCGAGCCGCTGATCGCCCCGGGAGGCCTCTACCTGGCGGACAACGTCTACGGCACCGGAGACTCGTGGATCGATGAGCCGGACGGGAACCCGGGGATCGCCGCCATCGACGAGATGAACCGAATGGTGGCCGGGAACGCCCGCTTCGAAGCGGTCGCCATCCCCATCCGCACCGGGCTGCTCATCGCGCGACGCCGCGAATAGCGCGGCACTCCCTGGTCGAGCGCCGCCTCAATCGGTCGCGTCGTACCACCACGGCTTGACGCCGCCTTCGATGTCCCAGTGGACATGCCGCGGGACTGTAAAGGCATCGAGGCCCTCCACACCCAGCTCGCGGGCAGAGCCGCTGGCCCGCATTCCCCCGAAGGGCGCCGCCGGGTTGTCCACCACCGGGTCGTTGACCCAGAGGGTTCCGACGCGAAGGGTCTCATACGCGTGCTTTACGATCCGGGGATCGTTCGTGTAGATGCTCGCCCCGAGCCCGTAAGGGGTGTCGGCGGCCAGGCGAAAGGCTTCGTCGGCGTCGTGGAACGCCATCACCGGAAGCACCGGCCCGAATGTCTCCTCGCGCATGATGCGCATCGAATGGTCGGTGCCGCCGAGGGCAGTGGGCCGATACCAGAACCCGGGACGGTCGAGCCGCTCACCTCCGGCGAGCACGCGCGCCCCTCTGGCCACGGCCTCCGCGACATGATCGCCCGTTCGGTCCACACCGGCCTCGGTGCGCAAGGGGCCCACCTGGGTCTCTTCGTCGAACGGGTCCCCCACGCGGAGACTCGCGGTCGATGCGGCCACCAGGTCATGGAACTGCTCCTCGATCGAACTGGCGACGTAGACCCTCTCGGTGGAGGTGCACACCTGGCCGCTGTTGAGGAAAGCCGCCCAGACCACCCCGGCGGCGGCGGCCCCGAGGTCGGCGTCGGCGAAGACGATCGCCGGGTCCTTGCCGCCGAGCTCGAGATGGGCCGGCTTCACAATCTCGGCGCAGCGGACGCCGATGGCGCGGCCGATGGCGGTCGATCCGGTGAAAGCCACCATGTCGGTTTCGCCGTCGACCATCGCCGCGCCGACGTCCCCCCCGCCGGCAAGCACCTGGACGACGCCTGGAGGCACATGGCGGGCCATGATCTCTCCCAGCAGCAGCGTGGTTCGTGTCGTCTCCGGGGCACCCTTCACGACGATCGCGTTGCCCGTGGCCAGCGCGGGGGCCGCCTTGTGGACGAGGAGCGCCAGCGGATAGTTGTAGGGGATCAGGCAGGCCACCACGCCGACAGGCATTCGCAACACCAGGGAGAGCTGGCCCGACGTGTTCGAGGGGACCACCCGCCCCCTGTGGTGACGCGCCAGCACGGCGTATTGCCGGAGGAGAAACGAGGTCCAGTCGACGTAGACCCGATTCCGGGTCCTCGCCCGGCCCGTCTCGAGGGTCACCAGGTCGACGATCTCCTCGGCGCGCTCTGCGACCTCGGCCGCGATCGCCTCCAATGCTGCCGACCTCTCGTCCTGCGCTAGAGCCGCCCACGCGCCTTGCGCGGCACGGGCTCCGGCGATGGCCACCGACACCTGGTCCGGCGACGCCGCCATCACGGTGTGAGCCACCGAGCCATCGCGAGGATCGGTGATACCCATCGCATCGCCACCGCCGGCTACGAGGGCGCCGTCGACGATCAGGTGGTCGTGAGACATGGCCGGGATGGTACGTACCGCCGGCACGACAAGGCTCGTGAGAGCCCGATCGCGGCCGGATCAGCCGATCGGGAGCCGGTCGAGGATGGCATGGCGCAGCCGGGGACGACGGCCCGCCTGCTCGGAACGATCGATCGACTCGGCAAGGACCCGCCCGAGGTTGACGCCGGTCCAGCGAAGCGGCTCGAACTCCCAGCGGCGCGAGCGGTGGCCGACCCACGGAAGCGTCGTGAGGTCCGTTCCCCGCTCGAGGATCAGGTCACGGAGGGTCCGTCCCGCCAGATTCGCTGCGGCGACACCCTGGCCCACATACCCCCCGGCTTCGGCCCTGCCGCTGTGTCGGTCGAAGAGCACCGTGGGCCGCCAATCGCGAGGGATCGCCAGCGGCCCGCCCCAGGCGGCTTCGATGCGGACCCCGCCGAGCACGGGGAACATGGCACGCAGAGTCCGCTCGAGGTAGTCGAACACCGCAGGCTCGTGGTCGAAATCGGGCGCGATCCGGGAGCCGTAATGGTAGGGCGCGCCGCGGCCGCCGAATGCGATCCTCCCGTCCCCGGTGCGCTGGCCATAGACGATCACGTGGCGCCCGTCCGAGAAGGTCTCGCGATCGGCGAGGCCGATGCCCTGCCACATCGCTGTCGACAGCGGCTCGGTGACGATCATGAGCGAGTACACCGGGATGGACGAGCGCCGATCCCGGCCGTAGGCCTCGGTCGCCCGCACCACCACGCCCGCCTTCACCAATCCTCCGGCGGTCAGCACTCCCCCTTCGACGATCTCCCCGGGCGATCGCTCGTAGATGCGCACCCCGAGCCTGTCGCACGCAACCGCGATTCCCAGGACCAGCCGTGCCGGGTCGATAGCGGCGCAGTGAGGCGTGAAGGTGGCGCCGAAGAGGCGCGACGCCTTGATCCGCTGGTGTGCCTCCCCGGGCTCGAGCCAGCGCAGGTGCTCGGGCCCGAAGCCCGCCGACCGCTTCAACTCGACCGAACGCTTGAGGTTGTGCATCTGCGCGGTGCAGGTGGCCGCCACGACGGTGCCACCGCGGTGAAAGTCGCAATCGATGGCCTCCTTGGCCACGACGGACTCCATCTCGTCGATGGTGCGGTACATCTCCTCCTGGAGGTGGCGGGCCCCGTCGCGCTCCTCGGGCCTGCCGAGCGCCCTGTCGAGGCCGGCAAGCTTTCCGGACGCCCAGCCGCCATTCCGCCCCGACGCCCCGAAGCCCACGTGCTCCGCCTCGACCACTGCGATCCTCAGAGAGGGTTCGGCCACCGCCAGGTAATACGCGGTCCACAGCCCCGTGTATCCGGCACCGACGATGCACACGTCGACATCCAGATCGGATGCCACCGGCGGGCGCTCGGGCCGGTCGAGACGGGACATCCAGAACGAGACGGGCTCATGGCGGCGAGTCACGGTCATGCCGTGGGGATCGTATTCGGTCTACGCCGTCCGCCACCCGCCATCGGCGCGCCGGTACGAGCCGACTGGAGACTGGAGACTCACCTCTCGTAGGCGACTTCGCCCCCGATCACCGTCATCGCCACCCGGATCGGGGAGATCTCATCGGCGGTGAGGGGGTCGCCGTCGAGGACGACCAGGTCGGCGACCGCTCCTTTGCGCAGCGTCCCCCGGTCGCCGTCGAGGTGGTTCACATACGCCGACCCGGCGGTGAAGGCCGTGAGCGCCTCCAGCACCGAGATCCGCTCCTCCGGGAGGAACACTGGGGCCGCGTCGTCCCAGATCACCCGCCGGGTCGTGGCGGTGTCCACCTGCCACATGACATCCGGCGTGGTCACCGACCAGTCGCTCCCCATCGCCAGCCTTGCTCCGGCATCGAGGAGGGTGCGGAACGGATATTGGTGTTGGGCGGCTCCGGGTGGCAGGAACGGCAGAGTGAGATCGGTCATGGCGCCTTCGGCGCACGCCCACAGCGGCTGGGCGTTGGCGGTGACGCCGAGAGCACCGAACCGGGGGGCGTCGTCGGGATGGATCACTTGGAGATGGGCAATATGCGGCCGGAACTCCCCGATCCCGGCTCCGGCCGCCTCCACCGCGTCGAGCGCGGCCCGGATCGCGGCGTCACCGATCGCGTGGAAATGAGGTTGAAAGCCGAGGCGCACCACCTCGCCTACCGCGCGCTCCAAGGCTCGGGGCTCGTAGAAGGGCATACCGGTGTTGCCGGTCGACTCCCCACTGGCGTCGCGGTACGGATCGAGCATGGCGGCGGTGAAGTTCTCCACGACCCCGTCGACCATGAACTTCACCGAGCCGGCCACATAGCCGTCGATCGACTGCTGCCGCTGCTCGATGATCCGCTCGAGTTGCTCGTCCAGGCCGCCCTGTGCATCCCACCACAACGCACCCCGCACCGACGCCTGCAGCCTGCCCGACGCCGCCAGGCGCACATACGCGTCGTGGAGTTCTGGCTCCACCCAGGCGTCTTGCCACGCGGTGATCCCCAGAGCCACGAGATGCTTCTGCCCCTCCAGCAAGGCGCGCTCGACGTCCTCGGGCGTCTCGGTCTGATGGCGCTCCACCAGGCGCATGGCACCGTCCTCCTGGAGGGTGCCCTGGATCGACCCATCGGGGTTGCGCTCGATCCGGCCGCCGGGCGGGTCCGGGGTGGACTCGTCGATGCCGGCGGCAGCCAGCGCCCGCGAGTTCGCCCAGCCGGCGTGGCCGTCGGCCACCCGCAGGTAGGCGGGGCGATCGGGGACCAGCGAGTCGAGCAACTCCTTGGACGGCATGCCGCCGGGGAACCAGGGGAATCGCCATCCTCCGCCCCACACCCACCGGGCGTCGGGATGCGCCGCGGCATACGCCCGAACGATCGCGAGCGCCTCATCGAGGGTCAGCGCCTCGGAAAGGTTGCAGGTGAGCAGCGTCCTGCCACCGGTGCGGGGGTGGACGTGGGCGTCCTGAAAGCCCGGTGCGAGCAAGCCCCCGTCGAGGTCGACCACCCGGGTGCCGGGCCCGATAGAGCCGGCGATGTCGCGCTCTTCGCCGAGCGCGGTGATCCTCCCGCCGGCGACGACGACTGCCCCCGGGCGCGGCGGAGAGCCGTCCGCCCGGAACACCGGGCCGTTGCGGAACACCAGGTCGGCGTGGCTCCCCATGGACGAGGGTGGGGCGCCCCGTCGGGCGCCCCACCGTCTCGCGTCGGCTCCAGCTAGCCCTTGGCTCGCGCCAGGCCGTCGGTGTAGTTGATCTCGTAGTCGCCCTGGTCCTCGATTACCTCGAGGTTGGCGTCGGCCGTATCGGCATAGAAGTCGACGACCTCCTGCTCGATGAACGGCGTGGCGGCCTCGTTGGGGCTGCCGTAGTAGTTCCAGTTGGTCAACTGGGCCCCGTTCTCGGCATCCAGGAGGAAGTCGATAAAGGCGTGCGCCGTGCACGGAGCCGCCGACGTCGTCGGGATCGCCATGTTGTCGATCCAGAGCGTCGCCCCCTCCTCCGGGAGGATGTAGACGAAGTTCTCGGGATTGTCCGCCGACCCGATGTCCACGATCATGTTCCCCGAGTAGCCGTGGGCCACGGCCACCTCCCCCAGGGCGAGGTTCTCGCTGTATTGATCGGAGTCGAAAGTGGCGATGTGCGCCTTGGCATCCTGGATCAGCTGCGTCGCCTCCTCGAGGTGGCTCATGTCCGTGTCGTTGAGCGAGTAGCCCAGGTATTCGAGCGCCGCCCCCATCGTCTCCCGCGGGTCGTCGAGGACCGAAACCCCGCCGGCGAAGTGCTGGGTGATCTCCGGGTCGAAGATGAGCGCCCACGACTCGACGAAGTCTTCGCCGACTGCCTCGAGGTTCACCCCGAGCCCGGTGGTCCCGTACTGGTAGGCGACCGAGAAGTCACCGTTCGGGTCGTAGGGCTGAGTGCGGAAATCTTCGGCAAGGTTGCCGTAGTTGACCAACGCGTCCTTGTCGAGTTGGAACAGCAGGTTCTCGTCGATCATGATCTTGATCATGTAGTCGGAAGGCACGACGAGGTCGTAGACCACTCCCGACTGAAGCTGCGAAAGCATCGCCTCGTTCGACTCGTAGAACGACTCGACGACGTCGACGCCGTACTCGGTCTCGAACGCCTCGATCAAGTCGGGGTCCATGTAGTCAGACCAGTTGTAGAAGTTGAGGGTGGTGCGGTCAATCTCGCCGACGTTGCAGTCGGCCGCTTGTACCTCGCCGCCCGAGTCGTCCCCGCAAGCCGTCAGCACCAGCATCAACGCCATCAACGCGATGGCGGCCCGTCGCATCCCGTTCATTGCTCTCCCCATTCAGTTCGGCTCGAGTTCTTGCTCTCGGATGGCGACTCTACTTCGCGAGGTCCTCTGGAAGCCGAGCGAAATGGCGATGAGGACCATCGACGCCACCAGCATCAATGTGCTCACCGCGTTGATGAGCGGCGTCACCCCCCTCCTGACGAGTCCGAACACGTAGACCGGGAGCGTCGTTGACCCGGGCCCAGCGACGAAGCTGGTGACGACTACGTCGTCCAGCGACAGGGTGAGGGCCAGCAGGGCGCCGCCCACGACGCCGGGGGCGATCAGCGGAAAGGTGACCCTGCGGAAGGCCTGCCAACGCGTCGCGTACAGATCGGCAGCGGCCTCCTCGAGGCGCGCATCGAGTTGCCCGAGGCGAGCCCGCACGACGACGGCCACGAACGAGATGTTGAAGGCGATGTGGCTCAGCGAGATCGTGGCGATCCCGAACGACGGCCGCCACCCCAGTGCGGCGTCGAGCCACTGGAAGCTCTGCGCGAAGAACAGCAGCAGCATCACGGCCATCGTGACGTCCGGGATGATGATCGGGAGGTAGACGAGGCCGTCGAAGGCACGCCTCCCCCGATACCGGAACCGCTCCAGCGAGAGAGCGGTCATCGTGCCCAGGATCGTGGAGACGACGGTCGAGATCGCGGCCACGATGAGCGAGACCCTGATGGCGCTCATGACGGCGTCGTTGGCCAGGACGTCGCGGTACCAGCGCAATGAAGGCTCGGTCCAGATGCCGACATTGTTGTTCTCGTTGAATGAGAAGACGATGAGCACGAGGATCGGGGCGTAGAAGAAGGCGTAGACCAGCCAGGCGTTCCCGGCGAGCATCCGCTCGGTCGGGCTCTTGGGGCGGACACCGGCCGAGATGCTCATACCTCTTTCGCCCCCGACCTGAAGTAGATCACCGTCGCTGCCAGCAGCACGAGCATGATCCCCATCGACAACGCCGATCCAAAGGGTTGGTTGCGCGCGGCCAGGAACTGGTCGACGATGTAGTCACCGACCAGCGTGGTCCTCGCCCCGCCGAGGATCGCCGGAGTCACATACGCCCCGAGCGCGGGCACGAAGACGAGAATCGATCCTGCAATGACCCCCGGGCGCGACAGCGGCCAGGTCACTTTGCGAAACGCCGTCCAACCGTCGGCGTACAGGTCGCGAGCCGCCTCGACCAGGCTCCAGTCCATCCGTTCGAGGGCGGCGTAGAGCGGCAGCACCATGAAGGGAAGGAACCCGTAGACGAGCCCGATGAGCACCGCGGTGTTGGTGAAGAGCAGCCGTATCGGTTCACCTCCCAGCGCCTGCGAGAGCTGCGAAATGGGACCGTCGCTGCCCAGGAGCACCTTCCAGGCGTAGGTGCGCACCAGGAAGTTCGACCAGAACGGGATCATCACCATCACCAGCAGGATGTTGCGAAGCCGGGCCCCGCGGGTGGCGATGTAGTAGGCGAACGGATACGACACGAGCAGGCAGATGAGGGTGGTCGTCAGGGCGAGGAAGAACGACCGCTGGAACACCTCGAACACAAACGGGTCGACCAGCCGTCGGTAGGAGTCGAGATTCCACCCGGTCAACTGGGTGCGGCCCGTAGAGCTGCGGGTGGCGAACGAGTACACCAGCACGATCACCAGCGGCAGGGCGAAGAAGATCGTCAGATACGCCCAGGCCGGAAGGCCGATGAGGAACCCCCGGCGCGACTCGGCCCGCCGGGAGTCGAGCTCCAGTTCGGGTGCGGCCGTCTCCGGAAGCGCCATCAGTCCTCGACCACGGTGGTCGCTGACGGGTCCCACGCCACCACCGTCGATTCACCGGCTTCGTGCAGGTCGACCCCAGGTCGGTTCTCCTCCTTCACTTCGACCACCCCCGCCGGGGTGTCGACGTCGTAGTAGAAGACGTCGCCGTAGTAGGTCCGCCGAACCACCGTCCCCCGGATCTGGTTCAGCCCGTCGGCGATGTGCTCGTTCGAGCCGAAGAGCTCGAGCCGCTCCGGCCGCACCGCCATCGTCACCTCGCTGCCCGGCTCGGCGCCGGTGGATCCCCTGACCACCTGCCCGCCAAGGAGCCGCACGGAGTAATGGTCGACCACCGTCGCCGGCAGGAGATTGATCTCGCCGATGAAGTCGGCCACGAACCGTGACGCCGGACGCTCGTAGATCTCCTCCGGGCGCCCGATCTGGAGCAGCCGGCCCTCGTTCATCACCCCGATGCGGTCGCTCATCGTGAGCGCCTCCTCCTGGTCGTGGGTGACATATACGAACGTGATGCCCACCCGCTCTTGGAGAACCTTGAGCTCGACCTGCATGGCCTGACGCAGCTTCAGGTCGAGCGCACCGAGCGGCTCGTCGAGCAGCAGCACCTCGGGCTCGTTCACCAGCGCTCGGGCGAGCGCAACCCGCTGCTGTTGGCCTCCCGAGAGCTGTGTCGGAGAGGCATCGGCACGGTGGCCGAGCTGCACCATGTCGAGCGCCCGCTTCACCCGCTCGGCAGTCTCCGTCGCCCCCACCTTCTTCATCCGTAGACCGAACGCCACGTTCTCCTCGACGTTCATGTGCGGGAAGAGGGCGTACGACTGGAACACGGTGTTGACCGGGCGCCGGTTGGCCGGCTCGAGGCCCATCTCGACGCCGTGGATCCACAGCGCTCCCGCGGTGGGGAATTCGAAGCCGGCGACCATCCGAAGGGTGGTCGTCTTGCCACAGCCGCTGGGTCCGAGGAGCGAGAAGAACTCGCCGTCGGCGATCGCCAGGTCCATGTCGCGCACCGCGTACACGTCGCCGAACGCCTTCGAGACGCCCGCCAGCTCCACCGCGGCCTTCCTCACTCCCACACCTCACCTTCAGAGAGCCGGGATGCTACGCCACGCCGCCCTACCCCGTCACGTCCCGGGCGAACTCCCCGAAGACGGCGGCGTAGTGGTCGAGCTCGTCGTCCGAGTGCGCCACCGACAGCGTCCATTGCTCGTCCCCGCCGGGCGTCATGAACACCCCGGAGGTCATGTGGTAGAGCCAGGCGAGGTAGTTCAGATCCTCGTGAAAGAACTCGAGATACGACCGGTAGTCGACGACGCGCTCAGAGGCGAACATCACGCAGCCTTTGCTCGACATCCCGACCGCGTAGGCGGGAAGCCCGTGCTCATCGCAGATCGCCTGGCAGGCGTCGAGAAGCCGGCTCCCCGCCTCCTCGAGCCTCTCGTAGGCCGCAGCGTCGAGGACCCTGGTCAACGCCGCGTCTGCCGCCGCCATCGTCAGCGGGTTCCCGTTGAAGGTGCCCACCTGGGTGACCGTCCCGTCGGCGATCTGCGCCATGACCTCCTCGGTCCCCAGCACGGCCCCGATCGGCGTCCCTCCGCCGGTGGCCTTGGCCAACGCCACCAAATCGGGCACCACCCCGTACCGCTCGGTGACGCCACCGGGTGCGATGGTGGCACCGGTCTTGACCTCGTCGAACACGAGGATCACTCCGTGGCGGGCTGTGATCTCCCTCACCGCCTCCAGGTAGCCGGGCAGTGGAGGCACGACGCCGATGTTGAGCATGACCGGCTCGATGATCATCGTCCCGATCCCGGGATTCGCGGCCAATGCAGATTCGAGGGCGTCTGCGTCGTTGAACGGGACCACCGTGACGAGGTCGATGACCGCCTGGGGCACACCGGCGCTCTGCGGCACCCTGTTGGGGGACTCCCGGGGCCCGATCTTCTCCCGATCCGGGTGCACGGACACCATCACCGAATCGTGATGGCCGTGGTACGACCCTTCGATCTTGACGATGCCGTCCCGCCCGGTGAACGCCCTCCCCAGACGGATGGCGTCCAGCGTCGCCTCGGTCCCGGAGTTGGAGAACCGCACCTTCGGCAGCGAGAACCGCCGCGACAGCTCGGTGGCGACCCGCACCGCGCACTCGTTGGGAGCGGCGAAGTGGGTGCCCCTCGCTGCGGCCGAGGAGATTGCCTCCACGATCGCCGGATGGGCGTGCCCGGTGACCATCACCCCGAAGCCGTTGTGGAAGTCGAGGTACTCGTTCCCGTCGCGGTCCCACACGTGAGATCCCAGGCCGTGATCGATGTAGATGGGGTGCGGCGGCTGGTCCTGGAACGAAGACGGCACGCCGGCCGGGAGCACCCGGGCGGCTTCGGCCTGGTACTCCTTCGACTTCGCCGTCTGCGCCGTCAGCTGGGCGAGCTTCTTGTCCCGAAGCTCGGCGATGCGATCCGGCGAGATCGTCATTGCTTGATCAGCACGTGCTTCGAGATCGTGTAGTCGAGGACCGCCTCTTCGGACATGTCCTTGCCGAACCCCGACTGCTTGAAGCCGCCATGGGGGAACTCCGACGTGATGGGAAGGTGATCGTTGATCCACACCGTCCCGAACTCGAGGTCGCGGGCCAGGCGCATCGCCCGTCCGGCGTCCTTCGTCCAGACCGAGGCCGCCAGCCCGTAGCGGACGTCGTTGCCGTACTCGACGGCCTGCTCCTCCGAATCGATCGGCAGGACCACCAGCACCGGCCCGAACACCTCGTCCTGGACGATCTCGGACCGCTGATCGGCTTCGGCGATCACCGTCGGCTCGAAGAAATAGCCCTTGTCGAGGCCCTGGGGCGTCCCCCCGCCGACCACGACTCTGGCTCCGTCATCCCGGGCACGATCGACGAATCCCTTGACCCGCTCGAGTTGGCGCGCCGAGATAAGCGGGCCCATCGCCACTTCGGCGTCGTAGGGACCGCCGACCTTGACCGCACTCATGGCGCCGGCGATGGCGTCGAGTGCTTCGTCGTATCGGCCACGGTCGACGTACACCCGGGTGGCGGCGGTGCAATCCTGACCCGAGTTGAAGGTGGCCCCCACGGTGGCTCCCGCGGCCAGCGCCTCGATGTCGGCATCGGCGAACACCAGAAGCGGTGCCTTGCCCCCCAGCTCGAGATGGACCCGCTTGAGGGTCTCCGCAGCGGTCGCCATGACCCGCTTCCCCGCAGGCGTCGAGCCCGTCAAGGAGACCATCCGCACATCGGGGTGCTCGACGATCGCCTGCCCGACGTCGTTGCCGCCGGTCACCACGTTGAACACCCCGTCGGGGATCCCCGCCTCCTTGGAGAGCTCGGCCAGCATCAAGGTCGTCCGGGGAGTGGTCGGGGCCGGCTTGAGCACCACGGTGCAGCCCGCCGCCAGTGCCGGGCCTATCTTCCATATGGCCATATTGAGCGGGTAGTTCCACGGGGTGATCTGCCCGACCACTCCCACCGGCTCGCGACGGAGCATCGAGGTGTAGCCCTTGAGGAAGTCGCCGGCCGCGGTGCCCGCCCAGCTGCGGGCGGCGGCGGCGAAGAACTTCAGGTTGTCGACCGAGAAGGCGACATCGTTCTCGAGGCTCATCGACTGGTACGGCTTGCCGGTGTCCTCGCTCTCCACGCGGGCGAAGTCCTCGGCGCGCTGCTCGAGGAGCGTTGCCAATTTGTAGAGGCCCTCGGACCGCTCGGCCGGGGCCGCTCGCGACCATCGGCCGTCGTAGAACGCCGTCTTTGCAGCCTGGACGGCCCGATCGACGTCGCCGGGAGATGCCTCGGTCGCCTCGTCGACCACCTCACCGGTAGCCGGGTTCTCGACGTCGCTGTTACCGCCGCCCGCAGTGTCGGCCCACGCACCGTCGATCCAGAGACGCCAAACCACCTGTGCCCTTTCGCCGGAGGCCGGGAACGCTACCTCGCGCCACAAGCCCGCGTCTGGCGGGAGGCGGGCCGAGCCGGGTTTCCTCCCCCGGAGCGGGAGGTGGACGGGGCTGGGGCCCCGGCCCGGTCCGGCTACCACGGCCCGGCGTGGGGTTGGGGCCCCACGCTCGGGAGGAGGACGGGGCTGGGGCCCCGGCCCGGTCCGGCTACCACGGCCCGGCGTGGGGTTGGGGCCCCACGCTCGGGAGGAGGACGGGGTTGGGGCCCCGGCCCGGTCCGGCTACCACGGCCCGGCGTGGGGTTGGGGCCCCACGCTCGGGAGGAGGACGGGGTTGGGGCCCCGGCCGGGTCTGGCCAGCACCGCTCAACCGATGTCGATCACCAGGGTCTGGAGGTCGGTGAACTCTTCGATCCGCCCCCGCCCCCATCCGGTGTCGGTGCCGGCGGCCCCTCCGAAGGGCTGGAAGGTCTCCCAGAAGTCGGTCGAGTCGTTGATGACGACGGTACCGGACCTGATCCGGTCGGCGTACCAGAAGGCCTTCTGGAGGGAGTTGGTGAATACCGCAGCCTGGAGGCCGAGACGGGTCCGGTTCGCCATCGCGGCAGCCTCGGCGTCGTCCGGTGCGGTGAGAATCGGGAGGACCGGGCCGAAGGACTCGTCGGTGGAGAGCAGGCTCTCTTCGGGCACCCGGTCGACCACGGTGAAGTCGTAGTACAGGTTCGTTGGGTGCCCTGCGGCCCTCCCCCCGCCGAGGAGGACCTCGGCGCCTCGCTGGCCGGCGTCGGCAATGTGCCGATCCATCTTCTCGGCCGTGGGCTCGTTGTTGAGCGGCCCCATCGTGGTGGCCTCGTCGAACGGGTCGCCGAGCCGAACCACCTCCGAGGCCTTGAGCACCGCCTCCACGAACTGGTCGTGCACTGCGTCGAGGACGATCACGCGCTCGGTCGCGCAGCACACCTGGCCGGCGTTGTAATAGGCGCCATAGACGGCGGCCGTAGCCGCGCCCTCGATGTCGGCGTCGGCGGTGACGATGGTCGGGCCGTTGCCCGACATCTCCATGATCGACCGCTTGATGCCCATCCGGGAGATGACCTTGAGCCCGGTGGCGCTCGACCCGGTGAAGCCGACCGCGTCGACGCCATCGTGGGTGATCAGCGCGTCTCCGATGTCCCCACCCCCGGGGATGATCGATACCAGGCCCTTGGGGACGCCCGCAGCGTCGAACGCTTCGGCCAGCTTGAGCAGGGCGAGCGAGGTGAACTCGGGCGGCTTGGCGATCACGGCGTTCCCGGCAGCCAGGCCGGGGCCGATGTACTCGAGAGGGATGGTCACCGGGAAGTTCCACGGTGTGATGGCTGCCCACACTCCGACCGGCCTGCGGAAGGTGAACATCCGCTTGTTGCGATCGGTGGTGGGGATCACTTCGCCCCCGAGGCGTTTGACGTCCTCGGCGGCGTTGATGAAGTACTGGTTTGCCTCCTGGATGTCTTCGAGAGATTCGGCGTGATAGGGCTTGCCCTGCTCCAGCGTCTGGATGCGGGCGATCTCCTCCATCAGCTCCGTGACCGCGTCGGCGATGCGGTGGCAGAGGTCGGCCCGCTCGAACGGCGACCAGTGGCGATAGTCCTCCTGAGCGGCGCGGGCAGCGGCGACGGCGCGGTCGATGTCGGCCTGTGAGGCGAGCGGCACCGAGGCCAGCGTCTCTCCGGTCACCGGGCTCACCAGCTCGTGGGCGTCGTCCCCGGTGCCCTCGGTCCACTCTCCGGCGATGTAGATCTTGGCCGTCTCGGCCATGGGCACCTCCCGTTCCGGAAACCCGACCGACGCTACCAGCGGGACCGTCACGGGCGGTTCGGGCAGCCCGTACACTCGCTCCGCCGCGAGAGGAGTGCTCCCAGATGGGTCTGCAGGGTCCGAACACGTCGGAGTGGTTTCGTCGGGCCGATGCCGCCCTGGTCAACGGCGTGTCGAGCGGCTTTCGCTACTGGGGGCCCGACGACACCTTCGTGATACAGCGCGGGAACGGTGCCTGGGTCGAGGACATGGACGGCAATCGCTACGTGGACTACCAGCTCGGCTTCGGGCCGGTGATCCTGGGGCACGCCCACCCGGCCGTGTCGTCCGCCGTGGCCGAGGCGGCGGCGTCGGGCACGACCTTCGCGATGACCTCCGCCCGCGAGATCGAGGCCGCTGAGGTCTTCAAGCAGGCGGTCCCATGGGTCGACCGGCTCCGATTCACGAACACCGGAACCGAAGCGACCATGCACGCCATCCGCCTCGCCCGGGCCGTCACTGGCCGCGAGCTGGTGCTCAAGTTCGAAGGGTCATATCACGGGGCTCACGACTATGTCTTGTTCTCGACGGCGGGATCGCCCGCAGGGGCAATGGGATCCCGCCGGAGCCCGGTTCCCTATCAGACCTCGTCGGGGATTCCCGAGGCCATCCGCTCCCTGATCCGCACACTGCCGTTCAACGACCTCGAGGCCGTCGAGCGCCTGTTCGCCCGCGACGGTGACCGGGTGGCGTGCGTGATCGTGGAGCCGATAATGGGAAACTTCTTCGGGCTGACACCCGACGACGGCTACCTCGCCGGCTTGCGGCGGATCTGTGACCAGCACGGGGCGATCCTCATCTTCGACGAGGTCAAGACGGGATTCAGAATCGCATTGGGCGGCGCTCAGGAGTGGTCGGGGGTGACGCCCGATCTCGCCACCTTCGCCAAGTCGATGGGCAACGGCTTCCCCGTCGCCGCTGTGGCCGGACGCGAGCAGGTCGTCGGGGCATGGGCGGAGGGCGGTGTCATGCAGGCCGGGACCTACTCCGGGAACGGCCTGTCGGCGGCGGCGACGACGGCAACGATACGTGAGCTTCTGGGCGGCGAGCCGCTGGCAACCGTGAACCGCACCGGGACTGTCCTGATGGACGGCATCCGCGGCATCTTCGCCGACCGCGGCCTGGCCGGCCACGTGCTGGGCCATCCGTCGATGTTCGGGATCTTCGTCGGCGAGAAGGCACCCCGAGACTTTCGGGACGTGGCGGGCCACGATTCCGACCTGTACTCGCGGATCGTCATGGGGATGATCGGCCGCGGGTTCCTCCCCTGCGACGACGCCCTGGAGCCCTGGTTCGTGTCGGCCGCCCACGGCGACAGCGAAGTGGCGGCGACGCTGACCGCATTCGACGAGTCCCTCGTCGAGGCATTGGGATGAAGCCCGAGGTCCTCGACGACGCAAAGAGAGCCCTCGACGACTTCGAGAAGGCCCTGGCCAAACTCGACGCTGGGTGTTGCGACCCGGGGCGAAGCCCGCGTATGCAGGCGCTTGCCGAGTCGCTTGCCGCGTCCCGGGTTGCGCTCGACCAGGTGGGGGGCGCGCCCGGATCCGCCGAAGCGGTAATCGCCGCTATCGAGGACATGGGCGCCCAGATCGGGCGGCTCCAGGTGGGGTGCTGCACCGAGAAGCGGATGCCTCTCTATGCCCGCATGCTCGAGGACCTCACCGACACCCAGATCGCGGTGAGCCGGGCGGTGGGGCAGGGGCACTAGCCCGACAGAAGCACCTCGCGGTCAGGGCGATCCGACGAAGACATCACCGAAGTTGACCACGTCGGCGCCCACGCGGGACCCTCCGACCACGTACAGCCGTCCGTCGACCACCACCACGCCGTGCCCGTGGAGTGGGACGGGCAGCCGCACCGCGAACGACCAGGATTGCGTCCGAAGATCGAGCACTTCGACGGAGTCCAGGGCATCGCCCTCCCCCGCGACCTCGCCGCCAACGGCGACGATTCGGTCTCCGAACGCCACCGCTCCCAAGCCGCCGCGGGCCTCCTGGAGCGGGGGCGTCTCGGTCCAGGAATTCGCGGCGATGTCGTACGCGTCCACCTTCGCCAGCTCATCCCCACCCCAACGGCCCCCGATCACGTAGAGGTTGCCCTCGTAGAGGGCGACGGCGAGGTGCTCGGAGGGCCGCGGCATCGGGGCGAGCGCGGTCCAGGCATCCGTTGCCGGGTCGTACCGGGAGACACTGGTACCGCCGGGGACGCCGCCGATCACGAAAATCTGATCGCCCACCGAGACCGCTGCCCCGGCAGCGACCGGTCCTGGCATCGCTGCCACATCGGACCACTGATCCATCGCCGGGTCGTAGCTCCACGCGGTCGCTGTCGGTTGATCGGTGTCGGCGTCGTAGCCGCCGAAAACGAACACCCGGCCCACCACCGCCGCTGCCATCGGATGGTGCCGTGCAGCCGGCATGTCGGCGATCCTGGTCCACTCGTCGGTCGATGGGTCGTAGACCTCGACAACGGCCTGCCCGTGAATCGGGATCCCGATACCCGCCGCGTAACCGCCCGGCGCATAGATCTTCCCGTCGAGAGCCACAGCGGGCACCTCGGAGCGAGGCGTCGGCATGCTGCTCAGGCGCTGCCAGCGGGGCTGTGTGGTCGTGGTCGGCCGGACCGTGGTCGTGACGCCGTGTGCCGGCGACGTCGTGGAGGAAGACGGCGTCGTGATGGGATCGGCGCCAGATCCGCCGCAGGCCGCGACGAGGAGCAGCAGCAGTGCCCGAGACAGCATCGAGGTCGACTGTAGACCGGCCGTCGTCGGTCGATCATCGCCCCATACCGGGCCGCCGCCGGCACGACCCACTAGTGCGGGGGCACCTGCTGCCGCCGGAGCTTGCGGGTGCGCAGCTCGCTGAACACGATCGCGGCCGCGAGCATCGCCATGATCACGCCGAGCGACAGGAACGTGTCGACGTGGTACCAGTTCGCCGCGGCCATCTTGAGCCCCACGAACATCAGGATGGCGCCGAGGCCGTGCGACAGATAGTGGAAGCGCTTCCGGGCCCCGGCGAGGACGAAGTACATCGCCCGCAGCCCGAGGATGGCAAAGGCGTTCGAGGAGAACACCAGGAACGGCTCGTGCGATACCGCGAGGATGGCCGGCACCGAGTCGACGGCGAAGATCACATCGGTGATCTCGACCACGATCAGCGCGGCGAGCAGCGGCGTCGCCATCCGCTTGCCCATAGATCGCGTGAAGAACCGATGCCCGTCGAGGTCCTTCGACACCGGGACGAAGCGCCGCACCAGGTCGAGGATCTTCGTCGCCCCCTCGCCTTCGTCGTCGCGGTGGCGGATCACCCGCGCCCCGGTGTAGACGAGGAACACTCCGAATCCGACGAGGACGAAGGTGAAGCGCTGGATCAGCGAGGCGCCAACGGCGATGAAGATCCCGCGGAACAAGAGGGCACCGAAGATCCCCCAGAACAGCACCCGGTGCTGGTACTTGAGCGGCACCGCCAGCGTCGTGAGAAGGATCGCCCACACGAAAACGTTGTCGACGCTCAGCGACTTCTCGATCAGATAGCCCGACAGGTATTCGCCAAACGCCTCGGCCCCCCAAACGAACGCCACCACACCGGAGAAGGAGAGGCCGCAAGCCACCCACACGCTCGACTCGATCAGCGCCTCGCGCTGGGACGGCTCGTGGTCGTCGCGGTGGCGGAACAGATCGATCGAGAGCAGCACGAAAATCGTGATGGCCAGGCCGATCCAGGCCACCACGGGTACGTCGATCGAGACGAAGTTCTCGCGAAGATCAGCAGGGGCGGCGAGCACGGCTTCTTTCTAGTGGTTCCAGGAGCGACCCTGGCCGTGGAATGAGACGGCCCCCGGCTCTGTTACTGTGATGAAGCCGCACCGGGTGGAGGCCAAGCGAATCGTCGCTTCCCCGGTGGTCAACGGCTTGGCTTGTTCCCCGGCTCGATCGCCTCTTCGGCCGACCCTCGACACGATGCGGCTCTTGCCGCGCGGTCGCGAAAAGCTCGGCAATTTCGATCGATCCCCTCACCGGGGCCAGGAGACCATCACCATGTCCACCACGTTCGCCCATCTCGGGCTTCCCGATTCCCTCGTGCGCGCCCTCGCCGCCGATGGCATCAACGAGCCATTCCCCATCCAGGAGGCGGCCATTCCCGATGCCCTCGCCGGCAAGGATGTCTCCGGCAAGGCGCCCACCGGCTCCGGCAAGACCCTCGCCTTCGGGTTGCCGCTGCTCGCCCGCGTCGCGCGCGCCTCTAAGAACCGCCCCCGCGCCCTGATCCTCTCGCCTACTCGCGAGCTGGCCGAGCAGATCAAGCGCGAGCTGGCCCCCCTGGCCCGTGCCGCCTCGCGCAGTGTCCACGCCGTGTACGGAGGGGTGTCCTACGGACCGCAGAAGAACGCCCTTCGCCATGGCGTCGACGTGCTCGTCGCCACCCCCGGCCGCCTCGAAGACCTCATCGAGCAGCGGGCCATCGATCTTGCTCAGGTGGAGATCGCCGTCGTCGACGAGGCGGATCGCATGGCCGACATGGGCTTTCTCCCCGCGGTCAAGCGGATCCTCGACCAGACCGCGCGCGAGCGTCAGACCATGCTCTTCTCGGCGACACTCGACGGCGACGTCGCGGTGCTGAGCCGGGCCTACCAGCGCGATCCCGCCCGCCACGAGGCGCGCAGCATCGAGCCCGACACGACGGAGGCCAGCCACCACTTCTGGCTGGTGGAGCACGACGACCGCGTCGAGCGCACCGCCCGGGCCGTGGAGCAGAACGGCCGCTCGATCGTCTTCACCCGAACCCGCCACGGCGCCGATCGCCTCGCCAAGCAGTTGGGGAGGCTCGGCGTGGAGGCGATCGCCCTTCACGGGGGCCGCTCGCAGAGCCAGCGGACAGCGGCACTGGCGCGGTTCTCCTCGGGCCGGGCCAACGCACTCATCGCCACCGATGTCGCCGCCCGCGGCATCCACGTCGAGGGTGTTGGCGCCGTCATCCACTTCGACCTGCCTGCCGACTCCAAGGACTACATCCACCGATCGGGGCGCACCGCCCGCGCCGGCGCCACCGGCACGATCATCTCGATGGTCACCGGCGACAAGAAGCGCGCCGCCCGTCGCATTCAGCAGGACCTTGGCCTCGAGGTGGGGTTCAACGGGTCAGGAGGGCATGCGACGCCGGGCGCCCGACCCACAGCCACCTCGGAGGTGCCGTCGCGCAACGGTGCCCAGAGCCTGTACGTGGCCAACCTTCCCTGGACCACCACCGACGACGATCTCGAGCAGATGTTTGCGCCGTTCGGGACCGTCCATCAGACGACGATCATCATGGACCGGCGCACCGGCCGCTCACGCGGATTCGGTTTCGTCGACATGCCCGTCGACCAGGCCAGGGGTGCGGTCGACGCGCTCCACGGCTCCCGTGTCGACGGACGGGACCTGACGGTTCGGGTCGCCAAGCCGCGGCGGTGGGGCGGCTGACCGGGCCGATGTCCCAGCCCTTCCGCAACGTCGCCCTCATCGCCCACGTCGACCACGGCAAGACGACGCTCGTCGACGCCATGCTCGGCGCCACCGGCGTGTTCTCCGATCACGAGACGCGGGTCGACCGGGTCATGGACTCCGGCGACCAGGAGCGCGAGCGCGGTATCACCATTCTCGCCAAGGCCGCCTCGGTGGAGTGGAAGGGCACGAAGATCAACCTGGTCGACACCCCGGGCCACGCCGACTTTGGCGGCGAGGTGGAGCGGGCCATGGCGATGGTCGACGGGGTCCTCCTCCTGGTCGACGCGGCAGAAGGGCCTATGCCCCAGACCCGCTACGTGCTGTCGAAGGCGCTGGCCGCAAATCTGCCCGCGGTCGTGGTGATCAACAAGGTCGACCGTCGCGAGGCTCGCATCGCCGAGGTGGTCGACGAGGTGTACCAGCTGTTCCTCGACCTCGACGCAGCCGACGCGCACATCGAGTTCCCCATCATCTCCAGCATCGCCCGTATGGGACGGTCGATGGTGGGTATCGGAATCCCGGGCGAGGACACCGACCTGAGCCCCCTCCTCGATGCCATCGTCGAGTCGATCCCGGGGCCGGCCGGCGATCCCGAGGCACCACTCCAGGCACTCGTGACCAATCTCGACGCCTCCGACTACCTGGGCCGGCTCGCCATCGGACGGGTGATCCAGGGCACCCTCCGCAGCGGCGACCAGGTGGCGCTGTGCCACTCCATCACCGAGGAGCCTCCACTGCGCCGCCGCCTCACCCAGCTTCTCGGGTTCTCCGGGCTGGGCCGTACCGAGGTGGAAGAACGATCCGCCGGGGACCTGTTCGTGATTGCCGGATTCCCCGAGGTCGAGATCGGCGACACACTCGCCGACGCCGCCGACCCGGTGCCTCTCCCCCGCCTTCAGGTCGACGAGCCCGTTCTCCGGATGACGTTCGGGGTCAACACCTCTCCGTTCGCAGGTCGTGACGGGAAGTTCCTGACCTCCCGCCAGATCCGCGAACGCCTTGAACGCGAAGTGTTGGGCAATGTGTCGATCCGCATCGGCAGCACCGCGTCGCCCGAGATCATCGAGGTGTCGGGGCGCGGGGAACTCCAGTTGTGCGTCCTTATCGAGACGATGCGCCGCGAAGGCTTCGAGCTCCAGGTGAGCCGGCCCGAGGTGGTGATGCGCGAGATCGACGGAAAGCCGCACGAGCCGCTCGAGCGCGCCGTAGTCGACGTGCCCGACGAGCACGTGGGCACCGTTACTCAGGCCGCCGCGCCCCGCAAGGGCAAGGTGACCGATCTCCGTCCCGGCGACACCGGCCGGACCATTGTCACCCTCGAGGCCCCGGCGCGCGGGCTCATCGGTTTTCGCTCACTACTCATGACCGCCACCAGGGGTACCGCCCTCGTCCATCAGCATCACGCCGGATGGATGCCCTGGTCGGGAGAGCTCCCCCACCGTATCGGCGGGGCGATGGTGGCCGATCGCAAGGGCGCCTCCACCGGGTTCGCCCTCGACAACCTGCAGAAGCGCGGCGAGCTGTTCATCGGGCCGGGCACAGATTTGTACGAGGGCATGGTCATCGGCGAGGCCTCCCGACCCGGCGAGATGCAGGTGAACCCCGCAAAGCCCAAGGAGCTCACCAACATCCGGGCAGCGAATGCCGACGAGGCGATCAAGCTCAAGCCGCACCGGCAGCTCACGCTCGAGCTGGCGGTGGAGTGGATCTCGGACGACGAATTGGTGGAGATCACCCCCGCCGCCATCCGGGTCCGCAAGCGCCACCTGACGGAGAGCGAGCGCAAGCGCCTCAAGCTGCGCTGAGCGCCGGCGGCGGCTTCCGCCTCACCGGCACCATCACATTGCGGCCTCGGGTTGGACGCGGATCTCGGTCGCCTTGAGTGCCACCCAGACCCGAGCGCCGGGCTCCAGGCGCAGCTCGGCGCGGGCGGCATCGGTCACCTCAACCGCCAGCGGGAGCGGTGGACCGGTGAGCAGGCGAACCCGGCTCCCCACCTGCTCGACGCGCTCCACGGTGGTCTGCCAGACATTGCGCGGGCTGCCCCCCGGTCTATCCGAATAGACCGAGATCGCCGCGGGGTGCACGGTGACGACGACCGGGCCTTCGAGGTCCCGATCCGCAACCCGCAAGGTGTGGGTGCCGGCGTCGACCGCTCCATCGCGGGCGACACCCTTGACGAAGTTGAGGCCCGCCAGGTCTGCCGCGTACCGGGTACGCGGCTGGAGACGGATCTCGTCGGCGGTCCCCGACTGGGTGATCACGCCCTCCTCGATCACGTGGATCTCGTCGGCCAGCAAGAACGCCTCGGTCGGGTCGTGGGTGATGAGCAGCCGGGGACCGGCGAATCCAGAAAGGTGCTCGCCGAGAGTGCGGCGCAGATCCGCCCGGGCTGCCACGTCGAGCGCCGACAGGGGCTCGTCGAGCAGAAGCAGCGCCGGCTCGGTGGCGAGGGCCCGGGCAAGCGCCACCCGCTGCGCCTGGCCACCCGACAGGTCGCCCGGCTTGCGCCGCGCCATCGCCCCTACGCCCAACCGCTCCAGCCACAGGCCGGACCGACTTGCCGCCTCACCACGACCGGCACCCCTGCTTCGCAGCCCGAACGCGACGTTGTCGATCACATCGAGGTGCTCGAAGAGCAGGAGATCCTGGAACACCACCCCGACCTTGCGCATCTCCGGCGGCATGAACACACCGGCGCCCGGGTCGTCGAACACCTCTCCGTCGAGTGTGATCGAACCCGATTGCAGGGGGAGCAGCCCGGCGAGGGCGGCGACCATCGTCGACTTGCCCGAGCCGTTCGGGCCCAGCAGCGCCGCGGTCGTGCCCGGCGGTATCGACACGGAGGCATCGAGGCGGAAGGCGTCGGAGCGCCTGACGGCGACATGGGCCTCGAGCCCGGCGGCCGTCACAGCGCCCCCCACCACCGGTCACGCAGCGCCACCAGCACCGCGACCGACACCACCACCATCACGAGCGAGATCGCGATCGCCGTGTCGCGGTCGCTCTCCAGGGCGACGAACACGGCAAGGGGGAGGCTCTGGGTGCGGCCCTGCAGGTTGCCCGCGAATGTGATCGTCGCCCCGAACTCGCCGAACGCCCTTGCCCACGTCAGCGCCAGGCCGGCGAGAACCGAAGGCGCGATCGCCGGCAGCGTCACCCGCCGCAGCACCGTCCAGGGCCTTGCCCCCAGAGTCGCCGCCGCCCCCTCGCGGCGCCGGTCCATGCTGCGCAGCGCACCCTCGACAGTGATCACCAGGAACGGGGTGGCGACGAACACCGCCGCCACGACGACGCCCCAGAGTGAGAACGGGAGCAGCAGCCCGGTTGCCTCCTCGAGCGGCTCCCCCACCAGGCCGCGGCGCCCCAGCGCGAAGAGGAGGGCAGCCCCGCTCACCACAGGCGGCAGGACCATGGGGAGGATGACGATCCCGCGAACGATCGGCTTTCCCGGGAACTCGGCGCGCGCCAGCAGCCACGCCAGCGGCACCCCGATCACGAGCGCAATCGCAGCAGCCGCGACCGATGCGATCACCGAGATGCGGAGGGCATCCCCCACGACTGGACCGGAGAGCAACGCGGGAAGGTCGCTCCACGGCACCCGACCGAGGAGGCCGATGAACGGAACGGCGAAGAAGACGAGCCCGAGGCATCCGAGGACGACCAGGAGGACCGGGGGGCGCGGGGAGCGGGACGATGTCAAGGTGACGAGAAACCGTACTCGCCGAGAATCGCCTGGCCCTCCGTGGAGAGCACGAACGCCACGAACGCTGCCGCGGCGCTCGGGTGTGGGGCGTCGGCGAGTACGACGATCGGATACTCGGCCACGATGTTGTGCTCGTCCGGAATCGGCACCCCGGCGACGGTCCCGCCGGCCGACAGGACATCTGTGACATAGGTGATGCCGGCGTCGAGTTCCCCCAACTCGATCTTGACGAGGAGCGCACGCACATTGGCCTCGTTGGTGTCGACAGATGCGACGACACCGGCGCTGGCCAGGGCCTGGCGGGCGAATGCGCCGCAGGGTGCCTCCGCCACGCAGAGGCCGATCAGGAGTTCGCTACGAGCAAAGTCCTCGAGGCCCGCGATGTCTCCCGGATTGCCGGCGGGCACAGCGATCTGCAGCAGGTTGGTGGCGAAGACTGCCGGCTCACCCGCCGTCATGCCGGCGGACACCACCTGGTCCATGTTGGCGATGTTCGCCGAGGCGAAGACGTCGATCGGGGCACCCTGGAGGATCTGCTCACGGAGCGTCGAACTCGCTCCGAGGTTGGCGACCACATCCACCCCCGGGTGCGCCGCCTCGAACGCCGCCTCGATCTCGGCGAAAGCTTCGGAGAGGGAGGCCGCCGCCGACACGAGGACCTCACGCTCCAACCCGGTGTCTCCCTGGGGGCGGGTGGTCTGTGCACATGCCGCCAGAAGGATCAGCGCAGTAGGCCACCATCCCCGCAACTTCTTGCGGATCGCCCGCCTAGCCATCCAGCTCGGCCAGCCTCTTCCCCATCGTGTCCAGGAAAGCCTGCGGTCCCGTCATCTCCACCGTCACCTCGTCGACGAGGGTCCGAGCGATATCCGGGAAAAGGCGCCTGCCCAGCTCGATCCACTCGTCTCGGATGGATGGATCCAGGCCCTCGAACACGAGTCGGAACCCACCGGTGATCGGGGCGAACCCTGCGAGATGAGCGAACACTTCGTCGCCGACTTCGGACAGGCGAACCAGGTCGCCGTCGTCGTGGCCACCGATCTGGTCGAGGAAGGGGAAGTCCTCCGGCTTCACAGGAAGCCGGGCAACCGGTCGCACCGGCTCGAAGCAGGCCCACTCGTTGCTGAACGGCCCACCTGGATACAAGGCGATCCGCTCGAACCGATCGCGCGGGAGCATGTAGAGCATCCCCGCAGTAAACGGCCGCTGGGGAAGGCTTCTGTGGTCCACCGAAAAGCGGTAGAGGTCGAGCCGATCACCGGTCGCCGACTCGTACATCCCCACCCCGTTGCGGATCGATCCGCGCAGCGAGGAGCGGTCGATGATGGCGAAGAACATCGCCCACAACCCGTAGTGGGTCCCATAGACGGCACCCAGGTTTCCCTGCCGACCATCGTTGCCGATCTCCATCGACTCGCGGCGGGGAACGAACTCCTCGATGGAGGTGCGGGTAGAGCCGTGGAAGATGACCTCGTCGCGCCGCGACAGCCAGTCCACGAAGACATGGACCGGGTGGCCATCGATCACCGGGATGCCGCCAGGCGAAGTCTCAGCCCACCGCTCGGCGAAGAGTCGGTCGCGCTCGGGGTCCGGGGGCACGACCGGTGCGCGCAGACCACCGCCCGGTGCAATCTCCGGCGGCGAGTCGAGCCGCTCGACGGGGATCACCCCGCCGGCCATGCCCCCAATTACCCGGCCCTCCTCGTTGACCGCCAATTCGATCTCGGCTCCGGCGAGGAAGCCGCTGACGATCTTCAAGCCGGTCTCGCCGGGGCGCTCGAGCCGTGGCTCGTACCCTTCCGGCACTCCCGGCGTGGCCATGACCAGTGTGCCGTCGCGGTCGACGACGGCGAAGCCCCAGTCGGCGATCGAGTAGTGGCCGGTCGGATCGACGGCGCTCATGCGGGTGAATCTACCGGGGCCGAGTGCTGGGAACTCGTCAGCGGAGACGGGGGCACCTCACGCGGCAACTCACGGAACCGCACGCGGGTAGTACATGATGATCACGACCCCGACGAGGCACAGGCCGGCTCCGATCAGGTCGTACCGATCCGGTCGGAATCCATCGAAGACGATCCCCCAGGCGAGGGAACCGGCCACGAACACACCACCGTAGGCGGCAAGGATGCGGCCGAAATGGGGACTTGGCTGAAACGATGCAAACAAGCCGTAGAGCCCCAGGGCCACCATCCCGGCCCCAATGAACAGCAGGCCCCGCCGTTCACGAACACCTTGCCAGACGAGGTAGGCGCCGCCGATCTCGGCAATGGCCGCAAGGACGAAGAGCGTGATCGAGGTGATTACGGCCATGCGATCAACAGTAGGCGCGGGAGCCGGCCGCGTTTCTGACGGGCGGAGTCGTCGTCTTGGCCGAGTGCGCCGTCGTCGCGGCCCACAACCTGGAATGCCGCGCCTCGGCCTTGCCCCAAAGGTGCGGAGGGGGGCTACTCGAAATGCTTGATGTCGGGTGGACCCGACAAGTAGGGCGTCAGCGCCTCGAGGAACTCGTCGACATGAGCCTGCTGCCACCTTTCATGGTCACCCACCGAGTCCCATCTGGCGAGGAGCAGGAACCGATTCGGGTCTTCGATCCCACGGAGAGGATCGAAACCGTGAAAGCCCTCGGCATCCTCGAACAGGTACGCGGTAGCACCCAGTGTGTCGCCCAGTCCCTCAGGGTCAGAGGTGTCGAGGTAGATCACAGCGGTGACCATGCGATTCCTTCTCCTTGGTGGCGGGAAAAGTGAGCTCGTGGTCAGTGACCGTAGTAGGCCTAACAGGACGGAACGCGAACCTGGGTCCTGACGACCACGGCGGGGTCGGGGCCCCCGCATCGTGGAGAGGGCCGACAAGGGTCAGTTCGGCCCGAAGGGTCGAAGTCGGCTGCTCGTCGGCTGACGGCCATCCGTCGGCGTGGCCGACACGGCCGGCGCCTCTAATGGCCCTCTCGCCGGCGAATCTCGGCTTCGTCGTGGCTCTCGAGGCGCACCCGCTCGGCCTCGGCACTCGACTCCTTACGAAGCTCCTCAGCAGCATCGCTTTCCTGGATCCGCAGCCGTTCGGCCTCGACGGAGTCACTATTGCGGCGCTCGTCCTCGGTCGATTCGGCTGGGGTCGAGGTCACGACGAAGCCGCCTGCCCCTTGGCGACGCCCACGGTGTACGAGTTGCACGGGCACTTGGGGACGCTGCAGTCGTCCTCGCGGTGCTCCTTACGGGGGTGCCCACAGATCATGCATCGTTGGCGATTGCCGTCGACGATCCGGGTCGGGTCGTTCTTCATCGGATCTCCCTGCCGGGACAACCCAGGCGGTAGTTGGACATCTCAGCTCCTTGCGAGCCTGAACCGTCCTAAGCGACGCACTTCCGGATCCCGCAGCGGCCGATATGGATCCTGCGGAGACCCCGCAAAACGGAATGACAACGGGGCCGACGCCGTACGTCTAGTGCGCACGCTTGTCGCGCTTCATGATAGGTGACGTTGCCGCCTTTCCAGCGGCGGACCTATACACCCACGGCCACGGCGGGGTTGGGGCCCCGCATCGTGGAGGAGGGCCGTGGCAGAGCCAGCTGGCTCTCAGCTGCGTCGCCGCGGCGTCTGTGCCGCCGGCGCCACCGGGGTTTCTTCAGATGGCTCGGCGGACATTTCGACTGGCACTTTGGCCAGAATCTCCATGCCTCTCGCGTTGCGCTCTTCGAGGGTCATGTCGCCCCAGCGCGCCACCTCGTCGAGGGTGCGGGTCACCCAGGCATCGACCATGTTGAGCAGGCTGATGAAGAAGTCGATCGCCAACGCCCGGATGTAGACCATGTCCTGGAACGCTCCCCGTTCCCCCACGTACTCCCGCTTCACCTCGCCACCAAAGCGGAGCATCTCGCGTGCATCCGCTTTCACCTGCTCGAGGCTGGACATGAGCTGTTCGCGGGTGCCGACCGGGGCGACGAACAGGCGGAGCATGACTTCGAACTCCATCGCAAAGGGGGCTAGCGGGCTTGCCAGCCATTCCCGGAGGGCTGAAAGGCCCGCGTCGGTGATGGTGTAAACGGTCCGCGGCCTGCGTCCCGTGTGTTCCTTCGAGGCGGTGGCGAGCCCGTCGTCGGCGAGCTTCTTGATCTCGCGGTAAATCGCACTCTCTGCCGCTGGCCAGACGTAGCGGAAGTAACGCACCCGTTGCTGGACGAGTTCGTAGGCGGACCAGGGCTTGAGGGCGAGTTGGGCCAGCAACGCATATGACGTTGTGGTGAGGCGCCTGGCTTCCGAGGTCTGTGCTGACATACTCCGAAGGCTAGTATGTTTTGTTGCTAGCCTTCGGAGTATCGCAGGGATCCAGTCTCGAGTGAAGGAGGGACGACATGGCCGATGACAACGGGAACCCAGCCGCAGAGGCGGAGGGTCGGTTCGAGACAATCGTTGTCGGCGGAGGCCAGGCAGGCCTCATCGTGGGACGCGAGCTCCAGAATCGCGAAGCCGAGTTCGTCATCCTTGACGCGAGCGAGCGCGTGGGCGACGCCTGGCGTCACCGCTGGGACTCGCTCCGCTTGTTCACGCAGGCGTTCATGAACGGCCTACCAGACATGCACTTCCCGGGCGACAAGAACAAGTTCACCGGCAAGGACCAGGTGGCCGACTTTCTCGAGCGCTACGCCAAGGATATGAAGCTCCCGGTGCGCTCTGGCGTTCGCGTCGAACGCGTGTCACGCGACGGGGACGAGTTCGTCGTCGAAACGACCAGCGGAACGCTTCGCAGCGCGAACGTGATCGTCGCGATGGCCGACTATCAGAAGCGGAAGGTTCCGGCATTCGCTGAGGAGCTCGACCCCTCGATCCTGCAGATGCACTCGACCGAGTATCGAAATTCGTCGCAGCTCGCAGACGGGTCGGTGTTGGTGGTCGGGCTCGGGAACTCAGGTGCAGATATCGCCTACGACGTTGCGGCAACCCACCCGACCATCGTTGCCGGCAAGCCCAAGGCGGGTGCGATCCCGTTCGCCCTGGAGGGATGGTTCGGACGGCACATCGGAAGCAGGCTTGTTCGTTTCGCCATGGTGAAGGTACTCAACACCTCCACGCCGATGGGCCGGCGGGTCAGGCCGAAGATTCTCCGGTCGGGTCCCCCTCTCGTGCGCGTCCGTCCGAAAGAGCTGAAGAGCGCAGGCGTTCGCCGTGTCGGCCGGATTGAAGGCGTCCGGGATGGCAAACCGATCACCGACGACGGCGAGGTCATCGACGTACCGAACGTAATCTGGTGCACCGGCTACGAACACGGATTCGACTGGATCGATCTGCCCGTCTTCGAAGAGAACGGTTCGCCGACTCACACCCGAGGCATCGTTGAGAGCCAGCCCGGTCTCTACTTCCTCGGCCTCTTCTTTTTGCACGCGGTGTGGTCGGAAACCATCACCGGGGTACAGCCGGATGCCAAGTACGTGGTCAACCACCTGATGCGCCGACAGCGATCCATAGCAATGCCCTGACTGATGGAGTCCGGGGCGCGATGCCGCGTGCCCGGTCTGGCGACGGGATCAAACGCGGTTGGGTGCGATAGCTGGGAGGACGACCTCCACCTGCTCGCACACGACCTCACAGAGAGTCTTGAACACGAGACCGCAACGCTCACCGACCCGAAGCTCTCAACCTACCGGCGAGAGCTCCCGATCCACACCACCCAACGGCCCAACGGAGCACTCCCCTGGAGAGACATGAACCGCGACCTCATTTTCGTCGGTCACGGTTCGAACGTGTCGTGTTTGGTGGGCCCGCCAGGACTCGAACCCTCGCTGCGCTGACCAGACAACAGCGCACACCCACGAGACACCCAAAGTCCCATTGGGCAAGACCAAACAGCCCGACGACCCCGAAGTGAGGGCGAGTTCGCCGCCGAGAAGGCGGCGAACGAAGGCCTGAGTGGGCCCGCCAGGACTCGAACCTGGGACCTACGGATTATGAGTCCGCTGCTCTAACCAAGCTGAGCTACGGGCCCGGCGAACCGGAGTCTAAGAGCGCGTCGACCGCGGAGGACAGAGACGGCTACTTGCCGCTTCGGGTGATGCCGGCCTGCTTGAGGAGGGCGGCGGGAACGCCGGCCTCGCGCCATGCCGCGTAGGAGATGCCCTTGCGCTTCGAGTACGCCTTGGCGTTCTTGACGAAGCCCGCTTCGAGGTCGGCGACGTCTGGGGCATTCTCCGCTTTGGCCAGTGACACTTCGGCCTCGATGCGCGACTGACGCATCTCGACGGCCTTTAGGGGGTCGCTTTCGGCCTTGATCTTCACCTCGAGGTCTTCGATTCGCTTCTTGAGTGTCGTCGGGGTGACCGGACGCCCGGGGCGGCGGCTCTTGAGGTTCTCGAGGTACTGCTTTATCGCCCGCGATTCACGGCGGCCCCGGGCAAGCGCCGCCTTGTGCTCTTCTGACATCGGCATTCTGAGTTTCCCTTTCCAGAGTTCGGCCCGCTTTCTGCGGCTCGATCATCGTACGGAACATCCGATCGCATGGCGAGATACCCGTCGACCCAGTTGCCGATTTCTTACAGGGAAACCATCAGACCGGAGGCGATCCTTAGAGGCTGCAGACTCAGCCGTCGGTGGGCGAAATCTCGATGACCGGCTCGGTCGGGTCGGCACCGTTGACGTCTCCCCCCGATACGTTCGCCCTGTATGTGCCGTCGTGGACGAACGACCTCACCCGGTATGCGGGGATCGCCGTCGGGAGCAGGACGAACGCGACGGCGGCAGAGGTCCTTCTCACCGGGCGGAAGGTACCCGATCCCAACCCTTTCCGCCCTTCGGCCCTGACACCAGCCCGGCCCGTGGAGCATCGTGACCACAGGAAGGAGCCGGCCATGTATCAAATCGTGCCCCGCACGTTGCCCGAGCAACCGACGCTGGCGATGCGCGGCAAGGCCGACGCCGAGCACCTCGGCACATGGCTCGCCGCCGCCTATCGAACCGTCGGCGACCACGCGGCCCGCACCGGGTCCCGATTCTCCGGTCCCCCCTTCGCCAGCTACCGCGCCCTCGACACCGAGTTGCACGAGTTCGAGGTCGAAGCCGGCTTCCCGGTCGCGTCACCGGGCATTGGTGACGACACCGTGGACGCATCAAGCCTTCCCGGTGGTCGCGCCGCCACCACATGGCATGTCGGGCCCTACGACTCGCTGACCTGCGCGCTCACCGCGATCGACGAGTGGATCGCGGCGCGCGGTGCCCGGCTCGACGGCCGTTGCTGGGAGATCTACTACTCGGACCCGGTCTCAGAACCCGACTCGAGCCGCTGGCGGACAGAAATCGTCAAGCTCTACGCGTGAGTTTGTCCGCTCCCGCCCGCGGGGTAAAGCTGCCGAACGCGAGAAAGAGAGGCTCATGGGTCTGGTCATTGCCATCTTGCTGCTCGCCCTGCTTCTGGGGGGAGTCGGCCTGGTCGTTGCGGCACTGCGGTGGTTGCTGATAGTGGCGTTGGTGCTGTTCATCGCCGGCGCGATCACAGGATATTCACGCCGGTCCTGAGCCGGCACTCCACTGACATGCACGAAGGAGGCGCCCCGAAAGGCGCCTCCCTCTTTGCCTACGCCGTCAGGGAGAGTCCACTCAGCCTGAGGTCGTGGTGGTGACAGATGGGATGGTGGTCGGCGGTAGAAGCGTCGTTGTAGTCGTGCCGTCGTCACTGTTGTTGTCGTCGTCACCACATGCGGCGACTTCGATCATGAGTCGGCCGGCAAAGGCCACGGCGGTCAGCCTGCGCTTCATTGTTCCCTCTGGTCTAGGCACGCGATCTACTCCGCTAACACGGCGGGGTAAACAATCAGGGGAAGCCGTTGCCTCTCCAGGGCAGTCCGGCGACACAGCATGGACTTCGTACCCTGACGACGGCCACCCTGCCCGTGTGACGCTCGACTCACCATGGGGCATGGAATGAGTCGACAGCATGGCTCGGCGTCTCGTA
>Ga0326597_10000909_pt1 | contig 50104 bp, 46 predicted proteins | sample RVTome_12_FD_203789 | JGI IMG/M metagenome (GOLD analysis project Ga0326597, IMG submission 203789) | Soil microbial communities from uranium-contaminated site in the Upper Colorado River Basin, Wyoming, United States - RVT100D185 | ecosystem: Environmental > Terrestrial > Soil > Contaminated >... | reverse complement strand
CGTCGTCGCATCGACTCATCACGGCCGTGCGTGGCTGGCTCACGTCACTGACCACGTCTGTTGTCAACTCGTCAGCGGCAGCGACTTCTGCCACGGGCTGCTAGCCGATGGCGCTGCCAACGTCCAGCCGACTGTCGGCACGCCAGGTGCGTGTCCGCCGTCGCCTCGAGGAGTTGCGCCTGGATGGGCTCGTTGTCACCAGTCCGACCAACATTCGCTATCTCAGCAATTACGTGGGTTCGTCCGGCGTGCTGGTGATTACCCGCAGCGGGGTGTACCTTCTCGTCGATTTTCGCTACCGCGAAGCGGTGAGCGTGCTGCAACGATCGGTGTCGGCGTGCCCTAACCTTCTCGTGCGGGATGTGCCCGAGAGCTATGACGACGCATTGATCGAGTGCCTGCGAGACACTGGCGTGTCGAGGATCGGATTCGAGGCCGCCCACGTGCCGGTGGCCACGCGCGACCAGTGGCGGCGGACGGCCGAAGCACGTGGCTTGTCGTTCACATTTCAGTCGACCGAGCAGCTGGTTGAGGAGGCGCGACTCGTCAAGGACGCATCAGAGATTGCCACGCTCCGTGAGGCGGCCGCGCGGCTGACCGAGGTTGCCCGCTCGGCGTGTGAGGCGGCACGAGCGGGTGAGAGTGAGCGGGCGGTGGCCGCGGTGATCGAGGCGGCGCTTCGTCGTGTCGGCTACGAGCGTCCAGCCTTCGACACCATCGTGGCGTCTGGCCCCAATGCCGCTCTTCCGCACCATCGGGCGGGAGACAGAATCTTGAGGGATGGTGATCTTGTCGTGCTGGACTTTGGCGGCGTCTTGGACGGATACTGCAGCGACTTGACCCGTACCGTGTCGATCGGGTCTCCCTCGCCGGATGCCCGTCGACTGTACGACGCGGTCTCGGATGCGCAGCGGTCTGCCATCGAGGCCGTAGCCCCCGGGATCGAGTCTACCGCTGTGGATGCGGCGGCACGGAGTATCCTGCAGCAGCGGGGCCTGGGTGAGGCGTTCGGGCATGGTACCGGCCATGGGCTTGGTCTCGACGTTCACGAGGGGCCCAGGATTTCACGACCACGCGCCGACGTGCGGTCGGTTCGGCTGGAACCCGGCATGGTGTTCACGGTTGAGCCCGGTGCCTACATTCCTGGCTTTGGTGGTGTGCGGATAGAAGATGACGTCTTGGTCACCGAGACGGGATACGAAGTACTGACGACGGTGCCGCGCGAATTGCTGGTTCTTTGACGCGCAGACTGAAGGCTGCGCGCTACACATGATGGATTTCGACGAAATTACGCGAATTCTCGAGATGATGCGGGAGCATGAGCTGAGCGAGTTCGAGCTCGAGCGCGACAACGTCAAACTTCGAATCAAGAAGCGGGGTGACGGACACGGGGTCGTGGTCAGCCCTCCGCCAGTGCCGGGACCCATGACGCCACCTGCGAGCCCGGCCAGTGGCGGTGAGGCGGCGGTGGCTCCGCTGGCGGCGGCCGGCGAGGACCTCGAGTTCGCGATCGTCAAGTCGCCAATCGTCGGCACGTTCTATAGCGCGTCTGAGCCTGGCGCGAAGCCGTATGCGTCGGTCGGGGACACCGTGCAGAGGGGGCAGATTCTCTGCATCATCGAGGCGATGAAGCTCATGAACGAGATCCACGCCGAGATTGGCGGAGAGATCGTCAAGGTATACGTCGAGAACAGCCACGCTGTGCAGTACGGCGAGCGGCTGTTTGCCATCAAGCCAGCGTGATGTTCAAGAAGATCCTGATCGCGAACCGTGGGGAGATCGCGCTTCGCGTGATCGTGGCTTGTCGCGAACTCGGCATCAAGACCGTTGCTGTCTATTCCGAGGCCGACGAGCATTCACTGCATGTCCGGTTCGCGGACGAAGACGTCTGTATCGGGCCCGCTCGCAGCGCCGATAGCTACCTCAACGTTCCCGCGATCATCAGCGCTGCCGAGATTACGGGCGCCGACGCGATTCACCCTGGCTACGGTTTCCTGTCAGAGAGCGCTTACCTGGCTGAGGTCTGCGAGGCGTGCCACATTCGCTTCATCGGCCCAGACCCAAACGTCATCAAACTGATGGGCGACAAGTCGCGCGCTCGACGGGCGATGAAGAAGGCTGGCTTGCCGATGCTGCCCGGCAGCGACGGACCAGTGGACACCGAGGAGAAAGCGGCGAAGTACGCCAAGGACATCGGCTATCCAATCATCATCAAGGCTGTGGCCGGAGGCGGGGGACGCGGGATGCGAATTGTGCGCACCTCCGCGGAACTCGGCAATGCGCTGCGGACCGCTCAGCGCGAGGCCGAGGCAGCCTTCGGTGTCGGCGATGTGTATGTCGAGAAGTACCTCGACAATCCTCGCCACATCGAGTTCCAGGTACTCGGCGACCACCATGGCAACCTGGTGCATCTGGGGGAACGCGAGTGCTCCATCCAGCGCCGGCATCAAAAACTGCTCGAGGAGTCGCCGTCGCTGGCGCTGACCGACAAGATTCGCCGCAAGATGGGTGGCCTGGTCGTGGATGCCGCCAAGGCGGTTCAGTATACGAATGCCGGCACGTTCGAGTTTCTGCTGGACGACGGAAAGTTCTATTTCATGGAGGTCAATACGCGTCTCCAGGTCGAACATCCCGTGACCGAGAGCGTCACCGGCATCGACATCGTCAAGGAGCAGATCCGAATCGCCGCCGGCGAACGACTGTCGTTCAAGCAGAGCGAGGTGACGTTTACCGGCCATGCGATCGAATGCCGGATCAACGCTGAGGACCCGGAGACGTTCTCTCCGTCGCCAGGCGTCATCCACGCGTTCAGTGTCCCAGGTGGACCTGGCATGCGGATCGACACCTTCGCGCATTCCGAGTGCCTGGTGTCCCCGTACTACGACTCGATGATTGCGAAGATCATCACGCACGGGCGCGATCGACAGGAAGCCATTGCCCGCATGCGCCGCACACTCGAGATGACGGTGGTCGATGGCATACAGACCACGGTGCCGCTGCATCTCAAGATCCTGGCCGAGGCCGACTTCGTGGCCGGTCGGCTGGGCACCGGCTTCATGGAGCGGTTCGCGCCCAAGGCCAAGCCAGGTGCGCTGGCCGAAGCGGTCTGATTCCCGCACTTCATGCGATTCTCGACGTCGACGCGGCCACCACAGCTGGCTGGCAACCGTGTGACGTCGGGAAGGCCTTCCTCGACGGGGGAGCGTCGTGCATCCAGGTTCGAGCCAAGCGGATGACCTCTGGGGCGCTCCTGAGGCTGTGCGATGCCGTGGTGCGCGCAGCGGCACCGTATCGCGCCAGCGTCATCGTCAACGATCGTGTCGATGTGGCCTTGATATGTGGTGCTGCCGGCACGCATGTCGGCCAGGAGGATGTGCCGCCCCGGGACGCCCGAAGGTTACTGGGTCACACCGCCACTATTGGCTACTCGACCCACACGCGGGCACAGGTCGACGCCGCTTCATCGGAGCCGGTGAGTTACATCGCTGTCGGTCCGGTGTTCGGTACGCGAACCAAGGCGACCGGATATGAGCCCGTCGGACTGGCGATGATCGCAGAGGCGGTGCGCCGCTCGAACGGGTTGCCGGTCGTGGCGATCGGTGGCATCACCCTTGAGACGGCGCCGGCCGTGATCGCGGCCGGGGCTTCGGCCGTCGCGGTGATTGGCGATTTGCTGACCGGCGGCGACCCCCGAAGCCGAGTCTCCGCCTACGGCGACGCGCTTCGTCTGTCCTGAGCGAACACCACCCAGGTTCGCCGGCCGCGGCTCTCCCGTCCACCGTGTGGAGTGTTGGCATCACCAGTGCCGGTTCCGTCGGCACGCTCGTCGAGCGTGCGGCGCATGCTCAGGCCATCGGGCCTCGCAGCCCGAAGCAAGGGTTACGGACCCTTGACCGTGAACACCTTGTAGTAGCACCAGATGGTCAGGCCCCAGACGAAGGCGAGCGAGACGATCAGGAAGGTCCAGCCGAGCACTGTCATGTCGTTCTCCCCTTTAATCCCCGGCCGGCATGCGGCCGTCGATGTCGAGACCAGCGGCACGCAGGCGTCGTTCTCCGACCTTGGTGCACACGAAGAGCATCGCACCGGTCGCCACGATCAGCGCAATCGCTCCCTGGCGCAGTGGCTCATCGAGTACTGACTGAACCCAGGTGCCAAGATTTTGCCAGCAGAACGCCGCGAAGATCACGAGCAAATAAGTTGGGGTGACGTACTTTATGATCGGTCTATAGAATCGCGGGATCCGGATCTGGGCGCCATGGTGGGCTTCCTCCCAGCCGCGGTCGATCCCGAACACCCAGCTGAACGCGACAATCTGAATCATCGCAAGTACGAAGATCAGGAAGGTCCCGACCCAGTCATCAATCGTCGACCAGAACAGGCCGTCCCTGCTGTAGTACATCACCAGGAAGGAGCCGATGACGCAGAGCGAGACCATCAGGGCGGTTGCCGCCTTTCGGCTCCATCCGAGCGACTCTTGGAAGAAGGCCAGCGGCGGCTGGTACATCGAGATGGAGCTGGTGATCGCCGCCAGGAACAGCATGAAGAAGAAGACGGCGCCAACGACGTTGCCGGCCGCGCCCATGTGGGCGAATACCACCGGCAGGGTGGTGAAGCCCAGGCCGAACGTACCGCCCTGCACCGCCCCGATCATGTTCGCGGCACCCAGGAAGACGAAAGAGGCGGTGATGGTGATCATGCCGCCGAACCCGACCTCGAACAGCTCGTTGGTGGCCGACGCAGTCAGACCCGAGAGCACCACGTCGTCATTCTTGCGCAGGTAGGAGGCGTAGTTCAGGATCACCCCGAACCCGACCGACAGGCTGAAAAAGATCTGTCCCGCGGCGGCCAGCCAGGTCTGGGCGTTGGTCAGCGCCGAGAAGTCGGGGTTCCACATGTAGCCGAGGCCGTTGACGACGTTCTGTTCGGGCATCGCCGGGTCGGGAGTGCCGAGGGTCAGCACCCGGATGAGCACGACGAACGCGCAAATAGCCATCGCCGGCATGGCGAATCTCACGAACCTCTCGATCCCCTTCGAGATCCCTCGAAACACCAGCCAGATGTTGACCGCGAAGGTGATGCCCCAGAACACCAGGGTGCTGAACGATCCTCCAGCGATGACACCGTTGGCACCGCGGCCGGTGAAGTGGCCGTAGAACTCCGCCGCTCGCGCGGACTGGTCGGCCACGGGTTCTGAGATGTCGATGCCGATCCCGCCATTCGCGAACTGCCAGAAGTATCCCAGGCACCACGCTTCGAGGTAGGTGTAGTAGAAGGACACCGCGAGTGGGATCAAGACTCCGATCACGCCCATGTTTCGCCAGCTGCGGCCGCCGCCCACGAGGCCCAGGATCGAAGGCGCCGAGTGCAGTCCCTTGCTGCCGCCGTACCGGCCCATTGTCCATTCGGCCCAGCCCACGGGGATGCCGACCAGGAGCAGCGCGCAGAAGTAGGGGATCATGAACGCGCCGCCGCCGTTGGCGGCGGCCTGCCCGGGGAAGCGCAAGAAGTTGCCGAGGCCAACGGCTGAACCAGCAACGGCGAGCACGACCCCGATTCGGGTTCCCCACTGCTGGGTTGAAGATGTCTCAGACATTCGGTCTCCTGTCGCGGGATGCTCAGTGAGAAGAATCAGGTCGAGCGAGACTAGCATATGGCGCCGTCATTGTCGGGCTCTCGGAGGTGCGCGCCGACGCGGTCGTGACGGTTCACGTCTCGTTGCCAGGGACGAGAGGCCGGGACTGGTGGTCCACATGGCTAGGCCCGGTAGAATGTCAGCACATGACCGCCCGAAAACTGGATGGGCAGGCGCTCGCCGGCCTGATACGAGGACGAATGGCACCGCAGGCCGCCGAGTTCAGCCGGCGGTACGGGCGTCCACCGGGACTGGCGATCGTCCTGGTGGGTGAGCACCCGGCTTCGGAACTCTACGTCAGGCTCAAGCTCAAGGCGGGCCGTGAAGCCGGGTTCCGCGCCGACCTTGAGCGGCTGCCAGAGGGGGCCACGCTTGGTGACGTACTGGAGCTAGTGGAGAAACTGAACGTCAGTCCACACTACGACGGCATTCTTGTCCAGGCGCCGCTGCCCGAAGCCGTCGGGGATGGCGCGATGTCGCGGGTGTTCGACGCGCTGGCTCCCGAGAAGGACGTCGACGGTGTGACACCGAGCAACGTCGGCCATCTTGTTCAGGGACGTCCGACTTTCGTGCCATGTACCCCGTTAGGGATCCTTGAACTCCTGAGCAGCGAGGGCACGACTTTGGCCGGGCAGAGGGCGTGCGTCGTTGGCCGCAGCGAGATCGTGGGTAAACCGATCGCCTTGCTCCTGCTGCAGCGCGATGCGACGGTGACCGTGTGCCATTCGAAGACCTCCGACCTTGCAGCGGCATGTCGCGAGGCGGATATTCTCGTGGTGGCCGTTGGCAGGGCCGGGCTCGTCAGACGATCGTTCGTCAAGCCCGGTGCCACGGTGATCGATGTGGGTACCAACACGGTTACCGACCCGTCGATTGCGACGATGCTGTTTCCTGAAGGGCACCCGCGGTTGTCGTTGTTTCGCGAACGCGGGTCGGTGTTGGTTGGCGACGTGCACCCCGAGGTCGCGGATGTTGCCGAGGCGCTGACGCCGGTCCCTGGCGGGGTTGGTCCGCTCACGATCGCGATGCTGATGAGGAATACGCTCAGGGCGGCTCGGGCACGGGTCGGAGCGGACCCAACTACCGGCGAGTAGCCGAGAACCCCGTGGTTCAGCCTCACCGTCCTCTCCGCGTTGCCTTGACCGGTGGCATCGCCACTGGGAAGAGCCACGTGCGAGAGGCGTTCGAGCGCCTGGGCATCGCGACAATCGACTCAGACCGATTGGCTCGCGAGGCCGTGGCTCCAGGTTCACCCGCGCTAGACGAGCTGGTCGCGCGTTTCGGTCGCGACGTGCTCACGAAGAGCGGCACGCTCGATCGGCAGCAGATGGCGACACGGGTGTTCGCCGATGCTCAGTCCAGGGCAACGTTGGAGGCCGTGGTGCACCCCGAAGTGCATCGCATGACGGAGGAGTGGTTCGCCGGCCTCGACGCGAGCAGCCATCCGTATGTCCTGGCCGAGATTCCGTTGCTCTACGAAGCTGGCCGGGACGCTGACTTCGATGTCGTCATCGTCGCGGCATGCAATCCCGAGCTGCAGTTGGCGCGGCTGATGGCTCGTGATGGCCTCACCGAGGCTGATGCTCGACGGCGCCTCGCGGCTCAATTGCCTTTGGATTACAAGATTGCGCGCGCCCATCACGTCATCCGCACCGACGACGGTTTCGAAGACACCAACCGGCAGGTGTCGCAACTGCACGGACGACTATTGGCGTCCCGTTAGCCACGGCTGACGTCTGAGCGTGATCGGCGGGTGGCTACGCTCGGTCCGAGGTCGTCGTGTCCTTGGCCGGTGCGAGGCGCTCTTCCACGAAGGTGTTCCATTCGTGGCACTGCGGGCACTGCCAGAGCAGCTCGGTCGTTCGGTAGCGGCACCGCCGGCAGATATGAGGGTCCAGATAGAACACCGCCTCTCGGGTGAGTTCGACATAGCGTCGAATCAGCGACGCGTCAAACCCCAAGGACGCCAAGGTTTCCCAGATCTCCTGGTGAATCGAGAGACCATGCGGGTGGTGGGGAAGGGCCTCGAGCAAGCGCTCGAAGGCGGCTTGGTGTTGGCCGGCGGCCGCCAGGTGTCGCGACAGGGCAAGGTGGGGGCGCCAACCTTGTGGATCTCGACCGATCAGTCGCTCGCACAGCTGTGCGAATCGTTGCGGGGTGCCGAGCGAGCCGTAGGCTCGCTCCAGTCGCTCGAATGCGAAGTGCGCGTGGCTTGGTACTGCCTCGATCAGCCGCTCCCAGACGTCGACCGCGGCAGACACGCGACCCTCTTGTTCGTAAACATCGCCGAGATTGAGGTATGCGGGAACGGTCTGCGGATCGGCCGCGATGGCCTCGGCAAAGGTGTGCGTCGCACCCGCCAGGTCGCCGGCGCGTTGCTGCACCCGCCCAATCTCATTTCGGAAGAAGCCCAGGATCTCCGGATCATCCGGTCGCTGCCCGGCATCGAGCGCTGCAATCCGCTTCCGCACCCGCAACGCTTCGCTCCACTGCTGCTGGTCGGCGTGCAGCTTCTGTAGCTGCGTGAGCGCGTATCGATTGCTCGGGTCCAGTTGGAGAACCTGCTGAAATGCCTCGAGCGCGCGGTCCACGAATCCGCCGTGGCGAAAGTCGAGACCCAGGCATAGCAGGATGTAGGCGTGTTCCGGCTTCGTCAGGTTTGGGCGCTGCAGCAGCGATTGATGCAAGTTGACTGCCCGGCCGACCTGTCCCTTCTCTCTGTAAAGGTTGCCGAGGATCATCTGAATCTCGAGCGCGTCGGCCTGGGTTGATGCCGCGTGGGTGAGCTCCTCGATGGCCTGGTCAACCTGGTTATCGACCAGGAACGCGAGGCCGAGCATGTAGTGAGGCGTGTCCCGCAGCCGTCGCCGATCGATCCAGCGGCCGTTCTGTAGCTTGTAACGCTCCCAGGCTTTGCCCGCCGCCAGCCCTAACAGCAGGGCGAAGAGCACGGCGAGCAGATACACCTAGAACAACCCCGTTCGCCAGAGGTCGTGCAAGTGCACGACGCCCTCGACGTGCCGGTCGTCGTCCACGACGACAATGGATGTGATCTTGCGCTTCTCAAGAACATTGAGCACCTCGGCAGCAAACGTCTCCCGCTGAATCGTGATCGGATCTGTGGTCATGAGGTCGCCGGCGGTCCTCTCCACAATATCCGTCGAGTGACTCAGGTACCGTCGAAGGTCACCGTCGGTAATGACACCCACGAGCCGGTCGTCGTCCACGACGCAGGCCATTCCCAATCCCTTGCCCGAGATCTCGTGCACAACCGCCTGCATGGGCGTGCCAGTCGCCACCACCGGAGTCTGGTTGCCGGTGTGCATGAGCTGACTGGCGCGCATCAGTCTTTTCCCGAGCGAACCTCTGGGATGAAGTGTTGCGAAGTCCTCCTCTCGGAAGCCCTTTGCAACCAGCAGGGTCATGGCCAGGGCGTCACCGAGCGCCAGCGCTGCCGTCGTGCTCGCCGTGGGCACAAGATTCAGCGGACACGCTTCCTCCGAAACGTGGCAGTCCAGCGCAACGTTGGAGGCCTGGGCCAATGTGGAATCACTGTCGCCGCTGATGGTGATCAGCGCGGCTCCGAGGCGTTTGATGGTCTCGAGCAGGCGAAGGAGTTCCGCTGTCTCACCGCTATTCGAGAGCGCCAGCACGACGTCATCGGCCTGGATAACGCCCAGATCCCCGTGAATGGCCTCGGCTGGATGAAGAAAATGGGCCGGCGTTCCCGTGCTGGCCAGGGTGGCGGCGATCTTTCGGCAGATGATCCCCGACTTTCCCATGCCGGTCACGATGACTCGGCCACGACAGTCGAGCAGCATCTGAATCGCTTGATCAAAACGCTCGTCGAGGCGATCGACGAGTGCGAGAATCGCTGCGGCTTCTATTTGGAGCACCTTGCGAGCAAGCAACCGACCTGTGTCCGTTCTATCGGCCACGGTCGCCTCCGTCGGTGGAGCTGACGGTCACCACCGCCTCGCGTGCCACCGCGTCGATTCGCTTGAGCTTGAGGATGAGCGCCTCGAGTTGATCGAGCCGAAGCGCATTTGAGGCGTCACTTTTCGCCCGCCTCGGGTCGTCGTGTACTTCGAGGAAGACGACATCCACGCCGGCGGCTACACCTGCGCAGGCGAGTGGCTCGATGTACTGCGCAAGGCCAGCGGTCACTCCATTGCCCGCACCAGGCAGCTGCAAGCTATGGGTGACGTCGAAGACGACCGGATACCCGAGCGCACGAAGCATCGGTAGCGCGCGCATGTCGACGACGAGATCGTGGTAGCCGAAGCTGACACCCCGCTCGGTGACGAGCACACCTCGATTGCCTTCGGCCACCACCTTCTCGATGACGTATCGCATGTCGGTGGGCGCGAGGAATTGCCCCTTCTTGACGTTCACGACTCTACCCGTTTTCGCCGCCGCTGCGAGGAGATCGGTTTGCCGGGACAGGAACGCGGGAATCTGGAGGACATCGGCGACGGTCGCAGCCGGCGCCGCATGAGACGGTTCGTGGATATCGGTGAGGATTGGCAGGCCCGTCCGATCTCGCACATCGCCCAGCACCGTGAGCCCCGCATTCAGGCCAGGCCCTCGGAAGGACGCGCGGGACGTACGGTTGGCTTTGTCGAACGAGGCCTTGAACACGATGGAAGTCTCGCATCGGATCGCGATCTCGCGGATCGCGAGTGCCATGTCGAGGGCGTGTTGGGCGCTCTCGATTACGCACGGCCCGGCGATGAACGCGAGCGGACGGCCGGCGCCTACCGAGAACGATCCGATCTGGACGGGAGTCATGACGTCAATCCTCGGCGCACGCGCGCGCACTGCTCACGCGCGTGCCGTGGCGACTCCGGGCGGGGTCAGCGCCCCGGACTGGTGCCGGTAGGCCGCCTGGACGAAGCTGGCGAACAGCGGATGGGGCCGGAGGGGCTTCGACTGAAACTCCGGGTGAAACTGCACCGCCACGAACCAGGGATGCGACGCCAGCTCGGCAATCTCCACGAACTTGCCGTCGGGCGATCGCCCCGAGACCGACAGGCCTTCCTTTGCCAGCGCGGCCTCGTACTTGCTGTTGAATTCGTAGCGGTGGCGGTGTCGTTCGTGGACGAGCGACGTGCCATAGATGCGTTCCGCGATCGATCCGGGGACGAGCTGGCATGTGTAGCTTCCGAGCCTCATGGTGCCACCGAGTTCATCCACGCCGAGAAGGTCGCGAAGCTTGTAGATCACCTTGTGCGGCGTGTCTTCATCGACCTCCGTCGAGTCGGCGCCTTCCAGGTGGCAGACGTTGCGGGCGAACTCGACGATCGACCATTGGAAGCCGTAGCAGATCCCGAAGAAGGGGACATCGCGGGACCGTGCGTACTCGGCCGCTCGCATCATGCCGCGAGTGCCGCGTAAGCCAAAGCCTCCGGGCACCAGAATGCCGTGCGCGCCCTCGAGTAGCGCCGCGCCGCCGGCCTTTTCGAGTGCCTCGGCCTCGACCCAGTTGAGCTGAACCTTCAGGCGATGTGCGAAGCCACCGTGAAACACCGCCTCGTTGAGGCTCTTGTACGAGTCTTCATAGCCCGTGTATTTCCCGACGACGTGAATGGTCAGTTCATCGAGAGGGTTCTTGATGCGGTGTACCAATTCCTGCCACGCCTCGGTTCGCGCCTCCGTCATCGGCAGCCCAAGCAGTTTGAGCACGATGCGATCGAGGCCCTCGGCTGCCAGGACGAGGGGCACCTCGTAGATGGTGGGCACATCCTTCGCGGTAATGACCGCCTCCTCGTCGACGTCACAGAAGAGTGCGATCTTGCGCTTGATGTCCGCGTCGAGGAACCGGTCCGTGCGGCACAAGAGGATATCGGGCTGAATGCCAATCGAACGGAGGTCGCGCACGCTGTGCTGGGTGGGCTTGGTCTTCAGCTCCCCGGCCGTTCCGATGTACGGCACGAGTGTCAGGTGAATATAGATCGTGTTCTCTCGTCCGACATCGAGACGGAACTGGCGAATCGCCTCAAGAAACGGCATGCCCTCGATGTCGCCGACGGTCCCGCCGATTTCGACGAGCACGACATCCACATCCCGCGCGGCCGCTCGGATGGCGTCTTTGATCTCATTGGTGATGTGGGGAATCACCTGCACCGTCCCGCCGAGGTAGTCGCCGCGACGCTCCTTCTGGATCACTGACAAGTAGATCTTGCCCGTCGTCCAGTTGCTGTTGCGCGTCGCCACCATGTCGGTGAAGCGCTCGTAGTGTCCGAGGTCCAGGTCAGCCTCGGCGCCATCGTCGGTGACGTAGACCTCGCCATGCTGGTATGGACTCATCGTCCCGGGATCGACGTTGATGTACGGATCGAACTTCTGGAGGGCGACTGTGTACCCGTGGTCCTCCAGTAGACGTCCAATTGACGCTGCCGCCAGTCCCTTGCCCAGCGAGGACACGACGCCACCAGTCACGAAGATGTATTTCACGGGTCGCCCGCTCGGTCCATGCATCTTCCGCCTCACGCGCGGCTGCCGACCGACAGGTGTCGGCGCACACGCTCCAAATCGTCGGGGCTGTCCACCCCGATCGAGTCGAACTGTGTCTCAATGACACGAATACGAAAACCATGCTCGAGTGCACGCAACTGTTCAAGCGACTCGGCCACTTCGAGTGGCGTCTGGGGTCGTGAGGCGAGCTCTCGCACGAAGGGTCGGCGGTAGGCGTATACGCCCACATGCTTGAAGAGCGGATGCGCGTCGTGGCGCCCTCCGGGAATCTGAGATCGCGAAAAGTACAAGGCGTCTCCAGCCGTCGTGACGACGACCTTGACGGCGTTCGGGCTGCTGGCCTCCGCCGGATTGTCGATCCGTCGCCGGAGCGTGGACATCTGAAGCGTGGGGTCGCTGAGAAGCGGCTCGACGACCTCGGCGATCATGGCCGGCTCAATCAGCGGCTCGTCCCCCTGGACGTTTACCACGATATTGCAAGACAGTTGGTCGGCGACCTCAGCAATGCGATCGAGTCCGGTTTGATGGGAGGGACGGGTCAAACGCACCAGCCCGCCGAAACGCTCGACCGCCCGAACGATGCGGTCGTCATCGGTGGCGACCACGACTGCGTCGACGCCCGGCGCTGACACGGCCCGTTCGTAGACGTGCTGGATCATCGGACGGCCGGCCAGATCGGCGAGCGGCTTACCAGGAAACCTGGTCGACTGGTACCTGGCGGGGATGATGACGACGGTATGTAGCGGCTGTGGCGTACGTTCGAAGGGACTTCGGAACGCGACTGTCGGCACGGCGAATAATAACACAGGGGGGATCGACCGAAATGTTAGTATGAGGGTGTATCCAAGATGACGTGGAAGTCCTACGCTGCGGTATCCGGAGCCACGGTGATGGCCGGTTGGCTGGCGTCAGCTCCTCCAGCCATGGCCCCGGCAGAGGGCCAGCCGACCCCGGCGCGCGCGCGTCTGGCGGTGTCGGGTGCGGGGTCGGATATCGAAGAGCAGGCCTCGCGGCTGCAGGCCAGAATGCGCCGCGAGATGGCCTACACCAGGCCCGAACGGAACCCGTTCCAGTTTGAGCCCGCTCGAGAGGCCGCTCCATCGGTCGCACCTCTCGAACAGCCAGGAGCATTGGCGGATGCGCCCGCGGCAGCAGTGCTGCCGCTGTCTTCGGTGACGCTCGCGGGTATCGCCACGGACCGTCTCGAAGACCGCGTCGAACGCACGGCGATCCTGAGTTCGGTGGCTGACGTTCTGCTGGTTCGCACCGGCGACGAGGTCCTCGGTCGGTACCGTGTCGGCCTCATCGAAGACGAGTCCGTCGAGTTGATCAGCCTGAGCGACGGTTCGACGTTGCGATTGTCGCTCGCGGTCTCCGCCGCTCGCTAGAGGTCGAAGCTTCCGAGCGCGCCCGGCACGGGCCAGGGCCCCGGCCACCCCCTACACCCTGACCACGCGAGCCTCGCGAATGGCTTTGATCCTCCGCAGATCATCGAGCACGGCGCCAGGGATCGGAGACGTCTCGTCCACAATCACCACACCGATGGCGTTGGCTCTCTCACGGCCCAAGGCGAACGTCGCAATGTTCAGGCCGTGCCGCCCCAGCGCCGTTCCGACGTCCCCAATCACGCCAGGCTGGTCGTTGTTTCGGATGACGATCATCGTGCCCTCGAGAGGTGCCTCCACGGCGATGCCATCGACCAGCACGAGTCTCGGGCTGGTCCGTTCAAAGACCGCACCCTCAACCCATCGCTCTCCCTCGCTTGTCTGCAGCTTGACCGACACGAGGTTGGTGTAGTTGCGTGGTCGGGAACTGCGAGATTCGACGACTTCGATGCCGCGGTCAGATGCCACGGTCCGTGCGTTCACGAGCGTGACGCCTGACGAGAGGATCGGCTTGAACAGGCCGACCAACACGGAGCTGGCGATCATGTCGTTCCGCCCTTCGGACAGTCCGCCGTAGTAGCGGATCCCCAGGCTCTCGGCACGACCGTCGTTCATCTGGGCAAGGAAACTGCCAAGGCGCTCGCCCAATTCCACGAATGGTCGCAGTCGACCGAACTCTTCGGCAGAAACGGATGGAAAATTGACAGCGTTGCGGATCACGCCGTCGCGGAGAAAATCCCGGAGCGCCGCGGCGGTTTCGACGCCAACGAGCTCCTGCCCCTCGCGGGTGGATGCGGCGATGTGGGGGGTGGCCACGACTCCGGGCAGCATCTGCAAACGTTGGTCGGCCGGCGGTTCTTTCTGGAACACGTCCAGGGCCGCGCCGCCTACCTGTCCGGTCTCAATGGCATCGGCCAGCGCCTTCTCATCAATCAAGTCGCCTCGGGCCGTGTTTACGATTCGGATTCCCTTCTTGGCACCTGCGAGTCGCTCGGCGTTCACGAGGTTTCGCGTCTTGTCGTTCGACGGCATGTGGAGCGAGAGATAGTCGGCGCGCGCGAACAAGTCGTCGAGCGAGACCAGCTGAACCCCGAGGTCGGCCGCGACCTGTTCGGATATGAACGGATCGTGCGCGATAACCCGCATCCCGAATGCGGCGGCCCGGCGACCAACCTCCTGGCCGATACGGCCAAGTCCGGCGAGGCCAAGGGTCTTCTCACGTATCTCTTCGCCCAGAAACCGTTTCTTCTCCCATTTGCCCTGTTTCATCGCAGCGTCCGCCGCAGGGAGGTGCCGGGCCAGAGACAGGATCAGCCCCACGGCCAGTTCCGCGACGCTGATGCTGTTGGCCCCGGGGGCGTTCATGACGACGATGCCGCGCGCGCTGGCGGCGGAGACGTCGACATTGTCGACGCCGGTGCCCGCGCGAGCAATCGCGCGGAGACGTGGGGCGGCGCCAATCAGCGCGGCCGTGACCTTCGTCGCGCTGCGCACGACGAGGGCGTCGGCGTCGGCGAGGTCCGTGGCGAGTTGATCTGGCGCTCGCCCGGCAAGAGCATCCACGGTCCAGCCTTCGTGCCGGAGCAGATCGAGAGCGGAGGTTGGCAAATCGTCAGCGACAACAATTTTCAATGGCGTTCCGATACGTTGGGACAATGTGGTTGATGAGACGCCGATTTCGGCGAGCAGCTTCGCAAGTATAATCTGCTCGGCCCGAATCGCTCGCGTGTCATGAGAGCGGACGGGCGATGTGACGATCGCACAACGATGGTGCAAACCGCTAGAATGCTCGAATTCGTGCAGAATGTGCCGCCGAGACGGGCTTTTTTCAACAGGGTTTTCAACAGAAACTGTGCGTAACTGGCGACCGTCCTGAGGGACATCGCCCTAAGAGGACCGGCAGGCCGATGCCTGCACGCGATGCGCGTTGGAACGCGGGGATGTGAACCTGCGGATGAGGATCTGAATGAAGCGTAAGGTGACGGTGGTAGGTGGCGCTGGCAATGTCGGCGCGACGGTGGCACGGGCCATCGCGGAACATGGACTGGCTGACGTGGTGGTCATAGATATCGCCGATCAGAAGGCAGCGGGCATTGCGCTCGATCTCTACGAAACCTGTCCGATTCTTGGATCGGACTCCCGGATCATCGGCGGGAGCGACTGGCAGGCTGCGGCCGGCTCCGACATCGTCGTGATTACCTCTGGCAAGCCCAGGAAGCCAGGGATGAGCCGCGACGATCTCGTCCGCGACAACTTCGACATCATGAAGAGCATCGCGCCACAGGTGGTGAAGCACTGTCCGGGTGCCATCATTATTCCGGTCGCCAATCCACTCGACGCCATGGCGCAGGCGCTCTATCGTTTGACCAAGTTTCCGCGCGAGCGAATCATCGGGATGGCTGGCGTGCTGGACTCCGCCCGCATGAGCACGTTCATTGCCATGGAACTCGGCGTCTCGGTCGAGAATGTGCACTCCTTCGTGCTGGGCGGACACGGCGACACCATGGTACCGCTTCCGCGGTATTCGACAGTGGCGGGTATTCCAATCACAGAACTGCTGTCACAGGAGCGCATCGACGCGATCGCTACGCGCACGGCGAACGGTGGGGCAGAGATCACCAAGCTCGTGGGGACCAGTGCCTGGTACGCACCCGGTGCGGCTGCCGCGGAGATGGTGAAGGCCATCCTGCTCGACAAGAAGAAGATCCTGCCGTGCTCGGTGTTCCTCCAAGGTGAGTACGGAATCCAGGACTTGTTCGTCGGCGTGCCGGTCAAGCTCGGCTCGAGGGGCGTCGAGCAGATTATCGAGATCAAGCTGACTCCGGAAGAGGACGCCGCACTCAAGAAATCAGCCGGTGCGGTCAAGGAGCTGGTGGACGTGATTGGAGTGTAGACGTCCAGTCGTGCTGTGGTTGCTCGTGGCATGTGCAGGGTGCGGGGGCCAAGACAAAGTGCGCCCCTTCGCACCTCGCGCGCTCTCGTGTAAGATGAGAAACCGTTTGCGTCCCAATACTCCACGCCCCCCATTTTTCCTGTGAAAATTCACGAATATCAGGCCAAGTCAGTCCTCGCCCGCTTCGGCGTTCCGGTGCCACGCGGTGAAGTGGCGTTCTCTGTCGATGACGTCGGCAACATCGCGCGCCGACTCGGCGGCGCGGTCGTGGTGGTCAAAGCGCAGATTCACGCCGGTGGTCGCGGCAAGGGCGGCGGCGTGAAGTTGGCAAAATCGCCCGACGAAGCCCAACAGATTGCCGGCCACATGATTGGGATGACGCTGGTCACCCATCAGACGGGCCCCGAAGGGCGTATTGTGGGTCGCGTCCTTGTCGAGGAGGGGCTGGAGATCGACCGCGAGCTGTATCTCAGCATTGTCATCGATCGAGCGACGGCCTGTCCGGTCGTGATCGCCAGCGCGGCCGGTGGCATGGACATCGAGGAGGTCGCCGAGTCGCACCCCGAGCAGATCCTCAGGGAACCGGTGGAGCCCGGAATCGGCATCATGCCGTTTCAGGCGCGCAAGCTCGCGTTTGGGATGGGCCTCAGCGGAGGAACGGCTCAGAAGATGGTCGTCGTGCTCACGGCGATCTACAAGGCCTTCGTCGAGACCGACGCGTCGATGATCGAGATCAATCCGCTCGTGCTGACGAAGGGCGGCGACTTGCTGGCGCTGGACGCCAAGGTCACGTTCGACGACAACGCGCTGTACCGGCACCAGGATCTGCGCGATCTCCGCGACCTGACTGAGGAGGACCCGCTCGAGGTCGAGGCATCGAAGTTCTCGCTCAACTACATTCGTCTGGACGGCACAATCGGGTGCATGGTCAACGGGGCGGGCCTGGCGATGGCCACGATGGACATCATCAAGCTGTCAGGTGGCGAGCCGGCCAACTTTTTGGATGTCGGCGGCGGTGCCAATGCCGACCAGATCCGAAACGCGTTCAAGATCCTGACCTCCGACAAGAACGTGCGTGCGGTGCTCATCAACATTTTCGGTGGCATCCTGCGCTGTGACGTGCTGGCACAAGGCGTGATTGCCGCCGTGAAAGAACTGGGGGTTCCCGTGCCGATTGTGATTCGCATGGAAGGCACCAACGTCGAAGAGGGCAAGCGCCTTCTGCGGGAGAGCGGCCTGAACTTCACGACGGCCGATTCGATGGGTGAGGCGGCCGACACGGTCGTCGCTCTGGCGACAAAGGCATAGGTAGCAACGTGGCGGTCTTACTCGACAAGAACACCAGGCTGATCGTGCAGGGACTCACGGGGCGTGAGGGGACGTTTCACGCCAAGCAGGCGGCTGCGTACGGCACCACCGTTGTCGGCGGCGTCACGCCGGGCAAAAGGGGCACGACTCACGAAGGGTGGCCAATCTTCAACAGCGTGCATGACGCGAGACGGGAGACCGGCGCCAACACCACCGTCATCTTCGTGCCGCCCCCGTTCGCGGCCGACGCTGTGATGGAGGCTGTGGATGCGGGCATTGCCCTTGCCGTCTGCATCACGGAGGGGATTCCCACGGTGGACATGCTGCGCGCGATGACCTTCATGAAGGGCAAGTCCACGCGCCTGGTCGGGCCCAATTGCCCGGGTGTCATATCGGCGGGTATGGCCAAGGCCGGGATTATTCCCGGACACATCTGTAAGGAAGGACGCATCGGGATCGTGTCCAAGAGCGGCACGCTCACCTACGAGGCGATCCATCAGCTCACCAAACAGGGGATGGGGCAGACGACGTGCATCGGGATTGGCGGCGACCCGCTGATCGGCACGAGTCACATCGACGCGCTGCGGCTATTTGCCGCGGATGCCGATACCGACGCCGTGATCATGATTGGTGAGATTGGTGGTACCGCCGAGGAGGAGGCCGCCGAATTCATCCAGCGCGAGTTCACGAAGCCGGTCGTCGGATTCATTGCGGGTCAGACGGCCCCGCCGGGGCGCCGCATGGGGCATGCGGGCGCAATCATCGCCGGCGGTAAAGGCACGGCCGCCGAGAAGATGGCGTCGTTGACCAAGGCTGGTGTGCACGTGGTGAAGAGCCCAGCCGATATGGGCCTCAAGATGCGCGAGGTACTTGGGAAGTAGGGATGGAACGAACATTTGCGATCATCAAGCCGGACGCCGTTGAGCGAAAACTCGCCGGGCAGATTCTCTTGCGTGTCGAAGGCGCAGGGTTCACGGTCCGTGCGATGCGACTGCATCACCTGACCAAGCGGGAGGCGGAGGGTTTTTACGCCGTGCACCGGGAGCGGCCATTCTTTGGCGCCCTGACCGACTTCATGTCGTCGGGCCCGTGCGTGCTGTTGGCGCTCGAGGCGCCCGATGCCATCAAGAAGTGGCGCACGCTGATGGGTGCCACGGACCCGGCCAAGGCAGACGCGGCGACGCTCCGGAAAGATTTCGGGAGTTCAATCGAGCGAAACGCCACCCATGGGTCCGATGCGCCCGAGACGGCGGCGTTCGAGCTGGGCTACTTCTTCCGTGGGATGGAACTGTTCTAGGGAGTTCATGGGAGTTCGCCGGAGGGCGTGGGCCTGATGGGGATGGGGCGCCTCCTGATCGCTATCGGCGTGGCGTTGGTGGCGACAGGGCTGCTCGTCAACATGGGGATGCCACTTGGGCGGCTTCCCGGAGACTTCACGATCAGGCGAGGCAGTTTCTCCTTCTACTTTCCGCTCGCGACATCGGTGCTCGTGAGCGTTGTGCTGACGCTCATCATCACCTTCGTCGGGAGGCGTTAGCGTCGGGGCCTCGGCCCACATCCTGGAACCCATACACCGATGTCATCGATCAAAGCGGACAGATGGATCAAGCAGATGGCGCTCGAGCACCGAATGATCGAGCCCTTCGAGGATCGTCAAGTGCGCACCGGCGTGATCTCGTATGGACTGTCCTCGTATGGCTACGATATTCGGGTGGCTGATGAGTTCAAGGTCTTTACGAACATCAACAGTACGGTCGTCGACCCCAAGAACTTCGACGCCCGCTCGTTTGTCGACGTCAGAGCGGACGTGTGCATCATCCCGCCCAACTCTTTTGCGCTCGCCAAGACCGTGGAGTATTTCCGCATTCCCCGCGATGTCCTGACGGTCTGCGTCGGCAAGTCGACGTACGCGCGCTGCGGTCTGATCGTCAATGTCACTCCGTTCGAGCCGGAGTGGGAGGGTTTCGTCACCCTGGAGATTTCGAATACGACCCCGCTGCCTGCCAAGGTGTACGCCAATGAAGGCATCGCCCAGGTACTCTTCTTCCAGAGCGACGAGGCGTGCGAGGTCTCGTACGCCGACAAGAAGGGCAAGTACCAGAAGCAGCAGGGGTTGACGCTGCCCAAACTGTGAAGGCGCCTCTATAATTGGGGGCATGCTTCGCCCATACCGTACGGTTTCTCCCACTGTCCACGACTCGGCATTCGTGGACGCCAGCGCACAGGTCATCGGCGACGTCCATCTCGGCCCCGAGAGCAGCGTCTGGATGAACGCGGTCGTGCGAGGCGACGTGAATAGCATTCGCATCGGCGCCCGTACGAACCTGCAGGATCTCACGCTGGTTCACGTGATGCGCGATACCCACCCGGCGGTCATTGGCGACGACGTGACGGTTGGGCATCACGCCATCGTGCACGGCTGCACCATCGAGAATCGGTGTTTGATCGGCATGGGCGCGATCCTGCTCAATGGCTGCCACATCGGGACGGGCTCGATTGTGGCCGCGGGGACCCTGGTGCCCGAGGGGTTCGTCGTGCCACCGGGATCGATGGTCATGGGACTGCCAGGCACGGTCCGCCGGAGGCTTACGCCAGAGGAAGACGCCACGATCCAATGGTACGCGGACAGCTACGTGCTCTATCGTCTCGATTTCCAGGCCGAGCAAACCCCTGCCTAGCGGCCAGATGCGTCGTACCGAGCCAGCGCGGGGCATGCGTGACTTCCTGCCGGAGGATGTGCGGCGCCGCGACTATGTCATCGGCGTGATCACGCGCGTGTATCAGAGGTATGGATTCGAGCCGCTGGAAACACCGGCGGTCGAGAATGTGGAAACGCTGCAGGGGAAGTACGGTGACGAGGGCAACAAGCTCATCTACAAGATCCTGAGGCGGGGTGAGCACGAGAAGAGCGGCGAAGCGGATCTGGCGCTACGGTACGACTTGACGGTGCCGCTTGCCCGCGTCGTGGCGCACCATTCCGCCAGACTGCCGCGACTCTTCAAGCGATATCAAATTCAACCTGTCTGGCGCGCGGATCGGCCCGCGCGCGGCCGGTTTCGCGAGTTCTTCCAGTGCGACGTCGATGCGCTCGGGTCTACCGCGCCGGTGGTCGAGGCCGAGCTCTGCGCGGCGATAGCCGACGCGCTGGTGGAACTGGGGTTCGCGGACTTCCGCATCCGGATCAACGATCGGCGGTTGCTGACCTCGTTGCTGCAGAGAATGGGGATCGTGGAGACGCTGCACGAGACCGCGCTCGTCGCGTTCGACAAGTTCGACAAGATAGGGGTCGACGGGGTTGTGGCCGAGCTGGGACGGCGGGGTATCGGTTCAGAGGCGGTCAGCAGGTTCGTTGCGCTTCAGGAACTGCTGACCGCGCGGCCTGGCGCGGTGGGAGTGGCCGCCAGTCTCGAGTCTGTGACGACCGTCGATCGCTTTCTTCCGGCGAAGTCGGCCGACGGCGGGCAGGAGTCGTCGCTGGACAATCTGAGAACGATTCTGGAGCTCACTCGGGGGACGTCGGCGGAGCCTCGCATGAGCTACGACCCCTTTCTCGCGCGCGGGCTGTCGTACTACACCGGCGCGATCATGGAAGTGAACGTCGCGGATCTCGCAGGGAGTCTTGGAGGAGGTGGGCGATACGACAACCTGGTCGGCATGTTCGCAGGACACAACATCCCGGCCTGCGGCTTTTCACTGGGGCTCGAACGGATCCTCGTCGTCATGGGCGAGCGTGGCATGTTTCCGGCAACGCTCCCGCACGCGCCAGCCGACATCATGGTGGCGCTATTCGATGTCTCCGCCACGGGACCCTCGGTGCGGCTCGCTGGTCTGCTGAGGGCCCAGGGGCTGCGGGTGCTGGTGTATCCCGATGCCGACAAGCTGGGGAAGCAGATCAAGTACGCTGACGGGCGAGGCATTCCCTTCGTCGCGTTCCTGGGTGCCGACGAGATCCGGGCGGGAACCGTGACGGTGAAGGATCTGGCTGCCGAGACACAGCAGACTTATGAACAATCCGCGGCAGGGGCCGCGATTCTCGAGGCGTTGACACGACGTGGCTGAACAACTTGGCGACCTGACGCGCACTCACACGTGTGGTGTGCTTTGCCTGGAAGACGTGGAGAAGGACGTGGTCTTGCTGGGCTGGGTACACCGCGTGCGCGACCTCGGGGGGCTGTTGTTCGTGGACGTGCGCGACCGCGCCGGCGTGACGCAGGTGGTGTTCGATCGAGACGACGAGGCGCTCATGGGCAAGGCCAAGCGGCTGCGCTCGGAGTTCGTCGTTGGCGTCGAGGGAAGCGTGCGTCGCCGCTCGGCGGACACGGTGAATTCGAAACTGGTGACGGGCGAGGTCGAGGTCGTGGTGCGTCGGCTCACCCTGCTCAACGAAGCCAGGACCCCTCCGTTTTCAGTCGCCGATGACACGCCGGTCTCCGAGGACGTCCGGTTGCGATACCGGTATCTGGACCTGCGGCGCGCAGGGCTTCAAGCCAATCTCGGTCTTCGCCACCGGGTGACGTCGGTGATCCGTCGCTACTTCGACGCCAATGGTTTCTGGGACATCGAGACTCCGATTCTGACCAAGTCCACACCAGAGGGAGCGCGGGACTACCTGGTTCCCAGTCGCGTGCATCCGGGCGAGTTCTTCGCCCTGCCGCAATCGCCTCAGCTGTTCAAGCAGATCTTGATGGTGTCTGGCGTCGATCGCTATATGCAGATTTGCCGATGCTTTCGAGACGAGGACCTCAGAGCGGATCGGCAGCCCGAGTTCACGCAGGTGGATGTCGAGATGTCGTTCGCAAGGCCCGACACCGTCTTTTCCATGGTCGAGCCGCTCATGAGCGAGGTATTCGAGGTTATCGGGCGTGAGATCACGACACCTTTCCAGCGGATGTCCTACGCCGAGGCGATGGCGGCGTACGGTTCCGACAAGCCCGATCTTCGATGCGGCATGCGGATCCTGGACATGGGCGAGCTGTTCCGCGAGTCTCGATTTCGAGTGTTTCGCGAGATCGTGGCCGGCGGAGGCACGGTGCGTGGATTCGTCGTCGGGCAGGCGGGCGGCTACTCCCGGAGCGAAGTCGACGGCATTGTTGACCAGGCGAAGAAGATGGGAGCGGCCGGACTGGTCTGGGCCAGGCGCGCGGAGGACGGCACCATCACCAGTTCAGTGATGAAGGCGCTGGGCGAGGCCGAAGTGCGCGGCATGCTTGACGCGGCCTCGGTGAGCAACGGGGGACTCCTTCTGGTCGCGGCGGGCGAGCCCGACACGACGTCGAAGTTGCTCGGCCAACTCCGCCTGGCGCTGGCGAAGCAGAAGGGACTGCTCAGTCCTGACGAGTACGCTTTCGTGTGGGTGGTGGATTTTCCCCTTCTGCAGTGGGATCCAGAGGGCGAGCGGTACGTGTCGATGCACCACCCCTTCACCGCGCCCCACGACCAAGACTCCGACCTGCTGGACCGGGAGCCCGGGAGGGTGCGCGCCAAGGCCTATGACCTCGTTCTGAACGGAAGTGAAATCGGGGGCGGTAGCATTCGTATCCACGACGCCGCGCAGCAGCGCCGCATCTTCTCGCTCCTGAACATCAGTGACGAGGAGGCGAAGCTTCGGTTTGGATTCTTTCTCGAAGCGCTCGAGTTCGGGACGCCGCCTCATGGCGGCATCGCGCTCGGCCTGGACCGCATCATCGCCATCCTGGCGAACGAGAGTTCGATCCGGGAGGTGATTGCGTTCCCGAAGACGGCGGCCGCCGTCGACCTGATGTCAGGCGCGCCGTCACCAGTCGATCCGAAACAGCTCAGGGAGTTACATCTGCTGCAGAAGAAATGAGAAAGATCGCTCTACCCGAAGACGGCATCGAAACGCTCTACGGCGCGCAAGACGGAAACCTCAAGCACCTCGGGTCGCTGTTGAACGTCGATATCCGTACCCAGGGCTCGGAACTCACGGTGCAGGGTCAGCCCGCCGACGAGGACAGGGCTCAGCGTGTGTTCGAGCAGATCCGGGCGCTGATGGACGAAGGATACAGGCTGGCCAACGGTGACGTGAGAACCGCTGCGCAGTTGCTGGTCGAGAATGGAGATGTCGACCTTCGCGACTACTTTGTCCGCGGGGAGACTCGCCCCGGCACCAGGCGGCGAGTCAAGCCGAAGAGCGTCAACCAGCGCACGTATCTCGACGCCATCGACCAGCACGATCTCGTCTTCGGGGTTGGTCCGGCGGGCACCGGCAAGACCTACCTGGCGATGGCGCAGGCCGTCAGCTATCTTCTCGCCAAGAAAGTCAGCCGGATCATCCTGGCGCGACCAGCCGTCGAGGCAGGGGAGCGGCTGGGCTTCCTTCCAGGCGATCTGCAGGAGAAGATCAATCCGTACCTGCGACCGTTGTACGACGCGCTCTTCGACATGATGGATGCAGAGCGAGCCAGCCGGTTGATGGAGCGAGGCGTCATCGAGGTGGCCCCGCTAGCGTTCATGCGCGGGCGAACGCTCAACGATGCGTTCGTGATCCTTGACGAGGCCCAGAACACCACCTCCGAGCAGATGAAGATGTTCCTGACGCGGCTGGGTTTCGGTTCGAAGGCGGTGGTCACCGGTGATGTCACCCAGACAGACCTGCCGACCGCTCGGATGTCTGGCCTGGTCGAGGCGCTGGCGGTCGTTCGTGATGTCGAGGGTATCGGCTTCGTGTATTTCAACGACAAGGACGTGGTGCGCCATCGTCTGGTGCAGCAGATCGTGAAGGCATACGAAGCGTCTACCAAGGGTTCGCACCCGAATGGGAGCTAGTCAGCTGTCGGTCGCCGTCGTCCCCTCTGGCGCCGCGCGCGTTCCGGGCCTTGCGACGTGGCTGCGCGCGGTAGCTCCCGCGCGCACACGAGGAACCGTGACCATAGCTATTGTGTCTGACGATCGCATCCGGCGACTGAATCGCCGGTATCGGCGGAGGAACGCAGCGACGGACGTACTGTCGTTTCCCTCCGACGTGCCCGGTGATCTCGGGGACGTCGTGATTGCGGCGGGTGTGGCCCGCCGCCAGGCGCGGGAGGCGGGTCATTCGATACAGGTCGAGTACCGGACGCTCGCGCTTCACGGGCTCCTGCATCTGCTTGGCTACGACCACGAAGGTGACGACCGTCGAATGGCCCGTGTCGAGGCCCGGCTTCGGAAGCGTGGCGGCCTGCCAGAGGGCCTGATCGAGAGGCACGCGTGACCCCGCTGGCCCTGTTCCTGCTGGCGTGCGCGGCCGTCTTTCTCGGTTCGATTCAGGCCGCCTTCAGTGCCCTGATGCGTCTGTCGCTTCGCCTGATGGCGGAACGTGGTGGTCGCCACGACCTCCTCGGTCGCTATCTCGACGATCCGCTTCAGCTATTCGTTCCCATTCGTATTCTGATCGGGCTCTGCACGGTCCTGGCGGGGGTGTCCATCGCGGGGCTGAGCAGCGTGAATGACGCGTGGTCGATGGTGAGACTCTTCGTGTCGCTTGTCGCATTCGTCGTCGTGTGCGAGCACATGTTGCCGATGCTCGTGGCCCGTCGCAGTCCTGAGAGGGTGCTCGAGACGCTTCTTCCCGCCTTTCACGCGATCGCGCGCGGGATGCGTCCGATGACGCGGTTGCTCATTGGTCTCTCCGGTGCGCGTGCCGAACGTGACTCTTTTGCAGCCGTCGCCAATACGGGAGCTGACACGAAGACGCCGATGCCGGCAGACGAGCAGGGAGAGGACGGGGCGATCTCCGATGAGGAAGGCCGCGAGTTGCTGCAATCCATCGTCGATTTCACGGAGACCGTCGTGCGCGAGGTCATGACGCCGCGGCCCGATATCATCGCGATCCCCGCGGATGCGGCGCTCGACGACTTGCGGGCGCTGTTTCGAGAAGAGCAGTACTCGCGCATTCCGGTCTACAGCGGCGATCTCGACAACATCCTCGGTATCGTATTCGTCAAGGACATGGTGGCGTTGCCCCCTGCCGCGGCGCCGCGCCTGACCACGTTGATGCGGTCGGCGTTCATGGTGCCGGAGAGCAAACGCGTGTCGGAACTGTTGAAGGAGATGCAGCGCCGGCAGGCGCAGATGGCGATTGTCGTCGACGAGTATGGTGGCACGGCAGGGCTGGTGACCGTTGAGGATCTGCTCGAGGAGATCGTAGGCGAGATTCGCGACGAGTACGACGTGGAGAGCGAGTCTGTCACCGATGAAGGCAATGGACTCTTCGCCTTCAGCGGGAAGGTGAGCGTCGACGAAGTCAGAGATCGGTTGGGTGTGGAGATCGAACGGGAAGGGTTCGAGACGCTTGGGGGGTACCTGCTCTCACACCTGGGCCGAATGCCGTACGTCGGGGAGACGTTCGAGGTTGATGGTCTGGCTGTCGAGGTGATCGAGGTGGAGCGCCGTCGCATCACCAAGGTGCGGATCAAGCGACACCCCGGTACTCCGGCGGAGGCGGAGTAGGGGCGTGCATCCGGCGGTGCGCATCGGTCACGTCCATCTGAAGGTCGCGGACCTCGATCGCGCCATCGGCTTCTACTGCGGTGTGCTCGGGTTTCGGCTGACGCAGCGGATGGGTGCCGGCGCGGCGTTCGTGTCCGCGGGCGGTTACCATCATCACATTGGACTGAACACGTGGGAAAGCCTCGGGGGAGATGCCCCAGCAACGGGCACGACGGGCTTGTACCACCTCGCCATCCTCTATCCGACGCGTAGCGAGCTGGCCGCGGCGCTTCGGTCGGTCCTCAAAGCGGGCATCGCGCTCGAGGGCGCCGCCGATCACGGCGTGAGTCATGCGCTCTACTTGCGAGACCCTGATGGCAACGGCGTCGAGTTGTATTGGGACCGGCCGCCCGCAGAGTGGCCGCGTTCTCCGGATGGGCAGTTGGCAATGGTCACTCACAGGTTGGACATCGCCGGTCTGCTGGATGAGGCCGCTCCGGCACCCGACGGTCCAACATGAAAGCGGGTCTCGTGTCGTTCATCGGCCGCCCAAACGCCGGCAAGTCCACGCTGCTGAATCGCATTGTCGGGCACAAGCTCGCGATCGTGTCGGACAAGCCACAGACGACTCGGACGCGTATTGTTGGTGTCAAGAACTACGCCGACGGGCAGGTCGTATTCGTGGATACGCCGGGTGTCCACAAGCCGACGCACCGAATGAACGTGCGGATGGTGGACGTCGCGCTCGAGGCCATGAGGGACGTGGACGTGCTCACGCTCGTGGTCGATGCGTCCGTCGCGTGGGGGCCAGGCGACCGGCACCTGCTGAGGCTGCTCGAGGACGTCACGACACCCATGATTCTGGCGTTGAACAAGGTCGACCGACTGGCCAAGGCAAAGCTGCTGCCGATCATCGACCGCTATCGCCAGGCGCGTACGTTCGTCGAAATCGTGCCGATCTCGGCCGCCGACGGCACCAACGTCGACCTCCTCGAGACCCTTGTCCTTCAGCACCTACCGGATGGTGCACCACTCTATCCGCCTGATTACATCAGCGATCAGCCCGATCGCTTCTTCGTGAGCGAGATCGTACGCGAACAGGTCTTGCAGCTCACGCGCGACGAGTTGCCGTTCTCCACGGCTGTCGTGGTCGATCGGTTCGAGGAGCCGATCGTGGGTCACATCGCAACGATGTATTGCACCATCGTGGTCGAGCGGGAGTCGCAAAAGCCGATCGTGATCGGCAAAGGCGGGGCGATGATCAAGCAGATTGGGACCGCCGCGCGGGCGGAGCTCGAGCGCGTTTTCGGCGCACGGATCCACCTCGACTTGCACGTAAAGGTGAAGTCCGAGTGGCGTGACGACGAGCGTGTCTTGAATGACATCGGCATGGGGAAGGGGTAGGTTCGCCGATACACCAGCGATGTGGTTCCGGGCGTGGCGCGCTCGAAAATGTGCCGAGAGATCTGTGCAGCGTGTTAAATTGGCTTGTTAACGTGTCTGCAGAGGCTTCAGCATGGCGGCGCAGCGAAGAATCGATCTCGTTCTCGACTCGGTCAAGAGACTGCTGCGCCTCGGCGCGACCGCGAACCTTCTGAACCTGCTGCAAAAGCAGCATCCCGCCGATCTCGCCCAGGTATTCAGCGCACTTGCCGACAAGGAACGTGAGGCGGCATTCACGCTGCTCGCCGAGCGCAACGGGCGACTGGCGATGGAGGCCGTGTCCGAGCTCGGCCCCGAAGCAGGGGCGGCTCTTCTGGGCACCCACTCGGCGGAAGAGATCGCCAGGTTGGCTCAGGAGATCCCGTCCGACGATGCAGCAGCCCTGATCGATCAGCTGCCAGACGACCTGTCCGCGGCCGTGCTCGATCTGATGCGTCCGAAGGAATCAGGCGTCGTCGAGCATCTACTCGAGTACGACGAGCAGACCGCTGGTCGCATCATGAACCCGCATGTCTTCGCGCTCAACGAGGACATGACGGTTGGCGAATCGATTACCGAGCTGCAGACCAATCGCGACGTCGAGATGGTCTTTTATCTCTACGTCGTGGATGAACGCCGGCACCTGGTCGGCGTCACGTCGCTCCGTCGCCTGCTCCTTGTCTCCCCAGAGACGCCGCTCAAGCGGATCATGACGGCCGACTTGATCACGGCTCGAGTGGATATGGACCAGGAGGAGGTTGCGCGTCAGGTGGCGTCGTACAACCTGCTGGCGATCCCGGTTGTGGACGAGGAAAACAAGCTGGTTGGTGTCATCACGGTCGACGACGTCATCGACGTCATCAAGGACGAGGCCACCGAGGATATCTACCGACTGGCGGGGGTCACGGGTGACGAGCGAGCGTTCACGCCGGCCGCCGAGTCCGTGCGGAAACGGCTGCCCTGGCTCGGGGTCAATCTCGTTACCGCGTTTCTCGCGGCTGCGGTGGTGGCGTTCTTCGAGGACACGATCGATCAAGTGACGGCACTGGCCGTGTTCATGCCAATTGTCGCTGGGATGGGAGGCAATGCCGCGACGCAGACGCTGGTGGTCATGGTCAGGGGCATTGCGCTTGGCGAGCTGAACTGGAGCAATTCGCGCAGGGCGCTGATCAAGGAGTCGATCGTCGGTTTCAGCAACGGCGTCATTCTGGGTCTGGTCGCGGCTGCCGTGGCCTGGGCCACGAGGGGTAGCCCGATGCTCGGCGTGGTGCTGTGCGGCGCGATGATCATCAATATGCTCGTGGCAGCCATGGCCGGCACGCTGGTTCCGCTCGGGCTGCGCGCGGCACACGTGGACCCGGCGCTGGCCTCGTCTGTCTTCATTACGACCCTGACGGACATCATCGGATTCTTCTCGTTTCTAGGGCTTGCCACGCTCTTCATGAGGTACCTGCTGCCGTTAGGGTGAGGTGAGTCAACGGGGATCCACGAGAGGGTGTTGACGCGTAAACAAAGATAAAATGGAAGAGCTTCGTGCCGCTGTACACCGCCGACGCGCTGATTCTCCGCACATACAAGCTCGGTGAAGCCGATCGCATCGTGGTGTTTCTCACCCGCGATCGGGGCAAGAAGCGTGGTGTGGCGAAGGGAGCCAGACGGCCGCGGTCTCGATTTGCCGCAGCGCTGGAGCCTCTCACCGAGGCCCGAGTCGCCTACTTTGAACGGGAGCGTCGGGAGCTGGTGGGGTTGAATTTCGCCGAGACGATCAGGTCTCCGCTGGCCTTGATGGGGCCGCCGAAGACGGTATGGACAATGCGCGAACACCTGCCGGAACCCGGACCCGATGTGGATCGGGATGCATTGGGATATGTCGGATACTTCGCGGAGTTGCTCGACGAGTGGGCACAGGAGGCCGACGCCGACGAGCGATTGTATCGGCTGGGATCCTCGATGCTGGGTGCGATGGCGGCTGGTGCGCCGGTTGAGCCGCTCGCGCGATACTTCGAGTACTGGCTGTTGAGGTTACAGGGCGTGTACCCCGAAGCGCGAGGGACGTTGTCGCCCGAGGCGCTGGCATTTCTCGCGGCGTCTCGGAGTGTGGGACCGGAACGGGTGGGTGACCTGCCTGCCGGTCGGCGTACACTTCGAGAACTCGAGCGACTACATCGGGGACTGATTGGTATGCACCTGGAGAAAGCATTGAAGTCGGAGCGAGTCATTCGGGACGTGCGGAGCCACGTATAGCGGTATGGTGCAGCCAGCCTCGTGACCTTTCAAGATCTCATTCTCAAGCTCTCGACGTTCTGGGCGTCGCATGGCTGTCTTTTACAGCAGCCGCTCGACCTCGAGGTTGGGGCGGGGACGTCACATCCCGAGACTGTCCTCCGAGTGCTCGGACCCCAGCCGTGGAGCGTCGCCTACGTCCAGCCCTCCCGGCGTCCGGATGATGGGCGCTTCGGGCAGAATCCGAACCGTCTCTTCAAGCACCATCAATACCAGGTCATCCTGAAGCCGTCGCCGGACGAGGTGCAGCAGCTCTACCTCGACAGTCTGGAGGCCTGTGGCATCAACCCGAGACAGCACGACATCCGTTTCGAAGAAGACAACTGGGAGTCGCCAACGCTCGGCGCATGGGGAATCGGCTGGCAGGTCATGCTCGACGGCCTCGAGATCACGCAGTTCACGTACTTCCAGCAGATGGGTGGCATCGATCTGACGCCGATTTCGTGTGAGATCACCTACGGGTTGGAGCGAATTGCGATGTTCCTTCAGCGAGTCGACAACGTGTTCGATCTGGAGTGGGGCGGCGGTGTGACGTATGGCGAGGTCCGACTGCAGGAGGAGATCGATCAATCGAAGTACGCCTTCGGGCAGGTCGACATGCCTGCCGAGGAGTTCGCCGCGCTTCATGTGGATCTTTTCGACAAGTACTACGGGTTCGCCGAACGGTTGATTGCGTCTGGCCTGACCTGGCCGGCGCTCGAACACTGCCTGAAGTGCTCCCACCTGTTCAATATTCTCGACTCGAGCGGCAGTATCGGCGTGACCGAGCGCACCGCGTACATTCTGAAGGTCCGCCAACTCGCGGTTCGTATCACCCGAGCATACGTCGAAGAGCCCGCCGCTCCGGCGCAGGAGAGGGTCTGATGGACCGCGAACTGCTGATCGAGGTGGGCTGCGAGGAACTCCCTGCCGGATGGCTTCCCGGGCTCACCGTACAGTTTGCCGAGCGACTCGATGCGCGGGTCAAGGCGCTTCGGCTGACCTCCGCGGCACCGGCCGAGGGGTTCAGCACGCCGAGACGATTGACGGCTGTCGTCGCAAAGCTCGCCGAGCGTCAAGGCGATTTCGAGGATCTGGTGACGGGGCCTCCGCTCTCGGCAGCGTTCAAGGCCGACGGCGAGGCGACACCTGCTGCGCTCGGTTTCGCGAAGAAGTACGACGTCACGGTCGAAGCCCTCGAGCGCGTTGACACGCCAAAGGGGACGTACCTCGCGCATCGGCTGCGGCAGCGCGGCAAAGCCACGGTAGATGTGCTGGCCGAGCTGATGGGTGGTCTCCTCAGAGATCTTGCCTTTCCCAAGCAGATGCGGTGGGACGCCTACCTCGATGATGGAAAGGGCGATCTGGTGTTTGGTCGGCCTATCCGCTGGCTCGTGCTGATGTACGGAGGGCGAGTCGTACCGTTCGTGATTCGCCGGGCCGAAGCGTCGCAAGGGCCGTTGGTGCAGGACGTACGCTCGGGATCCCAGACGTACGGTCACCGGTTTCTGACGACAACCGGACGAGCGGGACGTGCGATCAAGGTCAAGACATTCGACGACTACCAGGCGCGACTCCTCGAGAACTTCGTGATTCTGGATCGGGGCGAGCGAGAGTCACGGATACGGCGAGAACTCGAGATGCACGCCCTTCGCCTCGGGGGGCGCGTGAGTAGTCTGGTGGCGGCGCACTCGTCGCTCCTGCAGGAGGTGCCTGATCTCGTGGAGTACCCGTCGGTCGTCGCCGGGCACTTTCCGTCCGAGTTCCTGGCGCTCCCCGAGGAAGTGCTGACGACGACGATGATTCACCACCAACACTATTTTCCAGTGGTGGACGAGCATGGGGCACTCAAGTCCGCGTTTCTGGCGGTGACCAATACCCAGGTGGACAAACCGGAGGTGATCGGCCGCAACGCCGAGCGCGTGTTGGTCGCCCGCCTCCGTGACGCCCAGTTCTTCTGGGACGACGACCGCAAGACTGCCCTCGAGTCCCGCATCGGGCGCCTCTCGACGATCGTGTTTCACAAGAAGCTCGGAAGCTACCGCGAGAAGGCCGAGCGGGTATCGGCGTACGCGCGATGGATTGCGCAGCACGTCCTCGGACAGCCCGAGGATGTGGCCGGTGATGCCGAGGTTGCCGGGCGTTTGTGCAAAGCCGATCTGGCGACCGACATGGTGCGGGAACTCACCGAACTACAGGGGACGATGGGTGGAATCTACGCCCGCCAGGAGGGACTGTCGGAGCGCATCTGGAAGGCCATCTACTTCCACTATCTCCCCGTTGGCGTCGGAGTGGACGCGCTGCCGTCACGAGAGCAGCTTGGCGCCGCGGCGGCCGTGTGGGCGGCGGTGGCGGTTGCCGACAAGCTCGATTCCGTGGTCGGCATGTTCGCGGCGGGTGAGCGGCCGACCGGTTCACGCGATCCCCTGGGTCTTCGGCGGCAGGTGCAGGGTGCAGTGAAGATCCTGGTGGACCTCCCCCAGTTGACGGGTCTTGAGACGCGCGTGCCGGTAGGTTCGCTCCTGACGCGCGCGGCGGAGCCGTTTGGGGGCTACGGAGAGTCCGCTGGCTCCCTCTTCACGTTCGTGGCGGATCGGCTGGCCTATCTGCTCGAGCAGCGTGGCTTCGACGCCAGAAACGTGCGCGCGGTGTTGCATGGCGCGATCGAAGGCGTGAGCCCGCTCGAAGCCAGGTTGAAACTCGAAGCGTTGGCGCAGATGGATGGCTCGACGGCGCTGCTTGGGGTCGCGGCGTTGCTCAAGCGCGTGAAGAACATCACGAGGGGCGTGTCTGACGCTGGTGAGTGGCCCCAGCTTCAGGGCCAGCTCGTGGAGCCAGCGGAACAGGCGCTCTGGTCAGCGATCGATGCGCACGCGTCGGAGATCAAGGCCGCCGCTGCTCGCGGGCATTTCCGCGAGGCGTTCAGAGGGATTGCGGCTCTAGAGCCTCCAGCCGCCCGCTTTTTCGACGATGTGCTCGTCATGGCCGAGGACGAGCAGTTACGGCGGGCGCGGCTGCAATTGGTTGCGGCGTTGCGCGATCTGATTCTGGGGATCGCCGACATTTCAGAAATCGTGGCAGACAACTAACGAGGGTCGGATGGCGAAGACAGTTCGGAAGGCCAAGCGCGCGCTGGCGAAGGCGGCTGTCGGTCGGAGGCAGCGTGGCGTGAAGGGCGTGAAGTACGTGTATTTCTTCGGCGACGGGAAGGCGGATGGCGACCGCAGCATGCGAGACACGCTTGGCGGCAAGGGCGCCGGTCTGGCCGCCATGACCAACGCCAGCCTGCCCGTGCCACCGGGCTTCACGATTTCAACGGACGCCTGCTCGGAGTACTACCGGCGGCACGGAACGGTATCGCCGGCCATCGACGCCGAGATCCGGAGGGGCCTCAGAAAACTCGAGAAGGCTGCCGGCGCGACGTTGGGCTCGACGAAGAATCCGCTCCTGGTATCTGTCCGCTCAGGCGCCAAGTTCTCGATGCCTGGCATGATGGACACGATTCTCAACCTGGGCCTCAATGACGCCGCCGTCGAGGGCTTGAAGGCGAGAACGTCGAACGGCCGATTCGCCTTCGACAGCTATCGGCGTTTCGTGCAGATGTTCGGGAGTGTGGTGCTCGAGATACCCAAGGAGGTGTTCGAGCACGAATTCGTCGCGGTGAAGCGCTCGAAAGGGGTCACGCTCGATACCGCTCTCGACGAACAGGCGTTGCGCGACGTGGTCCATCGATACAAGAGGATCGTGCGGGCCCGCTCGCGGCGCGACTTTCCGCAGGATCCGCACGATCAGCTCACGATGGCCCGTGATGCGGTGTTCCGTTCGTGGATGAACCCACGCGCGCAGGAATACCGACGCATCTACGACATTCCCGATCACATTGGCACGGCGGTGAACGTGCAGATGATGGTCTTTGGCAACAGCGGTGACCGATCCGCGACCGGTGTCGGCTTCACCCGCAACCCGGCGACCGGGGCCCGGGAGTTCTATGGCGAGTTCCTCGTCAACGCGCAGGGTGAGGACGTCGTGGCCGGTATTCGGACTCCGCAGCCAATTGGCGAACTCAAGAAGGTGATGCCAAAGGCCTACAAGCAGCTACGGGAGATCACCGCGCGGCTGGAGCGCACGTACAAGGACATCCAGGATTTCGAGTTCACGATTCAGGACGATCGGCTCTTCATGCTGCAGACGCGAAACGGGAAGCGCACCGGGTACGCGGCAGTGATGATCGCCACCGACTTCGTCGCCGAGCGACTGGTGACGCCGAAGGAGGCGATCTTGCAGATCGATCCCGGGTCGCTCTCCCAGCTCCTGGCGCCAGGGTTCGATTCGAAGGAGTGGAAGGCGATCCCGGTGGCGACACGAGGGCTGGCCGCTTCGCCTGGCGCGGCCAGTGGTCAGGTGGTGTTCAGCGCCCCCGATGCCGTGCGCTGGTCGGATGCGGGCAAGGCCGTCGTGCTGGTGCGACGGGAAACGGTACCAGACGACATCCACGGCATGTTCGTGTCCCAGGGCATCCTCACCGCGACCGGTGGCATGACGTCGCATGCCGCCGTCGTTGGACGGCAGATGGGCAAACCTTCCATCGTCGGCGTGGCCGAGCTGGAGGTCGACGAGGGCTCGAAGCAGTTCTTCCTGAACGGTCAGACGGTTCGAGAAGGCGACTTCGTATCCTTCGACGGTCTCACCGGTGAGGTCAAGCTGGCCAAGGTTGCGTCGAAGCCGAGCGAGATCCTGCAAGTGGTGAGCGGGCACCGGGCGGCAACGAAGTCCGACATTCATCGCCGCTTCATGCAGATCTTGGCCTGGTCCGACAAGTACCGCAGGATGGAGGTCCGAGCCAATGCCGATCAGCCGGACCAGGCGGAGATTGCGTTTGCGTTTGGCGCGCGAGGCATCGGCCTGTGCCGGACCGAGCACATGTTCTTCGGTGAGGGGCGCATCCCGATCGTGCAGCGTATGATTCTGGCCGACAACGAGGCCGACCGGCGGGTCGCGCTGCAGGAGTTGTTGCCACTCCAGCGCAAGGATTTCTACGGCATCTTCAAGGCCATGCACGGCCGGCCTGTCACGATTCGGACCATCGACCCTCCGCTGCACGAGTTCCTGCCGAAGCGGGAGGATCTCATGGTGGAGATCGCAAAGCTGGGCGGACATAGCGGGACCGGCCCCGCGCTCGAGAGGAAGCTGGCGCTCCTACGTCGAGTGGAGCAGCTGCACGAGTTCAACCCGATGCTCGGTCACCGCGGTGTGCGGCTTGGTATCACCTATCCGGAGATTACCGAAATGCAGACGCGCGCGATCATGGAGGCGGCGTGCCAGGTAGCCAAGGAGGGCATCAAGGTCACGCCGGAGATCATGATCCCGCTGGTCGGTCATGTGAAAGAGCTGCGCGATCAGAAGGCCGTGGTCGATCGTGTCGCAGCAGAGGTCATGCAGGAGCGTCACATTCGCGTGAAATACCTCGTGGGCACGATGATTGAGGTACCACGCGGGGCCATGACCGCGGACCAGATTGCGGCTGAGGCACAGTTCTTCTCGTTTGGCACCAACGACCTCACGCAGCTGACGTACGGGTTCTCACGCGACGACATCGGAAAGTTCCTGCGGGTCTACCAGGACAAGAAGATTCTCGACAAGGATCCATTTACAACGCTGGACGTCGAGGGGGTCGGGTTCATGGTTCGGACGGCAGTGGAATTGGGGCGCCGGGCACAACCAGGCATCAAGCTCGGTGTCTGTGGCGAACATGGCGGAGACCCCTCCTCGATTCACTTCTTCGAGGACGTGGGACTCGACTACGTGAGCTGTTCGCCCTACCGCGTCCCGGTTGCACGGCTGGCGGCCGCTCAGGCCGCCCTGGCCGTCAAGGTCGGGGACTGACGAACATGAACTGAGCTGGCACAACCCAGAAGGCTGAGCGACGTGATCAGTATCTACGTCCGCCGAAACAACGAGGTGCTACGGGCGTCGCAGATCGATCCTGCGTGGCTGGATTCGACGTCGGACGCTACGCTCTGGGTAGACCTTTCGGCTCCGACAGCCGAGGAGGGAGGCCTTCTCGGTGACGTGTTTCATTTTCACCCTCTCTCGATCGAAGATGCGCTCAGCGCCATTCATCATCCGAAGATTGAGTCGTATCCAGGCTACTTGTACTTGATTCTTCATGGAGTCGACTTCCGCGAAAAGGAGCACTGGTTCGCGACACGCGATGTGGATTTCTTCGTCGGTCGAAATTACCTCGTTACGATCCACGATGGTCATTCGCGCAGCATCGCCACAGTCAAGGGCCTCTGCGAGCAGCACGAGCGTGCGCTGTCGGAAGGCCCGGTGGCGCTCCTGCACCGCATCATCGATTCGATGGTAGACAACTACCGACCAGAAATCGAAAGTCTCGAGCAGCACATGGACGCGCTCGAGAACGAGGCGATTCTTGGCCGAGGTCGTGATCTCGTGCGCGACATCCTGGAGCTCAAACGCGACCTCGCCTCATTCCGCCGCGTCGTGATCGCGCAGCGCGACGCAGTCGGACGCCTGGCGCGTCGGGAATTCTCTGTCATCAGTGATGAGATGGCGTACCGGTTTCGGGACGTGTACGACCAGTTGGTACGACTGTCGGACGAGGCCACGCTCTTTCAGGATCGCGTGACGGGCATTCTCGAGGCACACTTGTCTTCCATTTCCAATCGGCTGAACATGGTGATGAAGGTGCTGACGGTCATGTCCACGATCTTTCTGCCCCTGACCGTGCTGACCGGTGTGTGGGGTATGAACGTCGCGCTGCCCGTCTTGCCCGGCGGCGACACGTCGCAATTCTGGTGGGTCGTGGGCGCGATGCTGACCATCTCTGCCGCAATGCTGATGCTATTCAGGCGCAACGGGTGGCTGTAGTGGGGCGTCGGTAGAGTGGGGCGCATCCGCGTACTCGCTGGAGATCTTGCCAATCAGATCGCCGCCGGCGAGGTCGTTGAACGCCCGGCCTCGGTCATCAAGGAACTGGTCGAGAACGCCATCGATGCCGGTGCCACCCACATCTCGATTGCAGTGGAGATGGGCGGCAAGAGACTGGTACGTGTGGAGGACGACGGGGAGGGGATGGCGCCCGAAGACGCTCGATTGGCGGTTGAGCGCCACGCCACCAGCAAGATCAGGAGCGCCGAAGATTTGGGAGGCATCGTTACACTGGGTTTTCGTGGTGAGGCGCTCCCGGCGATTGCGTCTGTCTCGCACTTCGTGCTGAAGAGCAGGGCGCGGGGCGCGCATTCCGGAACGGAGGTGCGGGTCAACGGTGGCGCCGTGGCATCGGTCACCGAGATCGGCATGGCAGAGGGCACCGTGGTCGAGGTGTCGGACTTGTTCTACAACCTGCCAGCACGCCGAAAGTTCCTGAAGTCGGACAGCGCTGAGTCCGCGCAGATCTCACGCCTTGTCACCCAGCTGGCGCTCTGTTATCCAGACGTAGGCGTTACCCTCACCAGCGGCAGCCGTAAGCTCGTGCGGTGTCCTCCGGTAGCGTCGCTGCGCGATCGCTTCTATCAGCTGTATGGCGAGCGGGGTGATCTCGTGGAGGTGCATCGGGAGAGCGGCGAAGTGACGGTCCTGGGCTATATCGCGGCACTGGCTGAGCAGGGGCCGACTCGAGGCCCTCAGAACATCTTCGTGAACAGGCGCATCGTCAAAGACCGTACCATCGCGCACGCCGTTATCGAGGCGTACAGCGTCGCCTCGATCAAGGAGCGGAGTCCAGAGGTCCATCTGTTTATTTCCATGCCGCCGACCGCACTGGACGTGAACGTCCATCCGACGAAGGCAGAGGTGCGGTTTCGCGACCAATCGCACATACATGAGGTGATACGGCGCACGTTGGGCGATGCTCTCGGTCGCGGACCAGCGCCAGAACTACAGCTCCAGCCGCCAGGCCCGTTCGAGGCTCCGGCGACCACGGTGCCGCTGCCGACGTCGTACTCGGGTACTTTTCCAAGCCGGTGGATTCCCCCGGGTGCGGGAAGTGTAGTGGGTTCAGCTGGCGCCGGCCCGGCCGATGCGCTGGCCGATCTTCGTGTCTTCGCGCCCTCGCGTGCTGTACCCCACACTGAGCCGTCTTCGGTGATCCGTCCCATGATGGCGCTCGGACAGTTCCGCGATACCTTCATCATCGCAGTGGACGAGGAAGGGATTGCGATCATCGACCAGCATGTGGCCCACGAACGTGTGCTGTTCGAGCGAATTGTCGAACGCTTGACCAGGGGACACATGGAGAGTCAGCGTCTGCTCGAACCGATACTGATCGACCTGCCCCCAGCCGGCCGCCAGGTGCTCGTGTCTCGATCGGCCGAACTCGAGCGCATGGGTTTCGAGCTCGAAGAATTCGGCGGGGGGATGATGAGGGTCGCGTCTGTGCCGGCGCTCCTGCGGCGCGAAGAGTGCGTGGCCGCCATCCGGGCGTTGGCCGAGGACCTCGAGGGCTTGGATCGAGGCTCGCGGGTGGAGGAGGCCCTCAAGCGCATCGCCGCGACGATGGCCTGTCACGCGGCTGTGAAAGCGAACGACCCCCTGACCGCGGAGAAGATGGCGCACATTCTCGACGAACTGAGACAGACGGCCTACTCGACGATCTGCCCCCACGGTCGTCCCGTGATGCTGCGCCTGACGCGCCGAGAGGTGGAGAAGAACTTTCAGCGGATCTAGGCTGTCGCTCCTCTTGGTCGTGGTTCGTGGACCATCCTACGTGCGCCTCGTGCGCCGCTCCTTCTTGATGCGTTCCCAACCTTCGAGTCGGCGCGCGATCTCTTTCTCGAAGCCGCGCTCCGTGGGCCTGTAGTACTTGCGAGCGGCGAGGGGGGCGGGCAGGCACTCCATGTCGGCCACGGCATCTGCCTGGTCGTGCGCGAACTGGTAGTCCTTGCCGTAGTCCAGTACCTTCATCAGCTGCGTCGGCGCGTTCCTCAGGTGCAGCGGTACGGGGTCGGCGCTGTGCGCATGGGCGTCCGCCGCCGCTGCCGTGAACGCCCTGTACACAGCGTTGCTCTTGGGCGCTGTCGCGAGATAGATCACGGCTTGCGCGAGGGCGGTGTTGCCTTCCGGCATGCCGATGAAATGCGTAGCCTCCTTGGCGGCGACGGCGAGAGCGAGCGCCTGCGGATCGCCATTGCCGATATCCTCAGAGGCGAATCGGACCAGTCGTCGAGCAATGTAGAGCGGATCTTCGCCAGCCTCGAGCATGCGGGAAACCCAGTAGACGGCCGCGTCAGGGTCACTGTTCCGCATCGACTTGTGCAGCGCCGACATGAGGTTGTAGTGCTGTTCGCCGTTCTTGTCGTAGAGCAGGGCGCGCCGTTGAATGGACTCTTCCAGGTGGCGCACATCCAACTGCCGCGTCGCCGTCGTCTCGTCGAACGGTGCTCCAGCAACCGAGAATTCCAGGAGGTTCAGCGCGGATCGAGCGTCTCCATTGACGAACTGCGCGATCGCGGAGATGGCCGCATCGCTCACGGTGATCGGCTGTCCTCCAAGGCCGCGCGTCGTGTCGCTCAGCGCTCGACGCAAGATCGTTTCGATTCCATCCGAGCCGAGCGGCTGCAGCACAAAAACCTTCGACCGCGAGAGCAGGGCGGCGTTGACCTCGAATGACGGATTCTCGGTCGTGGCGCCGATCAACACGATGTCGCCGGCCTCGACGCGAGGCAGGAAGGCGTCCTGCTGAGCTTTATTGAAACGATGAATCTCGTCGATGAACACGATCGTGCGACGTCCAGACGTTCGGCGACGAAACTCGGCAGCCGCCATCACGTCCTTGATGTCTTTGATGCCTGTCATGACCGCGCTGAACTGGACGAAGTGCGCCTTCGTCATGTCAGCCACGATGCGGGCCAGCGTCGTCTTGCCGGTGCCAGGCGGCCCCCAGAGGACAATCGAACTCAGGACGTCACGTTCGATGGCAACTCGGAGCGGGCAACCCTGTGCGAGGATGTGCTCCTGGCCCACAACCTCGTCGAGTGTGCTCGGACGGAGGCGCTCGGCGAGGGGTGTTCCAGCGGTGGGAGTCGTGGTGTCAGGCGGGCGGCCCTGCCCCTTCACCGGAGCGTTGTCGAACAGATCACCGCTCATGATCGTTGGCGGCGCGCGGTGTAAATCAGGACGGCAGCGGCCATCGCAAGGTTCAGCGACTCGACGGGCGGAGCCATCGGAATTGTCACTTCATCGTCGCACACGTCCCGCACGCGATCGTCGAGGCCCGCGCCCTCCGCGCCGATGACGAGGGCCAGCGGGCCGGTCCAGTTGATGGTGTCGGGGTCGTGCCCGCCCCGGGGTACAGCCGCCACGGTGCGTACCCCGGCGGCCCGAAGCTCGCGAATACACACGGAGGTGTCCGTGACCGACGCAATGGGAAGACGCAGCGCGCTGCCCATGCCTCCTCGCAGGGCCTTCCAGGAGTGCGGATGTGCGGAGGTTCCACAGACGAGCGCGCCGGTGACGCCCCCGGCCTCCGCCACCCGCATCATGGCGCCAAGGTTGCCCGGATCCTGCACGTCGACGGCGACCAAGATGAACGGCGTGGGATGACGATAGATCGCCGCCGTCGCGGTCGGCAATCGACGAGCGATGGCGACGATGCCAGATGGGTGGCGAACCGGGCTCATCGCGGCAAACGCCATGTCGCTGGCAACATACAGCGGCGCCCCGTCGGCCTCGCAAAGAAGGGCCAGCTCATGCTCCGCGGCACCGGCTGACAGGCGGGACGCCGCAACTGCCACGATCTCGAAACCGAGGCCGGCCGCGCGAGCCTCTTGCACGAGGTGGGCGCCGTCGAGCAGCACCCGGGCGCCGGTCGGGTCTGGCGCACTGGCCAGCGCGCGACAGGCGCGCACGATCCGATTCTGACGACTGGAAATGGTCTGCATGTGGGCGCGTGTGCCGCTGATGGCCAGTGTCTATTCTGGTCCGACATCGGTCGAAGACGGTGCGAGTACTGCGCCCTTCACGCGATACTGGCACTCGGCTGGCATTCCGACGAGGCACAGTCTGCTCGCCAGCGACTACTATGCTACAGTCACAATCAACCATGAAAGACCGGATTCTCAAGCGTTTCCACGAGCAGATTGCTGCGCTCGATCGGGAGCTGAAGTTCGAGCTACCGAAGGAGATTCAGCGTGCGCGTGAGCTGGGAGACTTGCGGGAGAACGCGGAATACAAGTCTGCCAAGGAACGTCAGGAGATTGTCAACGCGCGAATTGCGATGCTGAAGAAGCGTGTCGGTGAGATCGAGATGATCAATCTCGATCGAATTCCACGCGACCGGGCTGGCTTCGGGTCGACGGTTCATGTGCGCATCGAAAGCGGTGAATCAGTCGTGTACCAGTTGGTCATGCCAGAGGACGCCGATGCGGAGCGCGGCATGATCTCCACGTCGTCGCCAATCGGTCGGGCCATCCTCAACAAGGAGGAAGGCGATGACATCACGGTAGCGACCCCGTCTGGCGACCGTCGTTTCGAATTGATCAAGGTCATCACGATCCACGACATCGAACCATAGCGCGTGCAGCCCTACTCTCCCCAGCGTCGCACGGCCCTGGTGCTGTGCGGGACCGGCGCACATGGTGCGTACCACGCCGGGGTACTGCGGGCGCTGCAGGAGTCTGGCGTCAAGATCGACGTCATGGCGGGGCATGGAGTGGGCGTCGGTGCGGCGGCGTTGGCGGCGATCGATGGTGCTGCACGTCTGTGGGAGGCAGACGGCATCTGGCGCAGCGCTGAGGTGCGGACGTGGTACCGATGGAAATGGCCGCTTCGAGCGGCCGGGTGGTTTGGCGCTGTGCTTGTGGCTGTCCTCGTGGCACCGTTGCTGTTACCGGTCTTCGGCCTTCGACCGACTGTCGAGCCGTTCGTTGTCGCCGCGCTGATCGTGATCGCCACACTCGTGCTCGCCTCTGCCGCAAGTGTGATCGCCGCGCAACGCCGCAGCCGCGGTCGCCGGAAGGTGGAGGGGGCCTGGTGGTGGCGGATCCTTGCGGCGCCATTCGGTGCGGAGCCGGCCAGAGAAGCCTTCGCTGCCGCGCTCTGGCAGTTGATTCGAGGTGCAGCCAACGTCGCACGTCCAGCGTCGCAGGCGCTTGGTCATCGGTATGCTGAGGTACTGGCAGACAGTCTCGGACAGCCTGGCTTTCGCGAGCTCATGATCGTGGCCACCGATCTCGATGCGCGCCACGACGTGGTGGGGGCGTTGCTGGGTGAGCCGTATCGGAATGCCTTCATGGCACCGAGGCCGGGCCGGGAGCGGCACGCCGAGGCGTTCGACCTGGCCGACGGCGGCCAGGACCACGCGTTCGATTTGGTGTCTGCTGGACTGACACCACCGCTTGGCTGTGACCCTTTCCTGATGAGCTTTCCTGTCGAGAGTTACTGGCGTGGTGAAACACATCGGGTGTGCGACCGACCGGGCGCGATCGTGCGTTTGTTGGAGGAGCTTGCCGCGGTCGGGGTGTCGCAGGCCATTGTCGTGAGCGCGGTGCCGCCGCCGCCGTCGCCGCACCGGCTCAGTGCGTCGCGCCTGGAGATACGGCACCGTCTCGGAGAGGTCCTGGCGGCGGCAGAGTCGTCAGCCTTGCGGGATGCGATCGAGATGGCACGACTGCGGTTTGATTCCGTCTATCTCATTCGACCACACCACAATCCCGTTGGTGGGTTCGACGTGGGCGGCGCCTACGACGAGGCCTCCGACCGCCAGCATGGACTGGAAGAGTTGATGGACGGCGCATACGAGGACGCGTATCAGCAGTTTATCGAACCTGTCGTCGGAGCCAGCGGCGAGCAGATTGCCCGCGTGGGTGCCCGGCGCGCTCCTCGAGGAGAACCCCAGTCGGAGCCGATGATCTAGGCCCTGACGAGCTTTCGGTCCGGAGGTTGGTGCTCGTGGAGGAACTCGAGCGCCAAGGCCAGCACCCGCTCGGTGAACGCGTCGGCCGAGAGGTTGCCGAACTTTCCGCGGAAAGCCGCGATGGGGACCACGGCCTTGGCCATGGCGCGGTGTCCGCCGGCGCTTCCGATGTCCGAGAAATACTTCCTGACGAACTCACCCGCGTTTCGCGAATACCCGAGGTTCCTGACCGACATGATGACGTTATCGTCGACGATGCCAGCCACGATCGTCCACTTCACGTTTTCGAGCTGCAGGTAGAAATCTGCCACGTAGGGGATGAAGTCCTCACGGGCTGAGTGGCCCACATAACCGCAGAACACCTGTTCCGCCGTTCGGCCGTGCTGCTTTGCCTTGAGCACGTAGCCGAGGCGCTCGTCGGTGATCTCGGCGCCTTCCATCTTTCGAATCAGCGCTGCATCGGCCAGTGGGTAGAGGTACGAGAAGGCCTCGATGTCCACTCGATTTGCCTGACGGTTGAAGAACAGCGTATCGGACTTGATGGCGTACAACAGCGCGGTCGCGGTTCGCTCGGAGATACTGGCGTCCACGGCTCGCAGGTGCTCGGTCAAGATGGTGGACGTCGAGCCATAGTCTGGCCTGATGTCCTTGAAGACGGCGCTGTATCCCGTCTGCTCAGGGTGATGATCGACGACGAGATCCACCCGGTCGACTACACCTCCAAAATAGTGCGGTTGTACATCAACCATGGCCACCCGGTGGTACTCCGCCACCTGTGCCGGCGTCACGATATCGACGTGCAGGTCGAGAAGATTGAGCATGCGAATGTTCTCGGGTCTCGTGACCCCGTGAAGGGCACCGATGATCGCCGTCTGTTTGGTCCTGCGGAGGATGTTGCGCAACGCGAGGCCGCTGGCCAGCGCGTCGGGATCGGGATCGTTGTGCAGCAGGATCAGCACGCGGTCCGCATCAGCCAGAAACCGCTGGTACTGTTGCACTTTCAGACGAGTCAGCGAGCGACCGAACTCGGTGAGTAGCGGTCCGCCGAACAGCTCCGACAGCGCGAGGTAGGAGAGATCGGGAAACTGGGCCTTGAGTGTCTCCTCGCGTTTCTGAAAATCCGATATGCCGACACCGAGCACATAGATCAGCGTGCCACCCGCATCGCGGACCGATTCGAGAATCTTCTTGAGGCTCCGCCGCCCAGTGTCTTCGATGATGACGCAGGTCCCGGGGGTGACATCCGCCTTGACGTAGGTATCCGTTCTACGCGGATCGCCAGCGTGCGCGTTGATGCCCGCGTCGTGCAGGCGGCGCACGACCGGTTTGCTCTCCACCAGATACTCGACTTCGAAGCTGGGCAGCAGAATCTCGTCGAGCATCCGGACCACCAGCTCCGACTGACAGACGGCAAGGCACCTCATGTCAGGGAATCGGCTATCGAGGCTCCCGAGGGAGGAATCGTCGTTGGCGGGCGCGGGGAATCGACCATGTGTGCGGGAGATCTGATTATACGCCCGGGGCCGGGACCGGCGGGCGGTTGGACGGGTGTAGGATGAAGATCCTCCTCAGGTGGCACGATGTTCATGGGCAGATTTCTCGCGTTGGCAGTGCTGGTGGCGGCCCCGACCATCGTGATGGCGGGGCGGCAGGCGACGTTCCGAGGGGGCGTCGACCTCGTCCACTTCGGTGTCACGGTGACAGACCGCCAAGGTGAGGTCATCGCGGACCTTGGCGCGGACGACTTCGAAATCATCGAGGATGGCCGGCGGCAGGCCGTCACGTATTTCGCACGGGGCGATCAGGTGACGTCTGTTCCGCCGCTCCACGTTGGGCTGTTGTTCGACACCAGCGGGAGCATGGGCGAGGACATGAGGCTGGCCCGATCAGCGGCGATTCGCTTTCTCGATACGCTCAGAGACGCCGTCGACATGACGCTCGTGGACTTCGACACCGAGGTGCGCGTGGCCACCTATCCCCAGAGCGACTTCCCCCGACTGGTCGAGCGGATTCGTGGCCGCCAACCGAGTGGCTGGACTGCCATGTACGATGCTTTGGGGGTCTATCTCGATGGCGCGGCGGAGAACGAAGGCCGGACGATTCTCGTCCTGTTCACCGACGGCGGTGATACGCGCAGCGCGATGGCACTGGAAGAGGTGATGACGCTGGTCCGCGCATCTGATGTGACCATTCACGCGGTGGGCTTCCTGGAGCACCAGTCGAGCCAGTCCCGCCTCGTGCAGCGCGCCCGGCTGGCAGACATCGCCGAGACCACCGGCGGCCAGGCCTTCTTTCCGTCGTCCATGAAGGACGTTGAGGCCGCGTATGATCGGATCGTTGCGCAGATCCGAGCCCAGTACAGTCTGGGGTTCACGTCCACGAATACGGCACAGGACGGTCGCTGGCGGACGGTGGAGATTGCCGTCACGAGACCGGATCTCGAGGGCGCACGCATCCACTCGCGCGAGGGGTATTTCGCGCTGTACTCGGAAGGACAGTAAAATCGTGTGTTGGCTGCGTCGTGCGCGGCCGCCACTGATTGTCCATGCCCTCGCTTCACGACCGATTCACCCTTGTCAGCGACTTCGAGGTGCGCGGGGACCAGCTCAGCGCAATCCCGGAACTCGTCGAGGGACTGAATCGCGGCGATTCCCATCAGGTGCTTCTCGGCGTGACAGGTTCAGGAAAGACCTTCACGATGGCTCAGGTCATTGCGTCGGTCAACCGGCCGACGCTGGTCATGGCGCACAACAAGACGCTTGCCGCGCAGCTCGATCAGGAGTTTCAACGCTTCTTCCCTGAGAATGCCGTCGAGTACTTCGTCAGCTACTACGATTACTACCAGCCCGAAGCGTACATGCCGGCCACCGACTCGTACATCGAGAAGGAGGCCACGATCAACGACGAGATCGATCGCATGCGTCTCTCGGCGACCCGGTCACTCTTCGAACGGCGCGATGTCATCATCGTGGCGAGCGTGTCGTGCATCTACGGGTTGGGGTCGCCTGAGGCCTACTACGGCATGCTGCTCCCGTTGCAGCGTGGCCAGCGTATCGGCCGAGATCAGATCCTTCGTTCGCTGGTCGAAATCCAGTACGAACGGAACGACACCGACTTCGGCCGAGGCACGTTTCGCGTTCGGGGCGACATCATCGAGGTGGTGCCGTCGTACGAAGAGCATGCGCTGAGGATTGGCCTCTTCGGTGATGAGATAGACGAATTGTCGTGGTTCGACGTGCTCACGGGCGCGGTGACCCGCAGGCTGGAGAAGGTGGCGGTTTATCCGAAATCGCACTTCGTCGCATCGCGTGAGCGGACGAAGGAAGCTGTCGAATCGATCAAGGCCGAGCTCACCGAGCGCCGAGGGCAGCTCGAGTCAATGGGGAAGCTGCCGGAGGCCCAACGGTTGCACCAGCGTACGATGTTCGACCTGGAGATGATTCGAGAGATCGGCTACTGCCACGGTATTGAAAACTACGCCAGGCACCTCACCGGCCGGTCTGCCGGCGAGCCGCCTCCCACGCTGCTCGACTATCTCCCCGAGGATGCCCTGGTGTTCGTGGATGAGAGCCATCAGACGGTGCCTCAGGTTCGTGGCATGTTTCACGGCGACCGGGCGCGCAAGGAGGTGCTGGTCGAGTACGGGTTCCGTCTGCCGTCGGCGCTCGACAATCGACCGCTGAGTTTCGAGGAGTGGGAACAGCGGGTGTCGCAGGTCGTGTTCGTGTCCGCGACCCCAGGACCGTATGAACTGGCCAAGTCAGGGGGCGTCGTCGTGGAGCAGGTTATTCGGCCGACTGGTCTGATGGATCCTCCGATTGAGGTGCGCCCGGTTCGTGGACAAATCGACGACCTGCTCGCCGAGATTCGCGCGAGAGCCGACCGGGGCGAGCGGGTACTGGTGACAACGCTCACGAAACGGATGGCCGAAGATCTCACGAGCTACTATCAAGGACTCGGGGTGAGGGTTCGATACCTGCACTCGGATATCGACACGCTCGAGCGCATAGAGATCCTGCGGGACCTTCGCCGCGGGGTCTTTGACGTCCTCGTTGGCATCAATCTGCTGCGGGAGGGCCTCGATCTGCCGGAGGTATCCCTGGTGGCGATTCTTGACGCCGACAAGGAGGGTTTCCTTCGTTCGGCTGGATCGCTGATTCAGACGTCTGGCCGTGCCGCGCGGCACGTTGGCGGCCGCGTCATCATGTACGCCGACAGGATGACGGCGTCGATGCAGATGGCTATCTCGGAGACCGAGCGCCGGCGCTCGCTGCAAGCCGAGTACAACCGGAAGCACGGCATTACACCGGAATCCGTGGTGCGCCAGATCGACGACGTCCTGGCGAGTGTGTACGAGCGGGATTACTCGGTCGGGCCGCCGGCGAGGGACGGCGGTGAGCCGTTCCGAACCCAGGCGGAACTCAATGCCGAAATCGGACGTCTCGACGCGGAGATGAGGTCGGCTGCGGGCAACATGGAATTCGAGCGCGCGGCGGCTTTGCGCGATGCCATCAAGACGCTGCGAAGTCGTGAGCTTGGACTCACGGGCCTCTCGGCGGGCCGGTGAGCCAGTGCTGACACTGTTCGTGAGCTTTGCCAAGTCAGGGTTGCTGGAGGTCCAGGAATACGTTCGGCTGCAGGGCCAGACAGTTCGCGGCATCGTCTCGCGTCCCTTCTACTTCCGCGACATTGTCGAGCAGTTCGAGGAGATCGGTATCGGTTCGCTGACGGTGGTGATCCTCACGGGGTTCTTCACCGGGGCCGTCCTGGCGCTGCAGACCGGGATCACGCTCGACCAGTTCGGCGCCCGACCGTTCGTGGGTCGGCTGATCAGCGCGTCGATGATCAAGGAACTTGGCCCTGTGCTCACAGGGCTGATGCTGGCGGGTCGGGTGGGGTCCGGGATAGCGGCGGAACTCGGGTCGATGGTCGTGACCGACCAGATCAACGCCCTCCGCGCCCTGGGAACAGATCCAGTCCGGAAGCTCGTCGTGCCGCGCGTACTGGCCGGTGTGCTCATGGCGCCGGTGCTGACCGTGGTCGCCGACACGGTCGGGATCATCGGCGGCTGGCTCATTGCCGTCTACCAGTTACGGGTTGCATCAAGCCTCTACTGGTCGTCTGTTGTCGAGGGGCTGTATCTGCAGGACGCGTGGATGGGGCTGATCAAGCCCTTCTTTCTCGGGTTCGCGATCGTGACGATTGGCTGCCACGTCGGACTTCGCACCCAGGGTGGAACCCAGGGCGTCGGCCGGGCAACGACCAATGCAGTGGTTGCCTCGTCGGTGGCTGTCATCGCTGTGGATTTCTTCGTGACGCGAGTGTTGTTTACGCTGTTGTATTGACGGGTGCGAGTTGAGGCTTACGACACCACATTCGACGGGGCTCGCTGAGGCGGTCGGCCAGGATGAACCAATCGTGGTACTGGATCGAGTCACACTGGCGTTCGACGAGAACGTGATTCTAAAGAACATCAGCTTCACCATGGAGACAGGGCACACGAAGATCATCCTCGGCGCCAGCGGGTCCGGCAAGTCTACGATCCTGAAGTTGATCGTCGGGCTGCTGAAGCCGGACGATGGAGTCGTCTGGGTCAATGGCGAGCGTGTCGACAGGATGACCGAACCCCAGCTCATGAAGGTTCGGGCTGATCTCGGCATGGTGTTTCAGGAGGGCGCACTTTTCGATTCCATCACAGTGGCCGAGAACGTCGGGTACAAGCTATACGAGGATGCGGACATGCCGTTGGACCGTGTGCGTCAACGTGTGAACGAAGTCCTTGGGTTCATGGATCTCGAGGAGTTCGCCGATCGGATGCCGTCGGCACTGTCTGGAGGGCAGCGACGCCGCGTGGCGATTGCCAGAGCCATGGCGGCGAAGCCACGCATACTGTTGTACGACGAACCGACGACTGGCCTCGATCCAATCACGGCGATTACGGTGGATGACGAGATCATCAAGCTGAGAGACGTCGAGAACGTCAGTTCAATCCTCGTGACCCATCAGCTACGTGACGCCTTCTATGTCGCGACCCATGAGGCCGTCCGGCGCGACAACGGACGCTTGGAGATCGTTCCGGCTGGAGCCGACAAGACCGAGGAGGCCGAGTTCATCATGCTCAGGAACGGTGGAATCGCGTTCGAGGGTCATGCGGCCGATCTGCGTCGGTCGTCCGACCCATATCTGAGAACGTTTCTGTCGTAGGGGATACTGTTCGACAGGCGGTGTTGTAGACCGCCAAGGGAAGGATACAGCCGATGCCGCGCACGCGTTCACTGGCCTGGTCGGAACTGAAAATCGGTCTCGTGACCGTCTTTGCGCTGGTCATGACGACGATGCTCATCTTTCTGTTGAGCGGCGAAGGAGGCTTCTTCTGGCAGCGCTACTCGCTGAAGGCCGTCTTTCCAAATATTGCCGGGCTGAAGCCAGGCGCACCCGTCCGCGTGGCTGGGGTTGAAGTGGGATCGGTCAGTGACACCCAGTTTGTTGGCGATCGTGTCGAGGTCGTCCTGCAGATTGCCAGGGATATGCAGCCTCTGGTGACATCGACGTCGGTCGCCTCGCTCGGCTCGGTCTCGCTGCTCGGAGAGGCGGCCGTGGACATAACGGCGTCGAGTGACGGGACCCCGATTCCGGAATGGGGTTACGTGCCCTCCGGGACGGCAGCCGGGTCGTTGACAGACGTCACGTCGCAAGCGGCGGAGGGAATCAAGGAACTCACGGGATTGCTACAGGAGACCCGCGCGGGACAAGGCACGATCGGCCGCCTGCTCACAGACGAGGCACTCTACGAAGAGATTCAGTCGCTCGTGGCGGCCGTCGAGTCGGTTGTCCAGAGCGTGAATCAGGGACGTGGCACGCTTGGCCACCTGGTCAACGATCCTGCGACGGCAGAGGCCATCGAGGCGTCGCTGCAGAATGTCGAAGCCGTGACGGCGCGCATCCGGGCTGGCGAGGGCAGCCTGGGCAAGCTCCTGAGCGACGACGCCATGGCGCAGTCGCTGACGTCGACGACGGCGAATCTCGACTCGATCACGGGCCGGATCAGTCGTGGCGAAGGGACGGCTGGTAAGCTGATCACCGAGAATGAGCTGTACGACCGGCTCAATTCGATGTCGGAGCGTCTGGACAAGGTCATGACAGGGCTCCAGGCCGGTGAAGGCACTGCCGGGCAGTTGCTGAAGGATCGGCAGCTCTACGAGAATATCAACGGCACCGTGACCGAGTTGCAGCGCCTCGTCCAGGACATCCGGGCGAATCCGCGGAGATTCCTCAACGTCAGAGTGAGTCTGTTCTAGAGAGTTGAGCACGTAAAGTCACGCAGCCCTCGGGAGCCGAGCGATCCGCTGAAGGTTGGCGACCACGGCGACGCGTCGGAGGTCGAGCGTGTTCTTGCGCGTCCCTTTGTAGCGGGCCCTGGG
>Ga0326597_10000908_pt1 | contig 50106 bp, 46 predicted proteins | sample RVTome_12_FD_203789 | JGI IMG/M metagenome (GOLD analysis project Ga0326597, IMG submission 203789) | Soil microbial communities from uranium-contaminated site in the Upper Colorado River Basin, Wyoming, United States - RVT100D185 | ecosystem: Environmental > Terrestrial > Soil > Contaminated >... | reverse complement strand
TGAAGAACCACGGAACGCCTCCCGTGCCGGGAATCGACTCGGAGGGGTTGAGCTGGAGCCAGTAGTGCTCGAGCATGTGGGTCTTCTGGTCGGGGAAGGTCGCGGTGCCCCAGTTCGGAGTGCGGAAGCCGGCAGCGAGGTCGTCAGCGCGCTGCGAGCCGCCGTTGGAGACGCCACGGTACACATCGGGGCTGCACTCGGCAGCGACCGAAGTGCAGTAGGTCGCGAAGTAGAAGGGAGCGCCCGCCTGCCATTCGCCCGGGTCATCCATGAACTGGAAGATCAGCTCATTGATGGTGTAATCCTTGGGCGCCCAGAAGATCGGGTCGTACACCTTGTTGTTGAGGTAGCGGTTGAAGGGCTTGGTGTGGAAGCCGCGGAAGCGGCCCAGCGAGCAGTTGGGGGGATACCACATGGGCGAGTGGGCCCAGGAGTTGCGGGTCGACCACTGCAGGCCGTTCTTGTCGAAGCCCAGCGGCACCGAGGGAACCACCGCCTGCGGGCCGGTGGGCGAGAATGTCGAAGGAAGCGAACCGAACGCGAGGATGACGGTCAGATCATCGGGGGCCGTCGTCCATGCCCGGCCGTTCCATTCGCTGGAATAAGTGGCATGAGCCTTGCCGAAGTTCTGAAGGTTGCTGAGTGAAACAGTCACCTTCGAGGCGTCCCGCGCCTTGCCGATGGCAGGGAGCAGGAGTCCGATGAGAACCGCGATGATCGAGATGACCACCAGCAGTTCGATGAGGGTGAAACCACGTTTACGCACAGGAATCTCCTTTCTCGTTTGGTCGGCAGCCGTGTAGAAATGAAACCATCGACCAATCCGATGCTCCCTTCAGCGCGCGCATACCACGCGACCAAAGGCCCCGGAACTGAGCTTCGCAGGACGAACCGAGAAGGACCCCACTTCCGCGGTTGCGCCCCAAATCTCTGCGAGCGACCACAAGTCGCCCTGACGAGCAGCCCGTTGAAGAAATGATCTGAGCCGGGCGCTCGCCATCGGAAACTCCGGCTGCCGACGCATGCGAAGTTCCGACCAACAGCAGAATACCACAGGTTGCGGCTGTCAACCAGATTTTGCAGCCTTTTTTTTCGGACTTTGGCGCCGGATCGCCATGGTCAAAAAAGGCCGCTGCGGCCCTGAAAACCGACATGCTCCGCTCCCGAACGGGTGGCCTTCCTGCCTTGCCGGGTGCGGGCCAGAAACCCAATCTGCAGAAGGTAGGGCTCCACCACATCCTCAATGGTGCCGGCATCCTCTCCCATGGTGGCGGCAATAGCATCGAGTCCGACCGGTCCGCCCTCATAGGTCTCGATGATCGTCCTCAGGACGCGCCGGTCCAGCTCATCGAGGCCGAGGTTGTCAATGCCTTCCAGTTGAAGGGCCTGATCGATCACTCTGGCGGACAACTCGCCGCCAGCGCGGACCTGGGCGAAGTCGCGCACGCGGCGAAGAAGCCGGTTGGTGATTCGCGGAGTTCCACGGCTGCGTTGCGCGATGGCGCGGAGCGCCGATTCCGGCGCTCCGTTCATGTGCAGAAGTCGCGCCGAGCGCTTGAGGATGGCGAGCAGATCGTCTTCACTGTAGTAGGTCAGGTGATGCGCCATGCCGAAGCGCGAGCGCAGCGGGCCTGAAAGCAGTCCCGCGCGGGTGGTGGCCCCGATCAGCGTGAAGGGCTTGAGCGGGAGTGTGATCACCTTGGCGTGCATTCCCGAATCGACCGTAAAGTCGATCCGGAAATCTTCCATCGCGGGGTAGATGTACTCCTCGACTGCAGCGGGCAGCCGGTGCACCTCGTCGATGAAGAGGACATCATGCGGCTCGAGTTTGGTCAGGGTTCCGACGAGATCGCTGGCCTTTGTCAGAGCCGGGCCGGAAGTGACATAGGCACGCGTTCCCATTTCCGCCGCGATGACGTGCGCGAGCGTGGTCTTGCCGAGCCCGGGCGGACCGTGCAACAACACGTGCTCCATGGGATCTGAGCGCTCCTTCGCGGCTTGCAGGGCGATCGAGAGTTTTTCGATGAGATCGCGCTGGCCGATGTACTCGCTCAAGCGCGCGGGCCGAAGCGAATAATTGACGGCGTCATCATCTTCCTGACGGGCTGCGCCGGAGATGATCCGCTCCTTGCTCACGACCCCCCCTCGACAGGCGGACGTTGGGAAGGACCGGGTGCGAGATCGAGCACGAACCCTTCTTCGTCGCCGCCCCATGTGCGGAATTCGATGAGCGCAGTCTGCCCGGACTGATTCGCGAACCGAATCCGCGCCAGCGATCGTTCGCGATACGTGTGCCGGTCGCCGGAGCGGAACGTCAAGGCCAGGAAAGTGTTCAAGTGGTCATCTTCGAGGTCCATCTCCACGGTGCCGGGACCGTGATTGGTGAGCAGGATTTCATCGATCGTTGGCATCAGGATGAGAACTGCTCTCCGCCCCGGATCGAGCTGAAAAGAGCTCTGCGTCGAGGACGATGAGCATCCGCCGAGGAGCGTGAACGCGATGATGGCGAGGTTGAGAATTGGCCGACCCATGGAAAACCTGCTGAGTGACACTATACCGTGAGTGTCAAGCGCGACAGAGACTTTGGGCCCGACCATTTCAACGGATGTTCGCCTCATGCCGGAACTGCCGGACATTACGATCTATGTCGAAGCGCTGGAGAAGCGGGTGCTGGGCCAACGTCTGAAACGTATTCGCGTCATCGATCCATTCGTGCTGCGCTCCGTCGTTCTCCCGCCAAGCCAGCTCGAAAACCGAACGGTGACCGGCGTGGAGCGGCTGGGGAAGAAGGTCGTGGTGGCGTTCGACGGCGACACATATCTCATCATGCACCTGATGATTGCGGGTCGCTTGAGATGGTCGGAGGCCTTGCAGAAAGGCGGCGAGGCAGCCGGGCGATCGACCGGACTGATGCAACTGAAATTCGATACGGGAACGCTCACACTGACCGAGGCGGGCACCAAACGGCGGGCGGCTGTGCATGTTGTGCGGGGACGAGAGGGACTGCGTGAGCACGATGCGGGTGGCATTGAGCCGATGGAGGCAGACTGGGCGACCTTGGCGGAGGCGCTCAGGCGGGAGAACCGCACGCTGAAGCGGGCGTTGACCGATCCGGTGACAGTGAGCGGAGTCGGCAATGCCTACTCTGATGAGATTCTTCATGCCGGCCAACTCTCGCCACTTGCACTCACACGGCATCTCACGGATGAGGAAGTCGGACGCCTGCACGGGGCGATGCGGGACACCCTGCGCCTCTGGATCCACCGGCTTCGAAGCCAGTGGAAGAACCGGTGGCCGACCAAGGTGACTGCCTTTCGCCCTGAGATGGCGGTCCATGGAAAGTTCGGTCAGCCGTGCCCGGTGTGCGGGACGGCGGTGCAGCGGATCGTGCGCGCCGAGAATGAAATCAATTATTGCCCCGGCTGCCAGACTGGCGGGCGCGTGCTGAAGGATCGATCGCTGTCGCGACTCCTGCGCGATGACTGGCCGGGTGAGGATCCAAATGCGAGCAAATGACCAGGTGAAGATCCGACGGTTCAATGCTGATGGGTTTCGTGGTGCCGCCTGAGTGCATCTTCGCCGAAATCATTGTTGAGATCGCGCCAGACCATGTGGGCATGGTTGGCGTCGTTTTGGGTGTTGTCGTATTCGATGATGAAGTTCGGGCCGTGAATGCGCCAATAGTGTGGCCGACCCGGTGCCGAATCACCGGCCCACGCAAAGTAAAGCGAGGGCAGCAGCGTCCCATTTCCAATATCGCCAGCGACTACTGCTGCGAGATCATCACGCAGGTTTCGCTGCGTCACGGTTTGCACCAGCTCAAGGGCGAGAGCGATGCGTTCAGCGCCCAGGTGGGCGACGGCAACGCCCTCGGGCTGTGCCGGGAATGAATCGCGCCCTGGGCCGAAGATCACGTCGCGGGGCGCTTCAGCCGCGATCGTAGCGAGCGCGCGCTGTTCATCATTCATTGAGGCGATCAGAGCCCGCGCGAGATCCTGTTCGGCACCGAGGATGCGCCATCCGGCATCCGGACCGTTCGGCACCTCGGACGGGTTGGCGCCCATGAAAAACGGTGTGGCGGCGCTTGCTGCGTCGGAGACTGTTGAGAAGTTGAGCGAAAGGTGATGGCCCTCGAGGCGCCAGCCCCATGGATCAGGGCCGGCGGGATCGCCGAATATCGAGACACGATAAAGGCCCGGGTCACGATGCGTCGCAGGTCGATCCGGCGTCGATTCGATCTCGCGGAGCACATCCTCAAGATGCATGATCCCCGTCGTCTTGAGATATCCCTGTTCTGAGAGGGTGCTGCGCAGCAGCAGGTGAAGGGCGTGGCGCTGATCGTCATCGAGCTGGCCCAGCTTCACACCATGACCATCGTGGGGTGTGATGTGCCAGTCCTTGCGGTGAGCTGCGTCAAATGGGTCGCCGGCTGTGATGCGCAGTTCGGGTGAGAGCGATTCGAGAAACGCCGAGGCAGCCGCAGCCATGCGCTGGCGGGGAGTCGGCCCCGCAACGCTGGCGGCTAGGAGCGCCAACACGAGGATCGACGCTGAGAGAACGGAAAGGGATTTGACATGAGGCGTCATCACTGGTTCTCCTGTGGGCAATCGACATTGACCGAACCCGCTGCTCAAGGCGTGGTCCGCTTGACCGGTTGCGGGCCGCGAATCCTCCGGCGACGCTTGCGAATGGTGGGCTCAACCCAGAGATAAACGCCACTGAAAACCATGTAGAGAAGGCAGATGGCGGTGGCGGGCATCACCCAGGCGTGTGCCCAGTCGCCATAGAACGATCCGTCGTGGATCATTTCGATGATGTCCGAGCGCCTGTATGCGACCTGAAGAACCTCTCCGGTCGTGAGGTCAACTTGGGCCTCCCAGAAGTTGTTGGCCCGTATCTTCACCATTCCCTTGCCTGGGCGCACATCCATGCGATCGACATTCTCCCAACTCGAGATCTCAAGCTCCGGATACCGGCGGATGGACTCGAGGATCCGATCGAAGGAGACGGTGAGACTGTTCTCGATAGCGCCGCGCTGCTCCGGGGGCTGAATCCACGCGACTTTCTTCTTGATCAGAAGGAGAAACCCGGTGCCGGCCATGTTGAGAAACACGGCCGCGGCGATAATCCCCACCCATTTGTGTGTCGTCCAGAAGAACTTGAAGCTGCTCATGCGATATCCGGTAGGATCAGGAGATTGAGTTCGGAGCGTCGGATGCTGTTGAGGTTGCAGTCTAGCGAGGAATGTTCATGACGAGGCCGCAGGGCGCTGGGCCCGCGCTTGTGATTGATGATCTTCGCTTCGGGTATGCCCGCGATGCCGCGTGGGCACTCGCGATTCCGCATCTTTCGCTGGCGCGAGGCGAGCAGATGTTGCTGAGGGGGGGATCTGGCCAGGGAAAGAGCACGCTGCTGCTGTTGGTAGCGGGACTGTTCGACCCCGGACAAGGCCGCATCCTTGTAGCGGGTACCGACCTGCATTCGCTGCACGGAGCTGTCCGCGATCGCTTTCGCGGCCGTGTGATCGGGATGATCTTTCAGACTTTCAACCTGCTGCATGGGTTTTCGGCTGTCGAGAATGTGATGGCGGCGATGATGTTCTCGGGGATTCCGCGATCTCAACATCGCCGCCGCGCCGTCGCGCTGCTGGAGCATTTGGGCATCGATCGGCCGGAAGCGGACCCGATGAGGATGAGCGTCGGGCAGCAACAGCGGGTGGCCGTCGCTCGCGCGGTCGCGTGCGACCCGGTGCTGGTGCTGGCGGATGAACCGACGGCGAGTCTCGATCCCGAGAACGCGGAGAATGCAATGTCGCTCATTCAGTCGATCTGTCGCGAGAAGGCAGCCGCGCTTCTGTGCGTCAGTCATGATCCCGGCATGATGAATCGGTTCGCTCGCGTCGAATCGCTGGATGCCATTCGACGGGCGGATGGCAGGGAGAGCGCGGCTGGGACCGTCGCGGAAACGTAAGAATCATGGCATTGACCGATTTCACCATCATCGGGCGAAGCCTGCGGGGGAGGATGTTCTCGACAGTGACGACGGTCGTCACCGTCGCTGTCGCGGTGGCGCTGTTGCTGCTTCTCCTGTCCATGCGGGAGAGCGCGGAATCTGCGTTCGAGCGCGGTACGGGCAATATGCATCTGCTTGTGACCAAGGAGAAGGACCGCCTGACGTCGGTTCTGAATGCGATCTATTACACCGCCGCCCCCTCGCAGTTCATCACATGGGAGGAATACCAGTCGATCCAGCAGCGGTTCGGTGGCGGGTCGTTCGGCCCCGGCGCCCTGCAATTCCTGATTCCCATTCAGCAGGGCGACAGTTATCGCGGATTCAAGGTCACCGCGACGACACCGGAATTCTTCACGCAGTTCAGCCACGATCGTGATTATGCGCCGGGCGCTCCATCGGAGGATCATGAGGCCGAGTCGTGGCGATTGCGCGAAGGGCAATTCCTTGAAGGTGATTTCGAGACCGTGCTGGGCGCGGAAGTCGCCCGCCGCACCAGCTTGCGAATCGGCGATAGGATTCACATGACGCATGGGGCCAGCGACTTCGAGTACGAGGGGCGAGGAGATGTGCACGACGAATTCGAGTGGGAGGTGGTCGGTATCCTCGAACCGACCGGCAGCGCGCACGATCGAGCCGTCTTCATCGATCTTGGAAGCGCGTGGATCGTTCATGCCCAGGATCGCCGGGAGCTCGAAGCTGGAGGGCATGTCGAGACAACTGCGGCGGAGGTCACTGATGAGGACCGCAAGATCACGGGCCTGCTGTTGCGGGCGCTGGTTCGCCCCGGCCGCCAGATGTCGGCCGCGACGGGATCGATCGCGTATGAGCTGAACCGTTCCGGGTTCACGGTGGCGGAGCCGAGAACCGAAGTCGCCCGCCTATTCGAGATTGTGGGAGACGTGAGCGGGATTCTGCTCGGAATGGCGGTGGTGGTGATGGTGAGCAGCGGGATCGCGATCATGCTGGCGCTCTACAACTCGATGGAACAGCGGCGGAGACAGATCGCGGTGCTGCGCGTGCTCGGGTCATCCAGGCCGCGAATCTTCCGGCTGGTGATGATCGAATCGGCGCTGATCGGTCTGCTGGGCGCATCGGCGGGTGTGCTCTTGTGGCTGCCGGCCTCGGTACTGGTTTCGGCTGTTATGGCCGCGGAGATTGGTCTGGTCGTGGAGGCTTCACTCCATCTTGACATCCTCGGACCTGTGATCTTGGGAGCAGTCCTTCTTGGTTGTCTGGCGGGTATCGTGCCCGCCGTCACTGCGTACCGAACCCCCATCGCGGTCAATCTGCGACCGATCGGGTAGCCGCTGTCGAAGGCGAACCGTGAGAGTTGCGCGCATAGGATTGAGATATGAAAGATAGCACTGGTGTTTCGCGGTTGGTTGTGAGATGCGTGACAACTGCTCTGGTCCTCTGCGCAAATCCGGTTCTGGGGCAGATGCTGACGGAGGAAGCGACCGCCCCTGAGCAAGCCCGCGCTCCACGACAACTTCCAACGGGGCCGGCACTCCTCGATTTTGTCAATGACGTGAAGCCCGCGGTGGTGATGGTCATCATGACGAATGCAGCAGGCGGCGAGGTCGCCAGCTCGACTGGCGTGATGCTGGAGGGCGGGCTGGTGCTTGTGCCGCGCGATGTTGTGCTCAAGGGGCCGACCGGTCGTGTCATGCTGTTCAACGATCAGTCGCTGATAATTGACGCCGTCGCGGCAGAGGATGAAGAGAGCGGGCTGGTGCTGGTGTCGTTCGAAATGCCGCCTCATCTCGATCAGAGTGTCATCGAGACGGCGAAGATCGCGATTGACATCGGAGTGGCGGGCGATGAACTGCTCGCGGTGAGCAGCCCGCTGGGACGCATGAACTACGCAGCCACGCCGGGGAAGGCGGTCTACGCCACCGGGCGCGGTGATTCCGACCGCGATGTGATTGCTGAGGTGAATCTGCCGGCACGTTCGAACGGCAGCCCGGTGGTCAATGCGGAAGGGGAGGTCGTTGCCGTCGCCGTCGAGCGCCCGGACAAGAAATACAACATTCTGCCGACGCATCACATCGTCAATCTTGCCGTTGAGGCAGCGGAAACTGAACCCACCCCGCTGGCGGAGTTCCACGAGGAGCATGCGCCGGTCGCCGCCAGCAACGATGATGTCGCCCAGCCGGAGAACCTCGAGGCGACAATCGCGAAGCGGCCCGACGGCTCAACGCTCGTGGATGGCGAATTCATTGTTCGTGGCAACGGTTCGGAGGATGATCCCTACCGCGTCACATGGGATCTCCTGATTTCCGCAGCGCGGCAATATGAGCCGCGGGCGGGGCGCACGCAATTGCCGCAGCGCATCACCATGCTGCACGGCAAGTGGGTGGAACTGACCGGGTACTTGGCGTTTCCTCTGGGAGCCGAAGAGAGTGATGAGCTGCTGCTCATGCTCAACCAGTGGGATGGCTGCTGCATCGGTGTGCCGCCCACGCCTTATGACGCCGTGGAAGTCACGCTGGTCGCGCCCTACAAGGGAGAAGCCGGCATCAACATCTTCAATTACGGCACCGTTCACGGCCGGCTGGAGGTCGATCCTTATGTGACCAACGGCTGGCTCATCGGCCTCTACCTGATGGAGAGCGCCACGCTATCGTTCGATGACTGATCTGATGGGCGACTCCTGCTCCCATTCGCCGATTGGCATCGACTTGACAATCGACGACTCCGTCAGGCAACCGATGGATTCGACATGGATCGTCGATCGCTTGAAGGACGCCGCTCGAATGGTGCCGCACCCTGCGCACGCCATCGATATGCTCATCGTCGATGACGTGCGGATGAGTGAGCTGCACGCTCGGTATCTGAATGACCCCTCCACGACCGACGTTCTGACTTTCGACCTTGCGACAGCGGGGGAGGCGTCGGAGGTCGAAATGATCATCTGTGCCGACGCAGCCGCGCGTCAGGCCGAGCTGCGCGGGCATTCGGTCGAGGTCGAGATTCTTCTTTATGCGATTCACGGCCTGCTGCACTGCGCCGGGTTTGACGACAACACTGATTCGGACCATGCGAAGATGCACGCGGAAGAGGACCGCATTCTCGAGGCGATCGGGGTTGGAAGGGTTTTCGGAGCGGGCAGTGCGGCTGAGCCCTGAGTCCGGTGAGTTGCCGCAGGAGTCGTGTCGTCATTTTGCCAGGATGGCTCTGTACTGCGGTCCAATGCGACAGCCAGGGGTGGGATTTCGCGCCCCCGGGTAGCTGAGAAGCCGGGCCGTGCCGGCTGGAACGAGGGTTGCAATTTCACACTGCGCGTTGGCACTACAGCGGCGTTCAGACGCTGCGGAGCACGTTCGAGCGCCCCCTGGCTCTGCAGGTGGAAGTCGATGCCGAGAGGATAGGTGGCAGAACGGCGCTGCTCACAGCGTGCTGCGTCAGGAATGCGATGTCGGCCCGTTCCATCGCCGCTTCCGTCTGGGTGATGGCATCAATCCCGCAGTCGTTCAGTCCGAATACCGGCGTGGTGTGCTGCAACTCCGGCTGCCGAAGGTCGCGAAGGCGCAGCCGCGACGGATTCCGATTACCGGCTGAACGGACAATTCAAATTCTCCTGAGATTGGAGGCGTCGCTCTCACGGCGACCACGCCTCCTCGTTTCAGTGGGCAGTCCCTGCCGGATCGGTGTCGACGGCGCGGGGCAAAGCATGACGCGCCGACAGCATCGCACGCAGGCTCCCGATGCCGCGGGCCACGGCAGTCCTGGGATCGCCAACGGGACCTTCAAACTCAACAACAAAGGGACCATCGAACCCACTGCGCAGGGCGGCGCCGATGCAGCCCGCAACATCGAGATCGCCCGCGCCAACGATGCAGCCGCGCACCATGGGACCGCCCGGCCACGTGGGCCAGATGCCATCGGAGCCGGCGTCCGGCGACACTGCCGGATCGATTTCGAAGTCCTTGACGTGCACGGTGATGGCGAACGGAGCCAGTCGCGCCGCCGCCTCGACCGGATCCTGCGGCGCAAAAAGGGAATTGCCGATGTCAAGCGTGACGCCAAAGGCGCGATGGTTGACGGCTTGTACGAGGCGCGCTACGCGCAGTGCATGCTGAACGAAGCGGCCATGGTTTTCGACCGAGCTCGCAATGCCAAGTTGTGCTGCGTGTTCGGCAATGGCACTGCAGGCAGCAACGAGCGAGGGGAGGGCTGCGTTGAACGACTCATCGCTGAGGTCGCCGTTTTCGGGGCCGAGCGTCGCATCGTGACGAAAGCGAGTGACTCCCATGGAAGCGGCGGAGTCGAGTTGCTCGAAGACAGAAGTCAAGGCAGCCTCGCGGGAAGCCCGACTCCCGCGCAGAAGTTCGGCGGCGATGCACACACCGGTGATCGGTAAGCCCTCGTCCTGAGAGGCGTGGAGCAGGTCGAGCGCCATCCGTCGATCAAGGGGAGGCGAGAGCGAACCGCCGACTGCGAATTCAATGGCCTCGGCACCGGCCTCGCGGGCCAGCCCGGGTGCGTCGACGCGCTTCGCATCTCCAGTCTTGACCAGCCGGTGGAATGAATAACTGCTGGCTGCTATCACGGCCATGCAGAAAGGATAGCTCGAACCTCAATTGAAATTGAGAGTTCAGCGAGGATCGACGTGGGCGATCGTGCCAGTCGCTGTCCGCTGGCCATCGAGGCCGAACGCCATGGCGACGTTGGCGGACGGTTGGCCGCCCGCGCTCACGCTGTGCCCGGTATGAGCGGTGTAGGTGGCTCGCCCGGATGAGACGGCGCAGCCCGTTGCAAGCGGGATCAGGAGGGCCGCTGGAAGTGCGCGGGCAAGCAGTGAGCATCGGCGGTTCATGTTGAGGTTGGCTCCATCCGTCGTAGGTAGGACCATTCGCTGCACAAGCAAGCGTGCAGAACGCGCCGTCGTTCTCAAAACGGGATTGGGGTGAAGAGCGGAGGATGTGCGACTTGACGCGAACGCAGCGCCTTTACCGCCTTGGCGCCACGCAGTTATCGGGCAGGCACCACCCCTACGAGGACTTCAATGTCGGAGTTCCCGCGAACCTTGGATTTCACGAAAGCGATTACGATGCCCCCACGATGCGACCGGTTTCAGCCGGTGGCAAACCGCTCAATTCCGGGTGCGCGGGATGACTGTGTGTCTGTTCGAAGGAAAAAGCTATGTCAAACCGTCACGTTGTGAAACCAACCCGTCGCGAGTTTCTTGCCACCAGCGGGGCTGCAGCGCTGGGAGCGGCCGCGCCATTGGCGGCTGCCATGCCCGCGGGCGCGCGCCCGCGTAATCTGGATCAGGATCCACAGCAAGGCCAGCCGCCCCTTCACGAACGCCTCGGGATCACGCCCGAGACGATCGAACACGCAGAGAAACTCACCGCCGTCGAGTTCACCCCTGAAGAGCGTCTGATGATGCTGCGGTCGGTGGCGGAGGAAGCGGAAGGATTCCGCGAACGACGGGTGTTCGCACTTTCCAACCCGCTGGCACCGGCCATGTCGTTCGATCCCCGCCTGCCGGGAGTTGCCTACGACGCTGGGGATGGGCGGGTGGTTCGATCGAATGTCGACCCCGGATCTGCTCCCGCTGGTGGGGGAGACATCGCCTACGCCCCGCTGACGCAGCTTTCTCGCTGGATCGAACGCGGCGACCTGACGAGTGAGAAACTCACGCGCATCTACCTGCACCGCTTGAAGGAACATGGGCCGAAGCTGGAATGCGTGATCACTTTGACGGAAAACCTTGCGCTGGTGCAGGCGCAGCGCGCGGATGAGGAGATTGCGGCGGGGAAATATCGCGGACCACTGCACGGTATTCCATGGGGCGCGAAGGACCTTCTCGACACGAAGGGGATTCCAACCACTTGGGGCGCGGAGCCGTACGCCAATCGCGTGCCCGATCAGGATGCAGCGGTTGTGAAGATGCTGGAGGATGCCGGGGCGGTGCTGGTTGCGAAACTGACGCTGGGAGCCCTGGCCTACGGGGACATCTGGCATGGCGGGCGCACGAACAACCCGTGGAATCTGGAGCAGGGTTCGAGCGGGTCGAGCGCGGGCGCCGCGGCGGCGACCACCGCCGGCCTGGTGGGATTCGGCATAGGGACCGAAACGCTGGGCTCGATCGTCTCACCCTGCATGCGATGCGGGACGACCGGCCTCCGCCCCACGTTCGGCCGCGTGCCGCGCACGGGCGCGATGGCCTTGTGCTGGTCGCTGGACAAGATCGGGTCGATCTGTCGGACCGTCGAGGATTGCGCGCTGGTTTTGAGCGCGATCAACGGGATTGATCCCGGCGATGCATCCTCGCTGCACATGCCGTTCTCGTTTGATGCATCGCGCGCGGTGGGGGGGATGCGGGTGGGATTCGATCCACGATGGTTCGAGAGTCGCGGCGCGAACGATCTCGATCGGCATTGTCTCGATGTAGCACGCACCATTGGGCTTGAGCTGGTTGAGGTCTCTCTGCCGGAGCTGCCCTATGGGATGCTGAGGACAATTCTCACGGCAGAGGCGGCGGCGGCGTTCGAGGAGCTCACGCTCAACAACCGAGACGATGAACTCAAGTGGCAGTCGCCGCAGGCATGGCCGAATACGTTTCGGGCGGCGCGGTTCATTCCCGCGATCGAACTGATCCAGGCGGAGCGATTCCGGCGTCACGTGATGAGCGTGATGCACGAAGTGTTCGAGCAGAACCGTCTCGACGCGATGCTCGGGCCTTCATATGCCGGCAACATGCTGTTGATCACGAACAACACAGGACACCCGTCGCTGACGTTCCGTTCGGGATTCAACCAGAACGGCACGCCGCACGGGTTCACAATCTGGGGCAAGTTGTTTGGCGAAGGCGCGATCTGCAACATCGGCATGGCGATGGAGAGGGAACTCAATGTGTGGGACAAGCGCCCGCCGGAGTTTTCGTGAAGTTCGAATCCGCAGGTAGTGAGGTGATTTATTGAGTTACGAACTCGCCATTTGGAAGTGGAGATACAAATGGCCGCGCTCGCGCCCATCGCGTGTCTATGCGGCAATCTCGGAAGATCGGCCGCATTGGTCACTTTCGCGATTTGACATGCATGGACTCCGGCGCGAATTGGAGAAACGCTTCGGCATCACTTCGGACCTTGATCCGAATGCTGAGTCCGCGCCGTTCCTGACGACCTTCGGTGACTTTGCGGGGTATCGCGCCAATTGGCTCTTCGTCGAGGGCATGCCGACAGATGAGCGCATCATACAGCAACTGTTGGAAGTGCTAGAGCGATACAACCTTTCGCTCTACGATCCTCAGGTCGATGAGATGATCATCCCCTGATACTTCAGGGCGTCGCTGAAGTGTTCGAGTAATCCGCGCTCATCCGTGTTCATTCGTGGCCAATTCCAGCAACCGCATCGCCTCCTGGACATCCTTGTCGCCCCGGCCGGAGAGGTTGATGACGATGGTGTCATCCTTCGACATCGTGCGCGCCCGCTTCACCGCTTCCGCGATGGCGTGGGCGCTTTCGAGGGCGGGGATGATTCCCTCCAGCCGGGCGAGGAGTTGAAATGCGTCGAGCGCTTCGGCATCCGTGATAGACGTGTATTCGACGCGGCCGGAGTCCTTCCAATAGGAGTGCTCAGGTCCGACCCCCGGATAATCAAGGCCTGCAGAACAGGAATGAACCGGCGACGTCTGGCCGAAGGAGTCCTGCAACACGTAGCTGAGTGAGCCGTGGAGCACACCCGGCGCGCCAAATGAGAGAGGCGCGGCATGCTGGCCGGGATCGCGCGAGCGGCCACCCGCTTCGACGCCGATCAGCTTCACATCCGCATCCGTGATGAAGGGCGCGAAGATGCCCGCGGCGTTGGAGCCACCGCCCACGCAGGCAATGATGAGGGACGGCACGGCGGCGCCGGCATCACGCGGCGCGCGCGATTCACCCTGTGCCTTCGTGCTTCCGTGCCTTCGTGCCTGCTCGGGAAACTGCTCGCGGACTTCCTTTCCGATCACTGATTGAAAATCGCGCACGATGGTGGGGAAGGGATGCGGGCCCACCACGCTGCCGAGGATGTAATGAGTGGTCTCGACCGAGCCCATCCAATCGCGCATCGCCTCGTTCGTGGCATCCTTCAGCGTGCGCGAGCCCGTTTCGACCACATGCACCTTCGCCTCGAGCAGTTTCATGCGGAAGACGTTGAGCGCCTGTCTGCGCACATCCTCCGCGCCCATGTACACTTCGCACGCGAGGCCGAAGTGCGCGCAGGCGGTGGCCGTGGCCACGCCGTGCTGCCCCGCGCCGGTTTCGGCGATGACGCGCTTCTTTCCCATGCGCACGGTGAGCAGCCCCTGGCCGATGGTATTGTTGATCTTGTGGGCGCCGGTATGGGCGAGGTCCTCGCGCTTGAGGAAGATGCGGGCGCCGCCCGCGTGCTCGGTCAATCGTGATGCGAAGGTGAGCGGCGTGGGCCGGCCGACGAACTCGCGCAGCAATCGATCCAGCTCGCGCTGAAAGGAGGTGTCGCGTTGTGCCCTAGCGTACTCTTCGGCAAGTTGATCAAGGGCCGCGACAAGAGTCTCGGGGACGTAGCGCCCGCCGTAGGGACCGAAGCGGCCTGCATGAACCGCTGAAGGCGTCTGGTGAAGCGACATGGAAATCGATTGTATCGGTGGAGGCGAGCTAGTCCGCATTATGGTTCTTCGGCACCATCGCGTCCAGCTTGCGCTCCTGCGATTCGCCCAGGGGTTCGACGGGCGTGCCTACGACATCTTCGACGTAGAGCATCTGGATGATGACGATGCCGGTGACGAAGAGGGGCGTGGCGAAGAGAATGCCCATCGCGCCCACCATCACGCCCATGAGCAGTTGCGATGCGACGAGCAGAGCAGGCGGCATCGACACCACCTTTTGTTGCACGAGCGGCGTGATGAGATAGGTCTCCCCGAACTGGATGACGCAGTACACGCCCGCCGCAAGCAGGCCGGTTTCGGGGCTGACGCTCATTCCGACGAGAATGGCGGGGATTGCCGCGAGAACCGGCCCGACATAGGGAATGAACTGGAACAGCCCCGTGAGGATTCCGAGCGTCAGTGCCATGGGCACTCCGGCGATCCACATGCCAAGGCCCATCATCGTGCCGATGGTGATCATCTCGAAGAGCGTTCCGAGCAGCCACATCCGCTGAGCGCGGCCGAGAGCGCTGAGCACTTCGCGGAAGCGCGGGCGATGGCGCGGGGGTGCAAGATAGATCACTCCATGCTCGTACAGCTTGGGATTGAAGGCGGTGAACACGCCGATGAAGAACATCACCACCAGATTCACGAGGAAGTCGAAGGCGGAGTAGAAGATGCCCGCCGCGCTGCCCACAATGCTGCCCCGGGCGACCGCTTCCTCCGGCGTCGGGATCATGTCGAGCAGGGCCTCGCCCCAGCCGTGGCGGGACAGCCAGTCGCGGATCGTCTCGACCGCCCCGGGAATGGCGTTCTTGAAGGCATCCGCCTCCGCGAGCAGTTGCGGGCTGACGGCGGCGGAGAGCCCTCCGACCACCACGACGATCGTGGTGAGCGAGATGCCGACCGCCCAGCCATGACCCACGCGCGGGAAGAACCGCCGCACCACGCGGGCGAGGCCGTCGAGCCCGACGCCGAAGAGAATCCCGCCGAAGATCACCAGCAGCAGCTTCGCCTGAAACCAGACAAGGAAAAACGCTGCGGCGAAGAGAGCAGTGAGCAGCAGCACAATGAGTGTGCGCTGAATGAGGAAGGAATCTGGTTGGGCTTTGGCCATCGTCCAATGCGGCGGGAGCGCTTCCCTGCGCTGCATGGATTCTTCGCCTGCAAGTTGGACGGTCAGATAGGAAAAGCGGCGCAGTTCTTGCTGCGCCGCCCATGTCAATCACGTCTCGCCCTGTTTTGCGGAATCAGGCGTCAACCTTTGTGGACCGTCGAGCGGCAGGCGCCGCCTGCGCGAGCACCTCGACCTGCTCGCCGCCGTTGCGGTCGACGCGGCCGAGGACCGCCGGCAGTTCGATGCCCGCCTGCTCCGCCAATTCGTGCATCGCAGGCAGCGAGCCGATGAGCGATGACAGGAAGTTCGCGGTCGTGCCGCCCTTGCCGCCCAGATACCCGTTGCCGCCCTGACCAGAATCCCACACCGTTATCTTGTCGATCTTGAGATTCTGGATGGCCTTGACCTGCTCGGCGACGAGCGTGGGCAACTGCTCGATGAGAAGGAGCGTCGGGGCCACCTGCGGATTGGTGGCGCACGCCTCGACGAGCTTGCGGTAGCCATCGGCCTTGGCTTCGAGGACTTTGCGCACACCGGCGGCCTCGGCTTCGTATTTGAGAAGAATCGCATCCGCCTCGCCACGGGCTTCGCGGCGGCGCTTCTCTGCCTCGGCTTCGGCGGCGATTTCGATGCGCTGCTTTTCGATCTCCTGGGGAGCAAGTTCCTCCTTACTGAGCCTCGCGATCTCCTGTTCGCGTTCGGCGATGAGGATGGCTTCGAGTGATTTCGCCGCGGCGACCTCCGCGCGGCGCTTGGCTTCGGCGCGGATCTCCGCCAGTTTCGCGTTGCTCTCCGCAACCGCTGCCGATGAGGTGTTCTCTCCAGCGACGGCGGTGGCTTCGGCTTCCGCGACCTGGATGCGCTGGGTTTGCTCCGCCCGTTTCTTGGCGGCGATGGTTTCGGCGTTGCGCTCGGCGGCGGCGATCTCGTAGTTTCGCTTCGACTCGACTTCGCCGGTGATCGCCTCGGCTTCCAGTTTCGCCACCACCACGCGCTGCTTCTGCTCGGCGGCCTTCTTGCCTTCGACGGCGGCGGCCGCCTGCTGCGCCACGCCCACCACTTCAGCCCGCTTGGCAGTCGCTTCACCGGTCGCGCCGTCGCGCTCCTGCTCGGCCACTTCGACCTTGGCGCGCTGGATCGCCTCGGCGGCGGCGCGCTTGCCGATCGCCTGGATGTAGCCCGACTCGTCCGTGATGTCGCGGATGTTGACGTTGATCAACTCAAGCCCGATCTTGTTCACTTCCTGCGCGACGTTCTCGTTGATCAGGTTCATGAATTTTTCGCGATCCTTATTGATCTCTTCAATCGAAAGGGTCGCAATGACGAGGCGCAACTGGCCGAGGATGATGTCCTGGGCCTGGTCCTTGATCTTGTTCTCGGGCAGGCCGAGCAGTCGCTCCGCGGCGTTGTTCATCAGCACCGGATCGGTGGAAACGCCGACGGTGAAGGTCGACGGCACATTGACTCGGATGTTGTTGAGAGACAAGGCGCCTTCGAGGGGGATCTCGATCACCATCGGTTCGAGCGCCAGATAGGCGTAGTCCTGGATCAGCGGCCAGACAAACGTGCCGCCGCCATGCAGGCACTTGGCAGCCTTGGCGCCTGCAACGCGCCCATAGACCACAAGAATGCGGTTGCTGGGGCAGCGGCGATAGCGGCTGACGATCATCGCGATCACGAGGAAGATCACGAGGAGTGCGGAGATGATGCCTCCCACCCACCAAATCGGGTTGCCGCCTTGTGTTGCGAGCGTCAGGTGCGCGGTCATGTTGAATCCTCCCATCTGCTGTAGTGCTTCGATGCTCCCCGTGGCAGTGCGGCGCCGGGTCAGGCGCGCATCACAGTGAGCGTGCGATCGTCGTTGACCTTGATGACGCGAACCCGGGTCCGAGTCGGCAGCGGCTCGCCTTCTGAGACGGCGTTGTAGATGCGCTGGCGTTCGCCAATGATGACTCTGACCTGGCCCGCGCCTTCGCCCTTGCCGGGCACGCCGGCATAGACCTCGCCTTCCGCGCCGCTGGCCTGCTGGATGGCGATGTTCCCGCTGCTCTGGAGATCGTATACGAGCTTGAGCAGCCACGACAGCAACCACACCATTCCGATCCCCCCAAGGAGCGCAGCAATGAGCGCCGTGCTCCAATCCCAGCCCGCGCCGAGCAACCCGCCGAGGCCGCCCCAGCCGAAGCCCATCACGAACGCGGCAATCGACTGGATCGAAAGGAATTTGAACGACTCGGTCGAATCGTGATGGCCGGGGTCGAGGCCGTCCAGTCCATCCGCATCGGTGTCTAGGTCGCCCATGCCGGCGAACATCAGCACGAGTCGGAATGTGAAGAAGAGCGTGCCCGCGACAGCGGGAATGCTGAAAAAGAGCGTGTTGCCGCTGAAGAGTTGATCGAGCATGGGCGGATCCTCCCTCGGCGCGATTTCACCTCCGCGCGCCATTATTATGGGGGAAATCGCCGGGTTCTGCGTGTCAATTCGCGGACAATTTGCGACATCCACTGGCTCCACGCTGCCCGGCGGCATCAAAGCGATTCGAGTAGCCTGTGCCGCAGGAACGCAGTCTGCCGCGATTTGGCATCCCCGGCCTTGCGCCCGAAGCCGATGTGCTCGTGCGGGGCGCCCGTCGTGTCATAGACGACAAGGTCAATGAGCGACTGATCCGCGTAGTGCCGGCGGAGGGCATTGATGAACTCCTGCTGACCTTCGAAGTCAACCCACTCATCGTGCCGTGCGTGGATCGCCTGGAACGGGATTTCGCGCCAGTGTTCGAGATGCAGGACGGGTTCGAGAGCGCGCGTCTCCTCGACGACACGATTGCGGAACATCTCCCGGTCCTTCTGGCGGGCCCACGATCCTGTCGTGGCCTCGACCGTGGCACAGCGGAAGGAGTGGGGGCGAGTCAGCCGCGCCAGCACCGCCATGCCACCCAGGGACATGCCTCCGAGCGCCATCCTGGTGAGATCAAACTCGCGAACTGCCCGCAGACCTTCGACGATGCCATCAATCTCGTCGTGCATCTGTTTCAGCACCTTCCAGGCAGTGGCGGCAGTCTGGCGTGTCGAGTCGAATCGCTCGCCGTGGCCCGGCAGATCAATGGCGCAGGCGCCGATGCCCGCGCGCATCCAGCGGAGGTATCGCCCGGGATCCGTTTCCTTGGTGGCAGTCCGGCCGTGAATCCAGAGGACGACTGGAGCGGGAACCGCTTCATCCCAGGTCGGATGGACGAGCATGACGGGAATGACTCTATCAGCGCCGAGCCGAAGCCAGCGTGCTTTCTCGCGCAGGGCTGAGGGCAGCGTTGCAGTGAGGTCGGGCATGAAAGGTAGTAGTAGGCATTCTGAAGGCCCGCGTCGTGCACGATGTGGACATCACCACTAGGAACGCAAGTGACTTCTACACTGTCGTCAACATGCTCCGGATCATCGGCGGTGAATTCCGTTCGCGCAAGCTGGCCTCGCCGCCTGGCGCGGATGTCACGCGACCGATGGCGTCGCGCGCCAAGGAATCGATCTTCAATCTCTTGCGCGGATGGTTTGAGGATGCCAACGTCATCGATCTCTTCGCGGGCGTGGGGACGATGGGGCTGGAAGCGGTGAGCCGCGGCGCCAAGCAGGTCCTACTCGTCGAGCAGAGCCGGCCGGTCTTTCGCATTCTTCAGGAGAACATCGAGACGCTCGGCTGCGGCGACCGGGCGACCGCGGTGCAGGGAGACGCATTGTCACCAACGGTGCTGCTTCGCGCTCCCAAGCCGGTGCACGTGATGTTCATCGATCCACCCTATGAGATGATGCGCAATGATGAGGATCGAGAGCGCCTCTTCGCGCAGATACGGGCCGCACGGGAAATCCTGGCGGAGAAGTCGTTCGTGGTGCTGCGTTCGCCGGGACTCAAGCACGAGCCGTCACTTCGCATCGATGGGTTTGAAGGGCCCGAGACCCACCGCTACGGCAGCGACATGCTCGTGCATCTCTACATGCCTGTCACGAGGAGCGATGCTGAGGTAGAGAGTCGATCATGACCGCGCGCTGCGCAGGGGCGGCTCAGGCGCCGCCGCCCCTGCGACCCCACGGCTTGCAGGCCAGCCAGAACGCTTTTCGTGTTCCTCGCCCCGGCTAGGTTCGGTTTGGCGGATCGCTTGATCGGGTATCGATCGGGAATGCAATCCGGTTTTCAAGCCAATTTCGAAGGCTGGATAGCGCAAGACTTGCCGAAACTGATCCATCAAACAGAACCTAGGCGGGAGGTGGGGAGGGATGGCGGCAGCCCTCCTTCCACGCAGCGCCCTCTACCAATGCGCATCATCGAGATTCGCGGCGATCCGCTGTCAAGACAATCATTCCACGCCGATGCGAACGTAATCCGTCAAGGATCGGAACCCGGTGATCGAGAAGGTTGCGATCATGGATTGACGGATCGAGAGATCGATCCGGCCGTCGCTGGCGCGGATGTAGGGCGCAGGATCGCTGACTTGCTTGGCGGTGGTGGCATCGCTGGTGCCAAGGTTGTAGTTGTGAACCGTCTGGAAGGTGTTTGTCGTCCAGTTGCGCAGCCGAAGGCGACCCGTGCCGCCGGGGTTGTTCAGGCGGCCCTCCACGGTGAGGAAGAGCGTTTCTGGATTGGCGATGATGTCGGTCTGGGCCCGGAGGCGTACTTCGACGAGGTTGGGCTCGTTGGCGGCGAATCCCGGCTGGGAGCGGACCCGGTAGTGCGTGTCGTCGGAGAGGAGGACGGATGACAGGTCGCCGGAGAGGTGCTCGCCGAAGACGGTGGTGATGTTCGTGAGCGTTGCGGCTTCGCCGCATTCGCCGTTAAGGGAGAAGACATGGACCGCGCCTGCATTGTTTGCCAAATCATCATCAAGTGAGGAAACCAAAACCTCGGGACCTTGACCAGCAATTGCTCGACCGAATTGGTCGATAACATCAACATCGCCACGAATAAAGGTACTTGCGAAGGACAGTTGCCCGTCATGGAGGGTGTAGAGATAGACCGCTCCCCCCTCCGAAGCGAACAGATCGGACTGCGGCGCGCCGACCAGTAGTGACCCATCAGAGAGCGTAACAGCAGCTCCGAAACGGTCGCCGTGCTGACCATCGGGAGGAGTCACCCGATCGACTATGATCCATTCCTTGGAAGCCTGATTGAATTCAACGAGGATCGTCGCGCCTGTCATGATGTTGTCGTCGCTGCGCGCCTCGGTAAACCCTGCCGCTGCAAGATCACCCTCTAAATCCAGACTGCGCGAGCGCACGAGATCGTCACCTTCCTCGACATGGAATCTCTGGACCATCTTCCAGTGCCCAATATTGGCGTCACGCTCGTAGAAGTAAAGCAAGCCATCGAACGAGAACTCTTTAATGTCTCGTAGTCTCCGACTCGTAACCGCGATTCGCTCACCATCAATCGCCACATCGAGTCCGAATGAATCGAACTGAACTGGATCTGGCGCTTGTAGGCGTTGTTTGAACCGCCACTCCGCAAGTACCGAAGAGTATTCGAAGACAAACGCCGCGCCGTATCCCGGGGCACCTCCAGCTTCCGCGGGCTCGCCGATAATCATGTTTTCACTGTCGATGTCGATGCTGAATCCGAACTGTGCACCGAGGAACGGGGTCGGAGATTCCAGTCGTTGCGTTTCAACCCACTGATCATTCTCAAGATGAAAAATATAGACGGCTCCAGCACTCCATTGGCCGTCTATCTCTGCGGCGGTTGCTCCCACGGCCAGCCATTCTCCTTGCATAGCGATGGAATGACCAAACTCTCCGGCGATCTCTCCATCTGATGCCGTGAGCTTTTGTACTTCAATCCAGGTCGGTCCCACACGCTTAAAGACGTACGCTGAACCGCTGTGAATTCCGGGGACAAAGTCGGCAATTGCTCCCAAGACGGCAATAGCACCATCAACATCGATTGCAAACCCAAACTGGTCGCCTTCACCCCCATCGGAGGCAACAAGCTTTTGTGCCTCGCACGGTTGCGCTTGACTCTGCTGGCCAAATCCCATGCTGACGACCACGAGAAATCTGAACAGGTACCGGTACATCTGAAGACATCCTTGCAGATTCATGTTTGCGGTTCATACACTCCACGAGTGGCCTTGAAGCCCGACCCCGAAACAAAGGGCCTTGCGAGTCCGTCAAGATCGATAGGAACTGTCCACGGCACAACTTTGGCGATGAGGTTGGTGCCCGGAATTGGACGCAGGGTGTCCGGATCCCAGTCGGGTGCCTCGGGGCCTTGATTTCCATTCTGGGTGCCTCCCCAATTCGTGCCGCTTCCGTACAGGTTGTAGTGAAACTGGAAGTTGATGTCGTTCGCGATGGTGTTGTTCCGATTGATACGAAACATCGCGTTTCCGAGGACCAGCACATCCTTCATCTGCCGCGCAAATCCGTCGCCGTCGTCCCCGAAAAGAAAAATCCGTCGCGCATGGCTGACATGCATCAGGAGCAGATGATGAGCGTTCACGAGCCACTGCGACTTTGCATCGAATCCCGTCGGTGGATTCGTCAGGCAGTTGACGATCGCTACGTTCCGGAAATTGACCGCTGCCACGTTGTAGCGAAAGAAGAACGTCTGGTAGTTGTAGGGGCTTGTGACGTGCAGACCCGAATAGATCAGGTTGTCCATCTCGGCCGTCTGCTGCCATTGAACGACATCCTCGTGCGGGTCCCCAGGCAGTGGCACGAGCGGCTCGCCGACATTTTCGAACACCGTGTCAAAGATCGCCTTGGTGTTGGCGCAACAGTCGATTTCAACTCGGCGGATGATGCAGCGATCGATAAGGACGACCTTGTTGGCCGCCTGTTTCACCAATTCCAGTTTGGAATCCGTCAGCAAAACCCGGTAGGGAACCGGCGTGATGCTCTTGACGGCGCCTTGCGGAAACGCCGACCTACCAGCGAGCGTCGTCGCGCCGATATCAACACCGTCGAACCAAAGAACTGTGTCCGCTCCGTCCTGAGAAGTCGCCAAAGCGTCAAAGGGAACGCGAAAGGTCAGGTTGTGAAACCGCGTAAGGGCGGTTTTCAATCCGCCCTGGGTCATGCTCACGATTTTGATCGCGCTGCGGGGCAGCGATTCGTGCCCCTCTATCGTGCCCCATCGTTTGAGTGCGTCGAACTTGCCGAATGTCCCCGGCAGTGAGAGATCGACTTCCTGCGCATCGAGTCCGATCGCCCGCCAACCGCCCTGAAGCGGGTCCGTCATGGAATTGGCCGCTTCCGCCGCCGCCTTGCCGGGGAGTCGATACGGATTCGTCTCGCTGCCATCCCCGGTCGTGTCGCTGCCCCAGCTCGCGAAGTGCTTCTTTGGATACTGTGTCGCGCCGTCTCCGGTCTCGGCCCAAATCACCATGCGCCGCTCGCCGAGATCGCGCGTTAGTGGAGTGTTGTCCTGCAGGATTCGTGGCTGACCGGCGACCGCGGGAGTGGCTACAGCGCGGATTTCCAATTGCCTGCTGGCGCCGCTGACGATGCTGTTCTCGAGTTCAGCCACATAGACCCCCTCCTTCCAGAAGTTGCCACCGGACGGAGCAGAAGCGAGTGGTTGGGAAGACCGGGTCGTTGGGGAGGTACTTTGCCTGGATGGGTTCCAAGGCGACAACGTAGTCTCCACCATCGCACGCGAATTCGACCTTCTCGATGCCGTTGATGTGATACGCTTCGACCGCTATCAGAGTCTTCCAGGGCGCATTCACCCCGTTCCCGATTCCCTGGAAGGGGACATTTCGCCAGCGCACGACGACCGTCCCGTCATATCCCGGGTCTGTAGGACTGCCGACAGGCGGTCGGCTGTCCGATGCCCATTGCCCGAACGGCACCGAACCTGGGATGATGTATGGAATTGGTAAGACACTCCTCCACGATCGCCAGCGTGGGCAATCAGATTCTAGAGTACCACAACTCACGTCCTCCGTTCTGGGTAATCTCACTCATTCCCATGGATCAAACGCTTTCTTCGGTCCAACCGCGGTGGGTTGAGTCTGGTGTGGGGAGCTTCGATGGTCGATTCGTGTCATTCCCGCGCTCCGTCCGATGCATCCACCACCGCCCGTGATGCCGCAGCGGAGATTGCGCGCGTGCTGCGCGAGCATGGCCACATCGCCTACTTCGCAGGCGGGTGCGTGCGCGACCAGTTGCTCGGGCTCGAACCGAAGGACTGGGATGTCGCCACCACCGCCACACCCGCTGAGATTCAGTCGCTCTTTCGGCGGACGCATGGCGTGGGGCAGGCGTTCGGCGTTGTGCTGGTGAACGTGCTCGGCCACTCGATCGAGGTGACGACCTTTCGGGCCGAGGGGGGGTATTCCGACGGCCGCCGTCCTGATGAAGTTCGCTATGCCGGACCCGAGGAAGATGCGCGGCGGCGGGATTTCACCATCAACGGATTGTTCCAGGATCCTGCGACGGGCGCGATCATCGACCTCGTCGGCGGGCAGGAGGATCTCAAGCGGGGCGTCATCCGCGCCATCGGCGATCCGCAGGAGCGCCTCCGGGAGGATCGGCTCCGCATGTTGCGTGCGGTGCGCTTCGCGGCCCGATACGGGTTCTCGATCGATCCGGTGACCGAGCTGGCCATCCGGCAGAATCCGCCATCGCTGGGGGGCGTCAGCCGTGAGCGCATCGGCCTCGAACTCGAATTGATGCTTGCTCATCCGACGCGCGCCCGGGCTGCGGAGCTTGTACAGAGTGTCAGCCTCGATTCGCCTGTTTTGCAGGAAGAGCACAGGGATCGGCCACTTGTCCGGTTGCGAGCGCTGCCGCCGCAGGCGACCTATCCCGAGGCGCTGGCGGCATGGTGGCTCGATCGCCACGCGAAGGATGCCTCGACTGCCGCATCCCGACGCTGGCGGTCAGCGCTCGTCCTGTCCAATGAGGTCACGGACCGCTTTGCATCGATACTCGATGCGCACCGCGTCCTGCGGGACGACTGGGATCGCCTGCCAGTGGCGCGAAGAAAGCGGCAAGCGGCCGGGGCTTCATTCGCCCCGGCCTTGGGGATTCTCCTGGCGGAAGACAGCCCTCGTGCGGCTGCCATCCGGGCTGAAATGGATGAACTGGCAAGCACCGGGCTTGCGCCAAGGCCATTCATTGACGGGCGGGTACTGCTGGATCTGGGGGTGCCGGGAGGGCCCGCATTCGGAAGGATCCTGGAGGAGGTCTATGACGCCCAGCTCGAGGGGAGGGTCGCAACGGCGGCTGAGGCGGCCGAACTGGCCCGGCGGCTGGCCCGTAGAACCTGAGTCAGCGGAACGCCAAGTACCCCTCCCGGGGGGGGGTCGCGACCCGGCGAACCGGGACAGGTGGGGGAGACCAATACTTCTCCGGGGAACTTTGATTGCGGGGGTGCGTCGATTACACTTGAGAGAGGTCGCACGGAGCCTCCGCTGCGCCCTCGTCGTCCTCCCGTCCGCATCACGTTCTGTGGAGCGCTGCCGGCATCCCGTGGCCGCTCGATTACGAGGTTGAATCATCATGATGAAGCGAGACAAGGTGAGAATCGTTCGGTACCCGGCCGTGTTCGCCCTGGCGGGAACGCTGGGGATCCTGTCGCTGGCGCCCATCGGTGGTTTTGCGCAAGATGACGCGAACAACCAGGCGACCGCCACAGAGGATGTGATCTATCTGACGGATGGTCGATCCTTCCACGGCAAATTCATCAGCGAAGACCGGACCTCGGTGCGATTCGAGGTCAACATCAGGGGCCAGAAGAGCACCCGGTCGTTCTTCAAGTGGGATATTGTTGATCTCAAGCGCAGCGTGCCGGTGACGAGCGAAACGCCCGTGAACGGCGACGAAGCCGAGGAGGCAGCCTCGGAAGCCGTTGTGACGGAAGAGGAAGTCGATCTCAGTTTGCCGGGCATCTACGTGGTGCCGATCCGTGGCCAGATGGGGACCGATGTTCTGCCCGAAACGTATGAAGATGTGATCGACGACATCCGGGCCCAGAAACCTGCGTGCATCGTGTTTGAGATCGATTGCGATCACCGCAACTGGATGATCGTGAACGATATGGGAGAAGTTGTCTGGCCGGGCGAGTATTACGAGTTCGAGGATTTCCGGGCCTTGGTGCAACTGTTCAAGCGGGAGCTCCGCGAATTCAAGCAGGTGGCGTGGGTGAAGAACTCGGTGGGTGCGAGTTCGGTCGTTGCGCTGGCGTGGGATCAAATCTACATGATGCCCGAGGGCCGCCTCGACGGCCTGGTCTTCGCGCACGCGATCACCGCAGGATGGCAGGATCCGGATGTCCGGGCGAAGATGAAATCCGCGTGGTCCGGCATTGTGAAATCGTTCATCGAATTCGGCAAGCACGACCTCGATCTGGCCGACGCCATGATGTTCCCCGATCTGATGCTCAGCGCGGATTTCCGCGGCCGCAATGTCCTGTGGGATCTTGACACCGATGGTGAAGTGGTTGTGGACGATCAGGACAAGCTCACCGCAGGATTCGACGCCGAAGACGCCCGCAACCTGCGCATCAGTCAGGAGACGGTCGATCGCGAAGGCGAGGATGGTCTCGCCGATCTCGCGTTCGTTCTGGGGTTCCGGGAATACCGCAAGATCAAGGGCGTCGCAGAAAAGGACGTCACAGAGTACATCTCGAAATGGCGGGAGACCTATTCGCGCTGCATCGAAGCGCTGCAGAATTACAACCAGTACCTCGGCTGGGCCACAGGCGAGGATGAAGCGAAATACCTCGGCCAGGCGAAGGCGCAATTGATCTTCATCCAGAAAGCTCTCCAAACCTATCGGGCTGTAGAGCGCGAACTGAGGCGCAACTACGGGATGGATCTGATCAACCTGAACCTGACCATCAAGGAGCTTGAGGAGCGCATTCGCGGCATCAAGGAACGCGATCGCCAGAACCCCAGCCGTCCCGGCGGGCCGGGCGCGCCTGGCGGCGGTGGCGGCCCCCGCCCCGGTTGAGCGGCCGCGGAATTCAGTCTGCATCAATGGAACACTTCTCACGGAGACCCGTGCAATGACATTCAGAAAGTTCACACTCGCGATGGGGTTGGCAACGTGCATGGCACTCGCGGCCGGCGCCGAGGACAAGGTCCGCCTCAACAACGGAACCGAATGGGTCGGCGAGATCATCGAGCAGACCGAGCACTACATCATCATCCGCGTCAAGCACGGCTCGTACGTCAAGGACATGACGTTCTTTAAGGGCGATGTGGCCGAGATCATCGAAGATGCCGCCACCGAGACGGCTGAGGCCGAGTCGACCGAAGCGGCGGCGGCGACGACGACCACGACAGCGACCGAGCCGGAGGCCGGCAGCGGCACGGTGATCCTGCGGCTGCCGCTGGTGGGCGGCGTCGGGGAGACCATGCGCCACCAGGAGATCGAGAAGGTCGCCGCCTATGCCGACAAGCTCAAGAAGGAGAAGGGCATTTCGCCCATCATCGTGCTCGAGATCGAATCTCCGGGCGGGGCGATGAGCGAGATGTACGCCATCCACGACACGCTGATGGAAGTGAAGAAGCGCCACCGCGTGGTGGCGTGGATCAAGGAGGCGATTTCCGCAGCGGCGGCGACGGCCTTCCATTGCGATGAAATCTACTTCCGGACTGACGGCTCACTGGGGGCCATGACGGGATACAACCCGGGTTCCGGCGAGGCCCTGAAGGGCGCTGAGCTTCAAAGGTGGCTCACCGACGCCTCTGCATGGGCCGAAGCCGGTGGCCGGCCCGGGCTGATCGCCAAGGCGATGATTCATCATCCCTTCGAAGTTTCCTACGACGTCGATGAGGAGACCGGCGAGGTGACGTGGTACGACACGCTGGAAGGCGAGTACGACCTTTCAGATGCGACGACCAACCTCACTTTCACCTCCGGCCACGCGGAGCAGTCGGGCTTCGCGGATGGCATCGCCGACAGCGAGCAAAAGCTTGCGGAGCTCCTCGACATGAAGGAGTGGAACGAGGACCCCTACGCGAAGAAGCTCCAGGAAGAGTGGATGAAGACTTTCGAGAAGGCGAACTATGAAATCCCGATGATCTTCGGGGAGCTTCAGATCATCCAGGGTGGGTCGCTCGATGCCGAAGGCAAGCTGCGGGCGGCTATCGCCAAGATCGATGAGTTGATCAAATGGTGGAAGAAAGAGCCCGATCTCTGCCGTGCGATGGGCCTGCCGTCACAGCAGGACTTGGAACGACTTCTGCGCGAGTACCAGAAGGCGCTCTCGGATATGAAGAATCGCGGTTGATTGATCCAGACCGCTGATTGAATGACACGAAACGACGCGAGCCCGATGGAGACATCGGGCTTTTTTTCCTGTCTCAGCGTTTGCGACGATCGAGGACCTCGTCGATCGCTGACCCGATGGCGTCATCACCGTCGGTGCTGCCTCCGATGTGCGTCTGCAGAAACCGCTCAACTTCATCGAGCACGGCGATCCAGCGGGCGTTGCGCGATGGCAGGGATGCGGCCGCAACATCAATGGTCCGCAGCCGGATATCGCGTGCTCCCAGTGAAATCTTGATTGCCCCCAGATCCTCGGGCGAGAGCGTCGATTTTTCGTGCGTTCGTGCAATGAGCAGCGGCTGAACAATGGAATCGATGTGGTTGATGGGGGAGAGGAGCGCAAGCTGCGCGGCGTCGTCGAGAGGCGCGACCATCGCGCTGAAGAGGGCCCGCTCGCGCTCGCCGGCCAGCCCGTCCGCCATCGCGGTGAGATCGACGATGGGATCGATCGCGATGCCGGCTGCAAAAAACTCGGGTGTTGCTGCCAAGGCGGCCAGCACCGAGTAGCCGCCGAAGCCCTCTCCCAGAATGACGAGGCGATCAGGGTCGGCGATCCCTTCCTCGATGAGCCACAGTGACGCATCGATGAGGTCATCCTGAATCGCCCCGCTCCACTCCCGATGCCCGGCCTCGGCGAATTGCTTCCCGAATCCGCTCGAGCCGCGGAAGTTGACGCTGAGTGCGCCCACGCCCCGGCTCGCCAACCAAATGTGCAGGGGATCGAATCCCGGCCCGACGCGCGACCATGGGCCATCGTGCACGATGAGCACGACCGGAATGGGCGCACCTGCGAAAGAGCGCGGCAATGTGAGATAAGAAGGCAGTTTGAGGCCATCGCGCGCGGTGATCGAAAAGGCGGTAGTCTCCAGTTCCATGGCCGGAGCCGACGGTGGATCAACCTCGTCCAAAAGTGGAGTCGCACTTCGCTGGCGATGATCGTAGAGAACGTAGGTGGACGGGCGGTTGGGATGGCGGATTTCGACAATCCAGTGGCGGTTGCTGCGATCGCGGCTGAGAATGCTGAAATCGCCCTCGGGGGCCAAATCGCTCAGAATCGCCCAATCGTCGCGAACCGCAGGATCGAGCACGATCCATTCGCGGCGAAGGAAGTCAAAGGCGGCCGCCTGCAGGTGTCCGCTGCGGGGGTGATAGACGACCTCGCTGAGATCGGCGCGGGCGTGCTCGGCCAGAACGTCATAAGTCATCTGGCCGACATCATCGACGCGAAGCGCCAGCAGCGCGGCAGTGTCGCGGTCGCGGGAATCGGCGACGTAGAACGCGCGGCCGTCCCCTGACACGCGCAAAGGGTGCGAGGCCAGTGCGTCGAGCCACTCCCAGCGGCCGAGTTCGAGCCATGTTTCGCGCACCGAGTCGCGAAATGCGGCGTTCAGGCCGCCACTCGCGGTGGGTCGCGACGCAGCCCGCAGCTCCAGTCCGCCGCCGGCAAAGTATGTGGACTCACTCGCGCTGGATTGATCGCGGTTCGTTTCCTGGATCAGGCGGCTGGCTCCGGTGCGGGTGTTGACGCGTCGGATGCCGCTGGCAAGAGGCTGATCCGCGCGCACCGACACGAGAATCTCATCCGGATTCCATGGATCGGTGGCGAGAAGCTCCGCATCGATCGATGGTCCGGGCGTCAGCGCGATCATCTCGCCAGGCGCGAGACGAATAGTGATGCGACCGGCCGGATCGAGGTCGGGCTCCTGATTGAGGTTGAGGGCGAAGAGCTGCCGGCGACCTTCGCCGTCGTCGAGTGTCAGAATGACCTGATCGCCGTTTTCTGCCCAGCGCCATTCGAGCAGGTCGCCGCGAGGCAGAAGTGCCAGGTGCGTGCTTGTATAGGTGCCCACCGCGATTGCCTGCAGGGCGTCGCCGGCATGAGACCGCTCGACATAACCAATCCACTCACCATCGGGACTGATCGCGAGATATCGTGGTCCGGCGTCTAAGAAGAGCAAGGATGTGGGAACTGGCGTGTCGTCAGGCTGGGCCCGCAACGCGGGCGCCAGCAAAAACGAGATCAGAGCGGCGGCGAGCGGGGCAATCGCTGGATGAGCACTCTCGCGCGCTGGCACTTCCTGTAAGGGCGGCGACGAGCGTGAGCGTGCGCGAGCGGCGCGACTGGCATCACAGGCCGGCATCGAGGAACTTCAGGACTGCGGGTCCCACCTGCACTTGCATGCCGTCCTGAATGCGCACGCGCTCGACCTTGGAGCCGTTCACGATGCAGCCGGCCTTGGAACCCAGATCGCGAAGGAACATCTCGCCGTTCTCCGCTTCGATGGCGCAATGTTCGCGGGAAATACTCTGTGAGTTGATCTGAATGTCGCAGGTTTCATCGCGGCCGACGATCACTTCGCTTCGGTCGCCCAGTGCGTAGGCACGCAGGAGGTCGCCCTTGCGTGAACAGACATGGAGCTCGAACATGGAATGCATTCCTCCGAAGCGGCCCAGCACAGGATCGAAAAGTCCCGAGGCGATTCGTCGCAATCGGGCACATCACACGCGGCATCCCGGGTCCCGGCCATTGTGACACATGAGTCCCGTGCTGCCAAGCACTTAGGTCGCCTTTTAGCCGGTTATCGGTCGGCGAGGTCAATTCTATTCGCAGGGACGAGGAAGTCGGTTTCTGCCGTCAGAAAGACCGAAGTGCGGTTGCTGGCATCATCAGGGTCATGGCCGGGTTCGGGCCCGGCGTGAAATGATAGCTGTACGTTGTCGGCCTGGGCTGTCAGGCCGTTGGTGGCCCGGCTTCGAAAACCCGCGCTGCAGTCGGAAACGCCGCCGCTCGACTCGTCGCCACAATCGATCCACATCAGCAGATGGCCCACGCCGGCGGCCCGGCCGGGTGGAAGGCGCTTCCACACCACGGGATGACCGTCAATGCGCGTGCCGCTTCGCGAGCCGGCGTCAGCGATGCACCACCCGCCCGATTCGAAATAGAGGATGCAGTGAAATCGCGAGATGGCGGGGTCGTTGATGATGACGTCGCGCTGTGTGGAGCGGCCGACCGTCAGCCGTTCGAGCCCGTGCAGGTCGATCCGCCGCACCACCTGACCTGTCTGATCAGCAATCACAAGCGTGCTCATCGAGTCTATCCTCGGGCGCTCACGCCACCGCGCGGGCGGCGGGGGAGTGAAGGGGTTGCAGGGCGCGGGAGCGCCAGAGCGCTTCGATGTATTCCCCGCGCAAGGCAATCATGGGGGCGGGATACGGTGAAAGCCGCGGCGGCACCAGAGCGCCCTCATTATGGCCGAACGACCACAGGTAAAGATCGCCGATGCGCAGTGGCCGATCGCCGGAAAGGACCGCGATCTTGATGCGCTCCTGCTCATTCCAGACGCCATTACGTGCGCTGGTGTCGAGGAGCATCCAGCGGCCGGCCTCCTCGAAGATGATCGCATGATGCCGGCTGATTCCCGGGCCGCTGAGCCGGACATCGCACTTGCGCGACCGGCCGAGCGTCAGCTTCTGCCGCCCGCGCAGATCGACGCGGAGCAGAACGGCGCCTGCGGCAGTGGCAATGACAAGCTCCATCGGTTGCTCCATCTCGATCAAATATTCCATATCAGCTTCGAACATTTGAAGTGTCCCGATGAGGAGGATCGGCAGACGGCCGCATGGCGGCGCGGCACAACCCGCAAGGTCCGCCAGTGGAGCGGCAGGGGATCACCAAGTGATAGTCGGTCCAGAGGTGAATCCTGCGCCTGATGCTCATGCCAAAGCGGAGCCGTGGCACACCTCACAATCATCTGAGGCTGGGGATCGCACCTTCGAGTTCGAGAAGTGCCCGTTTGAGGTTCAGGGGCGCGCCGGAAGTGCAGCCGGCGAAGCCGTGCAGCCGGCCGTCGGAAGCGACCACACGATGACAGGGGATGATGACAGGCAGGGGATTGCATCGCATGGCCTGGCCGGCAGCCCGGGCCGACTTCGGCCCGCTTCCCGCCCGCTTGGCCAGCCATGCGTACGAACGGGTCTGCCCATGGGGAATCGTCCGGCAGGCATCCCAGCAGCGGCGGAAGAATTGGGTCCCCCCCGGTGTTTCCGCCTCTCCAAAATCGACGTTGCCCGCACCGGCGAAGTAGCGGGTCAGGGCGCGAACAAGTCCCGGCCGCAGATCGGGATCTCGCTTCGCGCCGGCGAGAAATGGATCAGCGGGAGCATCGACGTTCCATGTGGATCGCAGCGAGCCATCTCCCAACTTGTACAGGCGAAACTCGCCGAGCGGTGTAGGAATGGCGACATAGCGAGGCACACGCGAACTCGCGCGTGCGGCTGAGCGCTGAACCTTCGCTGTGGCAATCATCGATGCCTACTCCATCGGTTCGAGCTTCATCGCCGCAGGGCGCGAGCCGCCTGCTTCCAGGTTGGCGCGGCGGGACAGCGCGATCCCGTGGAGAATGTACAGGATGACGAACACTCCGCCTGTCAGAGAGAGCAAGACAATCATCATGGTCCTCGTACGCTGATTGAGTTCCGTGAAGAGCTGGGGGACCTTGTTGAAGACGATGCGGTCATCGCCTGCGTCCTTGAGGAAATCATCTTCGGCCTTCGCGAAGACCTGATAGACGCCCGCGACCGGCGCCTCGATGCGCCAGAGCGGGCGGCCTGACATGTTGGTGAAGGAGAGAATCGGGCGCGGACCATAGCTCTCGGCGTCCTCGTCCCCGCGAAAGAGGCCGATCATCAGAGGAGTGCCATCCGGGGCGTTCACGTTGAATGAGATCATCCCGGCGTACTGCGGGACACCGACGGGCGATTCATAGAAGACAATGTGCACACCCTGGGCGAGTTCGACAGTTCCCTCGGGCGTGCTGGTTCGCTGGCTGCCGATGGGAACTCGGTCGCCCGAGTTGATCCACGAATCCATCGTGAAGAATCGGAAGTAGAGCACGGTTGCAACGCCGCACAGAAGCACGATGAGCGCGAGGACGGAAAAGATGGTGATGGGCCTTCGAGCGCGCTGGGCAGCCATGAAGCGACCTTTCCGATCAGGGTCAGAAGTTCGACCAGCTCAGGATTCGCAATATACCAGAAGGGGGGACTGCCGGCATCCTGTAGAATCGCGTGCATGAGCGGGGTCGCGCAAGATTCCGAGGTCACGACGATCTGTCCGCGCTGCGGGTATGACCTGCGCGGCACGGTGGCGACATGGACGGAGTCTTGTCCCCTCGCGGGTGTGTGCACCGAGTGCGGGCTCGAACTTTCATGGCCCGAAGTGCTCCAGCCGGAAAAGTATGAGCCGCGCTGGTGCATCGAGTTCGAGCCGAGGCGGCGGCGGGTCGTTCGCGCCGCATTCAAGACCTTCGGCAGGTCGTTCGTGCCATGGCGCTTCTGGCTTGAGATCCGGATGTCGCATCCGATCCGCTGGCGGCGATTGGCCATGTACCTATGCCTGCTGTTTCTGCCGCTTGTCCTGGTATATGTCGTTTGCCAGGCGACGGTGGCGTTGCAAGTGAAGCACCGGCTTGAAGATGAAATCCTCGCCATGCATGCGCAGCACCCCGCGAGCATCGCCGCGTGGCAGCAGCGGCTGGCAGCGCTCCCGAGCGACCCGGAGTTCCTGGCTCGCGATCCCGCGGAGCAACAGGCATGGATTCAGCAATATCAAGGGTATATCGCCAGCGCGCAGCGTGCCATGACCATGCCGCCGACTTTTGAGTATCCCGATTGGCACGCAATATTTCATGCCGTGTTCACGCCAAGCTCTTCTGAGCTTCGTGGACAGCTCTCCTGGCAAGGTGTGAATCTCAAATATCCGCCGACACGCTGGCTATGGCACATGGCCTTTCTCGATGACCGCGGCTTGTTCTGGGCCGTAAATCAGGCCAACGCGCCGCGCGGACAGCGTCGTCTTGTGAGCGCGCCGAATGTGCGATACTGGTGGCGCCGCGTGACTTTGCAAACGGCCGCTCCGTTGGCAATGGGTATCAGCGCCGTTCTGATCCTTCCGTGTACGTTCCTGCTTCTCCCGTTCTCACTCCGCCGCGCGAAGGTCAGGCCCGGCCACATCGCGCGCGTAGGCACCTACTCCCTTTTCATTGTGCCGACCGTGACAATCGTGGTTGCCATTGCCTTCTGGATCACATTCATGTGGCCAGCGACCGAGTCGCTATTGCTTCGGCCGGTGCGTCAGTTCGCGATCTTCTCGCCCTGGGTGCTTCTGATTGCGTGGTGGAGCTGCGCCACACCCCAGTATCTGCGCATGAAGCGCGCCTGGCTGGTGGTGTTGGTCATGACTGCCCTGACATTCGTTATGGTGCTGGTCCTTACGGCGGCGGTGGATGAATCCATCGTTGTTCGGCTTCTTCGCGCAATCATCCCCGATGCGTGGAATCGATGGTGAAATACAACGTCATCGAGCAACCAAATGGATGTGAAGCGCGGCCGGCGTACTGCCCGCGCTGCGGCTACGACCTGCGGGGGACGGTGGGTGCAAGACCTCGCGCGCGCGATGACATGGGCACGTGTTCCGAATGCGGCCTCGAATTCCTCTGGTCAGAAGTCCTCGAAAATCAGGTTCTGCCCGCGTGGTCCATCGAGCGCGTCGAGGCCCCGCTCCATCGAACGGTGTTCTCGACGTGCGGGCGACTCTTCCTGCCGTGGCGGATGTGGCGGGAGCTGGGCATGACGCAGCGCTCCCGGCCGAGGCGAATCGCAGCGCCTCTCCTTGTCATCCTCGTACTGGTTTTCATCGGGTTCGCCGCCTGTCGAGCCGTCATCGCTGCCGAGGTTCATCGCGCGCAGAGCGCCTCCGCCGCCGTCCCCATCTCTCTGAGAGAGGCGATTCTCACGGCGTCGTTCACCCCTTTCTCGAATCGGAGCTTGGCCGGCACCGGAAACCGTGCCTGGAGCTACCCTTCGCCGCGCCGTTTGCATGATGCGTTCGCCGCCGCGCGAGGAAATGCCTGGAATTCGTCGCTCGAAGCGACCTTGAATGGTTCGGGAATGATTGTTCCGTTCCTTTCGGTGGCAATTGTTTTCCAAGTCTTGTGCGGATTGAGCGCGCTCACCGTTCCTGCGACGCTGCGCAGGTTCAAGGTGCGAAAACTGCATCTTCTCCGCGTTACACTCTATTCGCTGTGGCTTCTTGCGCCGGCGGCGGCGCTCGCCTTGTTCTTCTATGCACTGGCGGTGCTGGGTTTCACCCCGCGCTGGCTTGCGATCGTCCCGCGCGCAGTCTGGTGGTATCTGCTGGCTGCAGTGCCGGCGCTCACGCTGGCCCATTGGTTCTACGCTGCTCGCGTATATCTTCGCGTGCCGCACTGCGCCGCCCTCGCTGTTGCGGTTGTCATGATGTCGGCGTTCACGACCGGGCTTGTCGTCTATCTGATGGTCCAGCCCGGCTCCGCATCCGACCTGTTTCATCCCCTGACATGGTTACGGGCGCTGCCCGGACTGATTCATCCATGAAGGCTGGCGCCGAAGCAATGTTGCTTGAAGAGAACGGCACGACGGAATCGCTGGTCTGTCCCCGCTGCGAGTACGACCTCCGCGGCGCGGTCGGGAGCTGGAGCGACTCCTGCCCGATCGCAGGTATCTGCGCGGAATGCGGCCTGTCATTCTGGTGGGGTGAGATTTTCGATCCGGGCAGAACCGCCCCCACGTGGTGCATCGAGTTCGCGGGCGGTGAGAGGCGTGCGGGACCAGGGCGCCTGGTGCGCGCAGCCGCATCTACTGCTCTGCGTTCGCTCATCTTCTGGCAATTCTGGGGGCGGTTGCGGATGTCACACTCGGTGGTAGGGCCGCGACTCCTGCTTTACATAACGCTGCTGGCCCTGCCCCTGGTGCTCGTGTACATCTTGTGGCAGGGGAGTCTAGCGTTGCACGCGCGCGGGCTCGTTGAGCGCGATATCGGTCTCTACCGCCAGATGACCCAGCAGGAAATGGCGCGGCTGCAATCGACATTGGCAAGAGCCGGAAGCGCTTCGCCCGAGTGGGCAGCGCGGCTCGAGAATGACGCCGAGCTGCGGGCCCGGCAGAATGAACAACTGCGCAACCTCAGGGACCGCATCGCCCGGCAACAGGCAACCCTTGCGACGCCCGCGACGATCGATCTGTCCCCGGCGTTTGCGATCATCGAAGCAGTCATCTTTCCGTTCGCGGAGCACTCGTGGGGATCGATCCGCGACATTCCCCGCCGCAACGTCGCGCGCCTGCACCCCTATCCCGCGCCCGCTCAGTTGTACGCGGCCGCGGCTTCGGACGGCGGCATTTTCATCGGCAACACGGGCGGCCTGCTCCCGCGATCCGGCGAGGCCGTGGGAGTAATGAACTTCGTGCGATGGTCGATTCTGTGGCAGGGATTCGCGTGGGGCCTGTTCCTGCTGCTTCCGGTGATGATGCTGCTGTTGCCGATATCAAGGCGGCGAGCCAAGGTGCGTTGGAGGCATGTGGTACGCGTCCTCGCCTACAGCGCGATCATCCCGGTTGCGATTCTGGTGATCGCGGGCATCATGGGGAGCATCTCGATGGCGCTTCAGGATGAGCGCGGCGAAGACCTGCGCGCGATGGCCCTCGAGCTGGAGCACTTCGGCCCGTGGGTTCTGCTGGCGGCATGGTGGGGGTGCGCGATCGGGATGTATCTTCGGATCCCGCGCGGCTGGCTCATCGCGCCGATGCTGACGGTTCTGGCGCTGTTGATCATGCTGGGGGTGATTGGGCTCCTTGACCGCGACTTTCTGATCATGATCAGTGATGATCTGGTGTGATGGGGTTAGCCACAGTTGAACACGGATGGACACAGATGAGAAGAGATGAAGAGACGAAGAGAGGGAGAAATGGAGAGACGAAGCTGTTTAGCCCCCGCGGCCACGCGGCGTCGCCCCACGGAAGCGGTGGAGACGTGAACAGGTGAAGAGGTGAACGTGCAAAGTGATGTCCAGGCGACGCTTGTGGTTTCGCGGCGCAAGCGCGACAGTCGCAGTCGAAGCGTGGCGCAGTGCCCGCGGTGTGGATATGACCTGCGTGGGACAGTCGAGAGCTGGAAGGAATCGTGCCCGCTCGACGGTGTGTGCACGGAGTGCGGCCTGGCATTCGAATGGGCGGAGCTCATCAGCGACAAGATCCGCAAGCCGAGTTGGTCGCAGGAATTCTGTCCACGGCGGGCGCTGCCGCACCGAGTCGCAACCACCGTCGCCCGTTCCTACCTACCGTGGAAATTCTGGCGCGAATTGAAGATGTCGCACCCGATCCGGCCCAGCCGTCTGGCGGCCTACGCCATCGCCATGGTGTTGTTGATCGTCGTGCTGCTGTACGCTTCGCACGCCCTTCATGTGTGGAACTACTGGCGGGACTTCGTGAGCAGGTCGGCGACAGCGCCGGTCACACCCTATGTCACGATGGTCGAGCCGCTTCTGCGGCCGTTCGCTCATGAATCGGTTATTGCCCGCAACCCGAAGAGATGGCGCAGCATCGGCTGGAGCGATTATCCCACACCGCGAGAGCAGCTCATCGCTCACTTCAAGCCGGGCGTTGCGTCGATTATGCTCCCGATGTCGGCCGGTATTCTCACGATGGCGCTCCTGCCCATGACGTTTGCGCTTCTGCCCGTTTCCCGCAAACGAGCCAGGGTGCGATGGGCCCATATCGCGCGCATCTCCTGCTACAGCGCGTCATTGTTCCTGGCGCTGGCCACCGTGGCGCTTCTTGCCGAGGCTCCGCACGAATCGCGCGAATATTTCTTTCATCGCATTCAGGAATCGTTCCCCGCACCCGGCTGGTATCGCCCGTTGGCGCTCTATGGCGTTCCTCTCGCGGTCGTCGGCTGGTGGTTCTTCGCAATTCGGAGCTACCTGCGAATGAGCGAGCCGGCGCTGCTCACGCTGGCGGTCGGCCTGCTCGCGATCTTCGCGGCACACGCGGGCTACCTCGTCCTCGACATGGTCATTTTCCTCTGATCTGGTGATACCATTCCCACATGACTTCCCAACCTGCCACGGCCCCGACCGACTTCTCACTCGATTCGCTGTCCGATTCGCTCCTCGACCTCCTCCGCTTTCAGGATCCTGAGGTCGCGCAGATTCTCCAGAGCGAGGCGGAGAGGCAGGCCACGACCCTGGAATTGATTGCGAGCGAAAACCACGTTTCCACCGCCGTCATGCACGCCATGGGAACGTGGATGACCAATAAATATGCCGAGGGCTACCCCGGCAAGCGCTACTACGGCGGCTGTCAGTTCCACGATCAGATCGAAGATCTGGCTCGAGAGCGCGCGAAGCAACTCTTCGGCTGCCGGTTCGCCAACGTCCAGCCGCACTCAGGCGCGAATGCGAACATGGCTGCGTTCATGGCGGTGTGCGAGCCGGGTGACACAATCCTCTCGCTGCCGATCAAGAGTGGGGGACACCTCTCGCACGGCCTCAAGCCCAACTTCTCCGGCACGTTCTACAAGATTGAGGACTACGACCTCGATCCCAAAACCGAAACGCTCGATTACGACACTATCGCGACGCGGGCACGCGAGACGAAACCGAAAATGATCATCTGCGGCTACTCCGCTTACCCGCGAACTATCGACTTCGCGCGCTTCCGGAAGATCGCGGATGAAGTGGGGGCGGTTCTCATGGCCGACATCGCGCATATCGCAGGGCTCGTGGCGACAGGGGATCATCCGACACCCCTCCCGCACGCGCAGGTGGTGACGACCACGACGCACAAGACTCTTCGTGGGCCGCGGGGTGGCTTGATCCTGACGGATGATGAGGAGATCGCGAAGAAGATCGATCGCAAGGTGTTCCCGGGGAGTCAGGGTGGGCCGCTGATGCACATCATCGCTGCCAAAGCGGTGGCGCTCGGCGAGGCGCTCAAGCCATCCTTCAAGGACTACTGCCGGCAGATTGTGAAAAACGCCAAGGCGCTGGCGGAGGCGCTCACCAAGCACGGCTATCGCCTCTGCTCGGGCGGGACGGACAATCATCTGATGCTCGTCGATCTCCGGCAGCGCGATGCCAACCTCACCGGCGCGGATGCGGAGAAGTGGCTGGAGCAGGCGGGCATCATCGTCAACAAGAACGGAATTCCCAACGATCCCCGGCCGCCGATGGTGACCAGTGGCCTGCGCCTGGGGACGCCCGCACTGACGACGCGAGGCATGAAGGAAGGCGAGATGCGCGAGGTGGCGGCCATGCTCGACCGGGTGATGGAGGGCAAAGGATCACCGGAGGTGTGCAGTGCCGTGCGCGAGGATGTCCGGGCGCTGTGCGAGCGCTTTCCGCTGTTTCATGATTAGTGGGGAGTGCGAGCGTCCCGCCCGCACGTCCCTCTGCATGTTCCTGTCAGACCCTGCTGCGTGACTATCCAACGAACACTCGTGCGGCCGGGACGGCCGCACTCCCCCGGACAATTCACATGCCCTATTCTGTCACGGATATCGCTTCCCTCTTCCCCGACCTCATGAAGATCGGGGACCCATCGCTGCGCGAAAAGGTGGCGGCGGTGTGGAATGAGGCCATCACCACCGGCTGCGGCGGGAAGGGTTGGACCTTCGATGAACTCCGCACGGTGAAGTTCACGCTGCTCGCGGGCGACATCGAGATGACGTTCATCGATCACATCAACTCGTGCGTGAAGCAGTGCATCGCGATTGCGAATGTTCTGAAGGATGCCTTCAGGGGGATCGTGCCGATCAACATGGATCACCTGATTGCCGGGGCGCTCCTCGCCGATTGCGGTAAACCCCTCGAGTACGCGAAGGACGCGAAGGGACAACTGATCCAGGGCTCGTTCGGACAGATGCTGCGGCATCCTTTCTCTGGTGTCGCCATATGCTACAAGCACGGCATTCCCGCGGAGGTGATGCACATGGTCGCGACACATTCATTCGAAGGCGATCCGCCCAAGGTGCAACGATCGATCGAGTCGATCATCTTCCATCACGTGGACTTCATCGACTTCGACATCGCGAAAGTGCTGGGGGCGACGTAGAAGTAGGAGCTTTGCACGAGCAGCCGGCTGCTTCAAGTGTGGTCAGGTGGCGTGCATCCGGGGACGCCGGGTTACCGCCTCGCCGGCCCGGTTGAGGTGTGGCTCTGCGAACTTGTCGCGTCACTCCTCCGGCAGGAGTTCGAACGCAGTCGCGATGAAGCGGCCGTTCTCAATGCGGCCGGTGACGCGGGCCTGACGGATCGCGTTGCACAGGCCATCCGCGGCGTGGGCATCGCCCAGGTCATCGATCCCGAACCCGTCCACGAAGTAGGCCACGCCATCGATCCGCACCGCGAGGTCGCAACTCGTGCCTTCCATCTCGAACTGGCACTCGCCGCAGGACGTTTCGACGACCTGGTTGACGATTTCGATGATGGGGCCGGAAGCATCGGAGGCAGTCCTTTGCGAGCTGCTCGCGTCCGAGTTTGATGACGTCGAGTCAGTCGCTGGCGGCGACGATTTGCAGCCAGCGAACGCCGTCGCCGCGATGACTACCAGAATGGCTGCGATGGAACGACTTCGTTGCATGATGCTCTCCCTAATGCGAGTTTGCCGCTGAGACGCGGGCGCGGGGCCCGAACCTTTCTTCACGATGCGCGAAGAAGGGATTCCGGGGCGATCTCAACGCGGATGACGTCAAATGCACCCTTGCGGACGTCGGCGATTGCAGTACGGATGGCATCCGTCAAGGATGCGCCTGCGCGATGCACATGAATCTGGGGCACGCCGGCGATGGTTGCGATCGTACCACCGCTGAGAAGGCCGTACAGACGATCCGCCTGATCGTCATCCGGCTCCGAGTTGAGGATCAGCGTGAATGCGTGCTCTTTCATCTCGCGACTCTCGGCGCTCCCTCATGCGCATTCGACGGCAGGCCGGATGGCTTACCTGACTGATCGCTCATCCCATCCGGCGTTGGAGCGCGTTGCGAATCTCAATCCGAGCCTTGTGCTCCTCCGCCAACTGCAACGGTGTTCGCCCTTGCTTGTCGGACAACCGAAGCGATGCATCGTTCTGGAGCAGGTGCTCGATGATCTGTACGAACGATGATGTCTTGACGGGCCGACCGTATCCAAGCCCTGAAAAAAGAACCGCCGCATGAAGCGGAGTGTATCCGTTATCATCGGTGGCGCTCGTGTCAAGTCCGGCTGCGACCAACAGCTTCACTGATTCAACGTTCCCGGCACGAATGGCGAAGTGCAGGGCCGTTGCTTCATCCCCAAGTATCCAAACTCCGGTCCGACCACCACGCCAGGTGATTCGGCGTCTCAGGTTCGCTCCGTGCTCAATCAGCAGTGCGACGACTTCTGGATGGTCGATGGCGTCGACCATGATCGGATAACCGGCGCCCTGTTCGAAGTCATCCGGATCCGCGCCGTGTTCGAGCAGCAACTTGCATATCTCGACGCGACCGGTCCGTGCTGCCAGACGCAGCGCCACAGACTGGGCGTTTCTTGTTTTGTTGACCCATGAAGCGTCCTTCGCCAGTTCCTGCTGAACGAATTCAACATCGTTCATATAGATCGCCGTGTCAATCGTATACTCGGCGCCGGCTTCGCGCAGCATGCCAATGATCCTCTTCCACGTATCGCGATGTTCCCGGTCGCGGAAGTACTTCTCGGCGAAGTGCTCTATCGGCGACTGAATCGATGCCGCAGTCCGGATATCGAGCTTCGCGCCATGGGCCAGAAGCAACTCCACCATTTCGGGCGTCTTGGCCCAGTAGATGAGGGTGAAGCGATTCGTGTACGGCTGGTTGACGTCCGCCCCGGCTTCGAGCAGCTCCTCGACCCGCTCGATGTCCCCCGCCCACACCGCATCGGTAATGTCCTGCGAAGTGGCCGCCGAAGAGACGACCATGAGTATCATGACGATGAACGCTGTGCGAAGAATCATTGGTGACACCCATTCGTGTTCGAGTTGGCGGGTTCCGTTCGTCGCTCACGCATGGAGGCCGCATCCTGCCATCGGGCTCCGTCGGCGCCCTCGAATCGCTTCTATGCGCACACGATATCAGAACGTGACGCCGAGTGCGACAGTGATCCTGACTCACGAGGCGAGATCAGACCCTTCGCGCGACCTCCTTGGCCACATCCAACGTCGAGTTGGCCTTCGGATCGCCCGCCTTCACCTGGCGCACATCGTATGTCGCCACCTTGCCTTCCCTGATCACGCGCGCGATGGCGGCCTCGAGGCGCTCGGCGTGCTCGGTCTCCTCCAGCCAGTCGAACATGAGCTTGACGGTGAGAAGCATGGCCATGGGGTTGACGACGTATTTGCTCGCATACTTGGGCGCGCTGCCGTGCGTGGGCTCGAAGACCGCGTAGTTGTCGCCGATGTTGGCCGAGGCCGCGAAGCCCAGCCCTCCCACGAGGCCCGCGCACAGGTCGGAGATGATGTCGCCGAACATGTTCTCCGCCACCAGCACATCATAATCCTGCGGGTTCTTGATCATCCACATGCAGATGGCATCGATGTTGGCTTCCCATGCGGCGATGCCTGCATACCCCTTCGCAACCTCCCTGAAGACCCGCGTCATCAGCCCTCCCGTCTCGCGCAGGACGTTGGGTTTCTCGATGAGGGTGACCGATCTTCGCTTGTGCTTCTTCGTGTACTCGAATGCCTGCCTGCAGATGCTCTCGCACCCCTGCTTGGACATGATGCGCGTCGAAACTGCGACGTTTTCGAGCCCCTTCTCGTACCACTTCTTCATGCGCGCTGGATGGCCCACCTCTGGGTCAGCCATCGCGTCCGCGACCTTCTTCGGCAGCGGGTACCACTCGATTCCGCCGTACATCCCTTCGGTGTTCTCGCGGAAGACGACCTGATCGACATCATCGCGATAGTTGAGCGGATTGCCGGGATAGGCCTTACACGGCCGGAGATTCGTGTGAAGGTTGAACAACTGCCGCAGCCGCACGATCGGGCTGAAGTACGAGAGTCCCTTGTCATGGAGTTCCGGCGCGAGTTCCTGCCTGGCTTCATCGTTGGGCTTGGAGGTGATGGCGCCGAAGAGCGCGCAATCCGTTTCCTTGAGGATATTGATCGTGCGCTCGGGCAGGGCATCGCCTTCTTTGCACCAGAACTCCCAGCCGATGTCGGCGGGGATGTACTGGGCATCGAACTTCATGGCGTCGAGGACGATGCGCGCGGCCTCCATGACATCGTTGCCGACGCCATCGCCGGGCATCCAGGCGATCTTGTACTTTGCCATTTCACTTCACCACGGAGGACACGGAGGGCACGGAAAGGAAAATGAACCACGGATGCACACAGATTCACGCGAATTGATCAAACGAAGCGGTGACGCTCCGCGTCGCGCGCATCCTTCAATCAAGTCAGGGCGGAGAGTATAGCGAGGGTCGTTCACGTCAAGCGGGCGATGGCGGTTCGTAATCCTCCGCGCTACCAACGATCAAAACGAGAAAGAGAGCGCTGACAATCACGATCGCAATGCTGATGAGCCGTTCGATACGTGCCAATTGGCGCATCCCGATGATTCCACAAATGAGTGCTGCAACAAGTGCACCAGCGCAAATCCAGTATCTGCGCGGCTCCGTGAATGGATCGATGCCGATCTTTCCCTCGCTTCCAGCAATTGCGATGAAGAATGCGCCAAGAAGACCCGCCCAAGGAACTCGACCCGCGATAGTTGATGCCTGAGTCATTGCAATGCCTTTCTCAACCGCCGCCTCACCACATTCTCCGCCCCGCCGGCGACGACGAGCTCTTGTGCGGTCGGACTCAGTGGTGCGAAGGTGAATTCGCGCCCCTCGCATGCGATCACGCCGCGCGCGAAGTCGATCGTGATGGACGGACCGATGATGGTCAAGTCTTCACTCGATGCCTTGATGCCTTCATGCCTTGATGCCTTCAAAACCTCCACCAGCTCCGGACACTCGAACACGATGAACCCGTTGTTGAACGCATTGCGCTTGTAGGTCTCGCTGAAGCTCTCCGCGATCACGCAGGGAATGCCGAACTTCTGAAGGCACGTGGCCGCCTGCTCGCGCGAAGAGCCCGTGCCGAAGTTCCTGCCGGAAACGATGATGTCGCCCGCGCGGGCTTTCTTCACGAATTCCGGGTCGTAGTTGTTGAAGCACGCCTGCGACATCTCGGCATCGCTGACATCATCGCGATAGGTAAGTTTGCCTGAATAGATGCCATCAGTGTTGAGGTTGTCGATGGGGAGCAGCACAGCGCGACCTGTCAGGGACTTCGGGAAGCCGTCGATGATCTCGACCATTCCGGGACCGCTTGCGGTTGTGCGATGGTCTCGCCTTTCATTCACCTTCACCGTGAACCGCGGCGTCACATCATCGAATCGGTCGGGCGAGCAGATATATCCCTCAATTGCGCTTGCTGCAACGACTCCGGGACTTCCCAGATACGCGTGCGCCTCGCGCGAGCCCATCCGGCCTTTGAAATTCCGGTTGGTCGCACTGATGGCGACCTCACCCGGCTCCAGCGTTCCGCGCCCCAATCCGATGCACGGTCCGCATCCGCTCGGCAGCGGGATCGCGCCCGCATCCATCAATGTCTTCCACGTTCCGTTCGCCTCCGCCTGCTGCTGCACGTTGGCGCTCGCGGCCGCGACATAAAACTCCACACCCGCCGCAACCATTTTCCCGCGCACGATCGACGCTGCCTCGTTGAGGTCCTCCAGCCGCGCGTTCACGCACGAGAGCAGGTACGCCTTGTTCACCTTCACGCGCTTCGCCTCGATCTCCGGCAGCGATGACATCGTCTTGACATCATCAGGGCCCGAGACGTGCGGAATGACCGTCGAAAGTTCGAGCGTGAGTTCGACGGCGTAGTCTGCATCTGCATCCGCCTCGATTTTCTCACTCCACCAGCGATCGACATCCGCGCGGGTGTAGCGCGGCGGGCGGGACGCCCGCGCTCCCCGAATTCGCTCCAGAAACTCCCCGCGCTCATACAGGGATTCGCGCAGCACATCGTCAAACGGAAACACGCCCGCCAGCGCGCCCCACTCGGTGGTCATGTTCGCGATCGACATCCGCTGATCCATCGTCAACTGATGGATGCCATCGCCCACGAACTCCACCGCATGATTCAAGACCTCATCGTGATTGAACACGCCGCACAGCGCGATGATCACGTCCTTGCCTACGACTCCCCGCTTCAACTTGCCGACGAGGTTCACGCGCGCCACCGGCGGCACCTGCCACCATGTTTCGCCGGTCGCCCAGATCGCGGCCGCATCGGTGCGCACCACGGGCGTGCCTAGGCAATTCACCGCGCCGTAGAGATTGCTGTGCGAATCCGACCCGACCACCATCGTGCCCGGCGTGGCGTAGCCGTATTCCACCATCACTTGGTGCGAGATGCCCGTGCCCGCGGGATAGAAGTCGATGTCGTGCTGCCGCGCGAACGATTCGATCTTCGCATACTTGCCGAGATTCTCGGGTGAGAGATTCTGAATGTCGTGATCGATGGCGAAGACGGGTTGGCGCGGGTTGTGGATCACAGGCGAGACGCCTGTGCCACTGAAGATCTCCTTGAACTTGCTCATCACCGCCGAGGTGTTGTCGTGGGTCATCACGTGCTTCGGGCGGATCGTGATGATCTCGCCGCTCCGGGCGACCTCCGCGGCGCGCAGGCCCACCGCGTGCCTGGTCGCGATCTTCTCAATGAGGGTCAGACCTGCCATTCCAGCATTCTATGGGTCTGCGCGCGTACAATGTTGCCATGACCGCTCACACGCCGCCCACCGTTCCGCCCACCTCATTCGGAGATGCCGCGGCCGCGATGCCCGTGCAGGATCGCGTCAACTTCCTCGAACGCAGGATGAAGTGGCTCATGCTCGGGCTCATCGGCTGCGCAGTGCTGGTGGTCATCATGGCGTCTGTCACGGGCTTGCTTCTCACGCAGCACGCTGCGCTCCTGACGCAACAGGCCGCGGAGGAGAAGCTCCAGTTGCAGCTTCTCCAGCAGATCCGCTCCGACTTCGACGCCATGGAGCAACCCGCGCCCACCAACCCCCTCGAGGCCTACACGCAGCTTCGCGGCTACCTCAACGAGCTCCAGGGCGTTTACGGCGCGATGGGCCAATTCGACGTCACCGACATGGATGGTTCGCTCGATCGCATTCTCGGCGAAGTGGAGGAGTCTCGCTTGAATGATCAAGCAGACAACCGGCCGAAACGCGAAAGCGACGAGCCAAACGATCAGTTGCCTGATTGATTCATCTCGATGCCAGAACGCTGCCCCATTCGCGCGACTCGGAGCAATCACCTCGCCCAGAGGACGATTCCCCAGATAAGGAACGAGACGCACGCGATGCCCGTGGCGAAGTTGAGCACCGTCATCAAGTTCATCGGCTGCGTGCGTTCCTCGGCGGTCGGCGTGGCCCGGGCGGTCTCCAAGCGCTGGTGCGCATCGGAGTGCAGTTGCGTTTGCGCCAGTTGAAAAGCAATGCGCGACTGGGCGCGATCGGCCGGGCCGTTGTACTGCATGCAAAACGTCGCGAAATTGGCGAACAGCACGCCGAAGGATGCGAAGTTGAGCATCTGCGTTCCGAAAGCAGCCATAAGCGCAAAACCACCCACGCCCGCGGCGAGAAAAATCCATCGCAACATGGTTCGGCATTCCTTTCACGAGCGGCGAGAAGCGATCATCGCCGCAGACGTTGCCGCGCCTTCGCCGAAAGAGTCGGCGAGGCATCGGTGCATGGTACGCCGCGGGATTGTGCAATCCATCGAGGAACGGGGATTTGCGAGAGATTCATGCTGAAAAAAGTTCACCACGGAGCACACGGTGAGCACGGAGGAGGATCGATTGTGGATGATTGCCGATTCCTCACTTCCCATCTTTCATGGCTTCTTCTCCGTGCCCTCCGTGTTCTCGGTGGTGAATCGCCTCCGCCCGCTCTTCCGCAGTCTCGACGAAGCGGTCATCGCCCGCGATGTCCCATACGAAGCGCCAGTGAAGCAGAGCGCCTATGAGGACCGCGATGTGCCAGAGTTCGTGCGCGTGAATGATACCCGGGACCACGACAAACCAGCCCCTGAACTCCATGTAGGCCCCGATCGAATACGCGAGGCCGCCGTAGAGAAGCGGAGTGAGGTAGCGGAAGCCATACCGCCGGAAGATCGGCAGCGCGGTCAGGGCTACGCCCCAACCCAGCCCGAGATAGAAGGACAGCCCCAGCCATTCGGGCAGCGACTCGAAGAAGACAGTCTTGAGCGTGATGCACGCCGCGGCGATGACCCATACGATGACAAGCGGAACCCAGCGAAACCAGCCGTGGAACATGATGCCGTGCACCGCGGTGAAAGTGCCCGCGATCAGAATAAAAATGGCGCCGTGGTCGAGTCGTTCCATGACGCGGTGAGCCGGTCCGCCGCGGACAGTCATGTGAAAGAGCGAGCTGGCGATGAAGAGCAGGACGCATGCCAGCGAATAGATGATCAGGAAGGCCATGCTGGCGCGATGAGCGTGGCCGCGGCGAAGGAGCTTCCAGCCGAGAAGCGTAAAGAGCGCAGCCGCGAACAGATGGCTGATCGCGTTGAAGGGCTCGTAGAAGCCGGTGAGGTGGTGGAGCGCGGTGTCGCCGGGCATTGGGAAAGTTTACGCGCGGTCGTTTGCGAGCGGAAGCGTGCTACGCCGCAAGCGGCGATGCGTCTGCTAAACTTCCGCACCTTTCGTTCTATCTCTTAATCTCTTCGTATCCTCGTCTCTTCAATCCATCAGTGTTCATCTGTGTTTATCTGTGGCTCACCGTTATGGCTCACGACACATCGAAGAAGCACACGGATTTCGTTTCCCACGCGCTGGCGAAATGGGCGCACGACCTTCGCTACGAGGATTTGAGCGAAGAGGCCATCCACCGCGCCAAGATGTTTCTCTACGACTCCTTCGGCTGCGCTCTGGGTGGCTCGCAGCAGCACGATGTGCGGATCATGCTCGAGCACTTCAGGGAGATGGGCGGGTCGCCCACCTGCACGGTGTTCGTGGCTGGGTGGAAGACCAATCCCGTCGATGCGGCTTTCCTCAACGCGCTGATGATCCGCGCCATGGACTACAACGACATCTACTGGAAGCAAGACCCTTCGCACCCTTCCGACATCATTCCCGGGCCGCTGGCATTGTGTGAATCGAGGGGCTTGTCCGGCCGCCACCTCATCCTCGGCACGATCATTGCTTACGAGATCGAGATGCGCTTGTGCGAGTTCGGCCGGCCGGGGATTCGCGAATATGGCTGGCACCATGCGACACTGACCTCGATCGCGGCTCCAATCGCGACGGGGAGGATGCTCAATCTCTCACCCGAAGAGATTCAGCAGGCGATCGGGATTTCGTGCGCGCCGTCGATGTGTCTGGGCGCTGTCACAGCGGGCAAGCTGACGAACATGAAGAACATGGTCGATCCGCTGGCGACCCGTTCCGGGGTGCAGGCGGCCTTGCTGGCCGCGCGCGGGTACACCGGGCCGGAGCATTCCATCGATGGCAAGGAATCCTTCACGCACTGCTTCGAGAAGTTCGGCGGAAAGTTCGACCTCAAGGTTCTGACCGAGGGCTTGCCCTCTTCGCCTCAAGACCATTACCGCATCCTCGACTGCGGCATGAAATCGTTCCCCATCGAGGCGCTGTCGCACGCGCCCTTGAGCGCGATGATGAAGATCGTGCGCGAGCAGTTCAAGGGGAATGTGAATCCGAACGCAATTGCGGAGATCAAGGTCGAGGTGATCGCGCGGGCGGCGGACATTCTGGGCGATCCCGCGAAGTATCGGCCGACCAGCAAGGAAACAGCCGATCATTCGCTGCCATATTCGCTTGCAGTGGGACTCGTGGATGGCATGGTGACGCCATTGCAGTTCAAGAATGAGCGCATCCGCGACCCGAAATTGCCCGCGGTCATGGACAAGATCAAGGTCGTGCCGAACGAAGAGTTCGAGGCATTGTTCCCGAAGTTCCAGCCATCGCGGGTCACGATCACGATGAAGGATGGAAAGAGTTACCAGCAGCGTGTGGACGTGCCCAAAGGCGACCCGCGCGACCCGATGACGGAGGAGGAGATCGCGGTCAAGTTCAACGCGCTGGGGAAGAATGTCATCGGCGAACAGAAGTGCGCGCAGCTCCGCCAGGTGATCATGGGGATGGAGAAGGAAGTGTCGATGGCGCGGGTGTTCAGATTGATGACACAGTAAGTGAATGGAAAGTGGCACAGGCGTGCCGCTGCTCTGTAGAAACCTTCTACCAGAATCCGATATGTGGTCTGGAGGTGCCTATGGCGCATCGGCAAATGACGCGATTGGAGGCGGTAGCGAAGATGTCATTGCAGGTCGCGCGCCGCTGCGTCAGCAGCTACGGCTGCGTGACGAGTCGGAAGGATTTCACGCAGCCGCAACTGATTGCATGCCTGGTGTTGCGGGCGGTGAGCAAGAATGATTATCGCGGGGTGTGCGAGCTGTTGACCCTTTCTCCCACGCTGCGTCGGGCGCTGGGATTGGAGAAAGTTCCGCACTGGACGACGCTCCAGAAGTTCATGGCCAAATCACACGTGCCGCAGATCATCGATGCGATGATCGGGCAAGTGATCGCGGAGGTCGGCTGGACGGATCGGCCGACCCCCGTCGCGGTGGATTCGACGGGCCTGCAGAATGGATTGGCGAGTCTGCACTACCAGACGCGCCGCTTTGGCGGCGTGAAGACCGCCCGCAAGAGCGTGAAGGTCTCGGTGGCGGTGTTGTGCGGCGTCTTGCTGCCCGCGGCGCTGGTTGTCGATCTCGGAGCGAGCCCGGACATGAAGCAGATGCCGGCTTTGATGGCGCAGATTGAAGCGACGAGCACGCCGAGTTGGCTCCTGGCGGATGCGGGGTATGACGCCGAATGGGTGCACGAACGATGCCGCGAGCAATGGAATGCGGAGAGCGCAATTCGCGCCATTCCGCGCACGCGGGATGGAACGATCAAAACGCGATGGCGTGCGCTGATGCGGGAACTTCCCGCGGTCTATGGCCTGCGCTGGCATGCGGAATCGTTCTTTAGCGGGATGAAACGAACCACGCTGGCGACGCTTTCAAGCCGTACCGAACGAACTCTGCTCACGGAAGCCGCCATGAAGGTGCTCGCCTACGCCATCCGGCGTTAGGAACACCTGATCAGAGGGTCAGGGAATCTACAGAGCAGCGGGACGCCTGTGCCACTGT
>Ga0326597_10000907_pt1 | contig 50136 bp, 45 predicted proteins | sample RVTome_12_FD_203789 | JGI IMG/M metagenome (GOLD analysis project Ga0326597, IMG submission 203789) | Soil microbial communities from uranium-contaminated site in the Upper Colorado River Basin, Wyoming, United States - RVT100D185 | ecosystem: Environmental > Terrestrial > Soil > Contaminated >... | reverse complement strand
GCAGTGCCGGCGCGTCAGGGCCGTTCTCGTGAAACCATTCCTCCTGGCGCTCGCGTGAAGCGCCGCCTTCAAAGACCTCGTCACTGAGGTCGGCAAAGATCTTGATTCGGCGCGGACGGGTCACTGGAAAGCGGATGACGCGCACGCCGCCCTCGGTCGACGGCCCAGCTGGCCAGGCGTTCTCCCACGTGACGTAGTCCTTCGCGCACGTGGTCAGCACGGTGATGTCGTGGCGCGGACCGAGACGCTCGGCCAGCTCCCGGGCGAGCCCCTCGGATCCGCCGGCGATGCCGGTGCCATACCGCTGCACAACGAACGCCAGTTTCATCGCGCGTCGCGAGACTCCGGCGTTGGCGCGGCCGCGTGGTTCGCGACTGGTGGCGGCACAGAGAGGCGACGCAGGTCACGCCGGAGCCGCGCCGTTTCGACAGCCAGTTCCTGAACACAGGCAAACAGCAGCAGGTTCGTCCGGCGCTGTCGCTCGAAGTTGTCTCGGCTGTACTCGTAGAGCCACCGAAACACGGGCATGAGGACCCGTCGCTTCACGAACAACAGCACAGACGCGGACCCCTTGGTTCGATGGGATTGATACCGCATGGCGGTGTGCAATCGCCAAGTATCGGGGTCGCCCAGGAGTTCGGGCAGGACCAGTCTGGTGGAGTCGAAGGTGCCGGCAGCGGTGCGGAGGAGCGCCTCGACATCGGCGAAGAGCTCCGGATCTTCGAAGTCTGGCGATCCCCCGCTGGCAACGATCTGCGCGCGCAGCCGCTCGCGCACACGAGCGTGAAGCTCCGTCATGACGGTGCCAACAGGCACCTGGGGCTCACCGCCCAAAACCGCCGCCACCGGACCTGACCTCGATGCGGCTGTTGACCGCGGCGACCTGCCGGGTCCTTTGCTTGAGCTTGAAGACGATTCGAAACTGGCCAGCCTGGCGGTAGATGTGGTCCGCTGAGTAGCGGCGCCGAATCTCGCTCTTCCCGGCTTCGTACGGATCGCAATCACTGCCGCTTTCCGATATGGTGCCGTCGCCCCAATCCCATTCGATCTGGGGACAATAGAAGTCGGCATAGTCGTCGCTACCGTCGCGGACGTCGACGACCACGCGGGCGCGCAGCGGTGTGAAACCGACGGGCGGGGTGACTCGCAATGATAAACTCGGCTTTTGGTCCTCGGCCTGTTGGCCCTGCAGCGGTGGTGCCGATAAGAGAACGGCAAGGGTCGCGACGAGTGTGCGGCAGACGCGGCGGGGTTCATTCATACGTGGTCTCAACAGTTCGATTCTAAGCCTGTGTCCCACGGCGCCACAAGCGGTGCCGACTTGTCGGAGAGCGCTCCTGACCTATGCAGACGGTTCCTCAGACGCCAGCTATTACCCCGATTAGCGGCCCATCCCGAACGATCGAGACAGACATCGTCATCATCCCTGTCTTCGAGGATGATGTTCTGGCGGACGAGCCGGATCTCGATGCCGCATCCGGGGGCGAGATTGCCGCGGCCCGCGCGCGCGGCGAGTTCACCGGCAAGGCGTTCGAGCTGTTCGTGACACCGGTCAGCGGGTGGAGCGCGCCTCGGGTAGCGCTCGTCGGAGCGGGCGCGCTGAAAGAGTTCTCGTCGGATCGACTGCGGCGGATCGCCATCACGGGCAGCCTCGCGGCGCGGCAGCGTCGATTTGCACGGTTCGCGCTGGTGCACCGCCCTGGGAGTGCTGTTGACGCTCGGGACGCGGCGCAGGTACTCGCGGAGGGGGCGGTCTTGGCGAGTTTTGAGGGGGCGACCCTCAAGACGACCGAACATTCGTCGACCGCGATCGAGAAGGTACAGTTGCGCGTCGATGGCGACAAGGCTACCGTGGAGCATGGGCTCGAGCACGGCCGTGTACTGGCCCAGTACACCAACCTCGCGCGCGGACTGTCGAACGAACCTAGCAACGACCTCACGCCGCAGTTATTCGCCCAGCGAGCTCATCGAATTGCGATTGAAGCTGGGTTGGCCGTGGAGATTTTCGACGAGTCGAAAATCGCCGAGCTCAAGATGGGCCTGCTCCTGGGGGTCGCGCGTGGCAGCCAGGAGCCGCCGCGTGTCGTGGTGCTTCGCTACGAACCCGACTCGATCACGACCGGTCCGGTACTGGGGCTTGTCGGTAAGGGGATCACCTTCGACACCGGAGGCATCTCCATCAAGCCGGCGGATCGAATGGACCGGATGAAGGAAGACATGTCGGGCGGCGCCGCGGTACTGTGCGCGATGGCGGCCATCGCCAGGCTGGGCGCGCCCGTTCGATGCGTTGGCGTGATTCCTCTGGCTGAAAACATGCCCGGAGGACGAGCGTACAAGCCCGGCGATGTGCTCGTGAGCGCCGAGGGCAAGACGGTCGAGGTTCTGAACACGGATGCCGAGGGTCGGCTCGTGCTGGGCGATGCGCTTTGGTACGCCCGCCAACTCGGTGTGACGCATCTCGTTGACGTTGCCACATTGACGGGCGCATGCGTCGTGGCTCTGGGGAAGGCCGCGACGGGCCTGTTCGGAACTCCGGACGCCTGGCGCGACCACGTTCAGCGCGCGAGCGAGCGGGCGGGGGAGCGGACCTGGCCGATGCCGTTGTTCGACGACTACAAGGAGCTCTTGAAGAGCCAGATTGCGGATGTCTCGAATACCGGGGGCCGAGCCGGGGGAGCGATTACCGGCGCGCTTTTCATTCAGGAATTCTCGGGCGGCCTGCCATGGGTACACATGGATGTCGCCGGTACGGCCTGGGCCGAAGAGGCCAAGCCGTACCAGGCGAAGGGCGCGACCGGCGTCGCGGTTCGTACGCTGGCAGAGCTTGCGCTCGGAGCCCAGGAGTGGGCCAAGGCCTAGGCCGCGCCCGATGCGAGGGGGCCTGAACCTTCGTCGGACCTGGGCGCTGAACGCCGTCGATGGCGCCACCCGATTCTTTCAGATTCGTGGTCACGCATGCTGATGCAACAAGAGCCGATTGTCGTCGAGGTGTTCAAGCAACCGGAAGCGACGCGAGATATCAGTCTGGACGTCGTGGTTGGCATGTTCTCGATGGCCGGAGCCGCACTGCTGTTCGCCGCCGTGGGCGGCCTCGTGGTCGGCGCGATCTTTGTCGCGTTGCGTCGTCTTCGCGACGCGAAATCGACGACCACCGAGACGGAACACACCCGCCTGCGTTTCTGACCGTGTGGCTCGGCCGAAACCTCGAGGCGCCCGGCGCCAGGCGTATCAAAACGTCGATCGAGGGACGGCCGTTCGTTTGAGGGCCCGCTGATAGTTCATGATGCCGTCGAGGAGCGCTTGCGCAACCTGCTGTCGGTAGCTGTCCGAGCGCAGGAGAGCCGCTTCGTCGCGATTGGTCAGAAACGAGATTTCCACCAGCACGCTTGGCATCGTGGCACCGATGAGGACCATGAAGGGCGCTTGCTTGACGCCGAGGTCCTTGGTGGACCGATCGATCGTGCGGAGTCGCTCATGGAGGGCGGCGTGGACGATCGACGCGAAGTCGCGCGACTCGTCGATCTTGTTGTTGAGCGCAATGGCCTTCACGATGTCCGGCAGGCTGGCCATCGTCCTGGCGGCGCTCGCGTTCTCGCGTGCCGCCAGCGCTTCGGCTTCAGGGTTTGCCGCGAAGTTGAGGAAGTAGGTCTCGATACCCCTGGCCGCCGTATTGGCGCTGGCGTTCACATGAATAGAGAGGAACAGATCGGCGCCGGACGTGTTGGCAATGGCCGTCCGCTCCGCCAGTGGGACGTAGGCATCGGTGCGGCGTGTGAGCACCACCTCGACGTTCGGGTACTTGGCGAGCCGTCGCTCGAGTTCCAGTGCGATGTCGAGAACGATCTGGGCCTCGCTCAGGCCTTGGATCTCGGCTCCTGGATCGCGGCCACCGTGACCAGGATCGATTGCCACCCGCGAGACGCCAAGGCCGAGCTGGCGTGAGAGCGAGAAGCCGCCGGACGCGTTGGCGGAGGCGGTTGACGGGCGTTCGCCAGGGTTGGCGGCGGCAGCGCTCTCGCGGCTGGTCGGAGGTGCCGCCGTCATAGAGGTGCCGGCCACTCGCGCAGGTGCGAGGGAGACCGGTTCCCCGGAAGTCTCGGGCGTCGGCGAGACGGCGGTGCTCGCCGGCGTGGAATCGATCCCCTCGAAATCGATCACGATCCGATACGGGTTGTAGAGTGAGTACACGCTGTACCTGGCGGGCTCCTGCAGATCGAAGACGACACGCGTGCGGTTGTCAGGCTGTCGACCGATACGCGCCTGTCGCACGATGTCGTCGGGAAACGGGATCGTGGCGTCTTTCAGCGCCCCGACCACCAGGGTGTCCCGGAGATCCACAAAGACCCGCTCTGGCGCTTCGAGCCGTTCCTCGGTGAAGGCGGCCTCCCGTTCGAGTTCGAGGGTTATGCGCAGTACGCCGGGGAGGACCTCTCGTCTGACGGCCGTCAGGGTGGTGACGGTCGTCTGGCTCGCGCTGTCTGCAGCGCCCTCGAGGCGAGTCGTGTATGGGGTGATCTTCCTGATGAGCGAGCTGGTGGGGAACGTTGCCTTCAGGCGGGCAAACAGTGTGAGGGCTGCGGCGCGATCCCGAGTGTCCCCGAATTGCCAGAAGGTATCGGCCGAGAGCACCGCCGCTTGCCAGAGGGCGTTGTCGCTATAGCCACTCTGTGGGTTGCGACGGGCCAGATTCTCGTAGGCCGCAATCGCTGAGCGCACCCGCAGCAGTAACGCTACGGACGCTTCACCAGGGGGCTGCGCTCGGCGTTGCGGGGCGAGTTCGAGCTCTGCGCGGAGCGAGGTTTCCCGCGCCAACAGGTCGAGGTACTGGCGCTGGATGCTCTGTGCCACCAGGGCGGTGCCCAGGGTGCCGACGACGATGAGCACGGCGCACAGCGCTCTACCTGAGCTGCGCATCCACTTCCTCGAAGTAGCCACGGTCCACCAGTACTTCGCGTGGCTTCCCACCCGTTCCCGACGACACGAGGCCTTCGGCCTCCATCATGTCGACGAGTCGTGCGGCGCGGCTGAAGCCGATGCGGAGCCGGCGCTGGAGGTAGGAAATCGACGCCTGCCCGCTGCCCACGACGATACGCGCCGCCTCGTCGTAGAGGTCGTCCTTGCGGGCATCCATGCTGCCCGGTCCAGCCTTGTCCTCCTCAGCTGTGATTGCGTCGTTGAACACCGGTCTGCCCTGCTTGCGCAGAAAGCTGGCGAGGCGTGCGCTCTCTTGTTCCGATATGTAGGGGCCGTGCAGGCGGATGCACCTGGACGAGGCCGGAGGCAGAAACAGCATGTCGCCCCTGCCGAGAAGCTGTTCGGCCCCGTTGGCGTCGAGAATCGTGCGCGAGTCGGTTTTCGACGACAGTCGAAAAGAGATGCGCGACGGCATATTGGCCTTGATGAGGCCTGTCACGACGTCCACCGACGGACGTTGTGTGGCGAGGATCAAGTGGATACCGACGGCACGGGCCATCTGGGCGAGCCTGGCGATGGACTCCTCGACTTCATTGCTCGCCACCATCATCAGGTCGGCGAGTTCATCAATCACCACGACGATGAGCGGCAAAGGCCTGGGTGCGTCGGGATCCTTCGCCGCGCTCCCCCCCTCCTCGATCGCGAGACGAATATTGCGGTTGTACTGCTCGATGTTCCGCACACCCTCGGCAGCCAGTGTCTTGTAGCGCTCCTCCATCTCATGCACCGCCCAGCGCAGGGCGTTGGCGGCCTTCTTGGGATCGACGACCACGGGCGTCAGGAGGTGGGGGATCTCCTCGTACATCCCCAGTTCCAGTCTCTTCGGATCGATCAGGATCATCCGGACGTCCTCGGGGGTGGCCCGAAAGAGAATGCTCGTCAGCATGGCGTTCACCCCGACGGATTTGCCCGTGCCCGTCGAACCGGCAATCAGTAGGTGCGGCATGGCGGCGAGATCTGTCAGATAGGGTTCGCCGTGGATGGTCTTGCCGAGCACGAGCGTGAGCTTCGACGCCGACCGCTGGTAGCCATCTGACTCGAGGAGTTCTCTGAGCGAGATGGCTTCCCGATTGGGGTTCGGAATCTGTATGCCGACCGTGGACTTGCCAGGAATCCGATCAATGAGTACGGACTCGGCCTGCATCGCGAGGCACAAATCGTCGGCGAGCCCGGTGATCTTGCTGTACTTGACGCCGGCTTCCGGCTTGAACTCGAACGTCGTCACGACGGGGCCGGGGTGGATCTGTGCGACCTGCCCCGCGACGGCGAACTCGCGACACTTCTCCTCGAGTTGCCGCGCCGAGTCCATCAGCTCGCGTTCGTCGATCTTGCGTCCGATTTTGGCGGCATCCAGCAACGATGCCGGTGGGAGGGCATACGCGCCGTTCCTTCGCAGGGTCAGCGCACTCGGGGCGGCCGGATCGGGCAGCGGGAGCGTCGGAGCCATGGCGGTCGGCTTGCGGGCGACGACTGCAGGTACCGTTTGGGGAGCGGACCTCTGGACGGGTGCGGGAGCGACCGGCGGTGGGATCGATCCGGCCCGTTTGGTGTGCTTTGCGATGACTTCTCGACGTTCGCGATCCTTGCGCCGTTGTTCCATCCAGCGCCTAAACCAGCCGATACCACGCGCGGAGAGATCCCGTGACTCCTGGCTTGCAGTTTCGAACAGGCGGCCAAACGAAAACTGCGTCGACACGATGACCGCCAGCGCCATCGTGGTGAGCAGTACGATGATCGCGCCCGTCCGATTGAGGTACTCGGACATGACGCCTCCCAGCCAGTAGCCCATCGAGCCGCCGGCGTGGAACGTGCGTCCGTCAACGTCGGCACTGCCGAAGAGCAGGCTCAGGAATGTGCTTGCGCACGCGAAGAACAGCGTGATGCCGAATCCCTTGGTGTACGCCGCATCAAGCGCCTGGCACCAGAAATAGTGCCACCCCGCCACGGCGAGCAGTGCCGGAACCAGGTACGACGCGTAGCCGAACAGCTGGAGTGACAGCTCCGAGAGAAAGGCGCCGATACGGCCGACGAAGTTCGCTGGTGTGTCGGCCGCGTCGGTCGTGAAGAACCAGACGGGGTCGCTTGGCTCGTGTGTCACGAGGGCGATCAGCCAGATCAGCGCGAGCGCAAAGAGCGCGACGCCGACGAACTCGCTGAGGCGGCGCGCCAGGATAGGCTTTGCCATCAGATCTCCATCAACACCGGCAGCACGAGCGGTCGCCGGCCTGAACGCTTCTTGAAGAATCGCCGCAAGTCACCACGGAGCTTTTCGGTCATGAGTCCCTGGTCTGTGCGCTCCTCGAGCGATGAAGACTCGATGCACTCGGCAATGACGGCTGCCGCATCCCGGAACGTCGGTCCCTCAGCCTCCTCGCCGAACACGAATCCTCGCGCGACCAGCTCGGGCTCGCCGACGAGCTGGCCGCTTTGCCGGCCGATCGCGACCACGGCGATCACGATGCCGTCGGCTGCGAGGTGACGCCGGTCGCGAAGGACCTCGTCACCCACCTCGCCGATCCGAGTCACGTCAATCAGCACCCTGCCCGCCGGGGCCTTGTCGGCAATGCGAGCGCCACGAGCATCGAACTGGAGAATGTCGCCGTCCTGTGCCACGAGCACCTGCAGCTTCGGTTCGACTCCGGCCAGCACGCGCTGCGCGACTCGTGCGTGTTGCGACAGCTGACGGTATTCGCCGTGGATCGGGACGAAGTAGCGCGGGCGGATGAGCGACAACACGAGCTTCAACTCTTCGGCGCTCCCGTGCCCTGACACGTGGACGTGCTTCATCGCGTCGGTCACCATGTCCGCCCCCCGTCGGGCGACGTGGCTCATCGTCCTGGCGATGGCCTTCTCGTTGCCGGGAATCGCACGCGCAGACATCACGACGAGGTCGTCGGGACGAAGTCGAACGTAGCGGTGGTCGTCGATCGAGATCCGCGAGAGCGCAGCCCGGGGCTCGCCCTGGGACCCGGTGGCCAGGCACAGCACCTCGTGCGCAGGGTAGTTCGGCACGTCGGCATCGCGAATCTGTATACCAGCCGGGACGCGCAGGAAACCCAGCCGCTGGGCGATCTCGGCGTTCTTGACGATACTGCGGCCCACGAACGCGACCTTGCGGTCGAACTGCACCGCCAGATTCACGAGTACCTGCATGCGGAAGATGCTGGATGAGAACAGCGCCACGATCAGCTTGCCTTCGGTGCTCGTGAAGAGTTCCTCGAACGCGTTGATGACATCGGTCTCCGGTCCGGTGAACCCGCTGCGGTCGATGTTGGTACTGTCGGCGAACAGGGCGAGCACGCCCTGACTGCCCAGTTGGGCAAACCGGTGCAGGTCGAAGTGCTCGCCATCAATCGGTGTCTGATCGATCTTGTAGTCACCCGTGTGAACGACGATGCCGACCGGCGTCGTGATGGCCAGCGCCACGCAGTCAGGCATGCTGTGTGTGACCCGGATGAACTCGATCGTGAAGGGGCCAATCGCGATCGTGTCACCAGGGCCCACCGGCCTGAGGCGGTCGGCCACATCGAGGTGGTGTTCCTCGAACTTGGGCTCGAGCAACGCGAGCGTCATCGCCGTGCCGTACACCGGCCCATCGAAGAGCGGCATCAGGTGCGGTACCGCACCGATGTGGTCTTCGTGTCCGTGGGTGAGGAGCAACGCCTTTACCTGGCCCCGGCGCGCCTCGACGAACGCCATGTCGGGAATGATCAGATCCACGCCAAGCTGATCGGGGTCCGGGAACATCACACCCGCGTCGATGAGGATCGTCGTCTCCTCCCACGACACCGCCATCATGTTCATGCCGAACTCGCCGAGGCCGCCCAGGGGGACGACCTCAAGCGTGCCAGGGGACACGGCTGGTACGGCAGACTGATTCATTCGGTTTCCAGTTGGGAACGACCCCGTTGTATTACCCGCGACTGCGGTCCTGGCGAACCACAAGGCGCGGTTGCTCGACTCGCGCACACGAGCCGGGCGTCAGGCAGCTGGGAGCGCCTGGATATCTGGCGGGCTCAACGACTTCCGAGCGAGAACTATAGCACAGCGCGCGAGAGCCGTGCCATTTCGTGGACGGTCAGCGTTTCAGGTCGTCTCGATGGCTCAAGTCCTGCCTGCTCAAGTACTTGGGACGACGTGTGCCCCCGAGCCAGGGCGATCGGCCGGAGCGCGTTCAGCAGCGTCTTGCGCCGCTGCACAAACAGGCCGCGCACCAACTGCTCGAACGTGTCGGGATCGCCGACCTCGGCCGAGGCGCTCCGAAACGTCAGACGGACGACGGTCGAGGTCACTTTGGGCGGCGGGCGAAATGCCCCCGGGGGCAGCGTCAGGATTCGGTCGACGTCCGCCAGCAGGCCGATCTGGATCGCCAGCGCCCCGTACCCGTCGTGCCCGACGCCGGCGCACAGACGGTCGGCGACCTCCTTCTGCAGCATGAGCGTTGCGTCGCGAAACCGCCGGCCGTGCTGTGCCGACCGAAGTAGCCGGAACAGAATCGGAGACGCCACGTTGTAGGGGAGGTTGCCCACGACACGCAGGGGCAAGTCCAGGCCCGACAGGAGCTCGTCGAGATCAGTGTGCAGGAAGTCGCCCAGCACCACGCGCACGTTCGCGGGCGCGCGTTCGGGAAGCGCAGCTGCGAGATCGCGATCGATCTCCACGGCGACAATGCGCGCGACGTGGGGGGCGAGCGCAAGCGTCAGGGCACCACGTCCGGGTCCGACTTCGAGGAACGTGTCGTCGGTTGAGGCCCCAAGCGCGGCGACCAGCTTCGCAACCCAGGGTGCCTCGAGGAAGTGCTGGCCGAATCGCTTTCGCGGCCGCGGTCGGTCGGAGGGCTTGTCGCGACGCCCGCCGGCTGCGTTGGGGTCGCGGCGTCTATTCGTCTCTCGAATCGTGTTCGTCGTCTTCATCGGAGGTCAGCGTTTCGCCTCGCCAGTAGCGCGCCTCGATTTCCTCAATCTCTTCCTCGCTGAGTCCGAAGTAGTGCCCGACCTCGTGAATCAAGGTTTCACCGATCACCGCGCGAACGTCGTCCTCATCCTCGGAATCGTCTTCGATCGGTCGCTGAAACAGCGTGATCCGATCCGGAAGGACGTTGCCAAATCCCCAGTCGCGTTCGGGCAGGGGCGTGCCCTGATACAGGCCGTACAGCGAATCCGGTGGATCGATCTGCATGTCCTGGAGCAGTTCGGCGCTGGGCTCGTCCTCGACCACCAGCGCCAGATTCTTCATCTCGCGTCGGAAGCGCTTGGGGATGAGCGTAATCGCTTCAACGACGAGGCGTTCGAACTCTTCGCGCGTCATGCGGCACGTTCGCGGTGATGCCGGGGCTGGCCATCGTCCGATAGTAGGCGCAATCCCTCTGCGCAGCACATTGCCCGCAGAGCGGCTTGGGCCGGCAGATGCGGCGCCCGTGCAGAATAAGAGTGTCGGACGCGAGAGTCCACATCGTCGCCGGCAGCGCCCTAGACAACTGTGACTCCACTTTCGCCGGGTCCTCGCCAGACGCGATCCCGAGGCGGCCGGCGACGCGAAGGACGTGACGATCGACGGGGAAGCCCGGCACGCCCAACGCATGTCCCAGCACGACGTTCGCCGTCTTTCGCCCCACGCCCGGCAGGGCCACGAGGAGATCCATGCGGGCTGGTACCTGGCCGCCGTGCTCGCGGACCAGTGTCTGGGCCAGGCCGATCAACGCTCTTGCTTTCTGTCGGAAGAATCCCGTGGAAAGAATCATGGCCTCAAGCGTCGTCGGGTCCGCGGCGGCGAGCGCCTCGGCGTCCGGATAGCGCTCGAACAGTGCCGGCGTCACCATGTTCACACCGGCATCGGTCGACTGCGCCGACAGCACGGTGGCGACCAATAGTTCGAACGCGTTGCGATGGGTCAGCGCTGTCGTCGCGTGCGGATGCTGCGCCAGCAGCGTGGTGATGGTCGTCCGGGTCGCAGCGCGCGACTTCAGTGCACCGGTCCCTTGGCCCAACCGACGTTCGAGTAGGTTTCGGAGAACACGCGCATGTGTTCTTGGAGCGCCGCAACGAGGTTGGGCAGGAATTGCACCGGCACCACAACGCGGGCGCGTACCGGCGCCTTGACCACGTGCTGGTTTTCGGCGTTGAGGAGCTCTTTCTCCGAGAGCGGCATCACTTCGCAGAACGTGAGGGTGAAGTCGAACGGGGTATGGGCGATCGAGCAAAAATTGGCGTAGGTACGAGGCTCCCCGGGTTGCTCGTCGGGAACGATGGTGAAGTTGATCTGCTTGCGTTCGGGTTGGTCGCTCATGGTGGTGTTGCCGTTCGACTCACGCGGGTTGGGTGTTGATGGTCGACCTCGATTATGGATCGATCGGTCAGTACTTGCGCATCACGCCGACGACGACACCCTGCACCTGCACCCGGTCGGGGTCCACCATGATCGGGTGCATGGCTGGGTTGGCCGGCTGCAGCCGGATCCTTCCATTCTCGCGATAGAACTTCTTGAGCGTCACGTCGAGACCGCCGACGAGCGCGATCACCATTTCGCCGTTGTCGACGGACTTGCGGTCTTCGACGATGACGAAGTCACCATCGCGGATTTGTTCGTCGATCATCGAGTCGCCTTTGACGCGCAGGACGTAGCTGTCGCGCTTGCCCACGAGCGCCTCGGGGACCGCGATGGTCTCGTTGGTGGCCACAGCCTCGATCGGGGAGCCGGCCGCGACGTATCCGAGAAGCGGCAGCTCCAACGCCCTGACGCCTGCTCGGGTCGGGACCACCTCAACGGATCGGCTTCGGTTCCAGGCGCGGCGGATGAAGCCCTTTTCCTGGAGGTTGGTGAGGTGCTTGTGCACCGTCGCGAGGGACGAGAGGTTGAACCTGCGGCCGATCTCCTCGAGGCTTGGGGCGTATCCGTGCCGTTGGATGAACTCGTTCAGGTAGTCCAGGATCTCGCGCTGTCGTTTCGTGAGCGGTAGCACGGTGCCCTCCCAATCAACTCTGGATGCGGTTGTCGTCTGGGCCCGCCATGGCAGCCCAACTGGTGCGGTGACTATACGCGAATGAAAGGCGAACATCAACGCGTATCTGTGGACAGACAGTGTTTACGCAGTAGTATCGTTACAGTGGAGACATGAGACGCGGACCCCGAAGACCTTATCTTAAGGTCCAGCCCACGCAGAGCATCGTTGAACTGACGGCACGTATCCGTGCAGAGTTCGACGAGAGTCCTGGTATGCGGGTCACGCAAGCCCAGATCAGTCGCTTATTCCTACTCGATTCCACCCTCTGCTCGACCGTCGTGTCCGCTCTCGTTGATAGCGGCTTTCTCCGCAAAGACGGAATCGGCCGGTACCTCAAGGCATAGCAGGGTATTCATCGTTTCTTCGCCACCTTCCGCTTCCCGACCTTTGGCAGTGGTACACTCCGGCAAAGACAGCCAAGGGAGCCGCAAAATGTATCTTCTCCAGCGACGGTCGGCCGTCATCGTGCTCGCCACTCTCGCGCTCGTACCAGTACAGGCGGCGACCGTGTCGCCCCAGACCGCAGAGGTGTTCTCGCAGAAGATCGCCCTGATCCGTGGGCAGGGCGACTCAGGCGTGTCCGGCCGGACCCGGCTGACCGAAGACGAGATGAATTCCTGGTTCCTCTATCGCGGGGAACGGTGGCAAGAGTTGGTACCGCGCGGCGTCGCCCAGCCGAAGGTCACTATCGTCGGTGAGGGACAGGTGGCGGCCGCGGCGGTGGTAGACCTTGACGCGGTGGCCAAACGCCGGTCCAGCGGAGGGTCGCTCGATCCGTTGAGTCTCATCGGGGGCACCGTTCCGGTCAGCGTGCTGGGCGTGCTTCACACGGGCGGCGGTCGGGCGCGCTTCGAGGTGCAATCGGCGCAGATATCGGGGATTCCGGTGCCGGTGACCGTGCTGCAGGAGTTGGTGGGCTACTACTCGCGCACGCCGGAGCGGCCCGAGGGTCTCCGGCTGGACCAGACCTTTGCGCTCCCGTCCGGTATCCGGCAAGTGGAGATCGGCCGGGGCCAGGTCGTCGTGGTTCAGTAGCGCGCCTGCACGTCCGGTGCGGGATGACTTCCTCTCCACGCCGCTCCAGTTTCTGAGAGGCGTCGGGCCTCGCAAGGCCGCAGACCTCAAGCGTGCCGGCCTTTCGTCGGTCGAGGACCTTCTCTACCGCCTCCCGTTCCGCTATGAAGACCGCGCGCGGATGCAGCCGATCGCGACGCTGCGACCTGGCGCAAGGGCCGCCGTGCTCGGCGACATCAAGAGCGCCGCACTCAAGGTGACACGCCGACGCGGCTTCAAGATCTTCAATGCGGTTGTCGGCGATGCCAGCGGTGCGGTCCGCTGCACGTGGATGAACCAGGCGTTTCTTGCCGACGTGCTTCGTCCCCACGTGCGTGTCGTGATCGTCGGCGACGTGAAGCTCGACTCCACTGGGTTGCACCTGCTGAACCCGGAGTACGAACTGGTCTCCGAGGACCTCTCTGGCGTTCACACGGGCCGGATCGTGCCCTTCTATGAGAAGGCCGGGTCGGTCACGCCCAACATGCAGCGCAAGCTGGTGCGGTTTGTATTGGACCAGCTGCCGTTCGAAATTCCGGACCTGGTGCCGGAGCAGGTACGTCGGCGGCTGGGGCTCGCGTCCCGCCGCGAGGCCATCGAGGCTGCCCACTTTCCTCCAAGTAGCGAGTCGGTGGAACAACTCAACGCCTTCCGGACGCCCGCACAGCGCCGGTTGGTCTTTGAGGAATTCTTTCTCTTTCAGATTGGCCATGCCTGGCGACGGCATGAGGCGAGCATCGAATTGAAGCCGTTCGTACCCGTCGTAGACAGTCGAATTCGTGCGGCGGCGGCGAAGATGTTGCCGTTCAAGCTGACGGCCGGACAGCGGGTCGCGGTGAAGGAGATTGTGGACGACATGTGTCGACCGCACCCCATGCACCGCCTGCTGCAGGGCGATGTCGGTGCGGGCAAGACAATCGTGGCGCTGCTCGCCGCGCTCGTGGCGATGGAGAACGGTCAGCAGGTGGCGTTCATGGCGCCGACAGAAATTCTCGCGGGCCAGCACTTCGGCACCATCGCCCGGCTGCTGTCGCAGTCCCGGTTCCGAGTCGAACTGCTGACGGGCAGCACGCCGGGCCTCCAGAAGCACACGGTGCACGCGCACATCGAACGGGGCGCCACGAGTCTTGTCGTCGGCACGCACGCCCTCGTGCAAGACAACATCAACTTCCATCGACTCGGGCTGGTCGTGATCGATGAGCAGCACCGATTTGGCGTGGCGCAACGCGCCGCGCTCCGGGCCAAGGGTCTGCACCCGGACGTCTTGCTCATGACCGCCACGCCGATTCCGCGAACGCTGGCCCTGACGGACTACAGTGAGCTCGACGTCTCGAAAATCACGGACCTCCCGCCTGGACGGACACCCGTGCGCACCTCAGCGACACCGGAGTCACGCCGGGATGAAGTCTATCGCTTGCTTCGAGAGGAACTCGATCGGGGCCGGCAGGCCTACATCATCTATCCGCTCGTTGAGGGATCCGAGAAGGTCGATCTCAAGTCGGCCACGGAGATGGCTGATCACCTCCAGGCGGAGATCTTCCCGGCGTACCGCGTTGCCTTGCTCCATGGGCGCATGAAGACAGATGCGAAGGGGCGCGTAATGCACGCCTTCGTGTCCGGTGCGATCCACATTCTGGTGTCGACGACGGTTGTGGAAGTCGGTGTCGATGTACCCAACGCGTCTGTGATGGTGGTGGAACATGCTGAACGATTTGGCCTGTCGCAACTGCACCAGCTTCGCGGTCGGGTCGGCCGTGGTCCCTGGCAGTCGCACTGCGTGCTGCTGTACCAATCACCGTGGACCGATGACGCCAGGCAGCGTCTCCAGGCGTTGGCATCAACCAACGACGGATTTGTCATCGCGGAGCGCGATCTCGAACTCCGAGGGCCGGGCGACTTCTTCGGGACGCGTCAGTCTGGGCTTCCGCGCCTTCGAACCGGCGATCTCGTGCGCGATCGTGATGTGATGGAGGAGGCCCACCGCGAGGCGCGGCGTCTGCTGGCCGACGGAGGGCTCACCGGCGATCTACAGCGATTCGTCCAGGAGCGGTGGCGACAACAGTTCGGCTTGATCGAGGTCGGGTGACGTGCGCGTGATTGGCGGTCAGTTCAAGGGAAGACGCCTCAAGACCCCGCCGTGGGACGGGCTTCGTCCGACGTCGGACAAGCTCAGGGAAACGCTCTTCAATATCCTGGCATCGCGGGTCGCTCATGCGTGCGTGCTGGACGGGTTCGCCGGCACGGGCGCGGTCGGGATCGAGGCTCTCAGCCGAGGAGCCGGACACGTCACCTTCATCGACGAGGATCGCCGAGCGGTCGCGCTCGTCGAGGCGAACCTCAGGCTGTGTGGCCAGAAGCAGGGCTATACTATCGAGTGCGGTGACGTGGCGTCCCTGCTCCGGCGGAGACCCGGCGGCGCAGTGTTCGACCTGATTCTCTTGGATCCCCCGTACGAGATATCGCCCAAGTTGGTGACGACGACGTTGGAGGCGGCGGCCGGTCGAGTCGCGAGCGATGGGCTGGTCGTGTTGGAGCGTGCCACGCGGCGCGATCCGGATGTGCCGATGTCACTTCGTCGCGTGCGCGACGTCACCTCTGGCGACAGCACGCTCACGTTGCTCGGTCGCGCGTAGGGAATCGCGATGACGTCAACCAACCCTCCCGGCGGCCGCGTCGCGATCGTGCCTGGTTCGTTCGATCCGCTGACGAACGGTCACGTAGACATCGTGTTGCGCGCGGCCAAGTTCTTCGACCGTGTGATCGTCGCGGTGCTGGTCAACGCGGAGAAGACGCCGATGTTCACGGAGGCCGAGCGGGTGGCGATGATCGGGGAAGTCTTCAACGGCCAGGCCAGCGTTGAGGTCGACAGTTGCGGCGGGCTTCTTGTCGAGTACGCCCGTCGCCGAGGCGCCCACGCGATCGTCCGCGGGATGCGCACGGTGTCGGATTTCGATCACGAACTGCAGATGACGCTCATGAACCGTCACCTTGAACCCGACCTGGAGACCATGTTCATGATGCCGGCTGCACGGTACACGTTTGTGAGCTCGCGGCTCACGAAGGAAGTCTTTGGACTCGGCGGATCGGTGCACGGTCTCGTCCCGCCGGTCGTTGAGCGGTGGATGCGGGCGAAACGGGGGAGTGATCGCCCCGCGACAGAAGCACGATAGAAGACGGCGATACAGGGAGAATACGAGCATGTTTGCACAGCGTCTCGCGCAGGTATCGGCCTCGGCCACGCTCAAAGTGGCCGCCGAGGCGGAGCGACTCCGCCGGGCTGGTTTCAATGTGGTGGACTTCAGTGCCGGGGAGCCAGACTTTCCAACGCCCGAGCACGTGAAGGCGGCTGGGAAGGCGGCCATTGATGCCAATTTCACCCGTTACACAGCCGCGGCCGGCATTCCGGAACTGCGCGAAGCGATTTGTGCCCGTTATCAGCGGGACTACGGCGTCGAGATTACGGCAGCCGAGGTGCTCGTGACGGCAGGCGGCAAGCAGGCGCTCTTCAACTCGGCGCTGGCGCTGTTCGACCAGGGCGACGAGGTGATCACCCACGCGCCGTACTGGCCGACCATTCCCGAGCAGGTCAAGTTGGTGGGTGCGGTTCCGGTGATCGTGCCGACTCGCTCGACTGATGGCTTTGCCCTTCATGCCGAGGCCGTGATCAGGGCGATCACGCCCAAGACGAAGGCGATCATTCTCAACTCGCCGTGTAATCCCACCGGTGCGCTCGTCGACGAAGCCGCCGTGGCGGTCATCACCGACGAGGCGGCCAAGCGAGGCATCTGGATGATCGTGGACCTGTGCTATGAGCAGTTGATTTACGAACCGGTCCCGCACAACCTGCCAAAGGTGCTGTTCGACCGACACCGGGACCGGACCATCCTGGCTGGCTCGGCCTCGAAGTCGTACGCGATGACCGGCTGGCGCTGTGGGTGGACGGTCGCGCCGAAAACGCTGACGGCGGCCTTCAACGTGATTCAGGGGCAGACGACGTCCAATATTGCGTCGATCACGCAGAAGGCGGCGCTTGCCGCGATTGGCGGCCCGCAGGACGCGGTGAGCGCCATGCTCGCTGAGTATCGGACCCGTCGTGACGCCATACACGGTTGGCTGACGGCGCACCCGGGGATTCAGTGTGTGAAACCCAGCGGTGCGTTCTACCTGTTTCCGGACATCTCGGGTCTGCTCTCGCCGGAGGGCATGAAGACATCGGCTGATTTTGCGCAGGGACTGCTCGAGAAGGAGTATGTGGTGGTGACGCCGGGCGAAGGCTTCGACGCGCCCGGGTATCTGCGCATCTCCTACGCGACGTCAATGGAGCAGTTGCGCGAGGGCGCGACCCGCATCCTCCGCTTCGCCGAATCGTTCCAGCCGGCCAAGGCCGCTGCGGCGCGCTGATCGCGACGATCCGTCGGGCGCAGGCGCCCCCTGCGCCGTCCTCGACGCGGGGCCGGCGTCTCCGCGGCCGCGGTGAGGACGGGCCGGGACTGTAGATGGTTGTCGTGATCAGTGAGTCATTCAGTCGCGCCATCGTCGATGTTGTCGGGTCGAAATACGTCCGGTGTGACGCCGACACACTGACCCTGTACGGTCAAGACGCCCTTCAGCAGGGCCACAGGCCCGACCTTGTCGTCATTCCTGGATGCACTCGTGAGGTCGCCGCGGTTGCCCGCGTGTGCCAGGAGGCGCGGGTGCCTCTCGTCGTACGCGGCGCGGGGACCGGGTACACCGGTGGCGCCGTTCCGGTCCGCGGGGGAGTGGTGATGTCGATGGAGCGGCTGAATCGCATCCTCGAGATCGACGAAATCAACCTCCTGGCTGTCGTGCAGCCGCACGTCACGACCGGCGATCTCCAGCGGGCAGTGGAGACGGTGGGACTGTTCTATCCACCCGACCCCGCGAGCCTCGAACGCTGCTCCATCGGTGGCAATGTCGCCGAGTGTGCCGGGGGACCGCGCGCGTTCAAGTACGGCACCACGAAGCGCTATGTGCTGGCGCTTGAAGCGGTCCTGCCCACCGGCGAGGTCGTGCGGACCGGCTCCAAAGCCGTGAAGAACGTCGTGGGCTACGACTTGACCCAGCTGCTCGTGGGATCGGAAGGGACGCTGGCCATCGTCACCGAGATCACGCTTCGCCTGATTCCGCGACCGCCGGCGCGCGCGACGATTCTGGCGCTCTTCCGGGATATCCGGTCGGCCGTCGGGGCTGTCACGGCACTCCTTCAGCGACGCGTCGTACCTGCGACTCTCGAGCTTGTTGATGCCGACTCCCTCAACGCGGTGCGCGTGCACTCTGGCGAAGAAGTTGCGCCATCTGGCACCGGAGCGGCGTTGATCGTTGAGGTCGATGGCATGGCGGCTGCAGTCGACGACGAGGCGACCCTTGTCGCGGACGCGTGCCGGAGTGCCGGCGCGACACGGGTGACGCTCGCCTCCGACCAGGCTGAGCGAGATCGGCTGTGGCAGGCACGACGACTGCTGTCCGAGTCGCTGCGAGCGACCGGTCTGCTCAAGATCAACCACGATGTGGTCGTGCCACGAGGGCGAGTGCCGGAACTTTTCGATGTCATCGGGCGTCTAAAGAACGAGTATCGACTCCGGATCGCCGCATTCGGCCATGCCGGCGACGGCAACATCCATGTGAACCTGATGGTCGATCGAGCGGATTCGGCGGAGCGCGATCGAGCGAAGCAGGCTGAACGTGTGTTGTTCGAGCGAGTCGTGGCGCTCGAAGGCTCCATCAGCGGCGAACACGGCATCGGATACGCCAAGGCGCCCTATATCGGCATCGAACTCTCAGCCGACGTGATCGCCCTGATGAAGCGCGTGAAGTACGCGTTTGATCCCTACGGCATCCTGAATCCAGGAAAGATCTTCCCCGGCGATTCAGCCGACTAGCGGTTCGACACGAGAAGGACCGTCTCCACATCCTGGGCGGGGATCGGCGCCAGAAGCGCTCGCAGGCGGATGTTGGAGGTGTTCAGATACCGCACTTGTCCAAGCCGCCGTGTGGTGAGGCCCGAGATGGACTCGAGCCGCGGAAGGTCGATGGCCCGGACGACCAGGAGCACAGGTTCCTCCGATCGAAGGAAGTCCAGTGCGACGCTCTCGTCGTAGAGATCACGTTGTGCCGAGCGCAAGTAGAACCCGAGGTTTCGTACGAACACCTGATAGGTACCCACAGGCATGTCGTGCGAGCGGTGTGCGCTGACAAGCGCGGCCATTTGCTCCACCGGCTCAGGCCGGATACCCGCGAGGGCACCAAACTGAACGCTCAGCAACACCGTCAGGGCGGAGGCCGTGGCGGCGGCTGGCAGCAGACGCCACCGTTCGGTTGCCGAGACCCACGCGAGCGCGACCCCAGCGCCCAGGATGAGCGCGATCGCTGCGAACGTAGCCACCCAATGCGCAGAGACGAAGAGCGCCTGCGCGCGATAGAGCAGGACGGCGAGCACGCCGTAGACGGCAGCCGTGACCCATGTCGCGCCGACGAGTCCCGACGTCGGGGTTCGACGGTCGCGTCGCGCCCTGTCCGCGATCGATCGTGCCAGCAGAATCGCGAGCGGTGGCAGCACGGGCAGAATGTACCGCGGCTGCTTCCCAATCGAGACGGTGAAGAAGAGCAGCGGCAGGAATGCCCAGGCCAGCAGGCGCCACTCGACACCAGTGAGCCGTCGCTGTCGCCGGGCCACGGCCACCACCGACCGCCAGGGAAGCGTGACGAAGTAGATTGACCAGGGGAACATGCCGCCGACCACGATCGGCACATAGAACCAGAGCGCCCGTGGTTCGTTGAAGCGGTCGGTCGCGAAACGCTCGAGGTTGTCGCCGATAAAGAAGCTCTGGAGATAGGGGACGCCGTGCTCGAGCGTCATGGCTCCATACCAAGGGAGTCCGATCGCGGTGCCAACCAGTGCGGTGACCAAGAGGCCGCGGACACGAACCGGGGCGACGTCGCGTTCACGCCACCAGATTGGCACCAGCACGAGTCCAGGTACCACCAGGGCGACCGGTCCCTTCATGAGGAACCCGAGCCCTGCGGCCACTCCCAGCAATTCCCAGCGCTTCTCGAAGCCAGCCCAGATCGCCAGGGTGATGCAGAAGGTCAGTGGCAGGTCCGGCAGCGCGAATCGCGCCATCGCGAAGTAGCCGTAGCAGGTCGCCACGATCGCGCCGGCTAGCCAGGCGGCCTCATCGCGCGCCAGCATCCGGCGCGCGGCGGCCCATGTCAGAAGCACCAACCCAAGTCCGGAGAACGCCGACCACCACCGAGCGGCCCATTCGGTGGGCCCCACGACAAGGTAGGCCGCTGCGGTGAGCCAGTAGTAGAGGACCGGCTTCTGCCAGCGATCCTGGTAGTTGAAGCGCGGCGTCAGCCAGTCGCCGCTGTCGACCATCTCGCGCGCGGCCTCCGCATAGAACCCTTCGTCGGAGTCACTGATCGCGGGGTACCCGAGGCCGAGGAAGAACGACAGGCACGCGACGAGGATCAGGGCAAGGGCTGGACGACGCACTGGGGGGCATTCTATCGGACGACTGAGAGTTCTCTTCTGCCGTCGAGTGCAGGCTGCTGGTATTCGCGTGGCCGGGGCACTACGATGGCTACGATACCCGAGCGGCCTGCCTTTCTCGGCGAGCGCTCGAGCCTGGAGTGCAGAGAGCGCATGGCAAAGACCGTTGCGGTTGTGGGTGCGTCAAACGACCGACGCAAGTTTGGGAACAGGGCTGTCCGGGGGTTTCTCGCCCAGGGTCATCGAGTGATTCCCATAAACCCGCATGAGCGGGAGGTCGAGGGCATACCGGCCTATCGGTCGGTGCTGGACGTCTCGGACCCTATCGACATGGTGACGGTCTACGTGCCACCGGACATCGGCATACGGCTCTTGCCGGAGTTTGCGCAGAAGGCAATCGGCGAGATCTGGTTCAACCCTGGCGCGCAGAGCGACGCGCTTCTCGACGAGGCCTCTCGCCTCAAGTTGAAGGTGATCGTCGCGTGCAGCATCACGGCGATCGGTCGCGATCCGTACACCCTCTAGCGAGGTGCTGAGCATGGACGTGGTTATTCGGCTCCGAAAAAACGGCCCAATTGTTGTCGATGGTGACGACGTCCAGGTCGTGGACTGGAACGGGGTGGCCTATGCGATCGATCGGCGTCCGGTTGCGCTCTGTCGGTGCGGGGCCTCGGGACGCAAACCGTTCTGCGACGGCAGCCATGCCCGGGCAGGTTTCGAGGCGCTACCGCCGGCCACTGGCAGTCCGAGCGGGACGGGCTCGCCCTGATCGACACCTCGTGGTGAGGGCCCTGCGGTGTGGAGGCCGAGGTTGGCGCTCCGGTCGACTACGGATGTTTTCACCTTATGATGTGTGAATAACTATCAATTTGACTGATGTACAGCCTTCAGGCACACTTGGTCTTATGCCCATACGTACCGGCGCGCAGATTATCTGGGAGTGTCTGGCCCACGAGGGGGTTCAGACCGTCTTCGGCTACCCCGGAGGCGCCATTTTGCCCGCCTACGACGCGATGCTCGAGTATCCGATCCATCACGTGTTGGTTCGTCACGAGCAGGGTGCCACGCATATGGCAGACGGCTACGCACGGGCAGGCGGGGGCGTGGGCGTTGCGATCGCCACCTCTGGCCCGGGAGCCACGAACATGGTCACCGGTATCGCCACGGCGATGATGGACTCGTCACCTATTGTCTGCATTACCGGCCAGGTGCCGAGCAAGATGATCGGGTATGACGCGTTTCAGGAGATCGACATCAGCGGTATTACGCTGCCGATCACCAAGCACAACTATCTCGTCATCCAGGCTGAAGAGATTATGCCGGCGATCAAAGAGGCCTTCTATCTCGCGAAGGCTGGTCGGCCTGGCCCGGTGCTCGTGGACATCACGAAGGACGCCCAGCAAGCGTCGATCGAGTGGGAGTGGGACCCGCGTCCGGTCAGGGTTCGCGGCGGTCAGTCGCATGCCCCGGCGATTCGCCCTGATTTGGCCCAGGCCGAAGCCCTGATTCGAGGCTGCACGCGTCCGGTCATTCTAGCGGGCCAGGGCGTCATTCAGAGCGGAGCCACACGTGAGCTGGTGGCGTTTGCGGAGCGGATTGGCTCGCCGATTGCGCTGACGCTGCTGGGCCTGGGCGGTGTGCCTTCCGGTCACCACCTCAATCTCGGCATGATGGGCATGCATGGCGAGGCGTGGGTCAATCGTGCCATTCAGGAGGCGGACCTTCTGTTGGCGTTCGGCATGCGGTTCGACGATCGCGTCACCGGGAACCTCAAAACCTATGCGCCCAACGCCAAGAAGATCCATATCGACATTGACTCGTCCGAGATCAATAAGAACGTCCGTGTTGACGCTGGCATCGTGGGCGACCTGCGCGAGACGTTGAAGAACCTGCTCGACCTGGTCAAGCCGGCCGATCACGCTGCGTGGACTACGTATGTCGATTCGCTGAAGGGAGAGGTCGCTGTTCGCGACATCCAGGCGCTGCCCGATAACGGGCATCTCTACGCGGCGCACGTCATCAACGACATCTGGCGTATCACGGAGGGAAAGGCCGTGGTCGTTACCGATGTCGGTCAGCACCAGATGTGGGAGGCGCAGTACTACCACCACGACGCGCCACGATCGCTCATTACCTCTGGTGGTCTCGGTACGATGGGCTTCGCCCTTCCGGCGGCGATCGGCGCCAAGGTGGCGCGGCCCGACGCCGAGGTCTGGGTGGTCGTCGGTGATGGCGGCTTTCAGATGACGCAGGCAGAGTTGAGCACGGCGGCGCAAGAGGGCATCAAGATCAACATTGCCATCATCAACAACGGTTACCTGGGGATGGTGCGGCAGTGGCAGGAGTTCTTCTACGACCGGCGTTACGCCGCCACGCCGCTTCGGAGCCCAGACTTCGTCAAGATTGCCGAGGCGCACGGCCTCGCGGGGTTCCGCGTCGAGCAGCGCAGCCAGGTGAGAGAGGTAGTGCAGCGTGCCAGGGCGACCGACGGCACCGTGATTGTCGACTTCCGCGTCGAGCAGGAGGACAGCGTGTACCCGATGGTGCCGGCCGGGTCTGATCTCCATGCCATGATCCGCCGCCCGGAGGCCACCGTACTCGCCGAGACGGGCGCGGACAAGGGCTGATGCACCACACGCTCATCGCACTCGTCGAAGACAAGCCAGGTGTGCTCAATCGGGTGGCGTCGCTCTTTCGGCGCCGCAATTTCAACATCGAGTCGCTGACGGTGGGCCGTACATCCGAACCGGGCACGTCGCGCATGACGATCGTGGTCGACAGCGATCAGGCAGGTGCTCAACGGATCGGGGCGTACCTGGCCAAACTCGTCGATGTGCTACAGGTCGAGGAACTCAGGGCCGGGCTGGCGGTGGTACGAGACCTCGCGCTTGTCAAGGTTACCGTGGCTGGCCACGAACGGGCCACGCTCCTGCGGGTGGTCGACGAAACCCGTGCCCATATCGTCGATACAGGTGACCAGTCGATGACGCTGGAGATTACCGGCGAGCCCATCCGTGTGGATGCGGTCATTGCCAGGCTCAAACCTCTCGGCATCGTCGAGATGGTGCGGACTGGGCGGGTCGCGATGCATCGCGGAGATACGGCTCTCTCCGCAACGCAGTATTCTTAGAGTTCTGTTCTCGGTCTTCCACGGGACAATTTAGGAGAGACACATGGCGACGATGTTCTATGACAAGGACGCGGACATTCAGTTGATCCGCAAGAGCAAAGTGGCGGTCATCGGCTACGGTTCGCAGGGCCACGCCCACTCCCTCAATCTGAAGGACGCCGGCGTGGACGTCGTGGTCGGGCTTCAGTCCGCCAGCAAGTCGGTGGAGAAGGCCCGGGCTGCCGGCCTGAACGTCATGAGCATCGCCGACGCGTCCAAGTGGGCCGACGTCATCATGATCCTGGTGCCGGATCAGCACCAGGCGAAGGTCTACAACGCCGACATCAAACAACACCTCACCGCAGGCAAGATGTTGATGTTCGCCCACGGTTTCGCCGTTCGCTTCAATTGGATCGTCCCACCCGCCGATGTGGACGTGACGATGGTGGCGCCGAAGGCACCAGGGCATCGCGTGCGCGAGGTCTTCAACGAGGGCGGAGGTACGCCAGGTCTGTTGGCGGTCCACCAGGACGTGACAGGGAAGGGCCGGGCGATGGCGTTGTCTTACGCCAGGGCGATCGGCTGCACGCGTGCCGGCGTCATCGAGACGACGTTCGCCGAAGAGACCGAGACCGATCTTTTTGGAGAGCAGGCGGTGCTGTGTGGTGGCACGAGCGCGTTGGTGAAGGCCGGATTCGAAACCCTCATCGAGGCAGGCTATCAACCAGAGATTGCGTATTTCGAGTGCCTCCACGAGCTGAAGCTCATCGTTGACCTGATGTATCGGGGTGGACTGGCCTACATGCGCTACTCGATCAGCGACACCGCGGAGTACGGCGACTACACGGCCGGCGCCCGCATCGTGACGGCGGAGACGAAGGCGACGATGCGGCAGATCCTCAAGGAGATCCAGTCCGGAGAATTCGCCAGGAACTGGATTGCCGAGAACGAGACCGGCTGTCCGAATTTCAACGCGATGCGCGAACGTGACCGCAATCATCCCGTCGAGATCGTCGGCTCGAAGCTGCGTGACATGATGCCGTTTCTCGATCCGGTGAAGTTGCCCCAGCCGACGTCTGTCTAGTCGCGGCGGCATGAACAAGTACTCCTCGCGGGTCACCCAACCCCGTAGCCAGGGTGCGTCGCAGGCGATGCTATACGGCATTGGCCTGACGGACGCGGACATGCAGAAGCCCCAGGTGGGGATCTGCAGCATGTGGTACGAGGGCAATACCTGTAACATGCACCTCGATCAACTGGCTTTGCACGTCAAGGACGGCGCGCAGACGGCCGGTCTGGTCGGGCTCCGCTTCAACACGATCGGTGTTAGCGACGGGTTGTCGATGGGGACCGAGGGGATGAGCTACTCACTTCCCTCGCGCGACCTGATCGCCGATTCGATCGAGACCGTGATGAGGGCGCAGTGGTACGACGCGCTTGTCACGGTGCCAGGCTGCGACAAGAACATGCCGGGATCGGTCATCGCGATGGCCAGGCTCAATCGTCCGTCGCTGATGGTGTACGGCGGGACGATTCGTGCCGGGCACGCGCTCGGCAAGCCCCGCGACATCATCTCAGCATTTCAGTCGTACGGGGAATATCTCGCCGGCACGATCACCGAGGAGCAGCGGCTCGAGATCGTCCGGCACTCGTGCCCTGGACCGGGCGCCTGCGGCGGCATGTACACCGCGAATACGATGGCCGTGGCGATCGAAGCGCTGGGTTTGTCGTTGCCGTACAGCTCGTCTCTGCCTGCCGACGACGAGGGGAAGGTGGACGAGTGTCGTCGGGCGGGCGCCGCGGTGCGTGTCTTGCTCGAACGAGATCTCAAGCCGCTCGACATCCTCACACGGAGGTCCTTCGAGAATGCGCTGGCCATGGTGATGGCCGTCGGTGGATCGACCAATGCCGTATTGCACCTGCTCGCCATCGCCAAGGCGGCGGCGGTCCCGCTGACCCTCGACGACTTCCAGCACGCCAGCGACCGCGTGCCACTCCTGGCCGACTTGAAGCCCAGTGGCCAGTATGTCCAGGAAGATCTACATGCGGTCGGAGGTACGCCGGCGGTGATGAAGTACCTGCTGGGGCGGGGATATCTCCACGGTGACTGCATGACCGTGACGGGCAAGACGCTCGAACAGAACCTCGCCGACGCCGCGCCGCTGGCAGCGGGACAGCGCGTGATTCAGTCGTTTGAGGCCCCGGTGCTCCCACGCGGCCACATTCGCATCCTGAGAGGAAACCTCGCGCCGGACGGCGCCGTGGCGAAGATTACCGGGAAAGAAGGGGAGCGATTTGCCGGTCCAGCCAAGGTGTACGACTCTGAAGAGGCCATGCTGGCTGGGCTCGAGCGCAAAGAGATTGTGCGTGGCTCGGTCGTGGTGATTCGCTACGAGGGCCCGACAGGCGGGCCCGGCATGCCGGAGATGCTCACGCCGACGTCCGCCATCATGGGGGCAGGTCTTGGTCAGGATGTTGCGATGCTGACCGACGGCCGTTTTTCTGGCGGGTCGCACGGCTTCATCATCGGGCACATTACTCCGGAGGCGCAGCAAGGTGGGCCAATCGCGCTCATCCGCGACGGAGATCAGATCCTCATCGACGCCACCACGTGTCGCTTGCACGTGGAGCTCAGCGACGCCGAGCTGGCGTCGCGGCGGACCGAGTGGAGAACGCCGAAGCCGAAGGCCATCGGCGGCGTGCTCGGAAAGTATGTGCGGCTCGTGCAATCCGCGTCAGAAGGCTGTGTCACCGACTGACCCCAGGCCTCACCTGGGCTGACCGCCGTCGTGGGGCGGTAGTGCCGGGAGGGGTATCCCCATCCCCGACCGCCGCGCAGGCGCCTCACCGTGGAGCGATCGTGACTGGGCCAGCGGGAGAGCCGGCGACAGGACCCGGCGTCAAGCGGCATTCAGCGCTCTGGCTAGAGCAGCAGGACCTCGACTCGGTGCGCGTGGACGGCGGCATCGTTCGGTGACCAAGCGAAGATCGTGAAGCGTCCGTCCTGCGAGGCGACCATGGCCACGGCCCGTGGCTGGTCGTACACGAACTGCGCAGCCGAGAGATGGCGTGTTCCTCCGAGTTGCCCCGGGTGCATGGGTTCGGAGGTCCCCCCTTCGACAGGCTCGGTGACGACGATACGCTCGACCGGGACGGAGTCGCTGCGCCGTGTGATCTTGGCTCCGAAGGCAAGCAGTTCGTACTGGTCAGTGATGAGCGTGGCGCCGTCAACCGCTGTCAGTCCTGCGAGCGCGTCGATGGCACGGCTGGTGGCTTCGGTCCACTCGCGGTCGGCCAGTCCCCTTGGTCCTGCCAGGAGCTGTCTGAGCTCCGGAAAGGAGGGCTCGACCGCGTACCGAATCGGGTGCACGATCGACGCGCGCCACTCGTCGCCGCCTGAGGGGACGACCAGGAGGATGCCGCCACGTCCGTGCCGGCGCATTGACAGCGCAATCTGCACCTGCACGTTCAGCGCGTCGTCGTTCATCAGCGTCGCGTCGAAGCCCAGCATCGAGGTCAGCAGAGCCGGGCAGTCGGCCATGAGGGAGGTGCGCTCCTCGACCACCTTGATGCGGTCACCTTCGAGCACGGCCACGTTCACGAACTTTCGTGATTCGTGGCGGGGCCGGTGTTTCAGCACGAGGAGCCCAGGCCCGATGACCTCGACGACGAAACAGAAGGGAGGGATTGTGTGTGTGGTCCCCCAGACTCTCAACGCGCCGTCCTCCGGCCACACGCCGAGGTGGATACCCGGCCGCTCGACGGCGGCCGCCAGGCCCGTGAGGGTGCTCGGATCGAGCGGCAGTGCGCGCGCAAACGTCAGCGGATTCAGGTCCGGTACCGGTCGCAGGAATGCCAGCGAGACTTTCGGGATGTAACCCTCTTCTCGGCGCACGCTGGCCCAGAACGCGGTGTCCACCAACGCCTCGATGGCCGCGGCGTCTGGCAGGAGTTCGAGCGGAGGCTGCGCGGGATCCTGTGTCGGCAGCGCCGCTCGGTGGCGCCGAAGATGCTCCGCCACGGCAGGCGCGACGGTGCGCGCCACGGCGTAAGCAGGTGGCGTCATGCGGGACGTGGGGCCTCTGGAGGCTGCGGCAGTGTCACCGCGAGGGATTCGCCGTCCAGAGGGCGCTGTATCAGCGTCCGGAATTCCTTGCCGTCCATGACCTCTTGCTTGAGCAGCCGTCGTGTGACGAGCTCGAGCATGTCACGATGATCTGAGAGGATGCCTCTGGCCTCGTCGTGCGCATCGTTCATGATGCGCTTGACCTCGGCATCGATGAGCTGTGCTGTATCTTCGGCGTAGATGCCGCGCTCGGGCCCGACCGGAACGTCCAGAAACTTGCTCCGCCGATGACCGTCGTAGCTGATGGCGCCGAGCGCCTCGCTCATGCCCCACTCAGTGACCATCGCGCGCGCGATATCGGTCGCGCGCTGCAAATCGTTCTGGGCGCCGGTGGAGATCTCGCCGAGTGCGAGTTCCTCGGCGGTACGCCCGCCCAGTAAGACCGTCAGTTGGCTGAGCAGGTCGCCCCGCTGCATGAGGTAGCGATCCTCGAGCGGCAGTTGCATCGTGTAGCCAAGCGCCCCGAAACCGCGCTGCACGATGGAGATCTTGTGCACCGGGTCCATGCCCGGGATCAGCGTGGCCACGAGCGCGTGGCCTGTTTCGTGATACGCGACGATTTCGCGCTCCTTCTGGCTCATCACGCGCTTTTTTTCGAGCCCGGCGATGAGGCGGTCGATGGCCTCCTCGACGTCGACCATTTCCACGGAGGTCTTGTCTTTCCGAGCGGCCAGCAGCGCTGCCTCGTTCACGAGATTGGCGAGGTCGGCCCCGGCAAATCCCGCCGTGCGTGCGGCTACGATCTTCAGGTCGACGTTCGCGGCGAGCGTCACCTGTCTGGTGTGGATCTTCAGCACCTGCTCACGACCGTTGATGTCAGGCTTGTCGACGAGGACCTGCCGATCGAATCGGCCGGGGCGGAGCAGTGCCGGGTCGAGCACTTCTGGCCGGTTGGTGGCGGCCATGATGATGATCGCTTTGCGCGAGTCGAAGCCGTCCATCTCGGCGAGTAGCTGATTGAGCGTCTGCTCGCGCTCCTCGTGCGATCCCATCGGACCCTGCGCGCGCGCGCGGCCCAACGCGTCGAGCTCATCGATGAAGATGATGCAGGGCGCCTTCTGTTCTGCCTGCGAGAAGAGGTCGCGCACGCGTGCCGCTCCAACGCCAACGAACATCTCGACGAATTCCGATCCGCTGAGACTGAAGAAGGGTACCTTGGCTTCACCGGCGACCGCCCGGGCGAGCAGGGTCTTTCCGGTGCCCGGCGGGCCGACCAGCAGCACGCCCTTGGGAATCCGACCGCCAAGCGAGGTGTACTTGGCTGGCGTCTTGAGGAATTCGACGACCTCCCGGAGCTCTTGCTCGGCTTCGTCCACACCGGCAACATCGGCAAAGCTGATCTTTACGTCGTCTTCGGCGAACGTTCTGTGCTTGCTGCGGGCAAACGACATGATGCCGCCCTCGGCACCTCCGAGACGACGGGCCAGAAAGGTCCAGAGCGCGAAGAGCAGGAGGAGCGGCAGCACCCATCCGACGATCTCGGAGAACCACCGGCTCACGAACTCACCGGTGTACCGCACACCCGCGGCATCCAGCTCTTCGAGGAGTTTGGGATCCTCGATTCGCGCGGTGCTGAAGCTACGTCCTCCGGCGACATCTCTGTTGTAGGTGCCACGAATCGACTGTTCGCCAATCGTGACTTCGACGACTTGACCGCCACGAACGGCAGTCTTGAATTCGCTGTACGAGATGGCCCTGCCGCCTGTGGGCATGAACCAGGCCTGCAACACCGCCATCACCATCAGGACGCCAATCACATACGACAGCGGCCCGCTGGGTAGCCCAGGGTTGGTGAAGCTCCGCTTCTCACCTGGCCGCTTGTCCCGCGGATTGAGGCCTGGGGGCGTTCTCGAGGGTGTCACGGGCGGCATGGTCAGCTCGTACCGGCCGGTACCGCCTTGTCGATGACCAAGCCACCGTCGCGCACGTCGACGACGGCGCAGTCGCCTTCACGGAACTCACCCTCCAGTACCCTCATGGCCAGCGGGTCGAGGACGCGGCGTTGGAGCGTTCGCTTGAGCGGTCTCGCACCATAGGTCGGGTCGTACGCCTCGGACACAAGCGCACTCTTCGCCTTGTCGGTGAGCTCGACCCGGATCTTTCGATCCTCCAGGCGCTTCAGCAAGCCTCTGAGCTGAATGTCGATGATCTTCTTCATATGTTCAAGACTGAGTGGGTGAAAGAAGATCACTTCATCGACCCGGTTGACGAACTCGGGCCGGAAGTGTTGCCGGAGCGCGTCGGTCACCTGCCGCTTCAGCCCTTCAGAGACCTGTCCGCTCGACTGTGTGCCGTCAGTCGACGCTTCGGCGATGGCCTGGCTTCCGAGGTTGGACGTCATGATGACCACGACGTTCTTGAAGTCCACAGTGCGACCCTTGCCATCGGTCAATCGGCCGTCGTCCAGCAGCTGCAGGAGCACGTTGAGGACTTCCGGGTGAGCCTTCTCGATTTCGTCGAAGAGCACCACGGAGTAGGGCCGGCGACGCACGGCCTCGGTGAGCTGGCCGGACTCCTCATAGCCGACGTAGCCTGGGGGAGCTCCGATCATCCGTGACACGGTGTGCTTCTCCTGGTACTCCGACATGTCGATCCGGATCATTGAGCGCTCGTCATCGAACAGAAACTCCGCGAGTGCGCGGGCCAGCTCGGTCTTGCCAACGCCGGTTGGGCCAAGAAAGATGAACGTGCCCAGGGGCCGATTGGGATCCTGTAGTCCTGCCCGCGCTCGTCTGATCGCGTTCGATACGGCGACGGTGGCCTCGGCCTGCCCGACGACGCGAGCGTGGAGGCGTTCTTCCATGTGAATCAGCTTCTGGACCTCACCCTCCAAGAGCCGGCTGATCGGGATGTGGGTCCACTTGGCGACGACCTCGGCGATGTCCTCCTCGTCGACCTCCTCCTTGAGCATCCGCTGGCTTTTCTGCAGGTCGGCGAGGCGTGACTCCTGTTCCTTGATCTGCCGCTCGAGATCGGGCAGTCGCCCGTACTGGAGTTCGGAAGCCTTTGCGTAGTCGCCCGCCTGTTGGGCGTGCGACATCTCGAGGCGCACCTGCTCCAGTTCGCCCTTGACCTGCCGGGATCCCTGGATGGCCTCTTTCTCCTGCGCCCAGTGGGTATGCAACCGGCTCTGCTCCTCCTTGAGATCGGCGAGCTCCCGCTCGAGCTTGCCGAGCCGGTCGAGCGAGGCCCTGTCCGTCTCCTTGCGCAGCGCCTCGCGTTCAATCTCGAGCTGCATCACTCGGCGCCGGACTTCATCGAGCTCTGCCGGCATGGAGTCAATCTCCATCCGTAGTTTCGACGCCGCCTCATCCATCAGGTCGATGGCCTTGTCGGGCAGGAATCGATCGGAGATATAGCGATGAGACAGGATGGCCGCGGCAACCAGGGCCGCGTCCTTGAAGGTAACCCCGTGGTGAATTTCGTAGCGTTCGCGCAGTCCTCGGAGGATGGAGATCGTGTCTTCGACGGTGGGCTCGCCGACCACGACCGGCTGGAACCGGCGCTCCAGCGCGGCATCCTTTTCGATGTGCTTGCGGTACTCGTCGAGTGTGGTCGCGCCGATCGTGTGGAGCTCGCCCCGGGCCAGCATCGGCTTCAACATCTGCGACGCGTCCATCGAGCCCTCGGCGGCACCTGCACCCACGACCGTATGCAGCTCGTCGATGAACAGGATGATCTGCCCCTCGGACTCGGTGATTTCCTTCAGCACGGCTTTCAACCGCTCCTCGAATTCGCCGCGGTACTTCGCGCCGGCCACCAGCGCGCCCATGTCGAGCGCGAAGATCTTCTTGTTCTTGAGGCCCTCTGGCACGTCGCCGCCGGTGATGCGCTGTGCCAGGCCTTCGACGATGGCCGTCTTGCCGACGCCTGGCTCACCGATGAGCACGGGGTTGTTCTTCGTGCGCCGGGAGAGCACCTGGACTACACGTCGCACTTCCTCATCACGACCAATGACAGGGTCAAGCGTCCCCTTTCGTGCCAGTTCCGTCAGATCTCGGCCATAGCGCGCGAGCGCCTCGTAGGTCCCCTCGGGGTTCTGCGACGTGACTCGTTGATTGCCTCGAACGAGGCTCAGCGCGGAGTACAGCACGTCCTTGGTCGCGCCGCTCCGTTGCAGGAGTTGGGCGCCCGGGGACCGACCGGCCTCGGTGGCCAGCGCCAGCAGTAGATGCTCCGTGCTGATGTAGTCGTCCTGGAGTCGGTTCGCCTCGGCCTGCGCCGACTCGAGCACAAGAGGAACGCGGGGCGAGAAACGGAGGTCGGCGCCAAACGCCTTGGGCATCGACTCCAGTGTCCTCCTGAGCTCGGCGGCCACCTGAGCGGCGTTGATCTTCAGCTTGTCGAGCACCGTCGGGACCACGCCGCCCTTCTGTTCGACGAGTGCGACGAGTAGATGCTCGGGCGTGACCTCCGCATGGTTGAGCGCGGTCGCCAGCTTCTGTGAGCCGACCACAGCCTCCTGTGCCTTTTCGGTGAGAGTATTCAAATCCATAGCCTACGCGGCCGAAGGTGTCTTGGCCGTGCCTCCTTGCAGTTTGGAAAGTGCCTCGTAGTGTTCTCGTTCCGCGGGCGAGAGTTCCGTTGGGAGCTGCACCTCCGCACGCGCATACAGGTCTCCGCGGTCGGCCTGGTCACCAACTTTTGGCATGCCATACCCTTTGAGTCTGAACAGCTGCCCAGCCTGTGTCAGCGGGGGAATACGCAGTCGCACGAACTTGCCCTCGATCGTGCGGACCTCCGCCTCTCCGCCAAGTACGGCTGTGGTCACGGAGATGGGCACTTTGAGGTACAAGTCGCGCCCTTTTCGCTCGAAATCCGCATGCGGCAACACCCGCACGCGGAGGTACAGATCCCCGGACGGTGCGCCGCCGGCGCCTGTCTCACCCTCGCCGACAATTCGTACGCGCGACCCGTCACCGACGCCGATGGGAATGCGAACGTCAACCGTGCGGGTGTGTCCGTCTCGCCTGAGTGCCAGTCTTCGGGTCGTGCCGTGGAAGGCATCCTCGAGCGTGAGATCGACCTCGTGTTCCACATCCTGCCCGCGCCTCTGGCGGGCACGTCCTCGCCCCGTGCGTCTGTCGGCGCCGGAGGCCGGCCCGCCACCGAAAAACGTGCTGAAGAAGTCTGAGAAGGGGTGGGAGTCGCCAAAAAGCTGCTCCATCTCCTCCTGGGACATCGTGCGCACGCCGCCGCCCCCTCCACCGGAAGTCCAGCTGCCAGCAAATGGATTCGGTTGGCCTTGGGCCGCCGCCTGTTCGTATGCGCGCCAGTTCGCTCCAAGTTCGTCGTACTTCTTGCGTTTCGCCGGGTCACCGAGTACCTCGTACGCCTCGTTGATGTCCTTGAAGCGAAGCTCCGCCTTCTTGTCTCCCGGATTCACATCCGGGTGATGCTTGCGGGCGAGCCGTCGAAACGCCTGCTTGACTTCCTTGTCAGTCGAGGCTTTCGTGACACCAAGCGTTGCGTAGTAGTCCTTGAAGTCCACGGGGTACTTTCGTTCGTCGCTGGTCTCTAGTCTCTAGTCCCTGGTCTCTGGTTTCTGGGCTCTGATCGGTCGTCTTTGGTCTCTCATCTTGCGTTCGGGCTGTTGCGCTTCTGCTGTCAGACGCTGTTACAAGCCAAGGGCGTCGTTGAGCCGCCGTATCTCCTGCTGTAGCTGCCGTCGTCCGGCGCCGGTGGCCAGGGCCCCCTCGTCCATCAGCGGGCGGATGCGCTGCACAACTTCGTCGATCAATAACAAACGCTGCACACCAGCCAGGTTGATGCCGGCCTCTTCGACCAGGTGCTTGATGAGTCGCAACCGCTGAATCTCTCCCCGCGAGTACAGGCGCATGCTGCCGATCGTGCGTGAAGGTCGGACGAGTCCGAGCCGTTCGTACTTGCGCAACGTCTGCGGATGCATGCCGAGCATCTCCGACGCGACGCTGATGAAGAAGAGTTCCTGCTGCACCTTGAGCCTGATCGAGTCTATTCATTGATACGATCCATGTCAATATTGGGGATCGGTAGAGGTCGAGGGCGCGCCGGCGGAGTAGGATCGGGACACTGTCTTGGATGTTCAGGTCGCGGATCTCGTAACCGTTGGGCTCCTCGTCCTCCTCGAGGGGCTGCTCAGCGCCGACAACGCCATCGTACTGGCGGTTCTGGTTCTCGGACTTCCGAGGCCCGAGCAGCGCAAGGCGCTTCAATACGGGATCTTCGGGGCGTTTGCCTTCAGGATCACCGCCATCGTGCTGGCGGTCTATCTCATCCAGATGCAGTTCGTGATGCTGCTTGGCGCCGCGTACCTGTTGTGGCTCCCGTACAGTCACTTCACCGGAAGCGGCGATGCCGCCGCACGCCGTCGTCCCCAGAAGGCACATTCGTGGCTCGGGATGTCTCCATTCTGGTCGACGGTCGTGAAAGTGGAGTTGACCGACATCGTGTTTGCCATCGACTCGATCCTGGTGGCCGTCGCGATGTCCGACAAACTGTGGGTCGTGATCACGGGCGGCATTCTCGGCGTCATTGCGATGCGACTGGTGATCGGCCAGTTGCTGGCGCTCGTCAACCGCTATCCGGTTCTAGTTGACGGTGCGTTCGTCATCATCGCGTGGGTCGGCATCAAGCTGGTGCTCGAGTATCTCCACGCGGCGGGCTATGTGCACTTCGAGATCCCAGCGTGGCTCTCGCTCGGGCTGATCGTGGTGATCTTCGTTGTGGCCCTCATCTGGGCGCGACTTGGTGGCCCTGCTGATACGGACCAGGCCGTTGAGGAAGTGCAAGAGATACTGGGTGGTGCCAAGTCCGATGGGCCGAAGCAGACGCCAGGATCGTAGCGAGCCTTCAACTCGGGTCCGCTCTAGCGCCGGGCGACGGGCGTGAGCATGGCCTCGCGTCGCTCGCCGTTGCGCAGATAGATCACCTTGACGGGTTGGTTCACGCGCAGGAGTTCGAGCGCGTAGGTGTAGTCATAGATATTGGCGATTGACTGTCCGGCGATCTCGACGATCACATCACCCTTGGTCAGCCCGGCCAGCTCGGCCGGTCCTCCGCCTATCACACCGCCCAGCATCAAACCCTCTACCTCGGTGGCGTAGTCGGGGATCGTACCGGTCGTCACGCGGAGACCAGCAACCGATCCCCTCGAGATCGGTTGCTCAACCTTCACGAACTGCGGTGCCTGATCGGCATCGGCGATTGACCGGACCACTGCGGCTCCCATGTCAGCGACGCGGTCGAGATCGTCGTAGTTGATCCGATTCGCGAGATCGGACGGCTTGTGATAGTCGGCGTGAGAACCGGTGAAAAAGGCCAGACTCGCGATACCCGCCTGGTTGAATGTCGCGACATCGGTTGGCTGATACGGATCCGGCTGCACGACGAGATCGAATCCTGCCGCCACGTTGGCGCGTTCGAGGATGCGCCCCCACGATGGGCTCGTGCCGGCCGCCTGCACGATCAGTCGGTTGTTCTGCATGCGGCCGACCATGTCGAAGTTGAGATAGGCGGCAATCTGCGTCAGTGGTACCGGCGGCGTGGTGATAAACGCGTTGGAGCCGATCAGGCCAATCTCCTCGGCAGACCAGAAGGCCACGAGCACGTGCCTTCGGCGCGGCTGGCGGGCAAGCGTCTCGGCGATGGCGAGCACCGCCGAGGCTCCCGAGGCATTGTCGTCCGCGCCATGGTGAATAGCCTGTTCGTCGTGGGTCGACGCCAGCGAGCTCCCATGGGGGCCGCGACCGAGGTGATCGTAGTGTGCGCCGATCACGATCCACGGCTGGTCGACCGAGGTCACCGGGACTGTGGAAGGCAGATACGCGAGCACGTTGCGGGCCGTCTGACGCTCACGAATCACATTCGTGGTCAAGGTGACGGTGACGTCGGGCAGATCGAAGCCGGTGACATGCGGATCGCCGGAGTCGAGCGCTTCCTGAATGTCTCGAAGGGACGTCACTGGCGAGAACAGAGCGTCGGCGACCGCGCCGCTGACACTCGCCGCGGGGATGCCGGAGCCGGCAATCGCGGTGTCAAACGACATGGGCACGAGTTCGCCCGCGTTCGGCGAGCGCGGCCCGGTGACCACGAGGAGTGCGCGGGCGCCGCGCTGGCGTGCCGCCATCGCCTTGTATCGAAGGCCGGAGTACCGCGCCAGGACCGCGCGCGTCTGCTGGTCGGCATCCTCTGGGAAATAGCGCAGCACGACAACGACCTTGTCTCTTACGTCGAGCGTCGCGTAGCTGTCGTATCCAAAGTTCTGGGACTCGGGGACGACGAGGCCGTACCCGGCGAACACGACCGGACCGGTGACTTCGGCATCGTCGGAGAAGGACAGCGCACGAATCTCGGTGGACTGTGCATAGTCCGCCGTGCGGACGGCTGGAGACGTGACGGTCGGGCCGCGGCTCACGCGAATGCGGGAGCCCCCGTCTCGATTGCCGGCCGTGAAGTCGAACGGCATCAACAGATCGTCGCGACCGGGAAGTGGCTGAGCGCCGATCCGCGAGAGTTCGGCCACCAGGTAATCGGCAGCCAATCGCTCGCCTGTCGATCCAGCTTCACGTCCCTCGAGTGCGTCGGACGCGAGGTGCTCGACGTGGGCTCTCGTTTTCGACGTGGCGGGCGTCTGCGCGTCAACGGACACGCACGCACACACCAGCACTAGGGCGGTAAGACGGGTCATGGCTCGTGGCTCCTGTTCGGCGCGGCGCCCAGCGCGGCGCGTGCGCGGTCGTGGTTCCAGTCGGCAAGAAACAATTGACCCTCACGCCCTCCGCCGCGACTGGAGGTCCACGCGAGGCGGCGGCCGTCGGGTGAGGGCACGGGCAGTCCGTCGAATCCGTCCGAGTAGGTGACTCGCACCGGTTCCTTGGTGCCTTCGACGTCCACCATGTAGACCTCGAAGTTCTCGAAACCGAGCTTGTTCGACGCGAACAGGATGTACTCCCCCGAAGGATGGATATAGGGTGCCCAGCTCATCGCGCCAAACTTGGTGACTTGTTTCGCGTCAGTTCCGTCGGGCTTCATCGTCCAGACGTCGGCGATCAAGCCCTGCGCGTCGAATCGTCGCCAGACGATTCGCTGGCCGTCTGGGGAGAAAAAGGGCCCTCCGTCATATCCGATGACGTCGGTGAGACGGCGTTGTTCAGAGCCGTCGGCACGCATGATGTAGATCTCGGCGAAGTAGCTCGGATCGATGTCGAGCTGCTCTTGCTCGGCAGGGGTGAGCGTGCGGTTGTAGGCGTCGCGCATCGACGAGAAGACGATCCACCGCCCATCCGGGGAATAGCTGGCCTCGGCGTCGTAGCCGCGAGCGTTAGTGAGCCGCGTGAGCTGACCAGTCGTCCCGGCGGTCGTATAGATCTCGAACTCGGGATCGTAGTCCCATGAGTAGCGGCGTTCCTGGCCCGAGGCCCTGAAGTCCAGCTCGGCCTGCTGGAACGCCTCGGACTCGAGGTCGTGATGTGTCGAGGCGAAGAGCAGTTGGTCGCTGCCCGGGCGGAAGAAGGCGCAGGTGGTCTTGCCCACACCGGGGGAGACGCGTGTGGCGTCACCCGTCGTGAGGTCCAGCACGTATATTTGATAGAAGGGGTTACCGGGCTCCCGCTCGCTCTGAAACACCAAGCGTTGACCGTCGGGCGACCAATAGCCCTCGCCTGCGCGGCGGCCCTCGACGGTCAGCCTGCGCACGCGCGAGAGCAGGTCGCTCTCCTGAGGCGCCTGGGCCGAGAGCGTTGAGGTGAGAGCCCCGAGCAGACACACCAGGCGGACAACCGGAGTCATATTGTTGAAAGGGTAGCATCGGTTCCGCCTCGATGTACCATCAGCTCATGCGCTTGACGGACCTCCGCGCCATTTCACTCCGACACTGGGTGCTGGCGGTGGTGGGCGGCGTGGCTCTCGCCTGCGCGGTGTCGACGACGGCGTGGACCGTTCGGCATGCGTCCGCCGTGTACGAACTGAATCGAGGGGTCGGTGACACCGTGTTTCTGGACGCCGACGGGCGCCCCTGGTTTCCCCTCGATGAGCGGAGGCGAGATGTCTCATTCGAGCAGATCTCCACCTACTTCAAAGACGCGGTCATCGCCATCGAGGACCACCGGTTCTACCTGCACCCTGGAGTCGATCCGGTCGCGCTTGGGCGGGCCCTGCTGAACAACCTGCGTGCTGAAGGTGGGAGGCAGGGAGGCAGCACGATTACGCAGCAGCTGGCGCGAACGCTGTTTCTCTCGAACAGCCGCACCTACGGTCGGAAGGTTAAGGAAGCCGTGCTGGCGGTGATGCTCGAGGTCATGCTGACCAAGCGTGAGATTCTCCAGCTGTACATGAACCGGGTCTACCTCAGCGGTGGCATCTACGGTGTCGAGGCGATGTCACAAGCCATGCTGGGTAAACCGGCCTCCGAGCTCGCGCTGGCCGAGGCTGCGCTCATTGCCGGGATCATCCGTGCCCCGGCGCCGTACTCACCGTGGTTGCACTTCGATGAGGCGCGTGGGCGCAGCTTCGTCGTCCTGCGTCGAATGCGCGAGGAAGGGAAGATCACCGCCGAGCAGGAGCACGCCGCGCGCGAGGCGCCCATCGGCGTCCAGCCACCGCCGGCCCTCTCCTCCGCGAGGCACGGCTACGCGAAGCAGTACCTGCGGCAGCAGTTCCGTAGTGCCTACGGCGACGACAACCCTCCAAACTGGACCGTGCAGACGACGTTTGTGCCCGAGATCCAGGACGCGGCCGAGTCCGCCGTGCGAGAGGGCCTGCGGAGGCTGGGCATCCCGGGACTGCAAGCCGCGCTGGTCGCGATGGATCCGGAGACGGGCGACCTCCTCGCGATGGTCGGAGGTGGCGATTTCGCAGCCTCCAGCTTCAACCGCGCGGTCCGGGCCCATCGACAACCGGGCTCGGCCTTCAAGCCGTTCGTGTATGCCGCGGCGCTTGGGCAGGGGCTATCGCCGGTGTCGACGATCGGGGGGTTGAAGGCCGTGTCGGTTGCGGCGCCCCAGGGGGTGTGGATTCCCCGGGATGATCAGCTCGGCGATCAGGACGAGCTCACGCTGCGCGCAGCGCTTGTGGAGTCGAGCAACGCAGCGGCAGTGTTGCTCCAGCAGCAGGTGGGGAGCGGCGCGGTCCTGCGCCTTGCGGGTGACTTGGGGGTGGAGGAGCAGCCCGACGTGCCCTCGCTATCGCTCGGCAGCGGGTTGGTGACGCCATTGGATCTCACGGCCGCCTACGCGGTCTTTCCGTCGCTCGGATATCGCGTGCGGCCTCGAGGCATCGTGTCGGTGCACGATGCCTCCGACGACCGGGTCCTGCAGATGCACGTCGAACGGCAGCGGGTCCTCTCTCCTCAAGTCGCCTTTCAGATGTCGACGATCCTGCAGGATGTCGTTGATCGAGGCACGGGTTCGCCGGCCCGGCGGCTGGGTGTGGCGGGACCGGTCGGCGGCAAGACAGGTTCAACGAACGACTATCGGGATGCCTGGTTCGTGGGGTTCTCGTCATCGGTCGTTGTCGGCGTGTGGGTGGGGTTCGATCAACCGGCGCGAATCCGACAAGGTGGTTCGGGTGCGCGCGTCGCGTTGCCCATCTGGTCCGACTTCATGCGGCGTGTCGCCGGTCGTCGGCCACCCGAGCCGCTCGATCAGCCACCCCACCTGCAGTCGGAGCAGCTGTGTCTGCTCTCGTATCAACGAGCGGTGGAAGGGTGCCCCACGTACATCGAGTATTTCAAGGATGGCGATGAACGCCCGACGCGTCTGTGCCCGATTCACGCCGGCGGCTTGAAGCAGCAGGTCCAGCACACGCTCCGCGGGTTGTTCGGCTCGCTGGCCCGCAGTATCGGCGGGATTTTTCGCTGAGACCGCGGCGAGCTGGACTAATACCGGATCGTGACGCCAGCCGTCGCCCGCCAGAAGCGCACGCGCGACGCCCCTGGGCGCTCGAAGGGGCCTTTCGCACCTGCGACGGCCTTGATGTGGCGAATGTCGAAGCGGAGTCCCGTCCGCTCACTCACCATGCCGAGCGCTCCCGCACCGAGTGTGAGGCCCGCCAGGTCTTGGTCCACCGGGAACAGGCCCGCCGCATTCTGACTGCGGGCCTGGATCAGTCCGACACCACCAACGACGTAGGGTCGCAGCGACTCGCGCGTCAGGGCCAGCGGCGCGGCAATGATGACGTTGCCGCCGACCGTGGTCACCCGGCTCGTGAGCACCAGTCCCTCCGGGTCATCCCCCTGGAAGAATCCCGGCGTATGGCCGACGTCCAGCTCGACACCGAGAAGGCCTGGACCAATGAGCGCCACCGACGCGCCGAGGGTCAGCTTCTGCCCACTGGCCTCGAAGATCAAAGCGGTCGTGTCCGCTCCGAACGACGTTCCAAGGAAAGGCGTGATGAACCAGTCGGCGGAAGCCTGCGGAATCGGGGCGCACAAGAGCACGAGCAGGGCTGCCGACAGTCGCCGGCGCATCTACCCGACGAACAACCGGAGAAAGAGGCTGGCGAAGAGATTGGACGTGACGCTACCGTTCGACAGATCATACGGAGGACCCGCCAGGCCATCGCTGTTGGCGAGCAGGATCAGCGTCAGCCCGCGACCGGGTACTTTGATGAACAGGGCAGAATTGGAGTCTTGTGCAAGACCGAAATGCCACACGACGCGCTCGTCCTGATATCGCTGAACGAACCAGCCCAGACCGGTAGGCAGCGAGCCTGAGTTTTCCCATGCGCGCGATTGTGTCGCCGGCGTCAACAAGGCCGCGTCACCCAGGGCGGCATCAAATCGCGCAAGATCCTGTACCGTGGAAATCACGCCCGTGCTGGCAGTCATGGGCCCGGCCGCGGCTTCGGCGCGAACGGGCTGGCCGCGACCGTTGACGCTGTAGGCCACGGCCATCCGGTCAGCGACCGTCCCATAGCGATCCAGGGTACTCGCGGTAAACGCAGATCGATCGGGTGAGGTGGCGTCGAGAAGGGCGGTGCCAGGAATCGACGACGACATGCCGAGGCGATCGAAAATCTGCTCGGCCAGCAAGGGCGCGTAGCTGCGGGTCGTGCACTGATCGACCACCCCGCCAACCGCGGCGAATCGGGCTGGGTCGTACCTGAAACCGCCGCCTGGGACGGCGTGAGACAGCAACTGCGCCATCGTGGTGTCGCCATCCTCGAACGTCGGCTCCCAACGCACGACCATGTCGCCCAATTCGAGGTGGTGCTGATCCAGGCACACGCGAAGTAGCAGTGTTGACGACAGCGTTTGGGTGAGGTCGACAATCGGGTATGGCGTATCCGCCCGCGCCGCCACGAGTGCTTCGACATCCTGATAACCGAAGCCGCGCTCCCACACCACGCGGCCGTTCTGGAGGATGACCCCTGACATGCCGGGGATGCCCACCTGCTGACGGATCGATTCTACGTAGCGCTCGAAGAGCGAAATCGGGAGGCTGCTCTGGGCCTCCACGGTGGGGCCAAAAGGGCCACCCGCCATCAGGGCGAGCAGAAGGACCTTCGAGGTGCGCACAGGCCTTAAAATCTTACACTGGGTGGAGCAGAAAGCTGTGTTACAGTTTCGCAAGTCGCAGTATGAAACAGACCGTCCGATCGGCCCCCTGCTCGCTGAGACAGGCCTGCTTCTGTTTTCTGGCCGCAGTATCGCTATCGGCCACGCTCTGGGCGGCTGAGGGGCTGCGCATCGTGCCCTTGGTCCGAGATGACCGGGTGCTGGTGACGTTCGAACTCGCAGACGGGTTCACTGATGAAGTCCGCGCCGCGGTTCGTAGCGGGCTCAAAACCACCTTTACCTATACGATCGACCTGCGTCTCGAGGTACCGGCCTGGGTCGATCGCACGATCGCCACCGCCGTACTGACCAATAGCGTGGAGTACGACAACCTCACGCGCCAGCACAGCGTGGTCCGGGTGCTCGATGGCATGGTGGAGGATTCGCAGGTCACCGACAGCGAAGCCGTGGTGGGCGAGTTGATGACCAGCTTCCATCGGCTGCCGCTCTTTCGAACGGCGGTGCTCGAGCCTAACCGCGAGTACTACGTACGCATCACTGCCACTGCACGTCCCACCAACGGGGCGTTCTTGTGGCCGTGGGGTAGTGGCACCTCCGGTCAGGCCAAGTTCACCTTCCTTCGCTAGCGCCACCCCGGTTCCAGCTCTTTGCGCCTCGATCATGCGCGCAGTCTGTCGAGTGGCGGTCCCGTGAGACCGCGGATGAGCTGAAACGGTCTTGCCGCAACTGAGACCGTCACCGAGGGGTGTGACTACGCGGGTCTCGGGGCCGCCGCCTCAGGCACGCAAAATCTGTCGAAGGCACTGGTCAGCAGTGCAGCGATCTCGAGTGGGCCCTGATTTTCGATTTGCCGTCGCTCGAGCATCCACACGAACTGTCCGTCGCGCAGCAGGCCGATCGACGGAGACGAGGGCGGGCTACCGGTGAAGTAGCCCCGAGCCCGATCGGTGGCCTCGAGATCAGCTCCGGCGAACACGGTCGCGACGCGGTCGGGGCGAACGGCGTGCGTGAGCGCCAGGGCGACGCCGGGGCGGGCCTTGCCGGCGGCGCACCCGCAGATCGAGTTGACAACGATCATGAGAGTGCCGGGCGCTTTAACCGCGGCATCGACGTCCGCAGGTGTGCGCAATTCCGCGACGCCGAGACGCGTCAGTTCTTCACGCATCGGGGCAACAAACGACTCTGGATATGCCATGGCGTCATTATGACGCACACCGTGGGTCTGCGCGCCAACCGACACGTCGATTACTCGTCTGGGTCTGGAGGTGGGGGTGGAGGCCGGTATAATTCCCCCGTCGCCTTTCGTCACCGGCATTCGAGACCCGATGAACCATGGACCTGAAACAGCACATCCGGCACGTTCCAGATTTCCCGAAGGAGGGCATTCTCTTCTACGACATCACCACATTGCTCCGGAGTCCCGGCGGGCTCAAGGCGACCATCGACCGGTTGTCGGAGCCCTACGCGGACGAGGGCATCGACGCGGTGATTGGCATCGAGAGCCGCGGATTCATTCTGGGTTCAGCCGTGGCCGAGCGGCTCGGAGCAGGGTTCATACCGATCCGAAAGCCCGGGAAGCTGCCCGCCAAGTCCATCAGGGAGTCGTACGCGCTCGAGTACGGGACCGATGCGCTGGAGATCCACGAAGATGCCGTTCAGCAGGGGCAGCGCATTCTCATCGTGGATGACGTACTGGCGACCGGCGGGACTGCCGCCGCGGCCGCCGGGCTCGTCAGGCGGCTTGGGGGGGAATTGCACGGGCTCGCATTCCTCATCGAACTCGGCTTCCTGAGCGGTAAGGCCAAGCTGCCAGGAGAGCGGGTGTATTCGGTGCTGCAGTATTAAGATGGAGCAGCGACTTCGGGCCTGGGGCCCGTGCTGATACGTTCCCGTAGCTCAGCTGGATAGAGCGCGCGCCTCCTAAGCGCGAGGCCGACAGTTCGAATCTGTCCGGGGACGCCACACCTCGCTGACCATGGCGGCGGTGCCGACGAGGTCGTCGGCGTCGCAGACTGAGTAGCGAAGAAGCATCCGAACCGACGCTGGACGACATTGTCGCCGAGACGCGTCAGACTTACAGTGGTCCGCTGACGGTCGGGGAAGATCTCACATCGTTCGAGATCGGCGATACGGTGAGGGTCCGGAGCGGGAAGTAGCGGGCGACTCCAGCTCGGTTGTTTCTGGTGGCGACGATCCCGGGAGGCGTTTCATCCCACGTGCCTCCACCAACGCTTCGGGGATTCCAGGCGAGTGGTAATATTCGGTGATTCGAGAGCCGCAACGATTTGCGGATCGCGAGGCCTGACTGTGTCCGGGCCCGTCATCGACACACCAGTGGTCGGGCCATCGAGGGTGTTGGACTGGCCAACTGCGAGAGAGATCAGAAGTATGAAGCGTACAGAGCGACACCATCTGAAAGAGAACGAGCTGGCCCGGACCCTGACGGCCGTGAGCGAGATGTTCGTATCGCACAAGTCGTTGATCGTCGGCGTCGTGCTCGCCGTGCTCGTGGCGGTTGGCATCGCCGCCGGTGTCAACGTGTGGCGCAGGGGCAGCGAGGTCCAGGCAGAGCGACTGCTCGCAGATGCGATGGTGACCTTCAACGCCGCGGTCGTACCGGCGACGGCCACTCAGCCCGGTGAAGTCCCTGCCGCCGCGATGCTCGGCGCCACCGGATCGTTTGCGACCGAGGCAGCCAAACTCACCGCCGCGCTCCCGAAACTGCGGGCGGCGGCCGAGGCATATCCTGAGACGGCGGCGGGTATCACCGCGAGGTATCACTACGCTTCGTCGCTGGCGGCGCTGGGCCGGTACGAAGAGGCGATCGCTTCGTTCGAGGACGTCATGCGGCGTGCCGGCGGTAGCGGTCTGTATGGACGGATGGCCAGGATGGGAAAGGCCGACACGCAGCTTCGCGCTGGGCAGGTGGAGGGGGCCATCGCCACCTGGGAGGAACTGGCGGCGAGCGCGGATCAGGAACTGCCCAAGGACGCCATCCTGATGGAGTTGGGGAGGGCCTACAAGGCGAGCGGCCAGCAGGACGAGGCGCAGAACACCTTTAATCGGATTATCTCCGAGCACCCTACGTCACTGTACGTCGCGCAGGCCAAGGTCGAACTCGAAAGTTGACGGTCTCACATCGCACGTGTCTCGCCTAACGAGGCCGAGGTGCCGACGCCCTTTCGCTCGTTACCGCGAATGCCACGCGGCTGGCTAGGGACTGCCTTTCCGGACGTCCTTCAGTACGAGGAAATCGGCCTGGGCGGAGAGGCGAACGCCTGAGATGTTCGCTCGGGACACCGCCACGTTGGTCTTGTGCCAGAGGCTGATGTACGGCGCGTCTTCGGCCACGACTTTCTGTACCGCGCTGTAGTGCGCCAGCCGCTCCTGGTCGGTGGTGGCCGTGGTCGCCAGGTCGATCAGTCGATCGACCACGGGGTTGCTGTAGTAGATGCGGTTGAATCCTACCGGTGGCACCTGGGTCGAGTGATAGGCCCGGCGCAGCATATCGGGGTCGGTCACGCCCACCCATTGCAACGTATACAATTGCATGTTGCCGCTCAGGACGTCGGCGTAGAAGGTGGCAAACTCGTACGCGCGAACATCCACGTCGATGCCGACAAGGCGCAGGTTCTGTTGAATCACCGTCGCCTGGAGACGAAAGAATTCGTCAGTTGAGGTCTTCAACGACAACCGCAGTCGGGGCAGCGGTCCGTCGTTGTCAGGGTCCCGATAACCGGCCTCGTCCAGGAGCACCTTCGATCGCTCGGGATCGTACGTGAAATCGCGCACGTTGGGCTCGAACGCCCAGGCGATCGGTGAGAGCACCCCAACGGCCGGCTGCGCGAGGCCTCGGCGCAGGTAGTCGACAATGGACTGGCGATCGATCGCGTGGGCGATGGCGTGGCGCACGCGCTTGTCCTGGAGGATTGGATCGCGCATGTTCAAACCCATGTACGCGTAGTCGACACCGGTCGCCTCGGTGATCGTGAGACCATCCTTCTGCAGTTGGTACGCGACGTCTGGCTGGATGTCGTTGATGGAGAGATCCGCCGAGCCGTTACGCAGCTCGAGGCCACGCATCGTGTCGTCAGGAACGATGCGGAGTACGACGCCAGCATTCTGCGGCAAACCGTCCCAGTAGCGTTCGTGTGCCGAGAGTTCGATCTGCTCGTCGACAACGTAGCGGACGAACCGGTACGGGCCGGTGCCGATTGGAAACGAGCGCAGGGAGTCTCCGGACTCATCTGGTACGATCGGCATGACGAGTTGGACAGGGAAGGAGCCAAACGGCTCCTTGAGGGTGAACTCGACTCGATAGTCATCGAGCGCGGTGACCGACTCGAGCATGCCGTAGGCGCCCTTTCGAGCGGACACGAAGTCGGGGTCCAGGAAACTGCGAAACGTGTAGACGACGTCTCTGGCGGTCAGTTCGTGACCGTCATGAAATCGCACGCCGCTACGGAGATACGCGATGTAGGTGAGCGGGTCTGGGTTGTCGAGGCGCGAGGCGAGGCCAGGACGCACGCGGAGGTCGGGGCCGACGGTCATCAACTGGCTATAGATCAGCTGGTACACGCGCTGCGACGCCTCATCGGTGCCGACCCGTGGATCGAAGGTCGTCGGAGAGGCGCGAACGATCACGGTGATGACGTTCCCATCCGACACAGACGGCGCGGGCACGCACGAGGCCACCACGAGGGCGGCCGCGCCCCATGCGCCCAGCCGCGACGCCGAGCCGTTGGCGGTGGTCATCGCAGATCGGCGAGCTGTTTCAGTTCCGCGAGCAGCTCGAGGGCTCGGCGGGGTGTCGTATCGTCGACGTCGGTCGCTTTGAGCCGTCTGGCAATTTCGTGCTCTTCGCCGGTGATGGCGGCGACCTGGGGAGGATTGGCTGTCCTCTCGAGACTGTCGGCCGGCCTGGCGAACAGGCCCAGTTGGCTGCTCTCAGGATCCCCGGCGGTGCCCGAGAGCGTGGGTCGCCCGCCTCGCGACAGCTCGTCTCGCTCCAGGCCACGCAAGATCTCGCGTGCACGGGCGATGACAACGGCCGGGATGCCGGCGAGCCGAGCTACCTGGATACCGTAGCTTCGATCGGATCGTCCAGGCAGAATCTTGCGGAGGAAAATGATGTCGTCCTTCCATTCACGCGCCGCGACATGGGCATTGACCACTCCGGGGAGCGAGTCGGCCAGGTCGGTGAGCTCGTGGTAGTGCGTGGCAAACAGTGTCTTGGGACGTGCTTTGGGGTTGGTCGCCAAATGCTCGGCGACCGCCCAGGCAATGCTCAGGCCGTCGAATGTCGACGTCCCGCGGCCAATCTCGTCGAGGACGACCAGGCTGCGCGACGTGGCGGTCTGCAGGATGTTGGCCGTCTCCTGCATCTCCACCATGAAAGTGGACTGTCCGCGGGCGATGTTGTCCGAGGCGCCGACTCTGGCGAAGATACGGTCCACAACTGGCAGCTTCGCGTTCTTGGCCGGCACGAAGGAGCCGATCTGGGCGAGCACTGGCAGGAGGGCGGTCTGTCGAAGATACGTCGACTTGCCACCCATGTTCGGGCCGGTGAGGATGACGAGCTGCCGGTTTGATCCGTCGAGGTCGATGTCGTTGGGGACGAACGCGCTGGTGGAGAAGCGTTCGACAACCGGGTGACGCGCGTCGGTGACGAGGAACTCGTCGCGCTCATGCACGTGTGGTTTCGTATAGTTCGACACAGTCGCCCTCTCCGCGAGGGCGGCCAGCACGTCGAGCGTGGCCAGCGCGCGGGCCGTATCCTGAATGCGAGGTGCTTCGGCGGCCACGCGGCTCCGGAGCCGTTCGAAGATCTCGAGCTCGCGCTCCAGGATCCGCTCGTCGGCGCCAAGGATCTTCGCTTCGTACTCCTTCAGCGCCGGCGTGGTGAAACGCTCACCCCCGGCCACGGTCTGCTTCCGATGGTAGTCGGCGGGTACCGCGTGCAGGTTCGACCTCGAGACCTCGATGAAGTAGCCGAACACCCGGTTGAAGCGAACCTTGAGCGAGCTGATGCCGGTGCGGGCCCGCTCGCCTTCCTCCATCTCGGCGATCACCTGCCGGCCCGATCGGCTGACTGTCTTCAGGTCGTCGAGCTCGGGATCGATGCCGTCACGGGTGAAGCCGCCGTCGCGGGCAAAGACCGGGGGCTCGTCGGTGAGCGTGCGTTCGACCTCGTCGCGTATGTCGGCGACGTCGTCCAGTTCCGCGAGCAGGCTCCGAAGGAGCGGCGCCTGTACGTCCGCCAGGACAGCCTCGACGCGAGGCACGGCGACGAGTGACTGGCCGAGCGAGACGAGATCGCGGGGCCCGGCGGTGCCCATAGCGGCGCGAGCCACCAGCCGCTCGAGGTCATGGACCGACTTCAATGCCTCGCGAAACTTGGCCCGATCCGTCGAGCGGAACGCCAGCTCTTCAACGGCATCGAGTCGGTCGCGAATTGGCTCCAGCGCGCACAGCGGTCGCAGCAGCCACCCGCGGAGCAGCCGGCCGGCCATCGAGGTAATCGTGCGGTCGATCTCAGAAAGCAGCGATCCGGTGGACGCACCCTCACTGCCAGCGATGATCTCGAGATGCTTCAGCGTGACCGGGTCGATGATCATTCGATCGGTTGTCGTCTTCAGCGTCACGGTTCGGACGTGCGCCAGATCTGCCTGCTGGGTGCCGCGCAGATAGCTCACGAGGCCGCCCGCAGCCTGTACCGCCGCGGTTCGACCCTCGAGGCCGAAGCCCTCCAGTCCGTGTGCCTGGAGCTGATCGAGCAACGTCCTCCTCGCGGCTTCCGGTTCGAAGTGCCAGGGTTCCCCTGTGCTGACGGGGAGTTGGAGCCGGGCGATCTCGGGCAGCCGCTCGGCCACTGTCGATTCGGCCGGCAGGACGAGTTCGCGTGGCTGGAGCACCGCGATCTCGTCGGCGAGCGCCTGGAGCCCGTCCGTGCCCGCATACTCGGCCGCGGTGAACTCGCCGGTCGTGAGGTCAATGAGCGCGACGCCGAACACCTCAACAGTTGCCCGCGCCCGCTCCGAGGCGGTCGCCACAATCGCCATCAGGTACGCCGGTTGGCGCGCATCCAGGTACTTCGCGTCGGTCAACGTGCCGGGAGAGATGACGCGCACGACTTCGCGCTTCACGAGGCCTTTGGACTTCTTGGGATCCTCGACCTGTTCGCACATGGCCACGCGGAAGCCTTTGCCGACCAGCTTCGCGAGGTACCCGTCAACGGCGTGGAAGGGGACGCCACACATGGGAATCTCCGCGCCACCGGTGTCCTTGGACCGTGATGTCAACGTCAGGTCGAGCGCGCGTGCTGCCACGAGGGCGTCTTCGTAGAACATCTCGTAGAAGTCACCCATCCGAAAGAACACGATGGCGTCGCGGTGCTGCCGCTTGGCGTCCATGTACTGACGCATCACGGGGGTGGCGCTAGCGGTGGGACTCGGCATTCCGTGCAAGTGTGCGGTGGCCACGGCGAGAAAGTTCGCGGGCTTCGTGGTTATTATCTGTCAGGCGAATGCTAATCCTCTCACTCGACACGACAACCCCGGGGGGAAGCTGTGCGCTCGTGCGCGAGCAATGCGTACTTGGGGAGGAGGCGGGTGACGTCTCTTCTGAGCAGGCCGCTCGGCTGCCAGGAGACCTCGCACGACTACTGGCGCGCGAATCGATCGCCCTCGAAGAGGTCAGCCTGCTGGCGGTCGCGACCGGGCCTGGGTCGTTCACCGGATTGCGGGTCGGAATCGCGACAATGCAGGGGCTCGCCATGGCTATCGGCGCCCCGTTGATAGGGGTGTCCGCGCTGGATGCGCTGGCAGTGGTGGGTCAGACCGAGGACGTTCAGCCAGGAACTCGGGTGGCCACCTGGATGAACGCCTGGCGCGGCGACGTGTTTGCCGCCCTGTATCAAGGTGAACGCGAACTGGAGGCGCCCATCGTCGCCAGACCCGAAACGCTGCTAACCGGGCTTGGCGGTTCGCCGGTGCTCTTCACGGGTGACGGTGCCCTCACGCATCGGGAGGTGATCCGGGCTGCGCTCGGGACGCAGGCGTCGTTCTCCGACCCTGCGCAGCCGCTCCTCGCAGGGGCTATCGCGCGACTGGCCGGCATCGCCTACCTCTCCGGGCAACGACCGCCGCCACACGCCATCGAGCCCCTCTACGTGCGTCGTCGGGGCGCCGACGTGGCGGGGCCCATTCGTCCGGTGTGAGCAGGCGATGGCACGCTTCTGGGTTGAATCCCTGGCCGGCGACGAGGACCTCGAGGCAGTGCTCGAGGTCGAGGCCGAGTCCTTCACCAACCCCTGGACCAGGGAGATGTACGAGTCTGAGTTCAGGAACCGATCGGCGTGCCATGTGCTGGTTGTCAGAAGCGAGGTGCGCCAAGTGGAAGGGTTTTGCGCGTTCTGGCTGGTCTGCGACGAGGTGCACATCAACAACCTGGCGATTCGACCGCAGACTCGTCGACAGGGTGCGGGCGGCCTGCTGGTGCGTGCGGTGCTGAAGCAGGCTCTGACGTTGGGAGCCAATCGGGCGACGCTCGAGGTGCGGGAGTCCAACGCGGAGGCCAGACGGCTCTACGAACGGCTCGGGTTCTCCGTGTCGGGCACGCGTCGAGGCTACTACACCAATCCGGTGGAAGACGCGTTGATCCTCTGGTGGGACCGAGCCGGGCCCCCAGCCGCGTCGAACCTCTGTACCCCGTCGCAGGGATTTTGATCGATTGAGTCGTCGTGTGCCCTCCCTGAGGGGCCGGTTGAATCGACCCTGGTCAGCGGAGTCCGATGCTGCGCCCGGGAACGCTCGCTGCGCTCCTCCGCCCTCTATCCCGCACGTCGGAGCGACCACCCTCACCCGGC
>Ga0326597_10000906_pt1 | contig 50182 bp, 40 predicted proteins | sample RVTome_12_FD_203789 | JGI IMG/M metagenome (GOLD analysis project Ga0326597, IMG submission 203789) | Soil microbial communities from uranium-contaminated site in the Upper Colorado River Basin, Wyoming, United States - RVT100D185 | ecosystem: Environmental > Terrestrial > Soil > Contaminated >... | reverse complement strand
TGGAATCCTCCGAGGTCACCAGGAGCAGGCCAATCGACCCCGAGAAGTCCAGATCTGTGATGCGAGCCCCGTGCCGCCTTTCCTTCCAGATCATCCGCCCCGTCCCCGCATCCCGGACATTGATCTCCCCGTGGAGTCCACCGCTCACCTGCCAGCGCCCGTCGGGGCTGAAGGCCGCGAGAGCACGCTCCGTCGAGTCAGCTTCGTCAGAAGCCCCGGACGCCTCCAGGACCTCCCACCCCGACGGCCGGTCCATGGAGGACCGGGCCCGCAGCAGATAGCGGCCATCCTCCGACACGAACTCCCTCGTGGCGGCCTTCGCCTCGAACTCCGCGGGAGACGCAGCCTTCCCGGCAGGAATCGGTCGCAGTTCCGTGGGGCTTTCGGCGCGAGTCACGACCACCTTCTGCAAGCCTGGGACGAGCGAGAGACCGGTCACGGCGCCTTCACCGTCCGACAGGACCAGCGAATCGTCAGCCCGGAGATCCCAGATGCGGAGCACCCCGTCGTCCGAACCGCTGGCGAGCCAACGTCCGCTACGGTCGCAGGCGAGGGAACGGATCGGGGCGTCGTGCCCGCACAGGGTCAGGATCGGGTTCCGCTCCCCTTCCTGGTCCGGTGCGTCCTCGTAGACCCGAACCCGACCGTCCGCCGATCCTGTCGCCAGGACATCGGAGCTGCCCTCGAAGCAGACGCAGTTGACCGCCGCGGGTTCGCGTGCGAGCAGCTCGAATGCTCGCTCAGCCGAGTCGTCGAGGAGGGCGACGTACACGCCCCCCTGCTTGTCACCGAGGACGATCCTCGTGCCGTCATCCGAGATGGTGGCATCCTTGACCCTGGCTTCCCGGTACGTTGCCGTCCGATGACCTCCGGCCTCCACCTGACGGAAAAGGTCCACACCGTCCGCCGGTGAAACCGTCGCGACGCAATCCCTTCCGATCAGGACGTCGAAGACCTTGTACAGACCGGTGGGTCTCAGCTCCCTGGAAGCCGAGTCGCCCGCCGGCCCGAACAGGGTCACCGATCCACTCTCGGAGCCGACGAGAACGCTCGATCCGTCATTCCAGAACTGGACGCACAGTGCGGAGTCGCCTACCGGGAACCGAGCTGGTGCATCGTCCGATGTCAGATCGTGCACCTCGACGAAGGGCGGATGCCCCCGGGCGACAGCCAGTTTCCGCCCGTCGGGAGAGAACGCGAGATAGCTGCCCCGGTGATCCCTTCCGGGGGATCCGTTGAAGCCTTCAAACGTCTTGAGCGCTCGACCGTTCCCATCCTCGGACTCGTAGAGACGCACGTGTCCGTCCAGGCACGACGTCGCAAGCTGACGCCCGTCCGGTCGAAACGCGATCTGGATGATCTCCCCTTCGACCTCCTCTCCCTGCTTGGTCACAAGCGTCTTCCTCAATCGCCACTCGTGCCGGCCCGGCCCGGCCGGCACCTCGAACAATGCTCCCCTGCCATGGGCGTCGCCCGCCGCCAGGAGCGAACCGTCGGGTGAGAACGAGAGACAGGTGACACTCCCCGAGTCCCAGGTCAGAACCCGCTCCTCATGACCCGGAGCCATGGCGCGGCAGAGCGCTTGGTACAGCACTCGACGCGACACCGGGTCCAGGTCGCCCGGATCCGCCGCCAGGACCGCGAGCGAGAGGGCCAGGGAGGGGTCCGTCTCCAGCAGCTTCCCCGCCGTGAGCATCAGGCGTCCCCGCTCCAGCTTCTCATTAGTGTCGTTCTGCGTTTTGAGATTCCAGTAGAGGCTGGCCACCAGTGGCAGGCCCACGATCAGCAGGCAGACCAGGGCCAGCGAGGCCGCGCGCGCCGGACGCCGGCGCACCCACCGCAGCACCCGAGTCGGCGCGGCGATCGGCCGGGCGACCACCGGCTCGTGCCGCAGGAATCGACGCAGGTCGTCCGCCATGGCGGCGGTCGAGCCGTACCGCCGCGCGGGGAGCCCTTCGAGCGCCATCAGGCCGATCGTCTCGAGGTCCCTGGGAATGGCTCCGTTGAGCCTGCGCGGCCGCGTGGGGGCCGCCTCGGTGACGCGCGACAGCACCTCGTTGCTCGAGCGTCCATCGAAGGGTCGCCGCAAGGTCAGTAGCTCGTACAGAGTGGCCCCCAGCGAGAAAACGTCGGTGCGGGCGTCCAGCTTCCTCCGTTCCGGGCTCGCCTGCTCGGGTGAGACGTAGTGCGGCGTGCCAGCGAACTCGCCCGTTACCGTAAGCGAGGGCAGGCCCTCCTGGGAGGCCAGCCCGAAATCGGTGACGACCACCGTGCCGTCCCGTTGAACCAGGATGTTCGACGGCTTGACGTCCCGATGGACGATCCCGTGCGAGTGCGCGTGGTGCAGAGCATCGCAGACCTGGATCACCAGCCGGACCACCACCTCAACATATCCGCCGGCCCAGAGCCCCGGTTCCGGCGAGGTGGGCGGTCCACCGCCGGCCTGTCCCTGCCGATCTGATTGACCGCCGGTCTGGATTCGCGTCTCGACCGCGCGGCGAAACGCCTCGCCGCTCAGCGCATCAACCGTACGTTCGCGCAGCACGCCGATCACAGCGTCGAGCGCCGCGCCCTCGACGAGATCCATGGCGAAGTAGTGAATCCCATGATCCTCTCCCACCGAATGGATCGGGACGATGCCTGGGTGGTGCAGGCGCGAGGCCATGGAGGCCTCGCGACGGAATCGCTCGACCGACTCTCTCCGCAGCAGGAAGTGCGGCGGCAGCAGCTTCAGGGCCACTGTCCGATCCAGCGACACCTGACGCGCCTCGTAGACGATCCCCATGCCGCCGCGGCCGATCTCTCGCACCAGCCGGAAGTCGCCCAGGGTCTCCGGCGCCTGAAAAGCCGCGATCCCCGGACCGTCATGGGACCGCTTGCCCATGCCCCGGGCTCCCAGCTTCACCGAGAGCGCGAACTCGATCCTTCTTCGCAGGACCTCGCCGTGGGGAGAGTGCGCCCGACAGAGCTCCTCGAGGTCCGGGGCCTCACCGCCCTCGCGCAGGTAGACGAACTCCTCCACCAGCCGGTCGATCGCGGTTGCGGGAAGCTCTCCTTCCCCGTTCATTCCGCGGACGCCATCTGCAGTTCCTCACCCAGGACGCGAGCAAGGTCTCCCCGGGTCAGGTTCTCGACAGCCGTTGCCAGGCGCTGCAGGGCTCGCGCGTACCGCTTGCGCGCCGCGTCCACTCCGATACTCAGGCGAGCCGAGATCTCGCCGAACGACAGATCCTCGAAGTCCCTGAAGACGATGATGTCACGGTCTTCCGGAGCAATCACCTCGAGACCCAAACGGATCCAGGCCTCCTCCTCCTTCCGCATCGCCTGCTTGCTGGGTGTGCTCGTGCCCGACTTCGCCCGCTCGAGTTCCAGCACGGAATCGGAGGAGATCGGCCGCTCCAGCGCCGCGTTCCGGCGGTGGGCGGTGTACCAGTCGTGGTGATCACAAAGCTTGTTGCGAACGATTCTGGCCAGCAAGGCCCGGAAGTGCGGCACGCTCTCGACCAGGAATGGAGGGCTGTACTTCAGGAACTCCAGCAACGCCTCCTGAACCAGGTCCCCCGACTCTGCCTTTAGACTCAGCATTGGCCCGAGGTTCCTGCGGGCGTACCGCCTGAGCCACGGCAGGTGCTTGCGCACGAGCTGGTCGAGACTCTCGGCGTCTCCGTCGTGCCAGTTGCGGAGGAGACGCGAGGTTTCCGAGACTTCCATCCTCTTCACCTAGACCTCGTGGACGACCTTCTCACGATAGCAGATCAGCGTCCACCGAGAACCCGCGAAGACCCCAGCTGTGACTGTGACGCTACCCCGGTTTGGTGGACACGTGGTCAAGCACGTGGACGACAGTAGACCACGAGCGAAGCGAGTGGTCAACGGAAAGGGGTTTGGGGAAGGGCGGAGCCGCGCCAGGTGCGGCAGGTGAGGCCCGGAGAGGAGCCGGCGAAGACCGTGGCCGGTGCCTGGAACAGCCGCTCTCACGCCCCTCTTGGCCATCCCCGGTCGCCGGAAGGGCCGAGATCCCCGGCGAAAGGCCGCGTTGTTTGTCCTATCCTCCTCCAGGTCGTAGATGAAGATCCCCGCCTGGCTCTCCGGCTGGGGAGCATTCACGTACTCGTAGGAGATGCGGTCCCCCTTCCAGGACCACTCGGCGAAGAAGGGAACGCCGATCTCCGTCACCTTGACCGGCTCCGTGCCGTCGGAGTTCATGATCATCAGACGCGACTGCGTGTTCGAGGCGTCGCGGACAGCCCGAAGGCGGCCATGAGGCCCCACCGGCGGAAGGAACCGGAACGAAGCATGACGTGGTCACGGTACGACACCTATGTGTCTCCCAGGTTCTCGAGGAACGACACGGCCAGGCGTTGGTTCCTGCGTCTCGCGATCCGGAGCGGTGTCTCATCATGGTCGGTGACCGCGGTCACATCTGCGCCCCGCTCGACCAGCAGCTCGACCACCTCGAGGTGGCCCTCATGGCAGTCCAGATGGAGGGGCGTCGCTTCCTGGTCCTGCCGGGCGTTGACGTCCGCTCCGTGATCGAGCAGGAACAGCACCAGGGCGAGGTTCCCCTCGAGGGCGGCTAGATGCAGCGGCGTGGCGCGGTGCGCGTTGCGCGCGTCGACATCGGCGCCGTCTTCCAGCAGCTCCTTCACGGCGTCGAGATCCCCTCGAGAACCTCCTCGTGAATCGACCCGGCGACGCAGCCGAGGAGGATCGCGGCCAACAGAAGGGGCGGGAGCATCGCCGTGCGCTTCGAAGCGATGGCGTGAAGAGGCTCCATGCTCGCCCAGAATATCCGCGGCAGATGCGCGCTCACACGCTGTTCGGGCGCCAAAACCGGGGCGGCGGCGCCGTGGAGGCATCAATAGAACTGGAATTCCTCGCGGGTCGACGCGAGCAGGAATCCCGCGGCGCTGATGGAGGCGGCCTGCAGCTTCGCATTGTGAGAGGCCGCGTTGAGAGGGATCGGAAGACTCAAGTCCGCGTGTCCCCCCGCATTCAAGTTCGTGATCGCGAGAATGCTGAAGACGGGTTGGTCGTCGTAGTGCGTGAGCACCAGGGCGGCCACGCCGTTCAGGGGTCCGCTGCGGAGACCCAGGGCGAGGGTAGAGCCCGCCGCGACGATCTTTTCCTCGGCATGGAGAAAGAGGTCGTTCCCTCTTCTGGCAGTGATCCGACCCGGCCAGCCCTGCTGGCCCAGAACGAACTCGGACAGTCCGTCGCCGTCGACGTCCCCAAGACCTGCTCCATCGATGCCATCGGAGGCGCTTCCACCCGACTCCCGAATGTAGTACAGCTCGGAGTGATCGCGGCCTGAGTAGATCCGGGTGTACAGGCCGTACCAGTGGACCACGTCTCCCCCGAACCTCCCCATGCTTCCCGAGACGAGGAAGTCCGTGTATCCGTCGCCATTGAGATCATCCAGATGGGCTACTTCGGTGCCGAACATCCCTCTGCTGGAGAAGGTGGCCAGGGTCGTGCCATCGAGGCCGGAGACGATGCGCGCGTAGCCGCTCGAGTTCAGCGTACTCAGCATTCCCGGTGCGCCCACGAGCAGATCCTCGAACCCATCTCCATTCTGGTCGTCAATGCCGGCGATGCTGAGTCCATAGCGGTCGTTGCCGCTCGACCCGACCGTCGTGTGGAGTAACCTCCCGTTCGCGCCGGAATACACGTGAACCGCCCCAGCGTAGGAGTTCGAATCCCAGAGAGGATCGCCGACGGCGAGTTCCATGACGCCGTCGCCATCGACGTCCGTGATCGCCTCCAGACACGAGCCGAAACTCCTCGTTGCGAACGGACCCTCGATGACCGTCAGGCTGGAGCCGGTTCGACCGGAGTAGACCATCACGTAGCCCGTGCCGCCCCCCGACGGCCCGTTGCCGTTGACGGCACTCGCGGCGAAGTCACCGCGTCCGTCTCCATCCACGTCACCCATCCCGACCACCGCCGATCCCAGACCGTCGCCGGCACCGAGCCCTTGCACCGAGAGCTGCAGTGACGCATTGGCTCCCGAGTAGAGGGAGACCGAGCCTTCCGGTCCGTCCGCCATTGCAGTGACCGCGAAATCCGTGAGCCCGTCTCCATCCGTGTCGCTGACGCTGGCGGCCCGATATCCGAACGCCGTGTTAGGCGCGGGGGCGACCAGGGAGAAGAGCTCCGAGCCGTCGGTCCCCGAGCGGCCCCAGACCCGCCCGTGGTAGTCCGCGAACCGGGAAGACGACTCGATGAAATCACGATGGCCGTCACCGTTGAGATCGTCGATCGAGAACAGAGCTTCGGCGAGGAGCTCGCCGGAAACATCGTGGCTTCGCTCCCAGTAGATCTGCTGCGCCGAGGCGACGCTCGCGAGGGTCAGCCACAGAGCGGCGAAGTGGACAGGTCTTCTCATGTTGTGTTGCTCCAGGGTCAGCGTGCGGATCGTCTCCGCTATTGCGAGTCTGGGGATGGCTCGACAGGTCTCAGGTTCCGGCGGGTGTCAGAGGAAATGTTGCAAGATGTGTGCCGACCGGAAGCCGCGCCCCAGACGGCAGCCACTCCGGATTCTGTGCGCGTCCTCGGGAGGCCACGCAGGTCCGCGGTTACAGGTCGGTGAGCACCCGTGGCGACCCGGTGACGTTGGTCGGGCCGCAAGGTGTGGCGCCTGATGACAAGAGGATGAGCGCTGCCACCCTGGCGATGAACGGGAGGGACTCGAAGGCCAGCACCCTGGTGATGTTCCTCGCGAGGCGCCGAGGGGGCGTGCTACCTCCGCACCCGCCACTCGTGGATGCCGGCGGCCCACCCTTCCTGGAGCTGGACCTCGAGGCGCAGGGCCGAGGTTTCGACCGGGTCGAAGGCAGAGGACCCGGCTCCACCGGCATCGGCAGGGTCGACTCGACCACGTCGCCGGTCTTCCAGGACCGCCGCAGCGGGGCATAGCCCTGCTCCAACGCGACTTCGACCTCCTTGCCGTTGACGCGGATCTCCGGTCGCTTCCGCTCCTGCTCGAGGGCGATGTTCTCCCCCTCGAGCTCCGTCGACATCCGGCCCTGCACATGGAGGTTGACGTACAGCCGGTCGCCGACGCGGGCGTAGGCGAGACCCGGAATCGACGGAATGAAACGGGTCACGTTTCCCGGACAGCAGGCGCAGCCGCGCCAGGGGCTGCGCCGCCCGATCCGATCCCCTGTTGTTCTGACATCCGGGATCCCCGCCCGTCGCCACGCCCCCTTCTACCCCCGCTGGATCAGCGCGGTGGACCGCGCTCCGCCCTCTCCACGGAATGGGCGCCCGTTCCCAGCCAGAAACCCCCAGCGCTCCCAGGAAGACAGCGAGCCGGTGCCTGGAACAGCCCCCCTCGCGCCCCTCTCGACCATCCCCGGTCGCCGGAAGGGCCGAGAGCCCCGGCGAAAGGCCGCGTTGTTTGTCCTATCCTCACAGGCCGCAGCCCTTCCGCACGCCCGCTCGTTCTGTTAGAGTCGGCGGGTCGCAGGATCCAAAAAGTCACGACTCCATACCCTTCTCTCGAGTTCCAGGAGTTCTGCGTCGCCGGCTCCGGCCGGCGAGATTTAGCAACATCGTGTGTGTGAAAGGAATGGCCTTCCATGAATCAACGAATCCACTCTGTTTTGATGGGACGGGCGTTGTCCGTCCTCGCCCTGGGCGTGCTCCTTTCGAGCCCGCTCTTTTCCCAGGACCGCGAGGCCATGGAGCGTGAGGGCATCGAGCTCGACAATCGCTCCCAGTCGCCGATGATCGACATCGCCACCACGCCGGGCTCGCCGGTGCTCCTGATCCCCGAAAGCTCCAACGACCGGGTGATGGCCTTCGATCCCAACACCGGCGACCTCATCACCACCGACTACATTCCCGGCGATCCGACGAACCTCTCGACGCCGATCCAGGTGCTCCTCAGCGCGAGCGGCGACAGCTTCCTCATCTCCGACCAGCTCGATGACGTCGTCCAGGAGTACGACCTGTTCGGCAACTACCTGGGCGTCTTCGCGCCGGCGGGCGGTGCGAACACGGCGATTCTCGACAACATCCGCGGCATCGCGCTGCGCGCCAACGGGAACCTGCTCGTGACCGTCGGCAGCGGAACGAACTCCAGCGCAGTGGCCGAGTTCGATACAGCCGGCAACTACATCGGAAACTACGTGGCCAACGGCGCCGGAGGGCTCAACTCGCCCTTCGACGTGATCTTGCGCGCCCTCGACGGCCTCGTGGGGGGCATCAGCAACGACCAGCTCATGAGCTTCGACCTCGCCGGCAACTTCAACAGCAACCTCGCCCCGATCAACACCTTCCCGGAGCAGATCTACGAAACGGCGTCGGGCAATATCCTGGTCGGCAACTTCATCGGGACCCAGGAAGGCGTGATGGAGTTCGACTCGGTCGGCACTCTCATCGGCATCTACAATCCCGCGGCGGTGGGCGGCAACCGCGGCGTCTACGAGCTGCCGAACGGCAACATCCTGACGACCAACGGCAGCGGCGTCCACGAGATCGACCGTCTCGGCAACCTCGTGCGGACCGTCATCTCGGGCGTCAGCGCGCGGTTCATCACCTACGTCGACCTCGACTTCGCCACCGAATACGGCGCCGGCTGCGCCGGAGCCGGGGGCTTCGTCCCGACGCTCACCATGCGCGGCGCCCCGCGCCTCGGCAATACCGTCTCCATCGATATCGGCGATGGCCTCGGCGGCGCGATTGCGACCTATTTCGCCAGCCTCCAGTCGACCAGCACCCCGATCAGAGGCTGCACGCTCCTCGCCGATGTTCCGTTCCTCCTCACCGTCAGCCTGCCCCTCGGCGGCACCGTCGGGACTCCGGGTGACGGCACGCTCTGTCTGCCCGCCGGCATCCCGAACAACCCGAACCTCGTCGGCATCCCGCTCTTCCTCCAGGCCATCGTCGCCGACGGGGCGGCACCTGCAGGCTTCGCCTTCACGAACGGCCTGAGCTTCATCTTCCAGCCCTGACGTTCGATCGCGCGGCCGCGGCCGCTGGACGATCTCTGGAGCCGTCCGCTCCTTGGGAGCGGGCGGCTCTTCTCGTTTCCCCCGCGGCCTCGGGTGATCCCTCGCGCTCGCGAGAGGTTGAACCTACGGTCGAAGCCGTCTTCCCCGCGCGCCTGCCTACGGCTTGTGATCGGGTACCGAGCCCCCTGGAACGGGAGCTCCCAATGCTGGCCACGCCGGTGAGCGAACCCCTTTGCACACCGGACGCCCTTGCAGACTCGGACCCGGAATCCTCTTTCGATCCCCTGACGTTTACCCGGTGGGGTCCAAAAACACCGTCGAGATGAATCAGGTGCTCCGCCAATGCCAGCGCCCGCGAATCGCGGAAGCGAGTTTGTGACTCCGCACGAGAACTGGCGTCGCAGGCGGACCCGATCGGTGGACGGTGGAGTTGCGAGGATCAGCCGGCGCGGCGGTAGTACCGGAGGACACCGCCGAGGCGGTCGAGGCGGCGAATCTCTCCCACGTCACGGCCAACTTCCTCACCAGGTTGGATGATCGCGTTCCCGAGCCCTTGATGGTTTCGCTGCGCGTGATAATGGGAGACGTACGAGGAGATGGCTGTTCTCAGCGAGCGGCGCCTTCCTGACGAGGTTTTCTCGCGCGGCAACTGACCCGGCGATCCCGGATTGACATGATGGGCGCTCAACTTGCCCCCAGGGCGGTGCACCGTCCCCCGGAGCGTTGCGTGCCATGCCTCAGCCCGTCCGCCTGCTGTTGATCATCGCCTGTCTGCTGGCGCCGGCCTCGACCCGCGGCGCCTACGGCCAGGAAGTCACGAAGACTCCGAAGGTGATCCTCACGGAGGTGCCCTTCACGCTCAGCCTGGCGGGACCGCCCGCGGCGGAGGCGGCCTGGGAGGTGCGGACGGCGGATGGCCGGCTGCTCGAAGACGGGACGATCGAGGCGCTCGGCGCGCTCACCACCGGCGAGCTGCTGATCGCGGATGCGGAGGAACTGCCCCTGCAGGTGCGGATCGGCGAGGAAACGCTGTCGGTGACGGCACCGGTGATTCCCCCCTGGTACTCGATCCTCCCGCCGCTGGTGGCGATCCTGCTGGCGCTGCTGTTCCGCGAGGTGATCACGGCGCTGTTCGCCGGCGTCTTCCTGGGAGCCCTGGCGGTGACCGGCTTCCACCCGCTCGCGGCGCTGGGCCGGGTCATCGACGGCTACGCGGTGCCGGCGCTCGGCGACGTCGACGGCGGTCACACCCAGATCGTGATCTTCTCGCTGCTGCTCGGCGGCATGGTCGGCATCATCGCCAAAAACGGCGGCACGCTGGGGATCGTGGAGCGGGTGATCCCGCTCGCCACCACGCGAAGGCGCGGCGCGCTCGCGACCTGGCTGGCCGGCCTCGGGATCTTCTTCGACGACTATGCCAACACGCTGATCGTCGGCAACACGATGCGCCCGATCACCGACCGCTTGAAGGTCTCGCGCGAAAAGCTGGCCTTCCTGGTGGATGCCACCGCGGCGCCGGTGGCGGCGATCGTCCCGATCTCCACCTGGGTCGGCTATGAGATCTCGCTGATCGCCGACGGGCTGCGCATCGCCGCCGAGAAGCAGGCCGCCCACCCCGAACTGGCCGCCAGCCTGCGGGAGGCGAACCCCTTCACGATCTTCATCGAGACGATTCCCTACCGGTTCTATCCGCTGCTGCTGCTGGCCTTCGGCCTGATGGTGGTGCTCATGAAGCGGGACTTCGGCGCCATGGCGAAGGCCGAGCGCCGGGCCGCCTCGGGCGGCGGCGTGTTCCGGGAGGGCGCCATGCTGGCCGCCGACACGTCGACCGGCGCGGAGCAGCCGAAGGCGGGCATCCCGCTGCGCTGGTGGAACGCCTTTCTGCCGGTGGCGACGGTCGTGGTCGTCGTGCTGGCCGGGCTTTTCGCGACCGGGCGCGACGCGGCGGGGCCGGAGGCGTCGCTGATGGATGTGTTCGGGGCGGCCGACCCGTTCGTGACCCTGCTATGGGGTTCGCTCGCGGGCTGCCTGGCGGCGATCCTGCTGACCCTCGTCCAGCGGCTCCTGACCTTGCCGGAGACGATCGCGGCCTTCACGAGCGGCATCCGGGCGATGATGATGGCGATGCTCATCCTGGTCCTGGCCTGGTCGTTGGGCTCGGTGACCGAGCACCTGGGGACCGCGACCTATCTCTCCCAGGTGCTCTCCGATCAGGTGCCGCTGCATTTCTATCCGGTGCTCGTGTTCGCGACCGCGTCGGCGATCGCGTTCGCCACGGGCACGTCGTGGGGGACGATGGCGATCCTGCTGCCGGTAGTGATCCCGCTGACCGTCGCGCTCGGCGGCGGGCTGAGCTTCGACGGCGGCCAGCACTACACGATCCTGCTGGGCGTGATCTCGTCGGTCCTGGCCGGCGCGGTGTTCGGCGACCACTGTTCTCCGATCTCCGACACGACGGTGATGAGCTCCATGGCGTCGGGTTGCGACCACGTCGACCACGTGCGGACGCAACTTCCCTACGCCCTGCTGGTGGCGGTCGTGGGCATGGCAGTCGGCGACCTCCCGACCGCCTTCGGCCTGCCCTGCTGGGTTTCCCTGGCCTCGGCGCTGGTGATCCTCTACCTGATCCTGCGCGTCTTCGGACGCCCGGCCCTGCCCGACGGGTGATCCGCGTTCCCCTCGCGAAAGGGGGGGCGGCCCGGGCCCGAGCCGCGCGCTTTACGGCAGCAGGGCGTCCCGCCAGCGCTCGATCAGTTCGTTTTGTTCGCTGAGGAACGCGGGAAAGGTGGGGTTGACGTTGTCCGCCGTGGCGGGAATCCCGGTGAGCCGGTACAACTCCCGGGTCGCGACCTGGGCAATCTCCGGAGTCCAGGACGGAAGCCCGTCGAGGATCTGTTCGAACGCGTTCAATTGGACCAGGGCGCGCACGGCGGATGGCTCCTCGTACACGCGCACGATGCGCGCTAGCCGATCGGCCGCGCGCTCTGCGACGAGTTCATCGATCGCCAGCTTGAGTTGAGATGGCTCCACCGGCAGGAACTGTCTCGGCCACTCGCCTTCTGGGGCAATGAGCGCGGCCACCACGTCGGCACGCTGCGCCTCCGCCGCGGCCTGGACGATCGACTCGGCGGAGATCCGTCCTTTCTTCGCGAGCCCGACCAGCCCGGGCACCTGATCCGCCTGCAGGGCCGCACTGATCAGCCACTCTGGAAATGGGGTCTGCCCCATCAACTCCAGGAGCAGATCACCGCGCCCCATGACGGCCAGGCCGTGCCCGCCCGCCTGCATCGGGTCGCGCACGCCCGAGCGCACCATGCCCGCCAGTTCGTCCTCGGCTTCAAACCTCGCCAAATGGTTCGCCCATTCGATCCACGTCGCCAGCGAAATTGAGCCCCTCGAGGCCGAGTCGATTGCCTGACCGATCATCTTGTCCAGCCAGCTGATTCTGTAGACGCGAAACGCTTCCTCGACCTCGGCGTGATGGTCCTGAAGCAGCTCGCGACCGGCCCGCCGGGACTCCCCAGGATCTTCGCCATCCTCCGCGGCACGTCGCAGGGCGGCGGAGAGCGGCTCCGGCAAGGGCAACTGGCCCAGAATCCGGATCGCTTCCTGGGTCAGAGCGCTCGGGGACTGCTCGGACCGGTCCAGGGCCGCGACCACCACACCGATCTCGCTCTGCGCGAGGAACCGCAGGCATTCGAGGGTGATCGGGCTGTCTGCCGGCAGGCGTTCGTAACAGGCGCGCACGGCCTCGCTGGAATTCAGCTGCAGGGCCTTGCGGGCAAAGTGGATCAACTGGGCGTCGCTCGCCTGCAGGGCGGCGGACGCGATGACGCCCCCATCGCGGCAGACGCTCAGCGCCTTCGCAGCGATGACCGGATCAGAATCCAACAACAGCCGGATGCCCTGCTCCTGGCCGAGCATCTCCAGCGGATAGATGTCGAGCAACGTGTGCCGGATGCGCGGCGACGGGTCACTCGCCAACCGATCGCCCGCTCCCCGAAAGGCGCGGTCACCCTGAGCGTGCCGCAACAGCAGATTCAGGAAGTCGAGTCGGAGCGCCTCATTCTCCTGCCCGGCCACCGCGTCCGTCAGCAGCGCTCCGATCGTCGGATCGGAGGCCGACTCGAGACCTTCCAGGAGTCGCTTCCGGAATCCGGTCCTTGTGAATACGCTCTGGTACAGGTGGAGAACACTCTTCCGAGTGTCCAGTCGAGGGCTCCGCCAGTAGCCTGACCAGTAGCCCGGCTGGAATAGGGCCCGGAGCAGCTCGGGATCCCCGCGCTCGAGACCGAGCCGGACCACCTCCGCCGGATTGCGGCGGGTGTCCTGGAGCAACAACGCGTACGCGTACTCCCGCAGGTCGCCCGCCGGCCACGACAGGACCTCTTCCGACGGGACCGGTGGATTCACGTTCCACACGTAGGCACGAAGCAGATCCGGATCGATCGGCCGATCCTGATCGAGCAGCCGCTCGATTCCTTCCCGGCTCTCGGCCTCGTCGCCTGAAGAGATCAGGCTCCGAATCGCCTGGTGCCGCACGCGAGGTTCGGGATCGGCGAGCAGTTGGTCCAGCAGATCGCGGCGAAGGCCGGCCTCGCTCGTGGCATTCACCAGACCAAAAGCAACCCGCACTCTGATGTCGGGTGGGAACTCCAGCACCCGCTCACGAAACACCGTCGCTCCCGGAGTGGGCTGGAGGATCTGCTTCAAGTCATGATTTCCGGGGAACCCCCCGTGACGCGAGACCTTCAAGCCGGCATCCAGGACCGCGTTCATTGCAACGCGTCCTTCCGGGCGGGGATCCGACAAGAGCTCGGGCAAGGCATAATTCTTCAGTTCATTTGGATCGAAATAGGTCTCATCGACGGTGAGCAGATGCGCGAGCGCCAGCAGTCCTTCCGGATGCACCCGTTTGAGGAGCACGGAGAGCGCCGGAATACGCTGGGCGCCGGAGATTCCCCCGAGCTGCTCGACCAGCGCCGGTGGCAGCCGCGATTCCGTCAGTGCGGCGAGAAACTGCAGTGCCGCACCCTTGACACTGTCTTCCGGAGACAGCCGCAGGAGCGACACCAGGCTGTCCTGGAACTCATCGAGCTGGAGGTGCTTCGGCAGCCACATCAGTGAGTCGAGAGGGCTGCCGACTTCCTCCCAGATCGCGAGCACCTGCTCCACCGTCAGCGCGCGGAAGACCCGGCGCACCTTCTGGGTCGTGATCGTGTCGTGCTGGTACAGCATCTCGACCAGGTCCCGCCGGGCCTCCTCGACGGAGGAGGTCTGCTCGCCCCGCGGCTCCTCCGGCCGGGTCAGCTCCGACTGCGCCTCCTCGGCCGCCTCGGTCCCCGGATAGAGCTGTGCCAGCTGCTCCAACTGCGCCCGCCAGGCCTCCTGGTCACCCTGCGCCTTCGCGATGCGCGCCATTCGAAGCGCGGCCTTGGCCATCACCGGCCGGTCCTCCGGGCCGCCGAGTTCGATCGCCTTGCGGTACTGCCGCAGGGCCGCTTCCAGATCGCCTTGCGCGGTCTCCTGGAACCAACCTTCGATGAACGCGTCGCGACTAGTCTCCTGGGCGAGAACGCTCGCGGAGAAGAGTGACAGCAGCAACGCTCCGAGCCCGAGAATGCGCAGGATCATGACTTGTCTCCAGAATCGAGTTCGTCGGATGGGCTGGAATCTAGGCCGCCGGCGGTTCCTGGTTGTCACCAGGCTGTCAAACGCCATCGTCTTCTTGTCGCGCACCCGGATCGAAGCGATATCCGTAGCCATGCACGGTGAGGATGTGGCGCGGCCGGCGCGGGTCGTCCTCCAGCTTCTTGCGCAGCCGCAGCACGAAGTTGTCCACCGTCCGCTCGCTCGGATAGGCGCCTTCGCCCCAGGCCCGCGTCAGGATCTCCGCCCGAGAGAGCGGCTGGTCGGGATGCTCGAGGAAGCAGCGCAACAGCTCGACCTCGAGGTGCGAGAGCAGGGACTCCCGCTCACCCTTCCAAAGCCGGAAGCGGCGGAACGACACGCGCACGTCAGCGAATTCCGCCTCGGCGTCCCCGCCCGCTCCCCCCGCTCCATCGGCCTGGCGCAACTGCGCGCGCACGCGGGCCAGCAGTTCGCTCAATCCGAACGGCTTGCGCACGTAGTCGTGGGCGCCCAGATCGAGCGCCCGCACGACGTCCGCCTCCGCGTCCCGGGCGCTGACGACCAGGACGCGGGGCGCGCGCGCAAATCCGGCCAACGCTCTCAGCAGATCGAAGCCGCTCTGCCCCGGCAGCATCAGGTCGAGCAGCAACAGGTCGGGAACCGACCGCCTCAGATGGTCGAGCCCCTCCTCCGCGCTCTCGACGTGGGCGACCTCGAGCCCTTCGAATCGCAGGTTGTCGACCAGACCCCGCGCGAGCGCGCGGTCATCCTCGATGATCAGGACTCGCTGCATTCGGAGTCCCCCAAGGGAGCCAGCGGCACCCGGACGCGAGCGCAGGTTCCACGCTCGGGCCGGGCTTCCAGGGTCACGTCGCCACCTTGCAGGCGGGCGAGCCTGCGCGCCAGGTGGAGCCCCATCCCGGCCCCCCGCGAGGAACTGCGCCGTCCCGCGGAACCCCGCACCCAGCGCTCGAACACCCGCTCTCGTTCATCATCGCCGACCCCCTCGCCGCGGTCCCGGACCTCCACGATCAGTTGCCCCGCGCCGCATTCGTGGCGCACCCGGACGACCGGCGGATCGCCACCATAGCGGATCGCGTTGTCGATCAGAACTTCCAGGATCAGCCGGAAGTCGGCTTCCTGCATCCGGATCGGCATGCCGTCCGCGGCGTTGCTCTCGAGGTCGACCTGACCGCCCTGGACCGCGGCGACCGCATGGAATTGATGGACGACCTGCTCGAGCATCGGTCCGGGATCACAGGCGCCGGCCGGTTCGAGCACGGTCTCCTCGCGCGCCACGGCGGCGATCCGGTCGACCAGCCGGCCGAGCCGCTCCGATTCCGCGACGATCGTCTCCAGGTACTCCCGGCGGTCCGCGCCGCCGACGCGCTCCGAAAGCAGCGTCTCCCCGTACATCCGCAGCACGGTCAGGGGCGTTCGCAGCTCATGCGTGACCTGCGCGATCAAATCGTCGCGGGCGATCACGAGTTGCTCGGAGCGTCGCTGTTGCCGCAGGACCGCGACGGCGAGCAACAGGCTCAACAGGCCGTACAGCAGGAGGCCCATCCAGAGCCAGCGCCTCGGATCGAGACGGCCGAACAAGGCGGGCTCGGCGACCTCGAACTCCACCGCGGAGACGCCCCAGTCGACGGTCAGGTCTCCCGATCGGACGATGCCCTCGAGCGCGCGCTCTCCGGGGCCGCGAACCGCTTCGATGGTTCCGAGGCGCGCCGACGATCCCGCGCCGTCCTCCCAGCGCGCCACCCAATCCTCGAGCCCCTGGACCTTGTGGATGACCGAAGGCGGGGCACCGTCCAGGAACCAGCCGGAATCGGTGCGCACCAGGCTCTGGCCCGGAAACCGCATCGACTCAGGCCGCCTTCGGATCTCCGCGCACCACGCCGGCCAACGCCGCCGCTCGTCCAGGAAGCGAAGGAAGCGGGACAGCGGAGGGTCGCCCCCCTCGGTTCGCAACAACTCCCGCAGCAGCACCAGCTCCTCGAGACTGGTGGAACGCGCCTTCAACTCCTCGCACCACTGCGCGATCGCCAAAGAGGCGTCCTGCCCCGAACAGCGCAGTTCGGCCCAGCGCTGCACCACGGGTCGCACTCCCTCCCGGCCGGATGCGGCCAGGGCCTCGGTCCGGCAGAGCACCGCCTTTTTCGGATGGCCGGCCCGGGCCAGCAGGTCCGCCGCCAGGATGAACGCGGCCACGCGCTCGTTCGGCTCGCCGCCGCCCGAAAGCGATGGATCGAGCGCGTCGAGCGCCTCCGCCGGCCGATCTTCCTCGAGCAGCGCGCGTGCCCGCAGCAGCGCCGGCGACACCAGGAAGCCGCCGGCCGGCTCCTCCTGGACGGCGATTCGCTCGGGCTCGTCCAGGGGCACGCCGGGCTGCCGCGACACCTCCGCGAGCATTTGCCCCAGGTCCTCCAGGAATGAGCTTCGGGCCTGCTCGACCCGCAACCGCGAGTCGGCCGCCTCCAGCGACGCTAGCGCCTGCTCCCCGAGGTAGAGGAGCACCGGCACGGGCAGCAGTGCCAGGAGCAACAGGAAGAGCGGCAGGTGACGGCGGATCATGGAGCCCCCAGTCTCCCAGAACAGGGCTCCAAGTTGTCACCTGATTGTCAAAGCCCGATCCAATGGACACGAGCTTCAAGGCGGCCCCGGCGCGCCCGGTATGCTCTGGGTCAACGAGCACTCCGCCCAAGGAGGAAGGTCACACCTTCCATTCTCATGCCACCCGCATCGGCGTATTCGAACCGGTTCCTGACGCTGGCGTATCGCCGCGCCGGCCGGCTCTACGATCTCCTCGTCTGGTGGGCGTTCCTGCCGCTCGGCGGAGAGCGCGCCTGTCGCCTGGAATTCGCGCGCTGGCTCGACGTTCGACCCGGTCACCGGGTGGCGTCGCTCTGCTGCGGGACCGGCAGCATGGAGCCGGCGCTGCTTGCCGAGCAGCGGGAGCTTTCGATCACCGGCGTCGACCTCGGCGAGGGGCAGATCCGGCGAGCCCGGCAGAAGAACCAGCTCGCCGGGGTGAGCTATCTGCTGGGAGATGCTCGCCGAACCGGTCTGGCGGCCGGGGAGTTCGATCGCGTGTTGATCGTGCTCGCGCTCCACGAGATGAACCGTCCCGACCGGCTGTCCGTCCTCGGCGAGGCGCGCCGCTTGTGCACCGCCACCGGGCGCGTGCTGGCGATCGAGCACGCGCGGCCTTCGCGCCGCGCCTCCCGGCTGCTTCAGTCGCTGTGGTGGTTCTTGTGGGTCCCGGGAAACCCAGAGACGAAGACGTCCCGCGACCTGCAGCGGCACGGCCTCGCTCGGGAAATGGCCGAGTGTGGTTTGACGGTGCTGGAGCGGCACACGACGCATCCGGATTGGATCGAGGCCTGCCTGGCTGCGCCGCGCGATCCCTCGAGCGGAGATGGAACGAGCGCGAAGGGCTCAGTCCCTTGAACGCTCGAAGCGCCAGACCACGCCGTCCTCCGGATCCTCGAACGATCCGAGCTTCTGGAATCCGCACTTCCGCAGCACGCGCGTCGAGGCGTTCTCGGCCGGAAGGGTGTGCGCGCGCACGCGGCGCACCGCGTCGTGTCCCAGCGCGAAATCCAACGCCGCCCGCACGGCTTCCGACGCATACCCGCGCCCTTCGTACGCCGGCACGATCCCGTAGGCGATCTCGACCACTCCGTCGTCGTCGGGCGGCCCCTTGAAACCGACGGTCCCGATCACCGCGCCGCCCTCGCGGTGGACGATCGCCAGTCCGTGAACCCAAGGGTCCGACCCCGATGATGCATGGAGCTGCAGAAGCCAGGCGGGCGAGACCTCCTCCGACGTGAAGAAGCCCCGCAGACCCGGCGCGGGAGGCCGGCCGAAGCAGGCCTCGAACGGCTCCTCGCCCTCGATCAGGGCCAGCAGATGCTCGGACGACAACGGCACCAATTCGAGATGCTCCATGCTCATATCGGGTCAGTCCACAAGGCGTTTCAAGGAACGCGACAGGTTGCGGCGCGCCCGGGCTTCCAAGCGTCCGGCGAACCAGGTCGTGCTGTAGATCGATGGGCGCTCGAGGAACCGCGTCAGGATCCGCGCGCGTCCCGGCCGGAAGAGTTCATCGGGAACCCAGGCGTACTCACCACGGATCTGTCGCTCATATTCGGTGTAGCGCGGTTCGCCGGCCCCCAGAATCGACAGGTCGACGTCCACCAGCAACCGCGCATCCGGATCGCTCGGCGGGGCCTCGTGCCGCGTTGCCAGCACGAGCGCTCCCACGCGCGCCGCCGCCTCGGGGCCGGCGCCGCCTTCCCTCAGCTCCAGATCCGCCCAGGCCGCGCTGCGCTGTTCATTATCTGCAGCGTGCGTGTCGTAGACCGCGTCATGGAACCACACGGCCAGTTCCACCTCCGCGCCGCGCAAAGCGAGATGAGCCGCCGGATCGAGCGCGGCAAAGCACTCCTCGAGATGCTGGAGCGTGTGATAACAGCGCTGCGGTTCCGCATAGGCGCCGAGCACATCTGCGAGCAGGCCCCCTCTCGGCTCCACCCCAAGCTGACTCCAGACCCGATGCCACCGTTCCTGCGCCTCCATGGACGCCACTCTAGCAGTCCAATGGAAAAATGGGTAATGCACGGGCCGGCTGCAAGATTTCGGCATGAACGACAAGCACGGTTCGACACACAAGCGATGGGTTCCCGGGAGGATCCCGGATCCGGCGCAGGCGCACGGCGCCTGGGTCTATTTGATCGTCTCGATCCTGGCGGGGGCGCTGTCGGTGGGCGGGCGGGGGTTCCTGCCGGCGTTGCTCTCGGGGATCGGATTCGCCGGCGTCTTCCTCGCGGCGAGTTCGCTGGCCCTGCTCCGCAAGCCGCGGTTCTGGCGGCGCCTGCTGACCGGCGTCCTGCTGGCCACGCTGGCGCCGCTGCTCGCGCTCGAGGTGGGAGCGGATCCCGCCTTCTTCGTGTTCGGCTTGGTCGCCGTTCTACCGGCGGCGCTGTCGGGGTACTTCGCCGAGCGGCAGGGATTCCGATCGCCGGCCGCGCTGGCGTTCGCGGTCACGGCGCTGGTCGTGGCCGCGCCTTCTTCGGCCTGCGCGGGCGGGGCCTCGATCCAGCGGGGGTTGCTGCTGCTGGCCCTGCTGGCTCCTTTTTTCGCCTGGCGCACGTTCGTCTTGCGCAAGGCGATGACCGGGCCGGGCTGGACCCGGGCCCGGCTGCGCCGCCGCGGTCTGGTGGAGAGCGGCTACGCCGTGGGCTGGACCGCCCTGTCGGTCGCCGTCATGCACGCGATCGGATGAGCCGCTGATCCCGGCGAAGGACCGGTTCCGTCAGGAGGTTCGACCCGTTATGGTGACCGGCCAACGCGACGACTGCGCTGCACGGCCCGCCGGCGGATGGGAGCGACATGACCGGACTGGAACCGCTCGACTGGGGCGTGATCGCGCTGTACTTCCTGGGGCTCGGGGTCGTGGTCTGGTGGTCGTCGCGCAGGCAGGAAACCGCCAGCGACTACTTCCTGGCGGGGCGCAACGTCGGCTGGTTCGTGGTCGGGGCGTCGCTGTTCGCGTCGAACATCGGCTCGGAACACATCGTCGGGCTGGCGGGCAACGGCACGCGCTCCGGGATGGCCATGGCGCACTGGGAGCTGCATGCCTGGATCATGATCCTGCTCGGCTGGGTGTTCGTGCCGTTCTATCACCGCTCGGGCGTGTTCACGATGCCGGAGTTCCTGGAGCGGCGCTTCAACGCCCCCTGCCGGTGGGTCCTCTCGCTGGTTTCCCTGGTCGCCTACGTGTTCACCAAGGTCTCGGTGACCGTGTTCGCCGGCGGCATGGTCTTCGGCGTGATCCTGCCGGACACGTTCGGGTCGCCGGAGAACGCCTTCTGGGTGGGCGCGGTGGCGACCGTGCTGCTGACCGGGTTGTACACCGTCTTCGGGGGCCTGCGCGCGGTGGTCTACACCGACGCGGTCCAGGCGTTCCTGCTGCTGTCCGGTTCGATCTTCATCACCGTCTTCGGTCTCTACAAGCTGGGCGGCTGGGGTGAACTGCAGGAGATCTGCCGGGCCAACAAAGAGAACTTCAGCCTCTGGCGGCCGAACGACGATCCCGACTTCCCCTGGCTCGGGATCCTGCTGGCCTCGCCGATCGTGGGCATCTGGTACTGGTGCACCGACCAGTACATCGTGCAGCGCACGCTGGCGGCCAAAAGCCTGCGCGACGCGCGGCGCGGCACGATCTGGGGCGGCTTCCTGAAGGTCTGGCCGGTGCTGGTCTTCCTGCTGCCCGGCCTGATCGGCTACGCGCTGCACCAGAAGGGGATCCTGCACATTCCGACCCACGTCGTGAACGGCGAGACCGTCCTTCAGGGGGACAAGGTCTTTCCCAGCATGGTCGCGCAGCTCCTGCCGGTCGGTTTCCGCGGCCTGCTGGTGGGCGGACTGCTGGCCGCGCTGATGAGTTCGCTCTCGTCGCTGTTCAATTCGTGCGCGTCGCTGTTCACCGTCGACATCTACGGCAAGCTGGCGCCGGGCGCGTCACAGCGCCGGCTGGTGACCGTCGGCCGCATCTCGACCGGCGTGGTCGTCGCGCTCGGCATCCTCTGGATTCCGATCATGCCGATGATCTCGGAAGGCGGGCTGTACCAGTACCTGCAGAGCGTTCAAGGGTATCTGGCCCCGCCGATCACCGCCGTATTCCTCCTGGGCCTGTTCTACCGGCGGATCAACGGAACCGGCGCGCTGCTCGGACTGACGGTCGGCTTCGTGCTCGGCATGGCGAAGTTGACCATCCAGGCGCTGGTGGGCGGCGAGCTGGTCCAGGGCCCCGGCTGGCTGGTGGCGATCGGCGAGTACAATTTCCTGTTCGCCTCGGCCTGGCTGTTCGGCATCAGCGTCCTGATCGTGGTGGGCGCCTCCCTGCTGACCCGGGCGCCCGACCCGAGTTCGATCGACGGCCTGACCTTCGCCACCACCAGCGAGGCCGACCGGATCGCCTGCCGGCAAAGCTGGAACGCGCTCGACGTGCTCGCCACCCTGCTCGTGCTGGGCCTGGTGCTCTCGATCTACCTCTACTTCAGCTTCTGGCTCTGAGAACGACTGCACTTCTCGTCGCACGATTTCCTCCGCTCTTCGCCCCCACGTGAAGGATCGAACCGGGTTTGAACCGTCAGGTCGCCAGATCCAGCACGAACCAGCCGTCGCAGGAGTAGTGCCCCGTCTGGCCCATGGGCCGGTCGATGGCGCGAAAGCCCGCCCGCTCGTACAGGAGCCGGGCGCGGTGCATCTGCCCGGTCGTCTCGAGATAGCAGGTGCGGAAGCCGGCCTCGCGCGCCGCCCGCAGGCACAACTCGAGCAACCGCCGCCCGATGCCCAGACCGCGGGCCTCGGGGAGCGCGTACATCTTGCGGAGTTCGCACACGTCCGGCCGCTCGCTCCCTTCGAGCGGCGCAATGCCACCGCCGGCGACCACCCTTCCGTCTCGTTCGGCCACGAAGTAGGCGCAGCGCTCCCGCGTGTAAGCATCGTGCATCGCCTGGACCTCGGCGTCCTTGATCGAGAACCCGTCTCCCACGGCGCCGAATTCGGTCATGACCGTGCGGATGATGCGCGCGACGGAGGGATCATCGCGCGCCTCGATCCGCCGGAAGATGACCGGGTTCTGGGGTATGGTCGTCATTGAAATCGGATGCTACCGCCATCCGTGAACAATTGAACCGGGTATGAACGTTCACGCAACGCGCGGCACGACTCGTTCCGCCTCGGAATCGAGTTCGAAGAAGCCGGGCGCCCGGAAGCCGAAGAGATGGGCCAGGATGGAGGTCGGGAACATCTCGCAGAGCTGGCGCAGGTCGCGGATGTTGCCGTTGTAGAAGCGGCGCGCGGCGGCGATGCGGTCCTCGGTCAGGGCCAGCTCCTCCTGGAGCTGGAGGAAATGGGCGTCGGCCTTCAGCGCGGGGTAGTTCTCGACCACGGCGAACAACTGCTTCATGCCCAGCATGAGCGCCGACTCGTCCCGGGCTTGCCCGGCCTGGTCGCCGATGTTGGCGGCGGCCCGGTTGCGCAGTTCCACGATCTTCTCGAACAGTTCGCGCTCGTGCGCGGCATACCCCTTGCATGTCGCCACCAGGTTCGGGATCAGTTCGTAGCGCCGCTTCAACTCCACGTCCACGTTCGACCAGCTCTCCCGGATGTAGTTCTTGAGGCGCACGAACCGGTTGTAGTTGGCGATCAGCCAGACCAGCAGGAGCGCCGCCGCCGCCAGGACGGCGATCAGGCTAGACGACATGGCGACCCCCTCCGTCGAGCTGGACCATCAAGTGCTCGGGCCAGAGCGCGAGGAAGCGCTCGAGGTAGTCGAGACGCCGCCGGAATTGCTCGGGCGTCCACCGCCTGTGGCCATCGGCGAAGCAGAGCCGGCCCTGCTCGACGTCGAGCGCCGCGGGCAGTCCCTTCAACAGGAACTCCATCATCCGCGGATGCACCACGTCGTAGGCGAACTGCTTGTCCGAACTCTTCACGTAGAACTTGCGGCTGAACTCCTCCGACTCGAAGTCGATGTCATCGAAGCCGAACACGCCGGCCAGCTTGTCGAACATCCCCTCCGGCCGGATCAGCAGGTCGGGCGGGTGGAAGGGGAGCTCGACGATCACGTAGCTGAAGCGATAGGTGTGCGTGCTGCGGTTCTTGCCGCTCCCGCTGGTCACCTGGTACCGGAAGTCGCCGGCGACCACTCGGTAGAGCCGATCGTCCACGGTCAGCCGGCCGGCCAGCGTGTTCCGGGCCACGCGCGAATGCCCGCGGCGGAAGATCTCGAAGTGGCCGTACTCCTCGTCATGGCCCCGGTCCGGTCCTGGATCGAATCGGAAACCGAGCGACCGCGCGAGCGCGGCCAGCTCCTCGCGCCGCTTCTTCTCGGCCAGGTGGCCGAAGTAGGCGAACACCAACAGCAGCGCGATGCCGAGTCCGATCAGGATCCCTGGAGACAACCCTCACCTGCCTTTCCATTGCACGGGCGCACGGGGGCGCGCCGGCGCTTCCCGGGGATCTTACCGTGAGGTCCGCCGGCCCGAACAGGATCAGTCGATTTCAGGGCTCGTGCCCTGATTCGATCCGTCGCCGATCGTGTTCCCCGAGAAGGTGGCGAGGCTGCCGTCGTTTCCGAAGTCGATCCTGTTCTGGACCGATTTGTTGTCCCGGACGATCGTCCCGGAAGCGTTGTTCTCGAGGCCCTCGGCGAGATTCCCCTTGGCCACGTTCTCGATCAGCTTGACGCCGTTGCCGCCGGAGACGTCGAAGCCGTCCTGTCCGTTCCCGACCGCTCGATTCCTGCGCAGCACGATCGCGTCGCCCTCGATGCCGAACCCGTCGCAGGCGTTTCGAATCGCCCGATTGCCCTTCAGCTGGTGGCCGTCGCCCCGGATGTGGAACCCCGCCTCGAAGGCGTTGCCGCACCCGATCACCCGATTGTCGAGCAGGGTCAAGCCGCTGCAGCTCGCCTCGACCCGCAGGCCCTCGTCCGAGCAGTCCTCGATCCGATTGCCGCTGGCCAGACCGGAGCCGGTCACGCCGGCCAGGCGCAGACCCGCGCTCTCGCCGATCGCGTTCGCGATGCGGTTGTCGTTGATCGTCGGCTGATCGCCACTGTGGGAGATGCCCGCTCCGGCGCTGTACTCGACCAGGTTGTGCTCGATGACCACGCCCGCTCCCGCGCATTCGATCCCCGAAAGCCGCGTGCCGCGGACCTCGCAGTTTCGGACCAGGATGCCATCGCCGGCCAGCAGCAGGCCCGCGGCGCCGGCCAGGCGCACGACGTTTTGCTCCAGGACCGCGCCGTCCCCGTTGATCACGATCGCATCGGCCTCGGTGTTGCTGATCGTGCAGCGCATCACCCGGGCGGCGTTGCCGGTGATCTCGAGGCCGACTCCCCGGCAATTCCTGACGGTCACGCGCTCCACGGTCACGCTGTCCCCTTCGATCTCCACCGCGCCTTGCTCCCCCTGGAACTCGCAGTCGGTGATCCTGGTGACGTCCCCGTTGGTCACGAACACGCCGCCGTCCCGATTGCCGCAGAATGAGAGCTCCCGGAGCACGAGCCCCGGCTGCGTACACTCGATGCCGTAGCCGGCCGCGTTCGGCGGGTTCGGATCGGCCGCGGCGTTCTGGATGGTGAATCCGCGGACGGTCACCGACGGCGAGTCGATCTTGATGCCGGGCCCGGCGCCGGCACCGCCCGCGGCCCTCGCGTCGAGAATCACCCTGCCGGAGGCCAGCAACTCGAGCCCGAACTTGCCGGCGGGGATCGCCACCGACTCCCGGTAGGTGCCGCCCTGGACCAACAGCGTGTCGCCCGGACCGGCCGCGTCCACGCCCGCTTGAATCGTCGGGTAGGCCCCGCCCGGCCCGACCGTGATCGTCGCCGCCCGCCCACCCGCGGCCAGCAACGCCAGGACCATCGCAACCTGCGTCCATCTCGAGAATCGGCTCATGATCCACTCCCTGGAATCGAGTTCGTCGATCCCTCCTTCCATCGACCGGCCGGACCCAAAAGGTGAACCTCACAGGTCATCTCCGACTAGGATGGGGCCAGTCGAGGAGGTCCGATAGGATGAGAGAAAGCGCAGAGAACGCGAGTGGAGCGGCGAAGCGCGACAGGCGTGCCGCCGAGAGCCGTTCCATCCTGATCACTCTCGGCGGGGTCTTTCTGTCGGGCTGGGTTCTGGTGTGGCTGTTCGTGGTGGTCCGTGGGGGTGTGGAATACCTGCTCCAACCAGGTATTCCCTTCTACAGTCTCGGTAAGGCGGGCGAGGGACTCGCGAAGGGCCAGCCTGACGGCTTCTTCGTCACACCCCTGGTCCTCTTCCTCCTGGCGTTCGTGATCTCCGCTCTCGCGATTCGGTATCGCCGTGGCACCACCATCGCGGTCGTGCTCATCCTTCTCTACTGGTGCGTGAGCTGCTTTCCGTTCATGATGGATTAGAGACCCGCGGGTCGAACACCGGTTGCCGGGCGGCGGTTCCCGACCCCGCTCTCGCGCTCCGCGGTCTCCAGCGCGTACGATGGAGGCTCCCCGGCCGGTCGGAGGCGTCGATGCGTTGCCTGCTCCCGTGGCTGCTGTTGTTTCCCTCGTACGCCGCGGCCCAAGCCGGCGAGGGCGCCGTCGCGCGCGTCGAGGAGACGCTCTTCTTCGCGTCCGACCGGGCCGGGGAATACGAGATCTGGTCGCTTCGCGACGGCCGGCTGCGGCAGATCACCGGCGATCCGAACACCGACGCGTGGTGGCCGCGCCTGTCGCCGGACGGCCAGCGCCTGCTCTTCTACCGGTCGCCCGAGGGCAGCGGCGACGGCGCGTACGAGGACGCGGCGCTCTGGGTCGCGGACGCCGGCGGGAAGAACGCTCGCGAGCTGATCCCGAAGGGAGCCAACGGATGGAGGGCGCAGGGGACGGCCGCCTGGTCGCCGGACGGGAAGCGGCTGGTGATGGCGGCGCGGGCGTCGGACGGCCGCTGGAATCTATACCTCACCGGCGCAGACGACAGGCAGCCGGTCCGCGTCAACCGCAGGACCGGGTTGTTCTGCGACCCTTGCTTCGCTCCCGACGGAACGAGGCTCGTGTACAGCGCGTACCCCGAAGAGTATGACGGGCTGGACGTCCGCCGCCTGGAGATCCACACGAGTCGGCTCGACGGCTCGGACGAACGGCGCTTGACCGACGATTTGCTGCGGGACCACGATCCGTGCTGGTCTCCCGACGGCTCGGAGATCGCCTTCGAGACCGCGGTCGAGCCGCTCTATCTGCTGCTCGGGAAGTGGGCCCTGCGATCGGTGCGGCCGGACGGCGGCGGGCTGCGCACGCTCCTGGACGACGGACAGGTGAATTCCGTCCCGCGCTGGACCAGCGACTCGAAAACCATCTACTTCCACCGCCACGTCTTCTGGACGGCGAAATTCCACCTCGCCAGGATCCAGCGGGACGGCAGCGGGCTCGAGGACGTGACGACCGGGAGCAGGTTCCGCGACACCAGCGTCGACGTCCGCCCGCGCCGGCCTTGACCGAGCGGACGCGCTTACTTGCCGCGCGTGTAGATCAGCTCCATCGTTTTCACCTCTTTCCCGTCGGCGCCGGTCTCGAACATCTCTTCGGACTTCTTGTCCGGCCCGTCGACGCGGATCACCATACGCGTCTTCTTCGCGCCGCCGGTCATCGGGTCCTGGTACTCGCCGATCATCTCGACCCGCCGGCCGCCGTCTAAGCAGGTGCCCTCCGCGATCATGAATCCGGTGCTCATGCTGTCGAACCAGATCGAGACATACTTTTGCTTCACGTTGTCGTAGCCAGTGATCGCGGTGCCCGTGAACGGCACGCCCATCCACTCGGAGGAGAATTCATCCTTCACGTAGCGCCCGCCGTGGAGAAGCTGGATCGTCGAGGATCCCTTGGTCTCGGTCGGCGGTTCGCCGGGAGCCGACCAGAACCTGCCCGCCACGTCCCAGTTCCCCACCGAGTCGGCCAGATGCTGGTGGTGCTCGCCCATCTCGTTCGCCTTCATCCACATCTCCATGGGGTCGCCGGCTTCCTCCTGGGAAACGAGCGGGCCGGCGGCCCACACGAACAGACCGCCGAGGACGGCGGAGACGACCAGAGTTTGCTTCTTCATCGGAATTCTCCTGATTGGATGGATGGGCGGGCCGACGCTCCGCCGAGGTCGGATCCACGGTGGTCCGCGCCTCGGGGAAACCCGAAAACTGCGGCACTGACTCTAGTGGTGTGAATCAGAAGTACGCGCACATATTTCGGCCCCTCGAGGCCAGGTGCAGTGTTGCTCCTCCTCGACGTATCCCCCAATACGCGGTCGTCGTCGCGCCTTGCCCCTGACCACGATGAGCTCGAACTATGCACGCGTACTTCTGACTCACACCACTAGCAGGTTCTCCGCGGCGACCCGAGCCTCTCCTCTCGGTGCTTGCGCCGGGCGGCCGTTTCGTTTATGCCGTCTCCGGAGGTTGGCCTTGTACCGGTGCATCCTGGCTCTGCTGCTCCTCACGCCGCAGGAAACCGTCGAGCGCACGTTCCTGCTCGACTTCTCCACGGGGGATGGGCGTTCCAACATGGAAGTGGAGACGCGGGCCCTCGGCCAGCTCCCGCAGGATCGGACCTTCGTGATCTTTTCCAAGGCGGGAGAGAGCCGACTGACGACGACGTTCGTCCTTCCCATGGCGCCGGAACAAGCCGTCCTGGAGCTGGAGCACCTCTCGTCGAGCTCGGACGTGCGGTTTGGCGGCAACTCGCGGATCGACGTGCACATCAACGGCAGTCCCCTGGTCCGCGAGTGGGAGGTGGGAACGCTCTCGTTCCTCGCCGACCGGCTGGCGGTGACGAAGCTGATCCGCCCCGGGAAGAACACCCTCGAGCTGCGCTTCGCCGGCGGGGACACCGTGTACTGGCTGCGGCGCCTGAAGCTCGAGTGCCGCTTTCCCGCGGGCACCTCGTTCGACCAGGGCGTGCAGCGAATCGCCGGCGGTGCGGACTACGCCGTGGTGGTGAGCAGGGAGACGTTCGCCGACCTCGAGTGGGGCCAGGCCGCGCGGACCCTCGCCGAACGGCGCGACGCGACGATCCTCGTCCACTCCGGCCCGGTGGAGGTGGTGAAGGCCGCGCTGGCCGAGCAGTTCCCGCGTCACGTCGCGTTCGTGGCGCGACCGGAGGAGGTGAGCCGTCCGTTCGTGATCAGCGTGCACCGCCTGACCCGCGCGCTGGACGACGATCCATACACCGACGTCTTCTGGGGGATCGTCACCGGGTATGAGGCCGGCGACGTCGTCACCCTCGCCAACGATCCCGGACCGCTCACGGTTCGCCGCGCCGCCGCCGGCTGCGGCCTCGACCTGACCCTGTTCGAGCAGGGCCGGCTCTACAGCGAGACTCAGCAGGGCGTCTGGTTCGAGCGGAAACCGCACGGTGAGGTCGAGCAGCGAAGCTGCCCGCCGGACACCACCGAGCGGATCGTCAAGACCCTCAACGACTGGCGGCCCGACTATTTCGCCACCAGCGGACACGCCACGTCGCGCGACTGGCAGATCGGCTACTCGTACCCGAACGGCCAGTTTCGCTGCCGGGACGGCCGGGTGATCGGGCTCGATCTGCAGGGGCACGTCTTTGCGGTGAACTCTCCCAATCCGAAAGTGTACGGCCCGGCGGGCAACTGCCTGATGGGACTGGTCGAGGACCGGAACTCGATGGCCCCGGCCTGGATCCACTCCGTCGGCGTGCGCCAGATGATCGGTTTCGTGGTCTCCACCTGGTATGGGTACGGGGGCCACGGCGTCAACCAGATCTTCATCGAACAGCAGGGCCGCTTCACTTTCGCCGAGGCGTTCCGCGCCAACAACGTCGCGCTGGTCCACCGGCTGTCGAGCCGCTACCCGGAGGCGGCCGGGCTGAGCTTCGACGACTTCGGCATCGAAAGCAACCCGCGGCTGCTCAACCAGCTCGCGGCGCAACACGGCCTGCCGGACCGCGACGCGCTGGGCCTGCTCTGGGACCGCGACACCGTGGCCTTCTATGGCGATCCCGCTTACCAGGCCCGGGTCGAGCGCGTCGTCGAGCCGGCCTGGAACCAGACGCTCGAGGAAGACCGCGGCCGCTTCACCTTCACGGTCACGGCCACCCGAGGCGGAACGTTCCACCGCCCGCCGCTCGCCTTCCTCCCGTACCGCGTGACGGACGTCCTCGTGCTCGAAGGCGCCGACCTCGCCCCGCTCATCACCGACGACCTGGTCCTGCTGCCGAAGGACGGCGAGTTCGAGCAGGGCGAGACCTTCCGCATCGTCTTCCGGGCGAAGCGCAGGTGAAAGGCTGAATCACGACGCCCGGCTCGAGAGGGCCGCGGTGTCGGTCGCTCGCCAGGCCACGCCCATCACGCCGCGACAACGGGGATCGTCGGCGTGAACTCTTTCTCTTCCCACCCGGGCTCACGTCGCAGATCCGCCGGGCAAGCGATGCCGAAGTCCGTGTCCGACCATTGCTTGGATGCGCCACACCGAGCCGGTCGCGACCGCGCTGCCCGACACGCTGTTGACGCGGATCGGCTCCGAGAAGCGCGTCGCGCCGCGCGCGCGGCGCGTGTAATACGTGTAATACAGATCTCCCGACGAGGCCTCCTGCCCGCGGAAGAAGTAGATCAGGTGCAACCCGCCGGTGGGATCGGCCACAACCTGCGGCTGAAGGCCGCCACTCGGAACGCGCACGAGCGTCGCCTCTACCGTGCACACAACTGCCGCGGCACGGGGGACGGCGGCGACCGGTCGGCTGCGCCCCCTGCGTCGACGCCGAGTAGGCGAACCCGAAATCCCTGACCGATCGTTGATCAGATGCACCATTGACTGTACTGTTACCCGTACTTTTGGAGGCGCCGTCTGATGAAGATCCCGAGCATCGTCCCAGTGAGCGACTTGCGGCAGGATGCAGCCGCGGTCTTGAAGCGGTTGCAGACCACGGACGGCCCCCTGGTCATCACCCAGAGGGGGCGGGCCGTCGCGGTCCTTCAAAGCGTCAACGAATATGAGAAGTCCGAGCATGAGCGGGAGTTGCTACGGCGACTGGCCGCCGGCGAACAGGAGATCGCATCGGGCGAGAGCCACACTCTGGCGAGCGTCCTGAAGGAGGCGGATGCCCTGCTTCGAGAAGACCCTCGGTGAGGATCAAATTCACGCCGTCGGCGCGGGTGCAGTTTCTGGAGGGACTCGGGTTCATTCGCCGCGACAACCCGGCCGCCGCGAAGAGATTTCGCCGAAAAGCCGAGGCGACGCTCAGGCGATTGGAGGCGTTCCCGGAGTCAGGGCGAACGATTCCGGAATTTCCCGCGCTGCCGCACCGCGAGGTCATCGTTCGTCCTTATCGGTTCTTCTACCGAGTCGTCGGGAAGTCGATCTGGATCGTGGCGGTCTGGCACGCCGCGCAATCGCCGCCTGATCCAGATCACTGAGTCTCCGCGGTGAAGCGCCGCGCATGCTTGCCGCCATCACCGATCGCAAGCTCGCCTCACGGCCCGCGCAAGGCCGCCGCGACGGCCGGGTCGTCGAGCAGTTCCTTCAGCTTCCGGGAAAAGGCGATCGGCACCGCCTCGCGGGCGTGCGCCACGGGGTTCCAGAAGCTCCCGCCCAGGTTGTCTTGGCCTTCGAGGCGCTTCTCGGCCAGCACACTCTGGTCGGCACCGCGGACCTGCAGCAGCACGTCATAGAGCAGGGCGGTGTTCTGGTAGGCGTCCGCCTTCCACTGGGTGAGCGTCAGCAGCAGCAGGCGCTCCGCTCCCGACTCCGCGAGCTTGGCGAGGAAGTCCGCTTCGTCGCCGGCCGGCGGCGCGGTCACGGCGACGACCTGGAAACCCTGCCTCGAGAGCGAGGCCGCGATCGATGCGGTCATGTCGAAGGCCAGCGGCTGGCCGCTCTCGGTGTCGACGTCGAAGGGATTACCGTAGCCTCCACGCTGCAGGCCGACGAAGGTCGGGGACTTGTCGGCGTTGAGGATGTAGGGACGCGCGTCCCGCGTGGCAACGGCCACTCGCGTGTCGCCCTGATACGACAGGTCGGCGACGGCGTCGTGATAGCGGTGCGCGTAGCAACCGGACGCGAGCAGCAGCAGCAGCAGGGCGGACGTGAAGGATGCGGGGTTCATGCGTGTTCTCCGGCAATGGCGAATGCATGCGTCGGCCACGGGTCGGAGCATAGCCGTATCACCCCTTGTCATCCCTGGCGGTCCGGTAGTTTTCGCCGCTTTCCCTGGACGCCTCGATCTCGGCCAGGCGGAACAGGAACTTCTCGTCGTGGCGGCTCAACCCCAGCATCGCGGTCCTGGCGAAGTCGTCGTGGAGGAAGTCGAAGGTCGAGAACCCGACCAGGAAGTCGGCCAGCTCCACGGGATGGAAATCGAAATCGACGCCCGCGAGGCCGGCCGTCGCGGCGACGCCGACGGCCCAGTAGTCGCGGTACTCCTGATAGAGTTCGTCGGACGGTCCGCGCACTCCCGCGTCGGCGTCCCGGAAGGACTGTACCCCGGACGTCCCGGCGGCCAGGCCGACCGCGGCCTGCGCTCCGACTCCCGGCAGGGTCGCCTCGCTCTCGGACTGGACGAGCGTGCCGAGCGACCGGTGGTCGTGCCAGCCGAGGCCCGCGGTGGAGCGCCCGCCGAGGCCGAACTGGGCCGCGCGGGTCAGGTGCAGGTTGGCATAGGCGCCGCCGGCAACATGGACGTCGAACGAAAAGATGTCGGCCAGATCGAGCAGGCGATCAGGGAGGTACAGGAACACCCGCGATACCGGGTGTCGCCGCACCAGCGGACGCCGGGCGTGGTTCGAGCCCAGGGCGGACTTGTGGAAGAGATGCTCGGTGGTCTCGGGCGGGAGCGCCTCATACATCGCCAGCGCCTTTTCATGGCGCTCGTCGATCCTGAGGACCGTCCCCAGGAATTGGGCCGCCGCCCGCTGATTTCCACGCTTCAGATAGAACTCGGCGCGCCCCACCGCATCGTCGAGCCGCGCGCTCACGTCGTCCGGCTCATGAACACCGGCGCATCCGAGAAGCGCCATTGCGGAAAGAAGAATGAGGGTTGCTCGCTTTCGCATGATTCAGCTCCTTGCGTCGGAATCGAAGGGGACTTTCAGGGACTCGCCTCGGACGCTGGAGACACACACAGGGAATCCGGCGATCGCCGCGGGTCCATTTGAGAAAAAATGGCGGTCGAGTCCGGAGCCGTGTCGAGCTGGTATGATCCGCGACAGGCTCGATGGTGTCGCGAGCTGAGGAGGTCCATCCCGTTGGACATTGAGGAACACTCGGAGGGGCATACCGAAGAGCAACCGCTCGACCCCTACCGGAGCACGATTTACGATCAGTTCCGGAAACGGGCGCACGCCCTGCTGAAGCAGCGGGGCGATCACCGCGACCCCGAGACGATCTCGCTGGTCAACAACGTCTACATGGGCCTGCTGCGCACCGGGGAAGCGGGCAACCTGCCCGAATTCGACGACGCCGCGGAACTGCTGAAATACCTCGCGAAAGCCATGCGCAACCACCTGGTCAACCGGGCCGAGGCGCGCCTGGCCGCGCGCCGGCCGCCCGAGGACCGCCGCCTCGAGTGGCCGGAGTCCCATTCCTTTCCCGCGACCGCTCGAAAGCCGCAGGACCTCCTGGACATCCACGAGGCGCTGCGGAAACTCTCCGGGCGCGATCAGCGCGCGGCCCAGGTGGTGGAGCTGATCTTCTTCGGCGGCTGCACCCAGAACGAAGTGGCCGAGATCCTCGGCGTCCCGCCCCGCTCGATCCGCAGCGACTGGGAATTCGCCCGGGCCTGGCTGCGCGACCAGCTCCAGTCGCACGGACGCTAAACGCTCACCCGATTCTCCCCGCGCATCGGCCCGCAGATCCTGTACTGCAGAAGCGGGGCGTCGAATTCCGCCGCCCCGCCAGGTCCCTGAGCGTCGCGCCGCTTCGAGGAGAGCAGCTTGCCCTCAGCCTGATCGCGCCCGCCGCCCGGGCGGTCCAGCTCTCCGATGAACTCCAAGCCGCGGGGGATCGATCCGGACGAGGAGTGATGCCTCGTCTTCCGCGGACCGGCGTCGCCAGCCTGCAGAATTTGCGCAGTCTGCCGCGGATCGGGTGCAGATCGTGCGCGGACTCGGTTCATGCCCTGCTGAGCGCCAGGACCGTGAGCACCGCCGCGGCGACCATGACCAGGACCAGGACCAACGGGGAAAGATCGAAGGAAATGGGGTCCTCGTCAAGCCGCATTGGCTCGTCGGTTGGATCCGCGACCGGTACCGCCACCGCGTCCGCGTGCACTTGCGCCAACCGCAGCGCCTCCTGCACGTCCTGACGGGTCAGCTCGCGGTGGTCGCTTTTGTAGTGGCGGATCGCGTCTTCAACGCAGTGCTCGAGTTCCACGGCGCGTTTCTCGTCGGCGGGTGGTTCCAGGAGATCGAGTTCGAAACGCATGGCAGGTACTCCGATCGGCGGGAGCGAAGATCGGGCCGCCCGTGTCGTCGCCACCCGTCATTCACCGTCTCGCGACGGTTGAGGTTTCAGCTTCGTACCGATCTGTTCGCAGGGCGGCCCGAATCGGACGCCGCGGGGATTGTGCCCGGCGTCTGCGACCATTGATCGGCACTGCTCGAATCGGTGCAAACAATGTGCCGCCGGAGCCGAGCCGGACGTTTCCCATTTGCGGTGACTGATGACCAGCGAACGAGCAGGCCACCCCAGTCGGCGTCGCACCGCGGCACGGCAAGGCTCTGCTGATGTGAAAAGTCCTCAGACGTTCCCCGCGCGACGGGGAGGAGGCACCAGGAGAATGGAAGCCCGGATTGGCTCGGCGGCGAGTCTGGCCGTCGTCTTCGCGTTCGGCCTCCTCGATGAGTCGGGCAAGCGGACCGCACGAGCGCTCGATTCCGATCCGACCTTTCCAGGTGGCCGTCCGGCTGCATGTTTGATGGGCGGCCCGGGTGGCCAACTCATCAGCAACCGGCCGATCAGGAAACGCTCGATCGTCTTTGCAGTTCCGGAACTCAAGTCCGTCTTTGCAGGTGCCGAGCGAGGTTCGTGGAGTTCGTCGTAATCATATTTTGTATAGATCGTTACATCGTTCTGACGAATTCGCACTTGCTCGACGCAACCGCCGCCAGCGTTCTGGTCGACCGCGGAGTCGAATCAATCCGGCGGGCGTCGTGCCGGGAGACGACCCCGCGACCCGATGCCTCGCCCCGATGACGTGCCAGGGTATGATCGCCGAAAATCCCCCTGCCGGAGAACCCCGTGCGCAACCTGTTGGCCCTGCTGCTGCTGCTGACCCTCGACCTCACCGCCGCCGGGCAGATCATCTATGCGGTCCCCAAGGATGAGCGGGTGGAGAAGCGGTATCGCAAGCAGCTGACGCACTTCATGGGGCGGCTGGTGATTATCGGCGAGCCGAAGCTCGGCATCACCTGCAGCCAGAACGGCATCAACAAGATCGGCGGATCCGAGGCCAAGAATGAGATGTACGTCGCCGATCCGGCCGATCCATCGTTCGTTCCCTACAAGTGGGAGGACGGGCGCCGGGTGAAGAACGGGAAGCGCTCGGTGTGCGTCTTCTCGGGCGACGATTTTCCGAAACTGTCGTACATCGACCGGCTGCAGACGCTGGAGGGTCTGGCGCTCGAATACGCCCAGCGCGGCCGGGAGATCGAGCAACTGGAGGAGCAGCGGGACACCTTCGAGCGCGGCGACGCGGCCTGGTTCGGATTCCACGCCAAGATGCTGGCGCGCCTGGAGCGGCTGCACTCCTGGCTGATCAACATGGGCTATGCCGAGGCGGCGAAAAAGATGGTTCGGCGGCTCGATCAGCAGAAGAAGACCGTCTCGAGGGAGGCCACGGCCGAACGGGAGAAGAAGGCGCTCGATTCGATCAGCAAGGCCGAGACTCCCGAGCGCCTGGAAGCAGCGGCCGAGAAGATCAGCGACGGCAAGCACCGCTTTCACGCGCGGGAAAGCCAACACATCCGCATGATCTATTCGGACAAACTGTCCGACTCGGAAGCGGAGCGCGGGCTCGCGCTCGGCGAGGAGATCATCGAGGCCTTCCGCAAGGAATTCGTCGACCCCTACCGGGACGAGAACTACCGCGACTACATTCCGGACTCGCTGTTCGCCGAGTTCTTCTTCTGCCCGCCGGATGACAGCTCCTATGAAGGGTACCGGGTCGAGTACTACGGCTCCGCCTGGGAGCGCGACCACGCCGAGGAGCGCAAGAAGATGTCCGGCTCGAACTTCCGGATCGGGCGGGGCGTGACGGTGAGTTACTGGAAGCTCCAGGAACAACGCGACGTCGAGGGGATCGTCGCTCACCGCCTGGGGCATCTTCTCGCCAACCTGCACTACAACCGCGGCAATGCCAACGACACTCAGGCCTGGCTCTCGGAGGCGGTCGGCTACTACGTCTCGCTCGGACACCTGGGGCGCAACAGCGTGACCTGCTTCCAGTGGTCGGAGCCGACTTATGCCCAGCCGGAGAAGCGGGCCACCGAGAAGACGGCCCAGCTCGGGCTGCGCGGCTACTTCAATGAACTGGCGCTGAAGGACGGCCCGTCGATCGATGCGCTCGCGATCAAGCAGCTCTGGCAGATCGGCGACGCCGACTTCGCCAAGGCCTGGAGCTTCTACGACTACGTCGCCATGAAGCTCGGCCGGGCGGGACAGGAGTGGCTGCGCAACACCTGCCTCGCGGGGAGTTCCACCCGGCAGAGCGACTTCATGCGGCGCTGGCGCGCGTTCTCGGAGGAACTCCTCCCGGTCCCGGAGGGCCGCGACGTGTTCGCCGCGCTCGACGAGCAATGGCGCGCCTACGCCGAGCACGAACAGCGGCAGGACTGAGTCACGGATCACAAGCCCGACGCGCGGTAGTCCTCCTTGCGGAGGCCGTGCCGCTTCAGTTTCTCGTAGAGCGAGCGCGGGTCCATGCCGGCCCGCTCGGCCGCCTCGTTCACGCGGCCGCCGGCGAGCTTCAAGACTCCCTCGAGGTACCGCCGCTCGAGGCGCAGGAGGGCGGCGCCGCGGACCTCGCTCCAGGGTTGTTCGGGCCAGCCCGCGGGCAGATCGGCCGGCAGCTTCGCGGCCACGCCCGATCCGCCCGGCGCGTCCCTCAAGTCCGCCGGCAGGTCGTCCGGCTCGATCGTGCGGCCGGTGCTCATCAGCGTCGCGCGCTCGACGGCGTTGATCAACTCGCGGACGTTTCCCGGCCAGGCGTAGCGGGTCAGGACGCCAAGCGCGGCCTTTGAGAATTCCGCCGCTTCCGAGTGCTGCTTCTCGGCGAAGTGCGCGAGATAGCCCCGGGCCAGCTCCGGAATGTCCTCCCGGCGCTCGCGCAGCGGCGGCACGAGCAGCGAGACCACGTTCAGCCGGTAGAACAGATCGCTCCGGAAGCTCTTCTCCTGGACCGCCGCCGCCAGGTCCCGATTGGTGGCCGCGATCACGCGCACGTCGACCGCGACCGGCCGCTCCGAGCCGAGCGGCTGGATGCGGCGGTCCTCGAGAACGCGGAGCAGCTTCACCTGCAGGTGCAGCGGCAGCTCGCTGACCTCGTCGAGGAAGATCGTGCCGCCGTGGGCGAGTTCGAAATGGCCGCGCCGGCTCCGCTCCGCTCCGGTGAACGAACCCCGTTCGTGACCGAAGATCTCGCTCTCGATCAAGGTGGCGCTCAGCGATCCACAGTTCACCGTGATGAACGGACCGTCCGCCCGCGGCCCTTCGTGGTGCAGCGCCTGGGCGAGCAAGCCCTTCCCCACGCCGGTCTCGCCGAGGATCAGCACGGTGGTGTCGAGCCCGGCGACCTTGCGGGCCGCCGACAACAGGTTCTGCATGGCTTGGCTCGTGGCCGCGTAGTCGGCCAGACCATGGCGCTCGCCCGGCACCTGCGAGAGCCGCCGAACGCTGCGCGCCCGGAGCTGCTCGAGCTGCGCGCGGAAGGCATCGGCCAGCAGTTCATCATCCACCCCGAGATCGATCACGGCCGAGCAACCGGCGCTCATGCATCGGGCGCGCTGCTCGGCGCTGGCCGAGCGGGTCAAGACCACCAGCGGCGTCGGAGGGGCCGGCGGCGCCCCCGGCAGGCTGCCGCACCGCTGATCCCTGACGTCCCTGAGGACGTCGAAGGTCGCGGCGTCGAGGGTGCCAACGTCCGCCAACACCAGGTCGAACGGTTTCCGGCCGGCCACCTGTGCGAGGTCCTGGATCTGCGCCACCGTCGTGACCAGCGCGTCCAGCTTCGCGAGCAGGCGGTTGATGCGAAGGCCTTCGGGCCCCGCCACCAGGATCCTGAGCAGCACTTCGTCGCTCCCGTTGTGTTCGGAGCCTCCGATTCCGATTCGGAGGCCGAAACTCCGAAGTCTACCGTTCCTGCCGAAATCGCCAAGATCCTGCAAACAAAGGACGTTGCGGCTGGGCCAAGGGCCGACCCGGACGCCCGCGGGGCTGGCACGGTCCTTGCATGATCGTTGAGCTTGACCCAAACACGACTTCATGGAGCATGTGATGAACAGACGAACCGGTTATCTGCTGATTTGCGGCGCCCTCCTCTCGGGTGGTCTGGCGCTCGCGACGGCCTACGAATCCAAACCTTGCGACCTGAAGACGGTGGAGGACGGCCTGTACTGCGAGGAGTGCGAGGAGGTCCTGGAGGCCGATTCGATCGAGAAGAAGGAATACTGCGCCGACTGTTATGAGGATGCGATCGAAGACGACGAGAAGCCGGTCAAGGCGACCAAGATCAAGGTCTGCGTGAAGAGCACCTTCCAGTGCCCGGACTGCGACGACGTGAGCGCATCCGCCGGCACGTGCCCGCACTGCGATGTCAAGCTGGAGAAGTTCGTTTCCAAGGCCCGGGTCATCAACGCCTGCGAGGAATGCGGCAAGGAGTACGACAAGCCGGGGCTCTGCGACGAGGAAGACTGCATGGAGCTCAAGGCGAAAGTCGTCCGGACCTGCGAGATGTCCGGCACGCCGCCCCACGGCAGCGAATAGTCCTCACCGCTCGGGCCGCAGCTCCACGCGGCGCACGGCGGGTCCCGCCCCGGTGAACGCCAGGCGCAGGTCGGCGCCTCCGTTCTGGCGGTTCGCCAGGCGGGCGCCCTTCAGGTGGAAGCGCTCGATCAGCAGGGATCCCTCCGGGCCCTCTGGTATGGATGCGACGGCGGATGCACCGGTGTAGGCGCCTTTCTGGGTCGCCGTGACATCCCGGGAATCATACTGGACCAGCAGCGAGCCTCCCGGCTCGCGGGTGACCTCCAGCCAGAGGTCCTCGTCCACGTCGAAGCGCCAGTGATCACTGACCCGGAAGTAGAGGTAGCGCATCGCTTCCCCGGACCCGGGGGAACCGGAGGAGCGCAGCCAACCGCCATCGACCTGGAGCGGTCCATCCTCCCAGGCCAGCTCAGCGAGTCCGATCCGCTCCGTGGTTCCATAGTCGGCAGACACGGTTTCCCGGCCGAGCGCCTCCTTTCCGAACGAGAGGTCGGGGCGGGGCCGGGGCTCCTCGTACCGCAGGCGCACCGGCGGGCCGGGCTCGAGACCGCGCTTCAGCCGGTCCACGAACTCCCGGGTCAGCTCCAGGTAGGTCTCACCCTCCTCGGCGCTCGGGCAGATCTCGGTGCCTTCGTGCATCTCGTTCCAGGTCTCGATCAGCACCAGATCGGGCCGGTGCGCGAGCGCCTGTTGCCAGGACCAGCGGTAGAAGTCGCCGCCTTCGCGGTCCCTGATCGGCGTCATCCGGCCGGGGACCTTCGAGTCGTCGTATCCCGGACCGATCTGGGCCACGCGCTCGAACAGTTTCGGTCCCGAGAGTGCGGCGCCCCAGGCGGTGGTCAGGTCCTGGCCGAGGTCGCCCCAGGAGACGTCGGCCACGAGGCAGATCCGCTCCTGTTCGAACCTCCGGGAGAACGCCGCGCGCAGGCGGTCGCCCAGGCTCTGGTCCCAGGCGGCGGCGAAGGCGCTGCCGTAGAGCACGACCGGCACGGCGCCGGCGTGCGGATCGCGGTTCAGGCGCGCCCAGTGGCGGGCGGGGATCTGCTCGAAGTACTCGATCACGGTGCGGCAGAACAGATCGCGGCCGGTTTCGGTGGTCAGATCGGCGCGGCCACCCGACGGCTTCGCGCCGCGCACGTCGTTCAGCAAGGTGGTCGTGTCGAAGAACAGGCCCAGCTTCACCCGCGGTCCGCGATGCGTCGCAAGCCGATCGAGCGCCGCGACCATCGGTTTCAGCCCGGTCCGGGAGAAACGGATGCCGGGCGCATCCCAGTAGACCGGCAGGGCGATGTCGACTCCGGCCCGCGCCATGTCGCGAAACTCGGCCTCGAACCAGTCGGCGCTCTCGTAGCTGACCCGCTCCGGATGGGTGAACTGGCGTCGATGGCCCTCGCCGCCCCGTTCAGTGGCGAAGTGTTCGTCCGGAAACTTGTACCAGTAGAAGAAATGCGTGGCGACGAGCGGCGGCGGGTCGGACCGGAGGCCCGGGGGCGCCAGCAGGAACAGGGCCAGACAGATTCCAAAGTCGACCATCTGGTCCCAATCTAACCTCAAGGCGCCCGGATGGGGTACAGCCGATGCGCGCTTCCCTGTATCCTCCACGATTCCCATCCATCCTGAGAGCGAGCCCGCCATGAACAACTCGGTCACCCACCCCCCGATTCCCACCAACGAGCCGATCCTCTCGTACGCGCCCGGCGCGCCGGAGCGGACGGCGCTGAAGGCGGCCATCCTGGACCAGCGCCGGCAGGCGATCGAGATTCCGCTGGTCATCGGCGGAAAGGAGATCACCACCGGCACCCTGAAGGACGTGGTCGAGCCGCACGCCCACGGCCGGCTGCTGGCCCGCGCCCACATGGCCGGCCCGGAGCACGTGGCCATGGCCGCCGAGGCGTGCAGCAGGGCCTCCAGGGAATGGGCGCTCGCGAGTTTCGACGACCGGGCGGCTGTGTTCCTGAAGGCGGCCGACCTGCTGGCCGGCCCCTGGCGCCAGCGAATCAACGCCGCCACGATGCTCGGCCAGAGCAAGACCCCGTACCAGGCGGAGATCGATGCGGCCTGCGAGCTGATCGACTTCTACCGCTTCAACGTGCACTACGCCCGGCAGATCCTGGAGCTCCAGCCGGAGAGCGCGGCGGGCATGTGGAACACCTGCGAATACCGCAACCTGGAAGGCTTCGTGCTGGCGGTCACGCCGTTCAACTTCACGTCGATCGCCGGCAACCTGCCGACCGCGCCGGCGATCATGGGCAACGTATCGATCTGGAAGCCGTCGACCACCTCGCTGTATTCGAACTACCTGCTGATGAAGCTGCTGCAGGAGGCCGGCCTGCCCGACGGAGTGGTCAACTTCCTGCCCGGTCCCGGCCGCATGATCGGCGGCCACCTGCTGCCGCATCCGGAGCTGACCGGAATCCACTTCACCGGCTCGACCTCGGTCTTCCAGACCATGTGGAAGACGGTCGGCGAGAACATCGCCCGCTACAAGAACTATCCGCGGCTGGTGGGCGAGACCGGCGGCAAGGACTTCATCTTCGCACATCCCTCGGCGGACGTGGACGAACTGGTGGCGGCGACGATTCGGGGCGCCTACGAGTACCAGGGCCAGAAATGTTCGGCGGCCAGCCGGGCCTATGTCCCGAAGTCTCTCTGGGGCGAGGTGCGCGAGCGGCTCTCGGCCGAGATCGGCAGGATCAAGATGGGCGATCCGACCGATTTCACGGTCTTCATGGGCGCGGTGATCGACGAGGCCTCGTTCGACAACTGCATGCGTTACATCGAGACCGCCCGGCAGTCCCCGCAGTCAAAGAGCTGCAGGATCGTGGCCGGCGGCGAGGGCGATAATAGCGAGGGGTACTTCGTCCAACCGACCCTGATCGAATCGGAAGACCCCCGGTCCACGACGATGTGCGAGGAGATCTTCGGCCCGATCCTGACGATCCATCCCTATGACGACGACCGGCTCGACGAAGCGGTCGAACTCTGCGACACGACGTCGCCCTACGCCCTGACCGGCGCGGTCTTCGCGAAGGATCGCGATGCGATCGTGAGCATCTCCAGGCGCCTGCGCCATGCCGCCGGCAACTTCTACATCAACGACAAACCGACCGGCGCCGTGGTTGGACAGCAACCCTTCGGCGGTGGCCGGGCCTCCGGCACCAACGACAAGGCCGGCTCATTGCTGAACCTGATCCGCTGGACGAGCGTCCGCACGATCAAGGAGACCTTCGCGCCGGACAGGACCTGGGATTATCCGCACATGGCGGAGCCGTGAATCGAGTCAGGGGTCAGAAACTGGAAGGTCACGCGGCGATCCGTCCGGAGCCGTGACGGGTCGTCCTCCTCCTCGACTAGAGCGCGGCGATTCGGGAATTTCGTCGCGCGGCGAACTCCAAGGGATAGATCCAATTTCCCGGCCCATAAATCTCGAAAAAATGAGCCGGCGGAGATTGTTCCATCCAAGAAACGCGCTACTAGGTTCCGGCTCACACGGCGTCTTACAGCCACCCGTGCCGAGTTTGTCGGCTTCTGGGTCCTTGGTTTGGGCGAGTTCCTGCCAACAACGCGAAATTCTTGAGGTCCTTACTATGAAACCGTCGGCGTTTTCCCGCCAATTGATCGCGTCGAGCCTGATCGCACTGGCCGTTCTTTCCGGATGCAAGGCCACCCGGGTGGAATCCCGCGAACACCCGTCAAAACCGTCAGCGCCGACCTCCAAGAAGAAGAGCGGATCGGGTGCCGTCACCCGAGACGGCATGCTCATCAATGGCCGAGCCTATCCGACCGGCGAACGGAGCAGCAGCGCGATCTATCTCGAGAAATCGGTTCCGGTCGAGGTGATTCTCGGCAAGGCGTATGAGTACCGTCTGGAAGTCACCAATCTGACCAACGACCAGCTCGACAACGTCGTGGTCACCGATCAGCCTGGACAGGGCTTTCAGTTCAAGAGTTCGACTCCGGCCCCGCAGGGATCCGACAACGCGACGCTGACCTGGTTGCTCGGCGACCTCGGCGGCGGACAGAAGAAGGCGATTACGGTGACGGGCTCGGCCGCTGGAGTGACGAGCGTCACCGGTTGCGCCGACGTCTCCTACGACAGCATGCTCTGCCTGACGACCAATGTGGTCGAGCCGAAGCTCAAGATCACCAAGGAAGGTCCGCCGGAGATCATGATCTGCGATCCGATCACCTACAAGTTCGTGGTGACCAACTCCGGCACCGGCGCGGCCCGCAACATCAAGGTCGAAGACCGGTTGCCGGCCGGCCTGGCGACCGAGAGCGGCTCGAACACGATCAGCTTCACGATCGCGGAGCTCGGCGCGGGCGAGAACAAGACGTACAGCGCCAAGGTCAAGGCGCAGAAGACCGGCTCATACACCAATGCCGCGACGGCGAGCGCCGACGGTGGCTTGAGCAGCAAGTCGAATGAGGTCAAGACCGTGGTGCGCGAGCCCAAGCTGGCGCTCACCATGAATGCGCCCAAACTGACCTATGGCGGTACGCCTCTGCCGGTTCAGCTGACCGCCAGCAACACGGGTGACGCGACCTGCACCGAGACCCTGCTCGAGGTCACGATCCCGGACGGCACCTCGTTCGAGCGCGCGAGCCAGGGCGGCCGCAAGACCGGCAACAAGGTCCAGTGGAAGCTGGGCAACCTGGCCGCCGGCGCGAAGACCGACGTGGAAATGGTGCTGCGGGCCGACAAGTTGGGCGGCAAGACGATCGACGCCGAGATCATCTGCCGTTGCGCGGACGCAGCCACGGCTCGCGCCAGCACGGATGTGAAGGGCATCCCGGCCATCCTGATCGAGGTGGTCGACGTCGAGGACCCGATCCCGGTCGGTACCAACGTGACCTACGTCGTGACCGTGACCAATCAGGGCTCGGCCGTCGCCAACGACATCGAGATCGTCTGCACCCTGGAAGACACCATGGAATACGTGTCGAGTTCGGGCGCCACCAGGGGCAGCGCCAGCGGCAACACGGTGACCTTCGCGCCGCTCAAGAGCGTGGCGCCCGGAGACGACGCCACGTGGAAGGTGATCATCAAGGCCAAGCGCGCCGGCGACGTCCGCTTCCGGGTCGAGATGAACAGCACCGAGTTGGGCCGCAAGGTCGAGGAGACCGAGGCGACCAACTTCTACGAGTAGGGGTTCGCAGTCGGCGGCGGCGAGGGCCCTCGGGCGCTTGCTGAAAGACGAACGCCGGCACGGGGCGCTACCGTCCCGTGCCGGCGTTCGCCTTGACGGGTGAAAATCCGGTGGCGCGATAGAAGTCCGCGTGGCGCGGCGGCGCGAATCGCAGCAGCGACGCGCCGGTCGGCTCGAGGGCGAATCCGATCGGCGAGGGAGCCTCCTGGCCGACGCGAGCGTTGGTGAGAGCGCGCCCGAAGCGAACTCCCCGGGCCACCAGCCGGAACGAACTGAACCGGGCGGTCCGCCGGTCGAACTCGGCCCGGCCCGAGAAGCTGGTCTCGACTCCGAATTCCCCGGTTTCCTCGTCGCGCCCGACCGCCCGCGTCCGGCCGGCATACTCCAGCTCGAGCCGGCCGCTGTCCTTTGACACCAGCCAACCCGACCAGTCGGCCCGTTCGACCTCCGCCGCGGAGAATGGACGGACCGGGCCGCGCAGGTCATCCAGGAAGTGAAGCCGGGCGAGTCGCAATGCCAGCGGCCTTGGAACCTCGAATCGCTCGCCGGGAACCAGTCCGTCCGGAACCAGCCCGCGCCGTTCCTCGGCCGAGAACCAGACCTGGTCGGTTCGGACCACCTGACTGCGGGCGCCGGCCGGATCCAGCTCGCCCGGCAGCTCCCGTGTGAAACAGGTCAATACCAGACCATGCTCGGGGCGGTACCGCTCGAAACGATGCTCGAGCAGTCCTTGCGGGGCGCGGGCGGGTGTCGAGCGGGACGGTCCCAGCTCCTCGAACCGCTCGAGACCCCGGCCGAGCGCGTCCAGCAGGACGTCCCGGACCAGTGAGTGGCAGTCGGCCAGGAGCTCGCCCGAGGCCGCCAGCAGGTAGACGCCCGAGCGCGGCGAACCGCCCAACTGTTCCGACAGCCAGCGCGACGCCGCGTCGTCTCGCGTCAGCAGTTCCCAGATCGCGTCCGCCGCCGGAACAGACTCCGCCACGAATCGTTCCACGGTCGGATCGGACCAGACGGAGCGCGGGCCCTCGAGCTCGTGAGCGCAGTCGCAAGAGAGCGGGTCTCCCGACAGGATCCAGAGCAGGAGCGGCCGGTCCGACGCTGCGGCGGCGTAGAAACCGGCGCCCGCGTCCGGAAGCCAGTCGTGGCGGCCGTACCAGCGATCCGCCTCCCGGGGAGCGATATGCGCGAACCATCGATCGAAGTCGACCTGCTCCGGCGCGGCGCAAGCCGCGAAGAACAGGACCAGCGCCAGGAAAGGCGGTCCGTTCCCACCCGATCTGGTCGACATCGTCTCGTACTCGTCTTTCCTCCCGGGCGGGGGCGAAGCGCCCGGAGCTTCAAAAGACCCAAGGGTTCTGGCGGAGGATAGCAGCCCTCGTATAATCGGGCCATGCCTGCTGAAGAAGCTCCAACTCCCTCGATCACGCAGATCTACCGGGATCGGAGCGTCACCTTCGAGAGCCTGGTGGCGGAGGACGAGGCGACCAAACGGGTCCTCGTGGAGGCCGCGCGGGCCGCCCGCTCGGACGCGTCGGTCTTGATCGCCGGCGAGAGCGGCACTGGCAAGAACCTGATCGCGCAGGCGATCCACAACACGAGCCCGCGGGCGGGCCAGCCGTTCGTGTCGGCCAATTGCGCCGCCTTCGCCGAGTCGCTGCTCGAATCGGAACTCTTCGGGCACGAGAAGGGTTCGTTCACCGGCGCGGAGCGGGTTCGCCGAGGGGTCTTCGAGCTGGCCGACGGCGGCACGCTGTTTCTGGACGAGATCGGCGAGCTGTCCAAGAACGCGCAGGCCAAGATCCTGCGGGCGGTGGAATACAAGGAGTTCGAGCGGGTCGGCGGCGAAGAGACGCTGAAGACGAACATCCGCATCCTGTTCGCCACCAATCGCAATCTGGAAGAGGCGGTGCGCAACGATGAGTTTCGCGAGGACCTGTTCTACCGGATCAACGAGTTCCGGCTGGAGATTCCGCCGCTGCGGGAACGCAAGCGGGACATCCCCCCGCTGGCCGCGCGCTACGTCGCGGAATGCAATGCCACCTATGGCTACCAGATCGACGGCTTCACCGAGGAGGCGACCCGGGCGCTGTTGAACTTCGACTGGCCCGGCAATGCGAGGCGCCTGCGGGCGGTCATCAAGCGGGCCTGCGCCGTGGCCGATTCCAAGCTGCTCGGCGTGGAAGACCTGGATCTGTCCTCGTACTTGAAAAAGCCGGCGGAGTCCGCCTCGCCGCCGGCCAGCCCCGCCAACTTGGACGATTGGGCGCTGTCGACGGTCGAGCGAAGGCACATCGAGAGGGTCCTGCGGCACGCCGGCAACAACAAGAGCGAGGCCGCCCGGATCCTCGGCATCGCGCGGACGACACTCGATCGGAAGATTTCGGGCTACGGGCTCGATTGCCAGGATTGACCGGAAGGGAGCCGCCATGGGTTATCTCGGTCGCCTCTGTCTGAAGGGGCTCGCGGCGATCCTGCCCCTGGGCCTGACGCTCTACCTGCTCTACTGGATCGGCGCTCGCGCCGAGGCGCTGCTGGCCCCGCTGCTCCAGAAGATCCTGCCCGAGGGCGTCTACCTGACCGGGATGGGCGTGGTCGCCGGCCTGCTGGCCGTGCTGGCCGTCGGCGCGCTGATGACCACCTATCTGGCCAACTGGTTCCTCTCGCAGGGCGAACAACTGATCGAACGGATCCCGCTGGTGAAGACGATCTTCATCGCGCTCAAGGACACGTTCACGCTGTTCGGCGGCGATTCGAAGCGGAAGTTGAACCAGGTCGTGCTGGTGCAGCTCGGCCAGCAGGAACTGCGGGTGCTTGGCTTCTTGACGCGCGATCAACTCGACCCCCTCGTCGGCCAGGAGAACCAGGACACGGTCGCGGTGTATGTGCCCCTGGCGTACCAGATCGGCGGGTTCACCCTGCTGGTCCCCCGCTCGCACGTCCAGCCGATTCCGTTGTCACCAGAAAACGCGCTGCGTTTCGCGGTCACGGCCGGCATGTCGGGCGCCCCGGACACGGACTGACCGGCGATTCCCTTCGCTACGTCTGCGGAAGACTGGGAAAACGATACCGGAGGAAATGGTGCGGCGAGTTCTGCTGGGAAGACGATACTGGAGGAAATGGTGCGGCGAGATGTGCCGTTATTCTTCTTGGTGGGTCAGAATGTCGCGAATGGTGAGGAGTTGTGGGTTTCCTTTGAGGGGGCCTGAGAGGGCCTTGTCGATCGCGGCCAGGGCCTGGTCCGTTTCGCCCGTGGCGGCTTTGGCGTCGGCGAAGGCCAGTACCCACAGGAGCTGGTTCTCGAATTCGGGCTGCTCTTTCCGCAGGCCCTCGAGATAGAACAGCGCGCGATCGTAGGCCTGGGCCCAGTTGAGCATTTCCGGAAACTGAAGCCACATGCGCAGGCCCCAGTCCTGGTCGCTGTCGAGCTTCTCGTTGTAGAGCTGGATGGCCCGCTGAAAGAGTTCTTCGGCCTGCTCGATCTCCCGGTCGATGATGTGCAGCACCGCGTCGTTGAAGGCCACCAGGAAATAGTCCGGTTCGAGTTCCCTGGCTCGCTTCAACGCGACGAAGGCGGCCTCCTTCTCGGCCCGGGCCTCCGCACCCAGCGCGCGATCGTAGAGCCGCATGGCCTGCTGAGCATGCGCCGCCGCCAGGTTGTTCCAACCGACGACGTCGCCGGGAGCGGCCCGGGTGTAGCGCCCGAAATTGACGCAGGCCGACTCGTACTTCGCATTCTCCATGTCGATCCGGCCCAGCATGTTCATCACGCTGGCCCGGCTGAATCGTTGGTCGTACTTCAGCAGCACTTCCTCGGCGGCCGGATAGTCGCGCTGTTTGAAGAGGACCGCTCCCAGGGAATACAGGACCTTGGTGTAGCCCGGGTCCAGCTCCAGCGCGCGACGGCAGGCCGCCACCGCCGGCTCCAGTTCGCCCCGGGCCTGAAGGATCAAGCTCCGGTAGTAGGCCGCGCGCGCGGTCCGGACTTCGGCGGGGGGCTCCAGCGAGAAGCCCTGGCCCGACTGCTCGGCCAGGATCGCCGTGGCCAACTGCTCGCCCAGTTTCGCCGCGACCCCCTCCGAACGCGAATGGACGGCCAGGTATCGGAAGTCGACCGCGGCGTCCTCCCAACGCTTCTCGCGCAGCGCCAGCTCGGCGCGTTCGAAGCGGACCTGTTCGTCACCGGGATCCGCCTCGAGGAACTCATCCATCAGCAGGAGCGCCCGCTCCAGGTCGTCCGAGTTGAGCGCGCTCTCGATGGCCGCCCGGGCGCGGCTTGCCTGCCTCGAATCGCGCTCGAACCAACCCCAGGCCAGCGCGATCGCCGCCAGCAACACGGTCGAAAGCAGGAGCAAGAGCGGCGCCCGGCGCCTGCGCGCGCGGCGCACGAAGCGCGTCACCGGACCCGCCGGTTCGGCCTCGATCGCCTCCCCTTCGAGAAACCGGGTCAGATCCCGGGCCAGGGCGCCTCCGTCCGGGTACCTTCGTCCGACGTCCTTCTCCATGCAGGTGAGGATGATCGTCTCCAGGTCCTTTTCGATCTGGGGGTTCAGCTTGCGCGGCGGCGCGGGGTCGTCATGGAGGATCATCGCCATCAGCCGCTCGGCCGAAACGTCGTCGAAGGCGCGCCGGCCGACCGCGCACTCATACAGCACGGCGCCGAGCGCGTAGACGTCCGAGGTGGGCGCGGGGTCTCCCACCCGGAAACGTTCGGGGCTCATGTAGAACGGCGTGCCGAGCATCGCGCCGGAGCGGGTCAGCGCCCGATTGGAAAGGTCGCGGGCCAGGCCGAAATCCGCCAGCAGCACCCGGCCCTGCCGGTCGATCAGGATGTTGGAGGGCTTCACGTCGCGGTGCACGATGCCCTGCGCGTGGGCCGCCGCGAGCGCGCGGGCCGTGTCCCGGGCGGCGCGCACCGACGCGCACAGGAAATCCTCCTGGAACTCGCGCGGCAGGTCGGCGTGGCGGCCGGTGCGCCGGGCCTCGAGCACCTGCTCGAGGTTGGTGCCGTCCACGTATTCCATGGCCAGGAAGTGGCGGCCATCCTCCTCGCCCACCACGAAGACCCGCACGATATGCGGGTGGGACATCCGTCCGAGCAGGGACGCCTCGCGCTGGAATCGCAGGATGAGCTCTTCCTCGACACCCGCCTCCTGGGACAGGACCTTCAGCGCAACCTCCCTGGCCAGAGAGAGTTGGCGGGCCAGGTAGACCACCCCCATGCCCCCGCGCCCCAGCTCGCGCAGGATCTTGAAGTCGCCCAGGATACGGGGAGCCGAAGAGTCCATCATTTGCTGCCTTCGATCTCCTTCGACCGACATGATAGGGAACTTCCGCCTGCCCGGATCCCTGGTTGCAAGGGTATACTGGAAAGCCGTCGTTCGGAGATTCCCTCGATCACCCGCCTGTTTCTCCCGCAGCGCTCGCTCGTTCCGGGAGAGGAGGGAAAGAGAGATGCGCCCTGCCCCCGTGTCCACGGTCCGTGTGTGCGGCCGCCTGTTCGTTTCGTTCGCCCTGGCCCTGCTGCTATGCCGGACGGCCGAGGCCCAGTTCGCACCGCCCGTTTCCGTCAATCTCGGCATCGGCACGCCGCCGGCCAGCATCACGGGCACGGTCAGCGGCGACCTGAACGGCGACACCTTCTTGGATCTGGTCGGGACCGACAACGCCAGCCCCGGCCTGATCGGGTTGGCGCTCGGCAACGGCGCCGGCGGCTACACGGTCATGGCGCCGGTGGTCGACCCGGCCGGTTCGCCCAGCGGGGCTTTCCTGCCGAAACTGGCCGACTTCGACCTGGACGGGAATCTCGACCTGGCCTACGCCGGCACGACCCCGTTTGCGGGTGCGACCGACACGGCCGTCTTCATTCTGCGGGGCGTGCCCTCGGGCGCCAACTACACGTTCGTGCCGGCCGTCATCGTCACCGTCGTACCGCTGCCGAGCACGATTACCGGCCTGCGCACCACCGACTACGACGGGGACGGACTGCAGGACGTCCTGGTGACGAGTTCGTCGGCCCTGCCGGGCGGCAGCCGCATCGGACTGATCCGCAACCTGGGCGGGTTCACCTTCGGACCGCTGACCTCCTCGACCACCGCCACCGGCGCGGCCGAAATCGACGTCTGCGTGGACTACAACGGAGATGGCCGGAAGGACGCGGTCATCTGCCGCCCGATTCCCGGCTCGATCAGTTTCGTCGACGTGTATGCCGGCGTCGGGCCGCCCCAGTTCTTCGGCGCCAGCCCCACGATCTCGCTGGCGCTTCCGGCCGGATTCGAACCGCTCGACGTGCACTGGGTGGAATGCGATCAGCAAAACGGATACGATCTGGCGGTCAGCGCCGGCGGTCCGAATCCCGGCCTGTTGCTGATTCGCAACCTGGGAGCGCCGCCGTTCTTCTCGCCGCCGATCGGAGTCGCGCCCTTCCCGGTGAACGGCATTCCGGCGGCGATCCAGCGGCTGGAGGTCGACTTCGACGGCATCCAGGATCTGACCGTCTACGAAATCGGCACCAGCCCGATCAGCCTCAAGCCGACCGCCTTCGAGGTGCTGAGAGTCGATGACTGCACGTTGTCCCAGGGGTTCGTCACCAACATCGGCAACTTCGATACCGGGGCTCTCGACGAGGCGGTCAGCGACGTCTTCTCCGCCGGCGACCAGGAACCCGACGGCCGGTCGGAAGTGGTCACGATCGATCACACCAGCGCGGTCAACGATCGGGTGCTGGTCTTCCCGCACGTCACGCCGATCAGTTTCAGCATCACCCCCAGTCAGCCGCTCTTGGGGCAGACGGTTCCGTTCACCTTCCACATCCAGGCGCCGTCCGCCCTGGCGAACCGGCAGTTCTGGGTCCTGTTTTCGATCGCCGGCACCAAGCCGGGCACGCCGATCGCCGGCGGCCTGACCTTG